>Ga0335084_10001514_pt1 | contig 21803 bp, 16 predicted proteins | sample Lox_Sample_44_FD_206721 | JGI IMG/M metagenome (GOLD analysis project Ga0335084, IMG submission 206721) | Soil microbial communities from Loxahatchee National Wildlife Refuge, Florida, United States - Lox_Sample_4.4 | ecosystem: Environmental > Terrestrial > Soil > Wetlands | place: USA...
GAAAGCAGAGATTGTCGACAATTTCGCGGTCGGCAAATTCCAGCAGTGAAGGCCGCTGATCCACCAGCGTGACCTTTACGCCGAGTGCGGCGAACATCGCTCCGTATTCGATTCCGACCACACCTGCTCCGACTACGATGAGTTCGCGCGGAATCTCTTTCAAATGCTCAACCTGGTCGGAATCAAGAATGTGGACGCCGTCGACGGGAAAGCGGTCCGAGTGCGCCGGCCGAGTTCCGCAGGCAACGAGAAACTTCGTGCCTCTCAGTAAAATGGGCTCGCCTTCGACAGACACCTCGACGGTATTTGCGTCTACAAAGCGCGCCGCCCCTTCGAATGCCGTGACGCCATTCCGTCTCAGTTGTGCTTTGATCACCTCGACCTCTCGCGAACGGACCGCTTGCGCGCGAAAGAGCAGATCTTCCATCGTGACATTATCTTTCAGCATGTAGTTGCGGCCGTAGAACAACCGCTGCCGAAACCCGCTGAAGTAGAGCACGGCTTCGCGCAACGTCTTACTCGGAATGGTTCCGGTGTGAACGCAGACTCCGCCGATCGCGAGCTTCTTATCGACAATGGCCGCATGCTTACCCAACTTCGAGGCGCAGATCGCACCCTTCTGTCCGGCCGGACCACTGCCGATCACGACAAGATCGAACTCTTTTGTCAGCATCTCCCTTACCCGCGTGAAAACGGTCTTACATGATAGAGCAGCTATATGAACGGTGCGTCACGAAACGCGACCCGGCCTTTCCTTGCCAAGCGCAATCTCAACAGGGCTGGGTTGAAGAGTCAGCGGGATCATCAGGCGGCGCTGCTGGCTTGTCCAAGTGTGAGATCCCCTCGCCGCGATAGCTTCGCGTGGGCTGATCTCGACTGCATGCGAAAGCGCGCCGGCGGGACTGCAAATTCGCGTTTGAAGGCGCGGTTAAAGGCGGCTTCGGACTCGTATCCCACTTCGGACGCGACCTGAGCGACGGAATAACTGGTCGATCCCAGCATCTGGGCGCCTAACTGCAAGCGCCAGCGCGTCAGGTAGGCCATTGGCGGTTCCTTGAGATAGTGGCGGAAGCGCTCCGCGAGCACCGAGCGCGATACTCCAGCTTCTTTTGCCAGCGATGCGATCGTCCACGGGTGCGCCGGACTTCGGTGCATGAGCGCCAGTGTTTTTCCGACTTCGGAATCGCGGGCGCCGGCCAGCCAGCCGGTTTGCTCGGACGGCAGGTGGGTAATGTAGGTGCGGAGTGTTTCGACGAACAACACTTCGGACAATTTGGCCAATACCGCCTCGCCTCCAGCGTACGAAGAGTCCGCCTGATCGACGGAGAAGCGAATGGAATTCTCCAGCCAGCGGCCGGACGCGTCGTTGCGAATGCTGACTTTGAAAACCGAGGGCAGGCCACTCAGAAAGACCTGGCTCAAGCGTGGGTCGCAGGCCATATAGCCGCACACGAACCTGGTGACCTCTCCGCCGCCGCCCAAGCGCCACAACTTCAATCCCTGCGCAAGAGTCTCGGGCAGATGTTCTGAATCGTCGACCGTCTTGGTCGGGGGCCCGTTCTCCATGATGTGCGGATCACCATGGGGAATCATCACCAGATCACCGGCATTGAGGATGACCTGCTGGCCATTATCCAATCGCACCGAGGCCCGGCCGTCAGTGAGGAAGTGATAGATGATCACATGCTCTGCGCCGGGCGCGAAATACTGCGCGACCCCACGCGACGACGCCGCGCGAACGCTCCATGGCGAACTGAACTCAACGTTGTAAAACAGAGCTCCCTGGAGCTTCACGACCTTCAAAACTTCGGAAAGCACATCCATACTCGCCTCACCCCGGACGCTCAGCAAATCTTACAGCACTTTGGAGCAAACAAAGCGATCCAGCCGCGTTTCGGGCAAAAGAGCCGGACGCATGGTTAAGCCTGAATTCAATTTTCGTCCGATAGTTGCCACGTGAACGCGAGTAAGAGGCGAACCCGAGTCACAGGGAGGATGTTCATGAAGAGATACATCATCGAGCGCGAGATTCCGAAAGTCGGAAGTCTGGCCGGGGAACAGTTGCGGCAAGCGGCAGCGCGATCCTGCAGCGCACTGAAACAGTTGGGGCCCGACATTCAGTGGTTGGAATCGTATGTCGCTGCCGACAAGACCTTCTGTGTGTATCTGGCAAACGATGAAGCGATCATCCATCGCCACGCGGAACTGAGCGGCTTTCCGGCCACAAAAATTGCGGAGATCGGAAGGGTCATTGACCCTACGACCTCTGCAACCGGCAAGTGAGCCGCAAGAACGAAAACGCAGTTACGAATTCCAGCCCTTAGAAGGAGGAACCATTATGCCGTTGATTGAAGTGAAGTTGATCGAAGAAGTTTTCACGCCGGAGCAGAAGAAAGAGATGATCAGCAAACTCACCGATGTCATGGTCTCAATTGAGGGAGAGAACATGCGCCCGGTCACCATCGTCGTAATCGAAGAGGTTCGCAGTGGTGATTGGGGTTTCGGCGGCAAAGCCATGACAACCGATGCAGTCCACGCCCTTGCCGCAGGCAAGTAAGGCGGGCCCGCCACAGGAGAGTTAACAAGTCCGACACGTTGTCCGACACATTGGAGGAGATTCTCATGAAGCAACAAATTGCACGCACCTTGATAGCTTTCACACTCGCGATCGCAGGCCTGGCCGCGACGGCAGCGGCGCAGTCGACAAGCGCTATGACCGTAAACATTCCTTTTGAGTTCACTCTGGGCGAGCGGAATTACCCGGCGGGCGAATATTCGTTCGTACGCGAGCAACACATTCTCGTGTTGCGCGATGCGCAGCGCCGCTCCCTCGCCCAGGTACTCGCGCAGGGTGTCGAGTCGCCAATTCCACTCACGGAAGTAAAGCTGAAGTTCTCCACGTACGAAGGTCAGCACACTCTGACCGAAGTATGGAATGGGCAAGACTCGCTGGGCGCTCTCTTGTTCCGGTCCAAGTCTCAGGCCAACGAGGCACGACGGCGCTCCGCCGAGCTAAGGGAAACTGACGGTGGGGGTCAACAGTAGCGGCCGGTTAGTGCGCCGGCCGGGTGTTCCCAATCCCCCGTCTCAATGTGCGCGACGGGGACACCCGGCCCGCTTCTTAGAACGGGACAGAAATTCCTGCGCGGATCACCAAGACGCAAGAAAAGGTCCCAGCCACCGCCGTAGGCGAGGGAACCCGGCTGCGTTTTCCCTACCTCCCCGCGGCCGGTTTCAGAACTGCTGTATTACGCTCATCGGAGGCGATCATCCGGTAGAACTTCTTCAGATCGTCGACCTTGCTGAGGGGAACGCTCAGTTCCTTGATTTCGTAGGAGCGCGTATATCGCAGCACGTTGCCGCTTGCTTCGGTTTTGCTGTGATAGGAACCGAAGCTGTAGTCGGCATTTACCGGAGGCGGCAGATCTTCAACTTCATAGCCGGGAGGCAGCGTGATTTCGAAGGTGTCGACGTCCAGCGAAGGTCCTTCGAATTCTACGGGGAATTGACGCGGTTCCTTGGTTTCCAGCAAAGCGCTGGATTTGTTGCCGATGACGCGGGGCCGCACGAGCAAAAGCCCTCCCGCGGACTTCGCATAATCGGGAGCGACGATGGAATAGCGGTACTGAAAAGGCTCGGAGGTCTGCTGGAAGTTGGCGACCGAAGCTTTGGTGATCTGGTACGCGGGCAGAGAACGCGCCAGAAGAGTCTCGATGGGTTTGATGCGGTCCTCCTCCTTGGCAACCGAACGCAGCGCTTCGCGTTGTGACCAGGCGCGGTCGCCGATACGCGTCTCTTCGAAATCACCCGTCAGCGCGCGTCCTGACGTGAGAGTGAGCTTAGCCGTCCGGTTGATGCCGTTCATCTTGCCAGGCTGGCGCGGCAATTTGACCAGTTCTCCGCCGTCGGGCGTCACCAACAACCCGTAGTTGTCCTGAAGGTAACCGCCGATCTCGCCGAAAGGAACAAACTCGTTCGTGGGATCAAAGAAAAGGAGATTGCCGAACTTCGGATGCCGCAGCGTCGCCACCAGCGAAGGGTCGTTCAGCCCCGGGGCCAGCCTGATGGCAATGATCACATGGTCAAACGCGCCGAGGTATGCCTGCACTTCCGGAGTCACCGATCCGCGCTCGGTATTGATGACGACATAGTAGGAGTCAACTCCAACCTCGCGCAGCATGGCGCCCATCAGCGTCGCCTTATCTTTGCAGTCACCATAGCGATGATCAAAGACCTCGGTAGCGGGATGCGGTTGCCATCCTCCTATGCCGAGTTCAATGGCCACATAGCGAATGTCTTTCTGCATGAACTCGGCGATTGCCCGCACCCGGTCGAGCGGGGCAGAAGCGGCCGATGCGATCGAGCCGGCCTTCTGCTTTATCTCGGGGGAGGCCTCGTTGCGCCCGCGCGCAAGATCCGCATACCAACTACCCATCTGCTGCCAATTGCTGAAAGTCTTGCCCGGGGCTGAACCTCCGGAGGGAAAGTAGGAAACGATCATCTGTCCCACAACGCCGCGCCACGGTGGCATCTGTTCTTCTGGTTTCAGGGCCTTGACGTCGCTGACCGACCACTGCCATTGATTGCCGGATTGAGTGGGCTTGATCTCGGCAGTATTGAGAAAAGTCGTTTTGAATTCCCACCCCGGAGGCAACTGGAGAGTGTAATGGGCTTCTCGAACAGGTACCGTCTCCTGGAATTCCCATACGTCCTGCAGAGCGTAGGGTTGCTCGTCCTGTTCGTATTCATAGCCGACTATGTTCCCCGGGTCGGCAGCGGGAATTCGGAGCACCTTGTCTTTTGTGTCGTCAACGAGCTCACTGCCCTCGATCTTGCCGAGCGCGACTTCCATAGCTTCTTTTTCTTTGACTTCATAATCCTTGCCCTGCGCGGGGATCGACCACCCATGCAGATTCGTGATCTTCAGGCCGGGATGAAAAGGAACGATCAGGGTACCGTAGTCGCGGCCGTCGGGCCGCAGGATCTTATAGGCTTCCCGAACTACGGTCTTGATTTTGCTCTCCGACTGCACGCTGACAATCTGCTCGGAGTAGAGTAAAACCGCGTTGGTTTTCTCGTCGTGCGCCGGCAAGGGAACGTTGGCGACGGCATGCATCCAGGCGGGAGCGTCCCCGGCGAATGCCCGCGCCGGCAAAACCAGGACACAGGTCAGAACCAACACCACCCACAGCGCGTGGGACACAAGCGCCGGAGAGTCACACTTTTCAACTCGCTGGTTGCAACACGACTTGTTGGTCATCTCCCGACCTCACCATCTCGTAGAATTCGCGCAAGACCGGATACTTATCCTTGGGTACATAGACAGCATCGACGCGCACCTTGCGGCTGATGTGAAGAGATCCCTTCTTGTCTTCAACTTTCGCGACGTAACCAACTGCCGGAGCTTCCTGGTTGTCAAACTGCGGCACGCTTCCCACGGACCACCCCAGGGGCAAAGCGACATTGATGTCGTCGATCTTCTGATAAGGATGGTGGAAATAGACCGCATAGGTCCGATTGGCATGCTCGAAGACGTGTTTCTCCGAAGAACAAAAAAGCCCGACGGGAAGCAAGACGCGGCGTCCAGCACCGGCAGCCCAGCCCGGCACTTTCAGATGGAACTCAGCCACCAGTGTAGGGCTGGCGCTGTTCCAGTCCGGCTTATTCGTAAGCTCGACTTCGATGGTTGCGGGTATGGCTTCCTTGACCGCGTCTTCGAGCATGGACTTTCGACTCGCGTCGTCGTCGTCCCATGCGTCAGAGCGATACGCGAGCGCCTCCATTCCACCCAACGTCAAGACGAGCGTTCCTTCGAGGGTTCCGTCATCGGCAAGGGTGAGGTCCGCTTTGCGCTCGATCTTCGCAAAGGAGCTATCCAGACCGCTGGTATGGACCCAGGTACCTCCGTCTTTGTCGAGAAGCATCCCGTCGACGTCGGTCTCATACCACGGAACCACACCGAAGGGCGCGAACTTCGAGGCGGGATCGAGATAGAGGTCTTTGCCCTGCAGCTTCACGAGCACCACGTCGGCGTTGAGTTGATCGGGGTTCAACGATTTGCGGCTGAAGAAGTAATTGCTTCGTGAAGAAACATACACGCAATGAGCATCCACACCAGCGGCGCGCGCCAGGGCAATAAACAGCCAATTGATGGCGCGGGCGCTCCCATAACCGTACTTAAGAACATCCTCGACATTGTTGATGTCCTTCAGTTTTTCGCGTTTCTCCTCTTGCGCGGTTTTCTCTCGATCGAAGGATGTATTCCGGAGTTGCAGCACGCGGGCATAAATCTTCTGCAGTTTAGCTTCCGGGGAGTCCCCGGCAGATACGATTTGGGAAACTGCCTGCTCCATCGCTTTCTTCTTATCGACAAACTTCTCGAAGCTTCCGTTCCACTCCTTACCCAGTTTCTTCCAGAACTTGGTCTCGTCGGTCTCGGGGTCCCCGTACGTGTAGGTAAAGTCGATGCGGAATTTCAACGCGTTCTCCGGGGGCATGTAGTCCTCGACCTGAAAGGCAGGAACGTCCTCGGTTTCCAGGCGAACTATTTTGCCTTCATTTGTGGGAGGCTTTGCCCCTTGGGGCAAACCGTTCGGCCAACTCCACATCAGACCGTAATCCGCGTTTGGCACTAATGAGAATTTGGCTTTCTTTGTGAACAGGTCCGCGCTGAGGATCCAGCGTGAATCGTACAAGTATCCGTTAATCGTCTCGACGGTATAGGAGTAGTCGATGATTGTTCCCGCGCGCACGTCGGGCAGGGTAAACGTCTTCGCCAGATACTTCAGCCCCTTCGCTTTGACGACCATCTTTTCGTAGATCTTGCCGTTAAAATCCGTAGTGGTTCCGTCGGGCTGGATCGTCCGGGCTTTGATTCCGCCCAGACGAAACTGTTCCTTGTCAAAAGGAATGTCGACATCGGCGTACTTACGCCCTTCCTCAGTGAGAATCTTGATGCGCAGATAGTTGTAGACATGGCCACTACGGGTGTCGTCGCGGTCAACCTGGCGATAGAGATAGATGGCCGGAGCACCCGGAGCCTTGGGCTCTCTGGTCATGGACACTTCTTCCGGGGTAACGGGAAGAAACGCTTCGCCAGCCCAGGCAAATGGCGGAAGATAAGAACATATACCGGCGAAGATGAACACGATGACGAATCTGTGGACGCTCGACACAAATCTCTCCAGGTAAATGGCGTTGGGGAACAAAGAATGCTTATGCTGGCTTCGGACACAAGGCAAGGGGGAAGAGGGACCAACAAACGGGCGCGCCGAGTCGAGCATACTGCCTCCGGCCGAACCCAAGGGCCCCTCGCGCCTGGATTCGGTCCACACCAGCTAAACGCATGAGTATATTCGCGGGGAAACGCCCGTCAAGGATGAATATCACGAATATATGGTCAGAGGGCAGGGCGAATGGACGAGTCTTACAACTCGTATTTCTTCATCAAGTGCCGGAAGGAACGGTAGGAGATACCGAGAACGATGGCGGCTTTTACCTGCACGCCATGAGTTTGCTCCAGGGCGGATTGGAGCAGAGAGCGTTCGACCTGGGCGACGTAGTTCTCCATGTTGACACCTTCGGGGAGAACCGCGCCCTGAGGCACGCTCATGACCGTCTCGGCGCCGGCGGCGACAGCGCGCGCTTTGGCGCGTTCCACGGGAAGTTCCACGTGCAGTTCGTGGCCGAGTTCGAGTGCGACGGCGCGCTCGATGGTGTTTTCGAGCTGCCGGACGTTGCCGGGCCAGTCGTAACCGGTGAGAGCGTCGACCGAGTCTTGTCGCAGGTGGTGGATGTTCTTCCCTGCCGCTGCCGTGTACTTCTTCATGAAGTGGTTCGCCAGGAGCGGGATATCTTCGCGGCGCTCGCGCAGAGCGGGTACGCGAATCGGGATCACGCTCAGGCGGTAATAGAGATCTTCGCGAAACGTGCCTTCGACCACCTGCTTGTCCAGGTCGCGGTTAGTAGCGGCGATCACGCGGACATCGACGGCGATTTCGCTGGTGCCGCCGACGGGACGGACCGTGCGCTCCTGCAGGACCCGCAAGAGCTTGACCTGCATGGGCATGGTCATCTCGCCGATTTCATCGAGGAAGATGGTGCCCTGATCGGCGACCTCGAACAGTCCCCGCTTGTTCTGAGTGGCGCCGGTGAAGGCGCCTTTGACGTAACCGAAAAGTTCGCTTTCCAGCAAGGTTTCGGGAAACGCGCCGCAGTTGACGGAAACAAAGCCTTCGGCAACGCGTGGCGAGCAGGTATGGACCGCGCGCGCGACCAGTTCCTTGCCGGTGCCGCTCTCTCCGTAGATCAGGATGGTGCTGTTGGTGGAAGCAACGGTACGGATGGTTTGTTTCAGTTTTTCGAGCGCCGGGCTGATGCCGATGATGTTGTCGAGCGAGTTGCGGGCCGCTGCGTCGCGGCGCAAGGCAAAGTTTTGGCGGCTGAGAGAGACTTTTTCCAGAGCACGGGCAATCGCCAGTTTGACTTCGTCGACCAGGCCCGGATTCTTGCGAATGTAGTCGGCGGCGCCACCGGCCTTGACCGCCTGTACCGCAGCTTCGTAGTCGTCGACCGCGGTCATCAGGATGACGGCGGTTTCCGGCGAGATCTGGTGGGCATAGCGGAGCACTTCGACGCCATCCACATTGGGCATCTTGATGTCGGTGACGATAACGTCGAACAGGGCGCTTTCGATCTTGCGCCGGGCCGCGTCGCCGCCGGTGACCGTCTCGACTTTGTGGCCGTCGCGGCGCAGGGCAATATCGAGGACTTCGCAGATGGAACGCTCGTCGTCGCAGACGAGGATATTACCCATGCGATCCTCCTCCGGCCGCCGCGGCCGCCGCGTGTGCCCCGGCCGAAGAGGGACTGGCGGCGATACTTTCCTCCATACGACGCAGCCGCACGACGAAACTTGTGCCCTTGCCCATTTCGGAGCGGGCCCAAACCTGACCGTCGTGCGCTTGCACGATCTGATAGACGATGGCGAGGCCGAGACCGGTTCCACCTTCGAAGCTGGACTGGAAAGGCTCGAAGATCTTTTCTGTCTGTTGCGGGTTGATCCCCGGGCCGGTGTCGGCAAAACTCAATTCCCAGTCGGGACCGCGCTCGATCAGGCTGACGGTCAGCGACCCGCCCTTCTGCTTCATGGCGCGGATGGCGTTCTCGTAAAAATTCCAAAATACCTGTTTCAGCTTGTCGCCGTCGGCAAGAACCCACGCCTCGGCGGCGGGGAGCCGGCGCACGAGGTGTATGCCAGTGTTTTCCCCGGTGAGACGGTGATCCAGCAGCGTCAGTGTATCTTCCAGCAGCGGAACCAGATTGGTTCGTTCAAAACGATATTGTTTGCCGCGGGAGTAGGCGAGGAAGTCGGTGATGATGTTGTTCAGCCGGTCCGACTCACGGGTCACGATCTGCAGAAGCTGGCGCTGTTCGTCGGTGAGGGCAGCAGCGTCGGAGAGCATGCTCACAGAACCTGCGATGGAGGTCAGGGGATTGCGGATTTCGTGGGCAATCGCCGAAGCCAGCCTTCCGACGGCGGCCAGCCGGTCTTGCATGCGCATCTCGCGTTCGAGACGGCGGATTTCGGTCAGATCATCGAAGGTATAGACAAAGCCGAGATCGCCGCCTTCGGTGCTATCGAGGGCGGAGACGGTGACGCGGAAGGTCCGGCGAAAACCGTTTGGGGCAATGTAGCGTATCTCGGCGTTGCCTCGCGATGAACCGATGTGGGGCAGCGGATCCTGAAACAGGTCGCTCACCGGGCGACCGGACAATTGTGATTCGGGAAGGTCGAGCAACTGTTGCGCGGAGCGGTTGGCCAGCGTGATGCGTCCATCCATGGCGGTGGTGATCACTCCCCCACTCATGGATTGGACAATGTTTTCGTGGAGAGCCTGCAAATTGCGCAGGGCTCCGCTGGCGTCTTTCAACTGCACGTCCACCTGGCGAAGCTTGCTCATCAACCGGCCGGCCAGATAGGCAATGGCGAAGTAGGCGAACAGATTTACGAAAATGACGATCTGGAGGGCTTGCAGCTTGGGATGCGAGATGGCGTAGGAAGGAATAATCCCGTAGTAATCCAGCTCCAGAATGGAACCAAACAGGATGAAAGCCAATGCGGCGCTGAGAAAGCCCCAGGACCGCGGTAGGAGCATACAGGCCACAATGATGACCAGGGGATAAAGAAAGTTCAGAGAGCTGTCAATGCCGCCGGTCATATGGACAACCAGCGTCACCATGGCCAGATCGCTGAGCACCTGCAGGATGGCCTGGAGACGATGTTCGTTCCAGACCTGCACTAAGAACAGAAAGAACAAAGAGAGCACGAACCACAGCAGCATGGCGGCAAGAAAGACCGCGACGGACAGAGGGCTGGGGGTGACCTGAATGACGGCCAGCTCAATCCCGAGCAAGACGATGAGAATAAGGATGCGGACCTTCGCTAACCAAATCAGCCAGTTCCGCTCATCGGATGTGGGGTGCATGGAATCCGTCGTTGGTCGTTTGTCGTTGGCGATTCGTAGTGTGCCGCCGGTCGTTCCCGCCGGGCCTATGCCGGACGACGAACGACCGGCGACAGACGATTTTCTATCCTGCCAATTTCGAAATCATGGAGAACAGCGGCAGGTAGAGTGAAATCACGATGCCGCCGATCGAGACGCCGAGCATGCCGATGATGATGGGCTCGAGCATGGCCAGCATGTCCCGGGTGGCCGCATCGACTTCGTCCTCGTAGAAGTCGGCGATCTTCTGCAGCATGGCATCCATGGCGCCAGTGGCTTCGCCGACGCCGATCATCTGCGTCACCATGTTGGGAAAGACACCGGACTCGCGCAGCGGATCGACGATGGTGCGTCCTTCTTCGATGGCTTTCCGCACTTTCATCAGCGCTTCTTCGAGTACGGCATTGCCAGAAGTACGCGCAGTGATCGCGAGGCCTTCTAGAATCGGGACACCCGAGGTGATGAGCGTGCCGAGAGTCCGGGTAAAGCGGGCCACGGCGATCTTGCGCAGCAAGATGCCGATTACGGGCATCTTCAGCAGCATGGCATCGAAAAGGTAGCGGCCGCGTGGATTCTTGCGGACTTGCTTGATCCCAAAGACGGCTGCGACGGCGCCCCCGATAAAGAACCACCAGAAGGTGCCCACGAACGAGCTTAGGCCGATGACCATGCGCGTTGGCATGGGCAGAGTGACGCCGAGGCCAACAAACAGGTTAGCGAAAATCGGAACTACCCACTTCAGTAGAGCACCGACGATAAGCACGGCGATCGAGACCACGGCGATGGGATAGATCAACGCCGACTTGATGGCCGAACGCAGTTTGACGGCTTTCTCGACGTACTGCGCCAGGCGCTGCAAGATGATGTCGAGAATACCGCCGGTCTCGCCGGCCTCGATCATATTGGTAGTAAGGTCGTCGAACACGGTCGGGTGCTGGCGCATGGCGTTGGCCAGGGTGGCGCCCCCTTCCACCGTGGTACGGACGGCAGTCAGCGTTTTCTGGAAGGTCGGGTTTTCCTGGTTGGCGGCAAGAATCTCCAGACACTGGACCAGGGGCAGACCGGCATCGATCATGACCGAGAACTGCCGGAAGAATACGGCGACGTCCTTGACCTTGACCTTGCCGCGCCCGAAGGTCGGCAGAGAAAATTCTTTGCCCTTCTCGCGGATGGCGGCAGGAGTAATGCGCTCCCGCCGCAGTTGTGAAGCCAACATTTCCTTGGTGGCTGCAACCCGCTCTCCGCTGATCTTTTCGCCGTTGGCTGCCTTTCCTGTAAATGTAAATACCGGCATGGTCGCTTCTCCTTAATCTTGGTGAGTCCAGGACGCTGGCTGCCCAGCGTCCCCATTCTGTTGTCCTGCGCGGTCCACCCTCGGCGGACCGTATCCTCATCTCTTCAAAGGCGCCGCGGCTTTCGCCATTCCGGGCGCACCCGGGCGGTTCACCAGTCCGGCGCCGCGCGCGATCATCTCCTGCAGTTCGTCCTGATTGCTGGAGCGGGAGATCGCCATTTCCAGCGTGATCTGTTTCTGGAAGTAAGCGCTGGCGAGCGCCTGATTGAACGTTTGCATTCCGAACTTTTCCTGGCCGGACTGCATGGCGGAGTAAATCTGATGGATCTTGTCCTCACGAATCAGGTTTCGGACCGCGGCGTTCGGGATGAGGATCTCCATGCACATGACCCGGCCCTTTTCGTCGGACCGCGGCAGCAGGCTTTGACACATGATTCCTTCCAGCACCAGTGCGAGCTGGGCCCGGATCTGGGACTGCTGGTGTGCCGGAAAGACGTCGATAATGCGGTTGATGGTGGAAGAGGCCGAGTTGGTATGCAAGGTGGCAAAGGTGAGGTGGCCCGTCTCCGCGATGCGCAGCGCCGACTCGATCGTCTCCAGGTCGCGCATTTCGCCGATCAGCACCACGTCCGGGTCTTCGCGGAGCGCCGCCCGCAGGGCGTCGGTAAAACTCTTGGTGTCGGCGTGCAACTCGCGCTGGTTGACCACGCAGTTTTTGTTCATGTGCACGAATTCGATCGGGTCCTCGATGGTGAGGATGTGATCGTGGCGCTCGGTATTGATCTTGTCGATCATGGCGGCGAGCGTCGTGGACTTGCCGGATCCGGTCGGTCCCGTAACCAGCACCAGCCCACGGGGTTTCTCGCAAAGTTTGCTGACCACCGCGGGCAGACCCAACTGGTGAAAGGACTTGATCTCAAACGGGATGAGACGAAACACGGCCGAGGTGGCGCCGCGCTGGTTGAATATGTTGGAGCGGAAGCGGGCCAGACCTTTCAAACCGAAGGAAAAGTCCAGTTCGAGGCTCTCCTCAAAGCGGTGTTTCTGCGAATCGGTCATCACGCTGTAGGCCAATTGCTTGGTTTCCGCCGGGGTGAGTTGCGGCAGATCGAGCGGAACCAGGTGGCCGTGCACGCGGATTTGCGGCGGGGAGTTGGTGGTGATGTGGAGGTCGCTTCCGCCCATCTCCAGCATGCGCCGGAGCAGATCGCTTAATGAGAGCGCCATGTCTGTTCGTTCCTTCCGTCCGTTTAGTGAATCGTTTCGCGAGCCACTTCTTCGAGTGTGGTCCAGCCCGCCGCAACTTTAATCAAGCCGCTGCGCCGCAGGGTGAGCATGCCGCGTTCGATCGCCTTTTTCTTCAGCTCGAGCGCGGAAGCTCCGACCAGCACGAGCTCCTTGATGTCGTCATCGACTTCCATGACTTCGTAAAGGCCGGTTCGGCCCTTGTATCCGGTCTTGTTGCAGGTGGCGCAACCCTTGCCCTTCATGATCTGCACTGTCTTTGCCTCTTCGGGCGTGTAACCTTCCTCGATCAGCGCCTGCTGCGGCATCTCCACGGGTTCGGCGCAGTCCTTGCAGATGCGCCGGACCAGGCGCTGCGCGCAAATGAGGTGGACTGACGTTGCCACCAGGAAGGGTTCGATACCCATGTTCATCAAACGAGTAATCGTTTCCGGGGCTCCGTTCGTGTGCAGGGTCGATAACACGAGGTGGCCGGTCAACGCAGCCTTGATGGCAATTTCCGCAGTCTCGAAATCGCGGATCTCACCCACCAGAATGATGTTGGGATCCTGGCGCAGGAATGCGCGCAGCGCGGCCGCGAAGTTCAACCCGATCTGTTCCTTCATCTGCACCTGATTGACGCCGTGCAACTGGAATTCAACCGGGTCCTCGGCGGTCATGATGTTGGTGTCGGGCACGTTCAGGCGCGAAATCGATGAGTACAGAGTGTTGGTTTTGCCTGAGCCCGTCGGTCCGGTCACCAGCACCATGCCATAGGGCTTCAGGATCGCCTTTTCAAACTTGACCAGGGATTCGGGCTCGAAGCCGAGCTTGGTCATGTCGAGACGCAAATTCTCCTTGTCGAGCAGGCGGAGCACGATCTTTTCGCCCCACAGAGTCGGCAGGGTAGAAACGCGAAAGTCGAGCTGCTTTTTCTTCCCTGAAATGTGCATCTTCAGCATGATGCGTCCGTCCTGCGGCAGGCGCTTCTCGCTGATATCCAGCTTCGACATAATTTTCAGGCGCGAGGTGATGGCGTCTTTCAGCTTGAGGGGCGGGGTCATGATCGACTGCAGCACGCCGTCAATGCGGAAGCGGACGCGGAACTCCTTTTCGTAGGGTTCCATGTGGATGTCACTGGCGCCACGCTTCACCGCGTCGGTTAGGACCAGGTTTACCAGTTTCACGATCGGAGCTTCATCGGCCGCCTTCTCCAAGTCGGCCAGTTCCATCTCTTGCTCGTCAGCCTGCAGTTCGACATTGGCTGCGTCGGCATCGTTCATCGACTGCATGACCTGCTCGAGCTCTTCTTCTTTGGAAGTGCCGTAGGCCTTGTCGATGCCGTCGTTGATGGAACTTTCCGACGCAACCACCGGCTCGATATTGAAGCCGGTCATGAACTTGATATCGTCCATGGCGAAGACGTTGGTCGGATCTACCATGGCGATGGTGAGCGACGCTCCCACACGGCTCAGGGGCAAGATCTGGTAGCGCTTTGCGGTCTCAAACGGGATGAGCTTGACAACCGCAGGATCGATCTCAAAGTAGGAAAGATTGATCGCGGGCACACCATATTGGCGCGAGAGAAAATTGGTGACGTCCTCATCGGAGAGGAAGCCCAATTTAACGAGCGCCGATGCCAGACGGAGATGGTTCTCCTTCTGATACTTGGTCGCCTGTTCCAACTGCTCTGGGGTAATGACCTTTTCCTTGACTAACAGGTCACCCAGCCGCTGAGACATAGTGCTCCTGTTCCCGCAAACTCGCTGACGTGCGAAACCGCTGAAGTCCGGGAGGATCAGAGGGAGCGTTCTCGCACTGACACAAATTGTCACCACAACGGGTATTCTGAAAAAGTAACTTTCGTACTAGTACTTAACGGTGACCTTCAGCCCGAACTGGTACGCGGCGTTGTTTTGCGCGGAATTTCGGCCTATTTGGGGAGAATGAGACGAGGCGGAGTGCGGCCGGTGCGCGGCAGGGCATGCTCTTCGGTGCATCCGCCGGTTGCCTCAACCAAGCGGTCGTAACATCAGGTAGGGAAACTTGCAGCTCAGCCCAGAAGAGCAGTTGCGCGCATACTATACGACTCTCTATCGCGCCTGGGGACGGCAACACTGGTGGCCGGCCCAATCGCGCTTCGAGGTCATCGTGGGGGCCTATCTGACCCAGAACACGGCTTGGAGCAACGTGGAGCGCGCGCTCACCAGCCTGCGGGAAGCGAAGTTGCTCAGCGTGGATGGAATCCGGCGCACGCGGCTTTCGCGGCTTGAGAAGTTGATCCGCTCGGCGGGGTATTTCCGGCAAAAAGCTCTCCGGTTAAAGACGTTCATACAGTTTCTCGAAGACCGCTACGGTGGGTCGTTGTCGCGGATGTTCTTGCAGCCGGCAAAGCAACTTCGTGAGGAGTTACTTGCCTTGAATGGGGTCGGGCCAGAGACAGCAGACTCGATCCTACTCTACGCAGGAAACTATCCGGTTTTTGTGGTGGATGGTTACACCCGCCGCATCCTGGAGAGGCACCAGATCATTGGGACAAAAGCGAGCTACGAAGAAATCCGGGAAATCGCGGAGCGCGCGCTGACGCCGCTGGCGGACAAAGGCGGTACAAAAGCGGACAGCCTTACCGGAATTCGAAGCGGACCCAGCGGTTCGTGCCACGCGCCTTCGCGAATGAGCACGGCCAAGCGCGCGCCGATGGCGCAGGTGTTCAACGAGATGCACGGCCTGATCGTTGGGGTAGGAAAGAACTACTGTAAAAAGTCACAAATGCGGTGTGAGCAGTGTCCTTTGCGAGACTTCCTTCCCGCCGGTACGATTGGCGATGTAGAAGTCCCTCGATAGCACGACCGTATGCTTTTGCATCGTTTCGCCTGCTTCGCTCTCCTGTGTGGCCTGGCTCCCAGCACGGACCAGCGGCCTCTGCGTGCCGTAGCCGAACCAACCCGGTTTCTTGTCGGCACTGCGGTGCGCCCCGGCTTGTTGAACGAAAGAGCCTATGCCGACACTCTCGCCGGGGAGTTCAACATGGTGGAACCGGAAGATGCCATGAAATGGTGGGTCCTCCATCCCCAGGCAGGGGTGTACGACTTCGAAAAGGCGGACAAGATCGTAATCTTCGCGAAACTGCACGGGATGAAGATTCGCGGACACACCCTGGTTTGGGGGAACACGAACCCAGACTGGCTGGTGGACGGCCGCTATACACCCAAGCAACTGTCGAACCTGCTCCGCGAGCACATCGAGCGCGTGGTGGGCCATTACAAGGACGAGGTGTTTGCCTGGGATGTGGTGAATGAAGCATTCGACGAAAATGGCCACCTGCGCAGTACGCTCTGGTACGACCAGCCGGGGATTGGCCTCGACAAGAAGGGCCCAGGGTATATCGAGCAGAGTTTTCGTTGGGCTCACGCCGCCGATCCACATGCGCTGCTGTTCTATAACGAAGCGTTAGGCGAAGAAGTCAACGTCAAGTCGGACGCGATCTACGCGATGGTGAGGGATTTCGTGCAGCGCGGCGTGCCGATCCACGGGGTCGGGCTGCAAATGCATGTCGAGAACATGCGGATCGATGCGGCATCGGTTGCGAAAAATATAGAGCGGCTCACCGGGCTGGGGCTGGAGGTCCATATCACGGAATTGGATGTCGGGATTCCGGTGGATGAAAGGGGCCAGGCCCGAGATCCGCGCGATCTCGAAAAGCAGGCGGAAATCTATCGTCAGATCGCGGAGGCCTGCCTGGCACATCGTGGCTGCACAGCGATTCAGACGTGGGGATTTACGGATCGCTACTCGTGGATTGGCTCGCATTCCCGTAAAACGAAGGGAATGGGGTTGCCCTTCGACGCAGCGTACCGGCCGAAGCCTGCGTATGAGGCGCTGCAAACAGCGCTGCGCGCCAGACGGGACGACGGTCGCTGATCTAGCCCGACCGGGACGGATGCAGTTCTATAATGGCAGTCGGAGACGCGGCCCATCGCGCCTTCACCGATAACCTTTCTGCCATGTCTGAGCCGGGTCCAATTCGCAACGAGCAAAAAGCTCCCGGCCGCTGGAAGGTCGTGACCGCCCTGGCAATCGCGGGGTCCCTGTTGTTGACCGTCCTGGTATTGCAGGGATCGTTCAATCTGAGATTCATCAGCCCTGACACCAACCAACAACTCTTGTTCTTCGCTGCCTTGTCGGCACTGATCTTTCTCCTCTTTGTGGCGTTGACGGTTGTGCTGCTGCGCAATCTGCTGAAGCTTTATGCGGAGCGCCGGTTGGGAATTGCGGGCTCGAAGTTCCGCACCCGACTGGTGGTGGTGAACCTGTTGTTGTCGTTTCTTCCCGTGATCGCGATGTTCTGGTTTTCTTACGGCCTGATGAACCGCTCGATTGATAAATGGTTCTCGCAACCGGTGGAAGAAGTCCGGGCTGATACGGCCGCTATGACGACCCTGGTGTCGGATTACGCTGCGCAGAATGCGGACGCGGAAGCACTCGCCATCGCGCAAGCGGATGACGTGGAGCGCGGCTTTCAGGACCGTAATTTTGCCGGCGTGCGTGAGGAGTTCAAGGAGCATGTCACGACGCTGCAAGGTGGATTCGCGCTGGCGATCCAGGAAGGCAACGCCATGGTTGGCGCAGGCGCTCCGGAGGAATGGAACTCGCTGCGCGCTCATTTTCCACTCGCCGCCGCGTTGCATGGAGAGCACCCGCATTTCCAATGGAAGCAGAAGGAGTACGTCGTCGGCGCGGCTCCGTTGAAAGACGGGACGATCGTTGTGGCTATGCCATTGCCGGAAAAATTTGCCGATACGGTCAAACAAATCGAGGAGAGCCAGCTTCGTTACTTTGAGCTGGCGCGGCAACGAAGGCTCGTGCGGCGGACTTATATCGGGTTCCTCCTCCTGCTGACCGTGCTGGTATTGTTTGCCTCTACCTGGCTGGCGCTGTTTCTCTCCAAGCTGGTCAATCGTCCGGTGGCGGCGCTGGCAGCCGGTACGGAGGCGATCTCGCAAGGACAATTGGGTTATCGCGTCGACATACGAGCGACCGATGAATTAGGCGAGTTGGTGCGGTCGTTCAACAGCATGGCGGAACAACTGGAATCGAGCCGACGGCAGATCGAGGCGTCGAGTTGCGAACTGGGAGCTGCCAACGAAGCCCTGGAACGAAGGCGCCGCTACATCGAGACCATTCTGGAGAGCATTCCGACTGGCGTTGTGTCGATCGACGCGTCACGCCGCGTGACTCTGGCCAATGCCGCGCTCTGCCGCATGTTCTATCTGGAACACTCTGAATTTGTGCGCGCCGAGGCACTGGTCGATGTTCCTCTCGGCGACATCCTGCCGGAAGAAGTGTTGGGGGACCTGGAACCGCTGTTTCGCCGCGCCGACCGTATGGGCCTGACGGCGGCCACGATGGAGTTGGCATTGCCGCGCGGATCGGTGAACGTCGCGGTTACGGTGGCATCGCTGGAACATGGAAGCGAGAAGTTGGGATACGTTCTGGTTTTCGAAGATCTGTCGGACCTGCTGCGCGCGCAGAAACAGGCAGCCTGGCGGGAAGTGGCGCGGCGAGTTGCGCATGAGATCAAGAATCCGCTGACTCCGATTGCACTGTCGGCGGAGCGTATTCATCGGCACTTAGCAAAGGGCGCTGAGCCGGACGCAGCGTCGCTGGGCGTAATACGCGGGTGTGCGGAAACGATTAGCGGCGCGGTGGAAACGGTGCGTACGCTGGTCGACGAGTTTTCCGCACTGGCACGCTTCCCCACGTCCCGTCCGCAGCCGGCAAATCTGAACCGCCTGGTAGAGAGTGCGCTCTCCATGTTTAACGGCAGGCTCGAAGGAATCCGTTTGGATACCCGGCTGGCGCCGGATCTGCCCAGTGTGATGGCCGACGGAGAAGCGATCAAGCGCGCGATTGCCAACCTGGTCGATAACGCCGCGGATGCGATGGGGGACGCGATCGTGCGCGAAATCAGAATCTCCACAGCGCTGGTCGCGAGCCGCGACGCCGTGGAACTTGTGGTTGCCGACACCGGCCATGGGATCACGCGGGATGTCAAGGAACGGCTGTTCCTTCCCTATTTCTCCACCAAGCAGCGCGGCACGGGATTGGGCCTGGCGATCGTAAGCCGCATCATCGAAGATCATCGTGGCTCGATCCGGGTGGAGGAAAACAAGCCGGTCGGCAGCCGGTTTGTCGTAGAGTTGCCAGTCGCCCTGGAAGCGTCCGCCGTGCGAGTGTGAAACAGCATGCAACATATCCTCATCGTTGACGACGAATCCGCGATCCGGCAGTCCCTGCAGGGCATTCTCGAGGACGAAGGCTATAAGACCACAATTACACCCAGCGGGGAGGAGTGCCTGGAATTAATGCGGAAAGCAGTATACGACGTTGTCCTTCTTGATGTATGGCTGCCCGGAATCGATGGTCTGGAGACCCTGGAGAAGATTCGCGCCATGGACGATCCGGCCGAGGTCATCATGATTTCTGGCCACGGAACGATCGAGACCGCCGTGCGAGCCACCAAGCTTGGCGCCTACGATTTTGTCGAGAAGCCGCTCTCTCTCGACAAAACGCTGATCCTGGTCAAGAACGCAATCGAAGCGCGGCGGTTACGAGCCGACAACCGCGATCTCAGAAAACAGTTGCAGTCGAAGAGCGTGATCGTAGGCGACAGCGTTCCGATGAAGGCGCTGCGGCAGCAGATTGGGTTGATGGCGCCGACAAACGGCCGGGTGCTGATCTATGGAGAATCCGGCACCGGAAAAGAGCTGGTGGCACACGCGATTCACGCGCAGAGTTTACGTAAGGACGAGACTTTCGTGGAAGTGAATTGCGCCGCAATTCCGGAAGATCTGATTGAGAGCGAGCTGTTCGGCCATCTCAAATCTTCTTTTCCCGGAGCCATGGGAGACAAGGAAGGCAGGTTCCAGAAAGCCGACCGTGGAACGTTGTTTCTGGACGAGGTCGGCGACATGAGTCTGAAGACACAAGCGAAGGTGCTGCGCACGCTGGAGGAACAGAGATTCACACCTGTCGGCAGCGACAATCCGATCACGGTCGACGTGCGGGTGATTGCTTCCACCAATAAAGACCTGGAAGAAGAAATTTCGCGGGGAAATTTTCGCGAAGACCTGTTCTACCGGCTCAACGTCATTCCCTTCGTCGTGCCGCCGCTGCGCGAGCGCAAGGAAGATGTTCCCCTGTTTGCCCGTCACTTCATGAAGGAATTCGCGTCTGCCTACGGGCGGCGTCCGCGGGAGATTACCGATGACGCGGTCGAAACGCTCATGCGATATACCTGGCCGGGGAATGTGCGTGAACTTCGCAACGTGATCGAGCGCATGGTAATCATGAATCCTACGGCGTCACGGTTTGAGCGTAAACATCTTCCGCCGCTCGTGTACCGCGACGGCAGCCGGCGATGGGCCGGGAGTGAGGTCGCATCCACGCTCCTGCAAGCGCGAGCCGCGTACGAACGTGATTACATCCTCAAGAAACTCGACGAAAACCACGGCAACGTGAGCCGAACCGCGGAGGTACTCGGGCTGGAACGCAGCCATCTTTATCGAAAGATGAAGAGTTTGGGAATTGCGGCGAAAGAGTAGGGCCACTACCGCTTGAGCATGTGAATCTCGGTGCCGTTCTTGTGAAATTCCACCTTATCCATTAGCTGATTGATCAGGTAAATGCCGCGACCATGGTGGGAGTAGATATTGGTGCCGGCACAAGGATCGGCGATGGTGGAAGGATCAAAGCCGGGGCCAGGATCGCGGACGACGATCAGCATGCCATGTTCTTCGTCACAGGCGACGTCGCATTCCACGATCTTTGTTGGATCCGCGCTGGCGCCATGGATCACGGCATTGGCCAGGGCTTCTGTGAGGGCAAGCTCAATATCGTCTTCCCGTCCGTCGGCGCACTTCATCTCGCGCACCACGTTCATGACGCTTTGCACGACGGGATCGACGGCGCCTCGATCCGCACGCAGCGTAACCGTGAGTTTGAGAATCAGCTTCTGACCGGCAAATTCACACGGTTGACGCTGTTCCGAAGAAGAATTGGACATATACGGATTCCGGGCTCGCTCCTCGAGGCATCTACGCAGATAGATGCGCAAACTGATTCTAGGGATTGACGCGCCAGGATGCAATACGGTCCGGTTGGGGGTAACCGGGGAAAAGTTACGTCGATTGCGGGTTATAAGTTGTCATTGAATTGTCAATTCAGGCAGTGCGGTCCGGGATATCCTGTGGGACAAAGGCGGTACCGTCGCTAGGAGTCCGCCACCCGTGGACTTCCCGCTTGCTCGAGTTGGCGGCGCCAGTCGAGCTCTTCCACAAAGTGCCGCGATTCCCGCCAACCCGGTTGGACTTTGACGAAAAGCTCGAGAAAGACCCGGGTGCCGACAACCCTCTCAATGTCAAGGCGGGCTGCGGTCCCGATCTTCTTCAGCATCTGGCCACTCTTGCCTACGAGTATCGCTTTCTGGCTGGCGCGCTCGCAGTAAATAGTGGCCGCGATCCGCGTCAGTTTTTGTCCCTCCTCAAACTGGTCAACGATTACACCGACGGCGTGCGGAATTTCTTCCCGCGTGTTCATCAGAATCTGCTCACGGACTAACTCGGCGGCCATGAAGCGCAGCGGCTGGTCGGTAACCTGATCCTCGGGAAAATAGCGCGGCCCTTTGGGCAACACCTGCAGGACACATTGCAGCAGTTCGTCGAGCCCTGTCCTTTTTAGAGCAGAAATGGGGACGATCTCCTGAAAGTTGTGGAGCGCCT
>Ga0335084_10001515_pt1 | contig 21802 bp, 23 predicted proteins | sample Lox_Sample_44_FD_206721 | JGI IMG/M metagenome (GOLD analysis project Ga0335084, IMG submission 206721) | Soil microbial communities from Loxahatchee National Wildlife Refuge, Florida, United States - Lox_Sample_4.4 | ecosystem: Environmental > Terrestrial > Soil > Wetlands | place: USA...
AGGAATTCGCGCCGAAGGTTCGGGTCCTTGAGGAACGAGCCCCGCATCACGCTGTTGATCATCTTCGAGTCGGTGTCCTTGACGCCGCGCCACTGCATGCAGAAGTGGTCGGCCTCCATCACGATCGCCAGGCCGTCCGGCTGCATCGTGTCCTGCAGCAGGTCGGCGAGGTGGGTGACGGCCTCTTCCTGGATCTGCGGCCGGCTCATCACCCAGTCGGCGAGGCGCACGTACTTCGAAAGCCCGATGAGATTTGAATGCTCGTTCGGTAGCACGCCGATCCACACTTTGCCCAGGATCGGACACAGATGGTGCGAACACGCGCTGCGCACCGTGATCGGCCCAACGATCATCAGCTCGTTCAGCCGCTCGACGTTCGGGAACTCGGTGACCGGCGGCATTTCCGTATAGCGGCCGCGGAACACCTCGGTCAGGTACATGCGGGCGACACGGCGTGCGGTATCGCGGGTGTTGTGGTCACCGTCGACGTCGATCACCATGCTCTTCAGCACGCCGACCAGCTTTTCCTCGACCTCTTCCTGCAGCAGCCCGAGTTCGTCGGCCTCGATGTAAGGCGCGATGCAGTCGTTGGCGTGAAAGCGCCGGCCGGCCCGCTGCAGCCGCTCGCGGATCTTCTGGGAGACCGGCACGCCGAGGTCTGCGGTGGCCGCTTCGGACGGTGGATTGCGCGCGTTCATGAGGCCCTCGGTCGTTCGGCTGGAAAACTATATCTGATGTCGAGCGAGCCAGCCGCGTTCCCGTGGCCCTTGCCTCGCCTCGGCCGTTTCCTGCATCGAGCGCGACCGCCGGGCTGTCGCGGCAAGAGCATCCACCAACGGAGACGGCACATCGCGTCGGTACCAGTGGACGCGAATTCGGCCACAGCCTAGCCTCTGCCCGGCCGCGGCATCGGATGCCGTTCGCACGGCCGACCACGGATGCGCGTTTGCGCGCCTCATCAGGAGACTTCGCATGAGACATTCTCTGTACGCCGTCGCGCTGGCCCTTGCGGCCGCGACGGCGATCGCGCTGCCCGCGTGGGCGGCGTATCCGGACAAGCCGGTCACCATCGTCGTGCCGTTCCCGCCTGGTGGGTCGACCGACACGATCGCGCGCACGCTGGCACCGCGCCTGGCGGCGACGCTCGGGCAGTCGTTCGTGGTTGAGAACCAGGCCGGCGCCACCGGCGCGATCGGCGCGACGCGGGTCAAGCGCGCGCCGGCCGACGGCTATACGATCCTTGTCGCGTCGATCGGTGTGTACGCCACCAATCCGTTCCTGCAGAAGGGTCTGCAGTACGACCCGGCCAAGGACTTCGATCTGCTGACGGTCGCGGTGCGCGCTCCCAATGTGCTGGTGGTTAACCCTTCGGTGCCCGCCAGGAACGTCGCAGAGCTGATTGAGTACCTGAAGAAGAACCCGGACAAGGTCTCTTTCGCCACGAGCGGCGCCGGTTCTTCGGATCACCTGACCGCAGCACTCTTCTGGCAGAAGACCGGAACGACGGGCATCCACGTTCCATACAAGGGCGGCGCTCCGGCGATTTCCGATCTGATCGCGGGCCATGCGCAGGTGTCGTTCCAGAACATCAACGCGGTGCTCGGGCACATCCGCTCGGGCAAGCTGCGGGCGCTCGCCGTCACCGGAGACAAGCGTTCGACTGCGCTGCCCGATGTGCCGACGCTGGCCGAGACCGGCGTGCGCGGCGTCGACGTCTTCTCGTGGCAGGCGGTGGCGGCGCCGAAGGGGTTGCCGCCCGAAGTGCGCGACAAGCTGCACGGCGCGCTGGTCAAGGCCCTGAATGACCCGGAAGTCGTCAAGACGCTGTCGGAGCAGGGCATCGAAGTCGTTGGCAACACGCCCGAGCAGTTCGACAAGTTCCTGCAGCAGGAACTCGCGCGCTGGAAAGGTGTGATCGAGGCCGGCAAGATCACGCTCGATTGATGGCGCTGTACTTGCAGCCTGGGGCGCGCGACGATGCGGTCGCCGTGGAATATCTGATTCCCGGCTGGCACTCGGGGCCGAAGCGTCCTCGCACCGACCGTTAGTATTCGCGGAGACTTCGAGACAGGTACTGCCATGCGCGAAAACCGACTGCGCACGCTGTGGAGCACCGGCCAGGCCGCCGTCAATGGGTGGCTCGCGATCGGCAACGGCTTTTCTGCCGAGACGATGGCGCACCAGGGCTGGGATTCCCTGACGATCGACCTGCAGCACGGCGTCGTCGATTTCGCAGCGATGGTTACGATGCTGCAGGCGATCAGCACGACGCCGACCGTGCCGGTGGTACGCGTGCCGTGGCTCGAGCCCGGCATCTTGATGAAGACGCTCGACGCCGGCGCTTACGGCGTGATCTGCCCGATGGTCAATACGCGCGACGACGCTGCGCGCCTCGTCGCCTACACGCATTACGCACCGCGCGGCACGCGCAGCTTCGGCCCGATCCGCGCGGTGCTCTACGGCGGCGCCGACTATCCGCAGCAGGCGGATCGCACGATTGTTGTGTTCGCAATGATCGAAACGGCCGAGGCGCTCGACAACGTCGACGCGATCCTCGGCGTCGAGGGGCTCGATGCGATCTACATCGGGCCATCGGATCTCTCGCTGGCGCTCGGCTGCAAGCCGGCGTTCGACGAGGTCGATCCGAAGGTCGATCAGGCGATCGGCCACATCCTCGAGCGGGCGCAAGCGCATGGCGTCGTGGCCGGCATCCACAACGGCCTGCCCGAAGTCGCGCTGGCACGCATCGCACGAGGGTTCCGCTTCGTCACGGTGGGTTCGGACGCACGGCTGATGGCCGCGGCCTCGCAGCAGGTGCTGGCGAAGATGCGGGCGCGCTGAATGCGGTTAGCCCGCCACCTGCTGGGCGCGCATCTTGGCCGCGATGTAGTCGCCGTGCGGGATGTGCAGCAGGTCGCCGATCCGGCGCATCAGGTGGTTCTCGTGCGCGGACAACTCGGCATCGGCGTAGGCGACGCGCCACATCATCTCGACGACGCGTAGCTTCTGTTCGGGGCTGAAGTGCCGGTTCACCAGTGACGTGAACTGGTAGTAGCCGCTGGCCTGTTTCACCTCGGCTTCCGCCAGCCCGATCAGCGCCACGGCCTCGGCCTCATCGAGTCCGAACTTCTCGCGCACGGCGCGCAGCACCGCGCCGCGCTCGGTTTCCGTGGACTCGCTGTCGATGCGCGCCACTTCGACCAGCAGCGCCGCGGTGGCGAGCTGGATCGCGCGCGTCTCGTCCTGCGGTGTGGCTTCCGCGCCGATATGGCGGTCGAAGAACTCGCGGATGGCGGTCAGCATCGCCGCAGTCTCGCAGCGCTGGCGCGGCCGTGCAACCCGCTGCTCCGGAGCAGGGCGCAGTACTCCGCGCTACAGTGCGAGCGCGCGACGGAGGCAGCGATGGGCGACTGGCTGCAGGGGATTTTCGGATCGAGCAGCGTGCTCGCCGGCGGGCTGACGCTGGCGCTGCTCGGCCTCGCCGCGGTCTGGCTGCGAGAGGTGCCGGGCAAGATATTCGGCTGGGCCAAGCACTTCATGATCACGACGCTCACGGTGGACAGCCGCGACGAGCTGATGTTCCCTGCGCTGGTCGAGTACATGGATAGCCGCGAGGCGCTGCGCCGGCTCAACAACTTCACGGCGCGCGCGGTGCGCCAGGGCACGGCCTACCAGAGCCTGCACGACGAGCTGCAGCAGGGTGGCCGACCGCTGACGGTGCTGTCGCCCGGGGAAGGCTTCCATGTCTTCTTCCTCGACGGCCGGCTGATGTGGATGAAGCGTGAGGTGCAGGTGGGGCCCGCGATCTTCGAGAAGATCTCGCTTTCCACTCTCGGCCGAAAGAAGGCTCCGCTTGAGGTGCTGGTCCACGCGGCGATGGAGCACCGCATCGCGCGCGAACTCAACCGCATCGCTGTTTACATGCCGAGCCCATACAACAACGAGTGGATGCGCGCGCGGCTCGGTAACAACCGCAAGCTCGACTCGGTCGTGCTGAAGGCGGGACAGAAGGAAGGGATCCTCGACGACCTCAATCGCTTCTTCGCTTCGCACGAGCGCTATGAAGCGCTCGGCATTCCGTGGCGGCGCGGCTACCTGCTGTACGGTCCGCCGGGCACGGGCAAGACTTCGCTGGTGACGGCGATCGCATCGGAACTCGCGCTGAATGTCTGCGTGCTGAGCCTGGCCTCGCCGAACGTCACCGACGAGAAGATCGGCAACCTGCTGTCGTCGGTGCCGCAGCGCTCGGTCATCCTGATCGAGGATGTCGACGCGTTCTTCCGGCAGCGCGACAAGGCGGACACCGGTGTCAAGGTATCGTATTCGGGATTCATCAACGCGCTCGACGGCGTGGCCGCGCACGAGGGCTCCGTCGTGTTCCTGACGACCAACCATCCGGAACTGATCGACGAGGCCGCGATCCGCTCCGGTCGCGTCGACTTCCGGTTGGAACTCGGCCTGTGCGACGCGAGCCAGCTCGAGCGCATGTTCCTGAAGTTCTTCGACGACGCTTCGGCTGCCGCGCGCTTCGCGGCCGAAGTGGCGCCCGATCGCTGGTCGCCCGCGCAGGTGCAGGAGCGCCTGCTGAAGGCGCGCAGCGTCGACGAGGCGATCGGCCTCTTCCGCGAGCGCGAGCCGACCGCTCGTCCGGCGCCGCGCGCCGCCTGATCCCCGAGGCGCGAGCGCGCTAGAGCGGTCGCTCCAGAAACCTGCTGAACCCCCCATAGAGCGGGGGTCCAATCCCAGCGCTGCTTGACTACCGTCGCGCCTCTTTCGCGTGCCTACGGCCGCGATGAACTCCGTCCGCAGGCCACCCGCCCGGACGTCAGGGGACCGGAGCCACCCGCTCCGGCTGTTCCGCAGTCGATCGTGAGGACGGCGCCAGAAGCGCCGGAAGTTGCCGTGTCCAATCGCAACCGTGAAGACGGCGGTTCCGCCGACCTCGACAGCGCACGTGCGCTGATTCCCGCCGTGATCCTCGGCGTAGCTTTCTGGGCGATCATCCTGGCGATCGCCGTGCTGATCTGGGGCTGAACCTCACCGCGGAATCCGACCGGACCACGCGCTACAGTGGATACTTGCATCGGCTCTTATACAGTCGTATAAACCGCGGATGCGCGCCGCGCAGCCACGTTCCGGATCCGTGCGCGAGCGCCTGTTGCGCGTCGGCGCGCGGCAGGCCCGCCGCGCCGGGCTGCGCGCGCTCACCGTCCGTGGAGCCTGTGCGCAGGCGGGCGTCAACCTCGGCAGCTTCGTCTACCACTTCGGCTCGCGTGACGCCTTCGTCGCGCAGGTGATCGAGCGCTGGTATGCGCCGCTGCTCGAGCGCCTGACCGCGACAGTCGACGAGGCGCAGCCGCCTGAGCGGCGCCTGCGGGCCCTGCTGCTGCAGCTCGGCGACTGGGCCGCGACCAACAGCCGCTTGATCACGCACGTCCTGATGGATGCAGCGGCAGGCGAAGCGGCAGCCCAGCGCTTCATCGCGACCCTTGCAGACCGCCACCCGGCGCTGATCCTGGGCGTGATCCGTGAGGGGCAGCGCAGTGGCGCGCTGCCGCGCGGCGAGCCGCTCAACGTGATGCTCTTCCTAATGGGCGCCATCGCGCTGCCGATCTTGCTGACCGATCGCCTCGCCGAGGTGCGGCTGGCGCCGGCGCGGCTGACGCGGGCGCTGATGGCGTTTTCGCGCGAACGCAGGCATCGCGAGCGGCGGCTCGACTGGGCCCTCGCGGGACTGCTCCGGGAGACACGCCATGCGCATTGACCGCCTCGCCGTCGCGGCGGCCGTCTTGACCGCGCTTGGGGCCTGCACGCGCGTCGACCCTGACCGCTTCAGCGGCTACGCCGAGGCCGACCTCGTTTACGTTGCGCCGGCGATTGGCGGGCGGATCGAGAAGCTGGCGGTCGAGCGCGGCGCGCGAGTCGATGCTGGTCAGCTGCTCTTCCAGCTCGAGCGCGATCCCGAGTCGCTCGCGCGCGCGGCCGCCGCAGCGCGCGCCGACAGCGCGGCGGCGCAGGCGCGCAACCTGCGCAAGGGCAAGCGGGTCGACGAGCTGCGGGCGATCGAACAGCAGCTGGCGCAGGCGCGCGCGGCGCTCGTACTGTCCACCAACGACCTGAAGCGCAACGAAGAACTGGTCGCTCAGGGGTTCATCTCGCCGAACCGGCTCGACGAGCTGAAAGCCACGCGCGATCGTGATGTGGCTCGCGTCGCCGAGTTGCAGGCAAACCTTGCGGTCGCGCGCGACGCGGCGCGTCCGGATGAGATCGCCGCCGCCGAAGCCGAGCAGCGCGCGGCCGAAAGCGATCTCGCCTCGTCGCGCTGGCGCGAGGACCAGACGCGCGGCGTGGCGCCGAAGGCGGCGGCCGTGCAGGACGTCCTGTATCGCACCGGTGAGTACGTGGCGCAGGGCGCGCCGGTCGTTGCGCTGCTGCCGGACGGCGCGCTGAAGGTGCGCTTCTTCGTGCCGCAGGCGGCGCTCGCGCGCGTGCGGGTCGGCGATATCGTCGCCGTGAGCTGCGACAGCTGTGCGGCGGGCCTGGCGGCGAAGGTGGCCTTCGTCTCCGACAAGGCCGAGTACACGCCACCCGTGATCTACAGCAACGAGAGCCGCGCCAAGCTCGTCTTCATGGTCGAGGCGCAGCCTGATACGAAGACGGTACAGGTGCTGAAGCCCGGCCAGCCGGTCGATGTGCGCATCGTGCCAGGGACGTGACGCATGAGCGCAGCGACGGCGGCGCGCAGCGCGGAGGATCGTTCCACGAGAAATCTGGCGATCGACGTGCGCGGCCTGACCAAGTCCTTCGGCGGACGCGTCGTCGTCGACCATATCGACCTCGTCGTGCCGCGCGGTGAGGTCTGCGGCTTTCTCGGCCCGAACGGCAGCGGCAAGACGACGACGATCCGCATGCTCTGCGGATTGCTCGAAGTGGATGCCGGCGAGGGCACATGCCTCGGCTACGACATCCGGCGCGAGGCGCGTCGCATCAAGCTGCGAGTCGGCTACATGACCCAGCGCTTCGGACTTTACGAGGACCTGTCGATCGCGGAGAACCTCGAGTTCACCGCGCGCGTCTATCGCCTCGACAACCAGCACAAGCGCGTCGCGGACGCGCTGGAACGGCTCGGCCTCACGTCGCGCCAGAAGCAACTCGCCGGAACGCTCTCCGGCGGGTGGAAGCAGCGCCTGGCGCTCGCGGCCTGCCTGATGCACGAGCCCGAACTGCTGCTGCTCGACGAACCGACTGCGGGCGTCGACCCGAAGGCGCGGCGCGATTTCTGGCGTGAGATCCACGCGCTCGCAGCCGAGGGCATCACGGTGCTGGTCAGCACGCATTACATGGACGAAGCCGAGCGTTGCCACCGGCTCGTCTACATCTCCTACGGCAAGATGCTCGCCGCCGGCACCGCGCCGGAGGTGATCGCGCAAGCCGGGCTCAGGACCTGGTCGGTGAGCGGGGCACGGCTCGACGCGGTGCTCGAACGCGTCGAGCACGACGGCTGGATGGCGGTGCCGTTCGGAACCAGCCTGCACGTCAGCGGACGCACCGGCGACGACTTTCCGCGCTGGCTGGCCGAGCGCGATCCGGAACTTGCGTCCGCACTCGTGATCGAGCCGATGCCGACCGGACTCGAAGACGTCTTCATCGCACTGACCCAGGATGCCCGCGACACCGTCAGCTGAGGTCCCGCGCCGCTGGGGCTTCTCCTTGGAGCGCGTGCGCGCCGTGCTGCTGAAGGAGTTCATACAGCTGAGGCGCGACCGCCTGACGTTCGCGATGCTGATCGGCGTGCCGATCATGCAGCTGGTTCTCTTCGGCTACGCGATCAACTCCGACCCGAAGCACCTGCCGACCGCGGTCGTGGCGCTCGACCAGTCGCCGATCGTGCGTACGATCGTGCGCGCTGCGCAGAACACCGACTACTTCCACATCATCGAGGTCGGCTCCGAGAGCGAGGCCGAGCGCCTGATCGCGCGCGGCGACGTGCAGTTCGCGCTGGTATTTTCCTCGGACTTCACAGCGCGTCTGGTGCGCGGCGAATCGCCGCCGATGGCGGTGTACGCCGACGCTACCGATCCCGCCGCGACCGGTGCGGCCGTGTCAGCGCTGCAGCAGCTGCCGCAGCTCGCCCTGCACAATGACCTCAACGGTCCGCTGGCGCGGCTGGCGCCCGACCGCGCACCGTTCCAGGTCATCGTGCACAAGCGCTACAACCCCGAGGGCCTGACGAACTACAACGTCGTTCCCGGACTGATGGGCGTCATCCTGACGATGACGCTGGTGATGATGACGGCAATGGGCATGACGCGTGAGCGCGAACGCGGCACGCTCGAGAACCTGCTGGCAACGCCGGTGCGACCGGCCGAAGTCATGACCGGCAAGATCGTGCCCTATGTGATCATCGGCTACGCGCAGGTGCTCATCGTCTTCACCGCGGCGCGGCTGCTGTTTCACGTGCCGATGTTCGGTAATTTCCTCACGCTCTCGGCGGCGATCGTGCTGTTCATCGTCGCAACCCTCGGCGTCGGCTTCACGTTCTCGACGATCGCGCGCTCGCAGATGCAGTCGATGCAGATGACGATGTTCTTCTTCCTGCCGAACATCCTGCTGTCGGGCTTCATGTTTCCGTTCCGTGGAATGCCCGCCTGGGCGCAGTGGATCGGCGAGGCACTGCCGCTGACGCACTTCCTGCGCATCGTGCGGGGCGTGATGCTCAAGGGTGCGGGCTGGGCCGACATCGCGCCGCAGACGGTCCCAATCCTGGTCTTCATCGCGGTCGCCGTCGCCGTCGCGATGAAGCGCTACCGCCAGACTCTCGACTAGGGCCTTGCACTCCTGCGCGGGAACAGGCGCTTGCGCCCTTTATTCCCCGGATCACGCATATGCGACCCCACCGCCGGAGCGCGCGAGCCGTAGGCATCCGATCGGCGCTACTCTTCGGACATGCAACGCCGCCAGTTCATCGCACTGCTCTGCGCCACGCTGTTCCCCGCGACCGTGCCGGCGGCCCTGGCGTCGGTCGACATGCAGATTTCGGTCGCGCGGCGAGGCGAAGTCTTTCTGGTCGACGCGGTTTTCGTGGCGCCCGTGTCGCAACGCGAAGCCTGGAGCGTGCTGACCGACTTTGACGGCATGTCGCGCTTCGTGCCCAACCTCGACGAGAGCCGGATTGCCGATCGCGACGGCGAACGACTGCGCGTCGAGCAGCGCGGCATCGCGCGGTGGGGCCCGTTGACGCACGCGTTCACGATGGTGCGCGACATCCAGCTTGAGCCGATACAGCAGGTCCGTTCAAACTCCGTCGGTGGGACGATGCGTCAGGTCCAGTCCCTGACGCAACTCGCGGCGGTTTCCGGTGGCACCGAAGTGCGGCATCACATCGAGTTCGCGGTGGATACATGGATGCCCGACCTGCTGATCGAGCCGTTTCTCCGCCATGAGGTGCGCGAGCAGTTCGAGGCGGTCGTGGCGGAGATGCTCCGTCGGCGCGCATCCGGCGGGGCGCACTGACCACCGAGGCGTGCTCTCACGGCCGCTGCTGCAACGCGGTAGCATTGCAACTTCCGGTTTCGGCGCAGTCACCCGGGACCGTTCCTGCGGCCGCGTGTGCGGCCCGCACACTTTTCCAACTCAGGCAGAGGGAGAGCAGCATGCGTAAGTCGTACATCGCGGCCATCGTCGCGTCACTGGTCGTCGGCACTGCATACGCGCAGACGGGCGCGGCGGTGGTGGCGTCCGAGCCGGGCAAGGTGGCAGTGGCTGAAACGCAGCTGCTGACTGCGACGATCACGGCCGTCGACAAGGCCAAGCGCCTCGTGACGCTGAAGGGACCCGAAGGCAATTCAGTCGTCTTCCAGGCGGGTCCCGCGGTCAAGAATTTCGACCAGCTCAAGGCCGGCGACCTCGTCGTTGTCAAATACGTCGAAGCGCTGACGCTGGAACTGAAGAAGGGCGGTGGCCAGATTCGCGAGAAGGTCGTGCGCGAAGGCGCGGTCGGCGCGAAGCCGGGCGAGACGCCCGCCGGCGCGGCGGGGCGCCAGGTGACCGTGGTGGCCGACGTGATCGCTGTCGATGCCGCGAAGCAGACCATTCGACTGAAGGGCCCCGAGCGCACGGTCGACCTGAAGGTGCGTGACCCGAATCAGTTCAAGCTGGTGAAGGTGGGCGACCAGGTCGAAGCGACGTTCACTGAAGCGGTCGCCCTGGCCGTCGACCCGGCGCCCGCGGCGCCCGCGGCTGCGCCGAAGAAGTAATCGGGTAAGACCAATGCGGACGGGCCGGCATTGCCGGCCCGTTTTCATTCAGGCAGCTCGATCGTTGTACCGGGCTCAGTGGCCGTCGCTCGACTGATAGGGTCGGTGGTGCAACGTGTACTCGCCGACCAGACGCTCGCCTGACGGTGCCGGGGCAATGAGCCGGATGCGCACGGTCGTCTCGGGCAGCGCGCGGATGCGCTGCATCGGCAATGTGAAGACGACTTCCCCGGCCGCGGCGTCGAACGGCACATCGCACAGGCGTTCGAGGTCTGAGCTGCCTCCCGTGCCGACGCGCTCGAGGTCGAGCCGCTCGATCCCCAAAAGTGGTGCGGCTAGGCGCGTGATCAGCAGATCGTCATCCGGCGCCACCGTGCAGTGGACACTGCCATTGTGCGGGACGTGGTACTGCCGCAGGCGCAATCCCCGAGCCGCGAGCCGCTGCACGAAGGCGTCGCTCAGTACTGCGTCCAAGGCGCCCGCGCGCACCGCTGCGCCGACTCCCCCGGCGAGGTCGACCAGGCTCTGCAGACTTGCGCTGCAATGGCTGCAGCCGAGCAGGTGCCCGTCGAGTTCGCCTTCGCGCGCCGCGTCGAGCTCACCGAGCCAGTACTCGAGCAGGGTCGCGAGCGGGATCGGATCGGCGCAACTCGGCGCGGTCATCGGAGTCCTTCGGTCACGCAGTCGCGCAGGCGCTCGATCCCGCGATGGCGGATCACGCGCACGTTCCCCTCGCTCAGCCCGAGCGCGACGCCGACCTCCCGGGCCGGTTGATCGTCGTAGAAAGTCATCACCAGCACCGAGCGCTCGCGCTCGGGCAGGCGCTCGAGGCAGTCGACCAGGCGCGCCTGGTCGAGCCGCGGTGTCGCCGCGGGATCGGCCATCGGCACGTCGTCAGCGTACAACTCGAGCAACCGCTCGCGTCGTGCGCCAGTGCGACGCAGCTCGAGCACCATCATCCGGCAGGTGCCGAACACGAAGGAAACGAGCTGTTCGGCGTCACGCAGCTTGCCGGCACGCAGGCGCTCGAGGGTAAGCAGCAGCACCTGCTGCGCAAGGTCGGACGCGGCCTGACGATCGCGCAGGTGCTTGAGGCCGTAGAGGCGCACCCGCGGTGCAAGGCGGCGATAGAGCTCGGTCTCGGCGGCGACATCGCTTCCGTCCGGCGCTGAAGCGATGCGGCGTGCCAGCTCGGCGTCGTCGAGCCCCAGATTGGCGGAGGCATTCTGCACTCCCGAAGGATAAGGCCGTGGCGGCAACAGACAGGTTGTGTAACGACCCGGCGCCTCGTTACACATCCCCAGTCCCAACCATCAGGAGGTTCCCATGATTACCAATCCCCAGTCCGGCACCAACATCCACGAGATCTCGGCGGGCATCTATCGCATCAACACGCCGGTCCAGATGCCGGACGGCTTCAGCTTCAATTTCAACCAGTACCTGATCGACGACGAGGCACCTCTGCTCTTCCACACCGGGCCGCGGCGGATGTTCGCGCTGGTGCGCGAGGCGGTGGCTCGGCTGATCCCGGTCGCGCGCCTGCGCTACGTCGGTTTCTCTCACTTCGAGGCCGACGAGTGCGGCGCGCTGAACGAGTGGCTTGTGGTGGCACCCCAGGCTGAGCCCGTGTGCGGCCGCATCGCGGCCATGGTCTCGACGAACGACGTTGCGGACCGCCCTGCCCGCGCGCTCGCCGACCGGGAGGTCCTGGCTCTGGGCCGCCACTCCGTGCGGTGGTTCGACACGCCGCACATGCCGCACGGCTGGGACTGCGGGCTGATGATGGAGCTGTCGACACGGACGTTCCTCTGCGGCGACCTGTTCACCCAGGGTGGTGCCGGCGCGACCCCGATCACCGAATCGGACATCCTCGGACCGAGCGAGGCGTTTCGCGCGCCGATGGACTACTACGCGCACGCGCCGGACACGTCGCAGATCCTCGAGCGCATCGCGCGCGAGCGACCGACGACGCTCGCGGTCATGCACGGCAGCGCGTTCCGCGGTGATGGTGCGGCGCTGCTGCGCGGGCTTGCGGAGCGTCTCGCAGAGCGGCACGCGGTGCCTGCGTAGCCACGTCTCTCCCCCGGCTGGGGGAGGGGCCGCAGCAAGTCAGCGATCGGCCCCGGCGCGCGACTCGAGGTCGCTCCACCGTTCGAACTTGGCCGCCAGTTCGTGCTCGATCGTCTCGGTACGCTGGCGGTCGGCCTTGATGCGTTCCGGGCCGATCCGGTGGTAGTCCGGCTGGCTCATGCGGCCGTTGATCTCGTGCTGTTCGCGCTCCAGCGCCTCGAGCTCGCCCGGCAGGCGCTCGAGCTCGCGTTGCTCCTTGAACGAGAGCTTTGCACGCGTCTGGCGCTCGGCTCGTCGCGGGCTGCGTTCCGTCCGCGGCGCAGGTTCGGCAATTTCGGGCCGCGGACGCAGCGCCTGCCAGTCGCTGTAGCCGCCTGCGTACTCGGTCCAGCGTCCATCGCCTTCGGCGACGAGCGACTGGGTCACGACGTTGTCGAGGAACGCGCGATCGTGGCTGACCAGCAGCAGCGTGCCGGTGTAGCCCTGCAACGTCGCCTCCAGCAGTTCGAGCGATTCGATGTCGAGGTCGTTGGTCGGCTCATCGAGGACCAGCAGGTTCGCCGGCCGCGCGAACAGACGCGCGAGCAGCAGCCGGTTGCGTTCGCCGCCCGACAGCGTCTTGATCGGCGAATTCGCGCGCTGCGGGGCGAACAGGAACTCGCCGAGGTAGCTCAGCACATGCTTGCGGGAGTCGCCGACCTCGATCCAGTCGGAGCCGGGGCTGATCGTCTCGGCCACGGTGCGCTCCGGGTCGAGCGCCTCGCGCATCTGGTCGAAGTAGGCGACCTGCAGGTTCGCGCCGCGGCGGACCGTGCCACTGTCGGGTTCCAGGGTGCCGAGGATTAGCCGCAGCAGCGTGCTCTTGCCGACGCCGTTGGGGCCGATGAGCGCCAGTCGGTCGCCGCGCATCACACGCAGCGACAGGCGCTCGACCACGATCCGATCGCCGAAGCGCTTGCAGACGTCCGTCAGTTCGGCGACCAGCCGTCCCGAGCGCTCGCCGGCATCGAGCGTCATCTGCACGTGGCCGAGGCGCTCGCGGCGCGCGGCGCGCTCACTGCGCAGCGCTTCGAGTCGCGCGACGCGGCCCGCATTACGCGTGCGACGCGCCTCGATGCCCTTGCGGATCCAGGCCTCTTCCTGCGCCCAGAACCTGTCGAACTTGCGGCCTGCCGTCTCCTCGGCGGCGAGTTCGCTCGCGCGCCGGCTCTCCCACGCGCTGTAGTTGCCCGGGTAGGAGCGCAGCAGGCCGCGATCGAGCTCGACGATGCGCGTCGCGACGCGATCGAGGAAGGCCCGGTCGTGCGTGATCACGATCAGCGCGGGTCCCTTCAGCAGCAGGTCCTCGAGCAGCGTGATGCCGTCGATATCGAGGTGATTGGTCGGCTCGTCGAGCAGCAGCAGATCGGGGCCGAGGGCGAACGCCAGCGCGAGCGCTGCCCGCTTGCGCTCGCCGCCGGACATGCGCGACGGCGCCAGCGCCTCGTCCAGGCCGAGGCGGTGCAGGTACTCGACCAGGCGCGCCTCCATGTGCCAGCGCTCGCGTTCGTCGCCGATGTCGTCGAGTGCGCCGCGCTGCGCGAGGCTCGCGCGCACGGTCGCGGCCTCTGGTAGTTCAGGCTCCTGTTCGACGCGCGCGACCTTCAGTCCGTCGCGGCGCCGGACCTCGCCGGCGTCGAGGTCGATCGCGCCAGCGATGGCCGCGAGCAGTGAGCTCTTGCCGGTGCCGTTGCGGCCGATCAGGCCGATGCGGTCGCCCTCGAGCACGTTGAGCGCCGCGCGGTCGAGCAGCGGATGCATGCCGAACGCGAGTTCGGCGTCGAGCACGGTCACGAGCGTCATCGGCCGATTGTCGCAGGCGCCACTGCCCGCGCCGGCACTCAGGCGCGCGCGAGCTCCTCGATCACCCGACCGACCGCGTCCCTGAATTCGGCGGGCACGGGATCGCCGGTGGGGCCGTTAGCGCGCAGGGCGCGCAGCGTGCGATCGATGACATCCATGTGTGGCAACACAGCGCCGAAGAACATCGGCTGCGCGCCGCGCAGCACCAGCAGCGTCGGCAGCGTCTCCAGGTCGAGGTCGCCCAGCCAGTCGCTCTCGTCCTCGATATCGAGCCAGATATGAGCGGCATCGTCGCGCAGCCGCGCGCGCTCCGCGAATGCGCGGCGATAGTCGCGGCAGGTGCCGCACCATTCGGCGCAGAGGCAGACAACCGTCCACGGAGCGCCGCCGGCCGCTTGCGACAGCAGTTCAGGCATCGCCACATTGTGCCGCGCGCCACAGCAGCACGCTCAGCCCGGCTCGACGCTCCTCGCGATCTCGTCGTCGCCGGCGAGCAGGAATTCGCGCACGACGCCGATCTGCAGCGCGTTCATCAGCGCCGGGGCGTGGCCGACTCCCGGGAACTCCACGACGTGCACATTCGGTCGTGCGCGCATGCGCGCGACCGTGTCGGGAAGCAGCACGTCCGACTCGGCGCCGCGCAGCACCAGCACTGGGCAGGTCACCGCGTCCCATGCGCTCCACACGTCGACGCCACGCAGGAAATCCGGACCGAGCGGCAGCTCGCGGTCGGGCGTGCGCTGCAGCTGCACCAGCGCCGGGTCGAAGCGCAGCACGAAGCTGCCGTCGTCGTCCTGCTCGATGCCGTACTCGAACAGATGCGTCCACTGCGCTTCGTGGTCGAGACCAAACGGGGCGCATGCTTCCCGCAGTTGTGCCTCGGCGGCGCCGCGATCGGCGAATCGCGTGGCGTGCGCCGTGGCACTGAGGCGCAGCAGCGCGTTCCAGGGCACCAGCGGTCCGACGTCGTTGAGCACCAGGCGCCGAATCGGCGAACCTGGCTTGGCGGCGAGCAGCATGCCGATCAGCCCGCCCATCGAGGTTCCGATCCAGTCGAGCCGCTGCGGCGCCAGCGTCTCGCCCAGCCGCGTGCGCAATTGCCGATGTAGTTCGCCGAGAAAGGACGTTCGCGGCGGCGTGGTGAGGCGTGCGATCAGTGCCGCGGCATCGGCGAGATAGGTGCCGAAGGTGTATCCGGACTTGTCGGCGAGCCATTCGCTGTCGCCGCGCCCGACGACGTCCGGACAGACCACGCGGCAGCGCGATTCGAGCGCGCGCGCGAGGAAGTCGAAGTCGCGACCATTGCGCGACAGGCCGTGCACGCAGATGACGACATGCCGCGACGTGGCGTCGCCCCAGTCCGTGTAGGCGATGCGATGAAAGCCGCTCGGACCGAGGCTCAGGTAGCTGTGCTTGGACATGCTCATGACAGTGTCTCCGGGTGCGTCGTGAGCGTTGCAAGATCGGGACCGGCGCCTGCGTGGGTGACGAGGGAATCTGCACAGGTCAGGTGCGGCCCGTGCACCGGCCGGTGGCAGCGTCCGGGGCGCCACCTTATGCTGCGCCGAATTCATATGAATGACACGCAACCGCTCTGGCGTCCGACGCCCGAGAGAGTCAGTCGCGCCCACGTCACCGCGTTCCTGCAATGGCTGGAACGCGAGCGCGGCCTGCGCTTTGCGGACTACGAGGCGCTGTGGCAATGGTCGGTGACCGATCTCGAGGGCTTCTGGTCGGCGCTGTGGCAGTTCCTCGACATCCGCGCGGCACAGCCCTACGAGCGTGTGCTCGGCCGGCGCACGATGCCGGGTGCCGAGTGGTTCGTCGGAGCGCGGCTGAATGTCGTCGATCAGGTCTTCCGGCATCTGCGCGAAGGGCCGGCCATCGTTGCGGGCGGCGAGGACGGTGCCCTGCGCGAGGTCTCGTGGTCGCAGTTGCAGCGGGACGTGGCGCGCATCGCGGAGGCGCTGCGCGAGCGTGGTGTGGTGCCGGGCGACCGCGTCGTGGCGATTCTGCCGAACGTGCCGGAAACCATCGTCGCCTTCCTCGCTTGCGCGAGCGTTGGCGCGATCTGGTCGGTCTGCTCGCCCGACATGGGTCCCGTCGCTGTGCTCGACCGCTTCTGCCAGATCGAACCGAAGGTGTTGATCGCTGCCGACGGCTATCGCTATGGCGGCCGGACATTCGACCGCGTGCCGGTGCTGGCGGAGATCCGAGCCGCGTTGCCGACGCTCCGGCACACGATCATCGTGCCGCTCCTCGAGGCTTCAGTCGACGAACGCCGTTTTCCCGACGCGACCGACTGGAACGCGCTGTCCTCGCGCGGACTGCTGAAGACGGAACCGGTCGCCGCCGATCACCCGCTCTGGGTCGTCTATTCGTCGGGCACGACCGGGCTGCCCAAGGCCATCGTGCACGGCCACGCCGGCGTGCTGCTGGAAATGATGAAGGGCGTGCACCTGCATCGCGACATCGGGCCGCGCGACCGCTTCTTCTGGTACACGACCACCGGCTGGATCATGTGGAACGTGCAGGTGAGCGGCCTGCTCGCCGGCGCGACCGCGGTGCTATACGACGGTCATCCCGGCACGCCCGACCTGACGGTGCTGTGGCGTTTCGTCGAACGGGTAGGAGCGACATTTTTCGGGGCCGGTGCCGCCTATTTCGCGAGCTGCATCAAGGCAGGCATCGAGCCGGTACGAGTTGCCGATCTGTCGGCGTTGCGCACGCTGGGCTCGACCGGCTCGCCGTTGCCGGCCGAGGCCTATCGCTGGGTGTACGAGCGCGTAAAGCGCGACCTCTGGCTGGTGTCGATCGCCGGCGGCACCGATCTCGCCGGCGCGTTCCTCACGGGGCTGCCTACGCTGCCGGTCTACGCCGGTGAGATGCAATGCCGCGCGCTCGGACTCAAAGTCGAAGCCTGGGACGATGCCGGCCGTCCGCTGCTCGACGAGGTCGGCGAACTCATCTGCGCCGAGCCGTTTCCCTCGATGCCGCTTTATTTCTGGAACGACTCCGACGGCCGCCGCTATCACGAGAGCTACTTCGACACCTATCCGGGTGTCTGGCGCCATGGTGACTGGATGCGACTGGTGCCGCGGCCGGAGGCCGTCGGTGGAATCATCTACGGTCGTTCGGACGCGACCATCAACCGGCACGGCATCCGCATGGGAACGGCGGAGCTCTACCGCGCCGTCGAAGCCTTGCCCGAGATCGTCGATTCGCTCGTCGTCGATCTCGAATACCTCGGCCGCGAGTCGACGATGCTGCTCTTCGTCGTGCTGCGCGAGGGCAGCGCGCTCGACGACGCGCTCACGCAGCGCATCGCGGAGCGCATCCGTCAGGCGCTGTCGGCGCGCCATGTGCCGAACGAGATCATTGCGATCGCCGACGTGCCGCGCACGCTGTCGGGCAAGAAGATGGAGCTGCCGATCAAGCGCCTGCTGCTGGGCTACCCGCTCGAGAAAGTCGCGCACGCCGACGCGATGGCCAATCCCGCCAGCCTCGCCTGGTTTGCGGAGTTTGCGCGGCGCGGTAGCGCAACCTGACTGGGCTCGGACCCCGCGCCGGGTGGGGACAAGACCTCAGTGGCGATGCTGGTGATGGCTGTCCGGCACGTGCGCATGGCTGTGGCGGAGCTGTTCGTGCCGATGCAGGTGGCTGTGCGTGCCTTGCGGCATGTGCTCGTGGACGTGGTCGTGATGGCCATCGTCGTGGCGGTGCGCGTGCTCGTGCTCGAGCGCCGCGTGCCCGTGCTCGTGACCGTGCGACTCCGCGAGGTGCAGCACGATGCCGACGAGCATCAGTGCGCCGCCGGCGGTGAGTAGCCAGCCGGTGGGACGATCGCCGAGCCCGATGGCCAATGCCGCACCGATGAAAGGCGCGAAGGCGAACACCGATCCCGTGCGCGCTGCGCCGAACGCGCGCTGGGCCAGCAGGTACAGGCGCAGGCTCAGACCGTAGCCGGTTGCACCGACGACGAAGAGGCCGAGAGCCGCGGTCGCGGTCGGCACCGGCTCGCCCGTCGCCAGCGCCAGAAGCGCGGTCGCCGCGGCACCGAGCGCTGATTTCGCCAGGACGACCCGGCCCGGATCGCGCTCGGCCAGTGCGCGTGACAGGACGTTGTCCGCACTCCACGCCGCGGTGGCGAGCAGAACCGCGAGCAGCCCCCGCAGTGCCGTGTCGCCGCTGTGGCCGGTATCGAGCACGAGCAGCGCCGCGCCGGCCACGAGCAGAGTCATCGCGCCCCGGACGCGGCGATCCATCGCTTCCCGGTAGAACAACCAGGCCAGAAGTGCAGTGAAGGGCGCCTCGAGCGTCAGCAGCAGCGACGCGCTGGTCGCACTCGTGCGCTGCAGTCCCCAGGCGAGCGCGGTGGGTCCGAGCATCGCGCCGAACGCCGCTATTGCCAGCAGACGGGACAGGTCCGAGCGCGCGAGCCGGGCTTCCAGATGAGCCGGCCGCCGCGACAGGGCGCCGACGGCCGCCGCGCCGGAATAGAGCAGCGCTGCCGTGCCGAAAGCCCCCAGGTTCGCCCCAAATAACTGAATGAGCGGTGTGCTGATACCGAAGAGCGTGGCGGCCAGCAGCGCCAGCAGGCCGCCACGGAGGGCAGGCATGGGCGTCCGTCGCGTCATTCGCAGCCTTCGTAGTCGGGCTCGAGCGTAGCGGAAGCCCCCAGGCTCAGACACGTATTCGTCCCCGTCCAGTATTGAGTCTTGAGTCGTCGCAAATAGTATTTGCAATAACTATTACAGTGTGTAATAGTTATTACATGAGCAGTGATTGGCTCGCACTCGTGCTCACGCTGCCGACCTCGCCCAGCGCGGTGCGCGTGCGCATCTGGCGGGCGCTGAAGGCCAGCGGCTGCGGGGCGTTGCGCGACGGGGTCTATCTGCTGCCGGCCCGGCCCGGTTGCGCCGGTGTCTTCGAGGCGCTGGCGGACGAGGTGCGGCAGGCGGGCGGCGAGGCCACGCGCCTGGAACTCTCAGCGCGCGACCGTGAGCAGCAGGTGCAGTTCGAAGCGCTGTTCGATCGCTCGGCGGACTACAAGGCGTTCGAGGTCGGGCTGGCGCGGCAGCGACGGGCACTGCGCTCGGCCACCGAAGTGGCTGGGCGTCGCCTGCTGCGCTCCCTGACCCAACGGCTCGACGCGCTGCAGTCGATCGATTTCTTCGCCGATGCGCGCGCCGTATCAGCAGCGACGGCCCTCGAGGAACTGCGCGCCGCGTGCGAGGCCCGCTGGTCGCCGGGCGAGCCGCGGACCGAGGTCGCCGGACGGATCGAGGCGCGCGAGCCTGCCGAATACCAGCGCCGGACGTGGGCGACGCGCGCCCGTCCGTGGGTCGACCGGCTCGCCAGCGCGTGGCTGATCGCGCGCTTCATCGATCGCGCCCCGCGCTTCGTCTGGCTGAAGTCGACGGTGCGTATGCCGAAGGGCGCGCTCGGCTACGACTTTGATGGCGCCACTTTCAGCCATGTCGACGGCAAGGTCACCTTCGAGGTGATCGCGACGAGCTTCGGGCTCGACGGCGACGAGGCGCTGCGCAAGCTCGGCGAAGCCGTGCACTACATTGACGTCGGCGGCGCCGCCAGCGAGGAGGCGGCCGGCCTCGAAGCGCTGATCCGCGGCCTGCAGTCACAGCACAACGATGACGACGCGCTGCTCGGCGCCTCGATGTCAGTGTTCGACGCGTTGTATGCCGGGTTGAGGGACGAACGTGACGGCGCTTGACGAACCGCTGAAGACTTCGGCATCCGCGCGAGCACCTGAAGCCGTCGGCTTCTGGCAGGCCTTCGGCTACTGGTTGCGCCTCGGCTTCATCAGCTTCGGGGGACCCGCGGGACAGATCGCGATCATGCATCGCGACCTTGTCGAGGAGCGCCGCTGGATTTCGGAGCAGCGCTTCCTGCACGCGCTCAACTACTGCATGTTGCTGCCGGGTCCGGAGGCACAGCAGCTCGCGACCTACATCGGCTGGCTGATGCACCGCACCTGGGGCGGGATCGTCGCCGGGGCGCTGTTCGTGCTGCCGTCGCTGGTGATCCTGATTGCGCTGTCCTGGATCTACCTGCGCTTCGGACAAGTGCCGCTGGTTGCGGGGATTCTGTACGGCATCAAGCCGGCCGTGACTGCAATCGTGCTGGCTGCCGCGTGGCGCATCGGATCACGCGCGCTGAAACACCCGCTGCTGTGGGCGATCGCGGTCGCCGCCTTCGTCGCCATCTTCGCCTTCAGGGTGCCGTTCCCGCTGATCGTGCTGGCCGCTGCGCTGCTGGGCTGGGTCGGCGCGCGCATCGTGCCGGCCGCTTTCGACGGGCGCAGCGCGCACGCCGGCGCGGCGGCATCGCATGGTCCCGCCCTGATCGACGACGACACGCCGCGCGCCGCGCACACGCGCTGGTCGACCGCGCACGCGCTGCGCGTGCTATCCGCGTTCCTGCTGCTCTGGGCGGCCGGTATGGGCGCGCTGATCGCACTCGCAGGCTGGAGCGGAACGCTGGCGCAGATGGCGTGGTTCTTCACCAAGGCCGCGCTGCTGACTTTCGGTGGGGCTTACGCGGTCCTGCCTTACGTCGTCCAGGGCGCGGTCGAGCACTACGGTTGGCTCACGACCGCCCAGATGATGGATGGCCTGGCACTCGGCGAAACGACGCCAGGCCCGTTGATCATGGTCGTCGCTTTCGTCGGCTTCGTCGGCGGCTGGAGCCAGGAGGTGCTCGGAGATGCGCTGCTCGCCGGCGGGGTGCTGGCGGCGACGGTCGTGACGTACTTCACGTTCCTGCCATCGTTCCTGTTCATCCTGCTCGGTGCTCCCTTCATCGAGAGCACGCACGGCCAGTTGCATTTCACCGCGCCGCTGACCGGTATCACGGCCGCCGTGGTCGGAGTCATCGTCAACCTCGCGGTGTTCTTCGCGATCCATGTGTGGTGGCCCGCCGGCCTCGCGGGACCGATCGATCTGCCCTCGGTGCTGATTGCGGTCGCGGCGCTCGTGGCGCTGACGCGGTTCAAGGCCGGCGTCATTCCGGTCATCGTCGCCTGCGGACTCGCGGGCCTCGCGGTTCGTGCCTTGAGCTAGGAGAAGCGATTGGACAAGATCACCCTGACCGAACTCGAAGAATGGCAGCGCGCGGGCCGAAGCTTCACTCTGCTTGACGTGCGGCGCGCCGAGGTGCGCGCTGCTGATGGTGCCGACATCGTCGGCACCGAATGGCGCTCACCCGACGGGCTGTTCACCTGGAAGGACGAAATCCGGCGCGACCGCCCGGTCGTGGTCGTCTGCGCGCACGGCCACGAACTGTCGCAGGGCACGGCGGCGACGCTGCGCGCGATGGGTCTCGAAGCGCGCTACCTGGTGGACGGCTTTTCGGGCTGGCGCGACAGCGGCCGGCCGACCGCCCCAATTGGCAAGGAGGTGCAACGATGAAGTGGATCACCCGCGAACGACCGAAGATCGACCGCATCGCCTGTCCCTCGCTGATCGCGCGGTTCATCGACGACGCGCCGGAGTTCCTGTTCGTGCCGTCGAAGGACGTGATGCCGGAGGCGCAGCGCACGGGCGCGATCCCGTACGACGTGCCCGGGATGGAGCTGACGCACGTCGGCGAACTGTGCAGCTTCGATGCCTTTC
>Ga0335084_10001516_pt1 | contig 21797 bp, 19 predicted proteins | sample Lox_Sample_44_FD_206721 | JGI IMG/M metagenome (GOLD analysis project Ga0335084, IMG submission 206721) | Soil microbial communities from Loxahatchee National Wildlife Refuge, Florida, United States - Lox_Sample_4.4 | ecosystem: Environmental > Terrestrial > Soil > Wetlands | place: USA...
GAATGCCTCGCCATCGACGTCGCCGGCAGCATTCGATCCGGTCGGGTCATCGAGGTGCTGAGCCAGTTGATCAGTGTCCACGGCGCACCGACGTATCTGCGCTCGGACAACGAGCTACCTTCGAAGTCAAGCGTACAGATCTTCTCTGATCTGGCTCTTTGCCGCGAAAGTGGATGCGCGTTCCAAGCGGATTCCGCCGTTGAGGGACGTCACGTTCACCATAGTGACGCGCAGTCCGCGCGGTGAGGCGCGGCTGCCACTGAGCTTCACACAACGTTGAGGTCCAAGCGGAAGGTCCGAGCATTATCTACGAGGTCGAGGCCTCGACGGCCCGTGGTGAAGGGATCCGTCCGCTTGGTCTCGCCGCTTCCGGGTAGCGACGATAGTCGGTGCCGGTCGTGATCATCGTGTACGCGACGCGCGCGATCTTGGCCGCCACGGCGCTATACGCTTTTCGGCGCCGATCGGCATTCTGCGGGTCGGCGCGGATGTAATCCTCGAATTTCCGGCGAAAGCTGTTCTGCTGCATGCGAATGGCCACCGTGCCGGCCAGCCAGAAGGCGTAGCGAAGACGCGCATTGCCTCGCTTCGACAGATGCGTCTTCCCGCGAAATTGTCCGGACTGCTCGGTGCAGAGATCAAAACCGCAGTACTTGAGAAACTGGCGCACGTGGCCGAAGCGACGCATGTCGCGAGCCTCGGCTAAGATCAGCAGGGCCAGGATCGGTCCGACGCCCGGCAGGGTCTGCAGGCGCACGAAGTCCGGATGCGCGTGCAGACGCTCGACGGCGTCGGCTTCGAGCCGCTTCCGTAGGCCACAGAGCTGCTGGTACTCCTCGAGCACGATCCGAAACAGGCGCATCGCCTCTGAGTCTTCCGCCACGGGGACGCCGGCACTCCGCTGCGCGGTCTCATAGAAATCGGCGAGCCACCGGCGTTTGTCGGCCTTGTGGCCGCCGACCGCCGCCAACGCCGCCGTCACGAACGCCGTCTTGCTGTACCGTCGCACCGCCGCGGGGCACGGCGTCAGCCGCAGCACTTCAGGAAACCAGGCCGCACGCGAGGCGTGGAGATACCGCTCCGCCTCGGGGAAGAAGAGCGGCAGGTGATGGGTCACGATGCTGTGGTACACGCGGACCTTCCGAAGGGACACCTGCTGATAGGTGTTGGCCATCTCTTGCAGGTCCAGATATCCGCTCGCGAGCGGATCGACGAAGCGCTGCGTGGCCCCAGTCTTCAGCAGGTGCAGAATCACTTGGGCATCCTTGGGATCGTTCTTGTCCCACGAGTTGTAGAGGGCCTCACGCGTGCGCGCCACGGCGACCGACGAGACCTGCTGCACGTGGAATCCGGCTTCGCTCAACCAATAGGCGATCGGCCGGTGGTAGTCGCCTGTCGGCTCGAAGGCGATCTCGCACGGCCGCCGATAATCGCGCAACCGCTGAACGAAGCGATCGATCTCGAGGCGCGTATTTGGCACGCGGAGCACCGTGCGCGGGCCGTTGCCGTTTTCGATCAGCACCTGGTGCGTCACCTTCGCAATGTCGATCGCCACCCAGACGGTGGTGGACGTGGTAGAAACACTTCGGGCCATGGCTGGTCAGCTCCTCTGGTTTGAGTTGTGGCAAACCCATTCTAGAGAAGCACTTGGCTGGCCGTGGCCTCGTGAAGCGAAGGTACTACGGGCCGGAATTCTTGAGCCAGGCGGTGGAGGCGTGGGCGTATCAACGACGGATCCGGTTGCATTTCATCGCGCCGGGTAAGCCCAACCAGAACGCGTTGATCGAAAGCTTCAACAGTGGCTTCCGCGAGGAGTGTTTGAATCTTCACTGGTTCGCGACGCTGGCTGAAGCGCAGGTGGTTATCGAAGCCTGGCGCGTCGAGTACAACACGCGGCGACCGCACAGCTCGTTGGGTGATCGCACGCCGGAGGAATATCGCAAGTGGTTGGAGGCGGGTTCGCCGGCGAGGCCGGCTCATCCGCAAGATCAAGACCGGTCGTTAACTACGGGCGGAGTTGCAGTCTGACTGGATCAGAGATCGGGGGCATGCCGGAATCACTTCCAGCGGGCACCCGCGCCGGCGTCCAGCCCTGGTCAGTTTTCAACGAGCAGAGCTGGTCAGTTTTCGGTGAGCGTCAACACCCTGGTCTGCTGGAAGTTCACCCAAAGCGCCGCGAAAATCCCTCATGAAACGCGCTCTGAGCTGATCTTCAGAGCATGTGGTATAGCAATGCTTCCTCTCACGGGAAATTGGAATCGGTTCTCAATCCCAAAATCATAGAAACTGACACTCATACTGACTGTGTGAGCAGTTACGGCGTGCCACCATCCCACTGGTATAAACACTGCGTCGCCAGGCTCCAGGTGAACAGTGATGCCCGCCGCTTCCTGTCGCTCCGATACACAAAAGTCCTGACTTGTCATTGGATCGCAGCCGGCGTACCAGGGAATTCGCTGCGCCATCAAATGAGAGCATGCAGGCGTATAGAGGCGAACCTCCTTCGTTCCCACGATCTGAACCAGCAGATTGTTACGCCCATCGTAGTGTAATGGTGACACTGTACCTGCCGGTCCGAAGAACAGCTTGACCTCGTTAACATGCGGCCTGGTGTTCACGAACGGCAAGTGGTTGAAATCCTCCAAGAGCTTCGCAGTTTGCTCGGACGCGAAAAAGCGATTTCTTGCCACCATGTAGATGTCGTTAGTCCACCCGGCCGAGTAGACGGCATCGATGTACTCGGCGAATACAACGCGCCGTCGAAGGGCGTCGGACGTGCTCTGATCCGAAATCGCGGCGGCCTCTCGCCCGACCATAATCTCGACTATTTCCGCGCCGCAGCGCTTCTTCAGATAGCCAGCGCTCCACTTTGCAACCGCAGGCCAGCCACTCGCCGCGCCTGACAAGAATAGCGCTCGGTTGCGTGAGTAGTACTCCTCCATGAACTCGGTCCTACCAATGGTGTCGCGGTAGTCGATGGCACCAAGATCGGCCCCTCGTGCCGCAAGGGAGCAGATAGTCGAGAGCATCCAGTCGCGACAGACTACTTGGACACACAACTTGTGGGCGACGGTGAACAGCGGGCTAGCCAAGACTATCTTCGCCGCCGCTTCCGCATCTTGCAGGCTGCTCCCACAAGCGACCGCATGGTCAATCGCCACAGACGTCGGCTGTCCACGCAGAAGCAGTAGGCAGAAGCGTTCGAACCAAGGCTCGTGAATCGACATGCGCTACCTCCAGCGTGACTTCGTCGCAGATTCGCCGAGCGAGAACATGCGCAACCTCCTGTTACAGGCCTACGCCGAGCGATGGCCGAAACAGTGGTCGAAACACCGCACAGCTCTGAATCTCCCGCAAGCGCCGTCGACAGTCGTCGGTATCGGTGCCCGACGCGGTCTGATTCGACTCCGTTGCAAGGTCCGCGAAGGCAGCGTCCGCCGACCGAGTTCGCAACAGAGCCCTGAAGATGCGTTTATTCTGTTCGTCAAACTCAATTCCACACGAGTTCGCGCCGAAGATCTCGGACGACCATCTGGTGACCAGCTCGATCGCGTCCTCCTTCGGATACAACTCCCGGATCACCTGAATGATCGGATCATATGATGGCACGTTCATCAGCAGAGCGAGATACAGACGCAAGTCCGAGCGCCCAATGGCCACTCGCAGTGATCGGATTCGGGACAATCGATCGAGTTCATCAATCACTTCAACAAGGCGTGCCACGTCGTCTCCATGGCGAGCACCCGCCACCTCGACACACGCCGTGAAAACGTGTGACGCACGAGGCACGGACCGCAGGTGCCGCAGGATGCAAAAGCTTCCGTACAAATCAGCGTGACGGACTGCGGAACACGCGGCATTCTCGAAGAGCGAAGACCTAATCGTGTCAAGGAACGACAGCACCTGGAGCTGCCTGGTCAACAAAGGGTCCTTGTTGAGCGGATCAATGGCGAGACAAGGTTGGAAGTACGACAACTGCGGTCGGTGCTCTGCGTCAGCATGAGTGCGAACCAGAAGTGTCACACTCGGCCGAGTGAGATGGAAAGTAGAGTGGATGAATCGCGGGCCTGCTTCTATCCTTTGTACTGAACCCTTCTGAAGGAGCTGAACATCGCCTATGTTGAGCCTTCCGAGCCACATGGCGCTGTTGATGCGTCGCTCGCGCACGAACGTGAACCGGCACTGGATGCTTGAGCCCTCCCAAATGGCGAATGCACCCGAGAAGCCGTGCTGATGAACGTCAGGAGTAGCGGTCGTCCACAGTAGTACCTCAATGAAAAAGCGCGGGTGCCAAAAAAGCGTCAAGGGAGGCTCCCCGAACGTGCTGTCAAGGTTGGGTTGCAAAGGCAGAAGAGCGGCTGTCGTTACCCAGGTGACGATCTCGGCGGCGGGCACAACTTCCCACGAGCGAGCCTCGCTGATTTCCTCGAACGCGATGTTGGGGAAAGCCTCTGTATCGAAGTTGTAGCGGGCCCACCGCTCGGCGACTTTCATACCCAGGGCGTTGAAGTGATCTGTAAGCATGTGTTCTCCGCGTCGCGGTGCCCAACGAGCTTCGAATAGTGTCACACCCTTGTGTCACCCGTTACAGACGGAGACGAAAGAGTGTGATGTCAACGCGGCTGGGACCGCAGACAATGCGAACCGGCGTAGCTAAGGACAGGGCGCAAGATCATGATCGAATATCGATCACGTGCCGCGCCGCAAGGTCACCTAGCAGTTCGAGCACGACGTGTTTCGGAGCATGGACAGAAAGATGCTCAAGACACTCGCCGAGACGCACGGGTGCGCGATCGCGCAAGTAGTCGCATAGCGTGTGAAGCAGTTCGACTGGCCGGTCCAAGTCGGACGGGGCTGGGACCGCGCGAGATGGAGGCACGTCGACCGCTAGCTGTTGTGACACTAAGTAAACATAGCTATTGGTTCCGATCGATGGCGGCAGGTCGTTCATTGCTGACCAAGGCAGGCCAAAACGTGGTACACAACGCGAGGCGGTCGTCGCCAGAGCCACATCGCGTTTGAACATATCGAGCGTGTCAGTCCGGCTTACTGAGGAGACGACCAGTTCACGAACGCTGTGTAGGTAGCCCTCTGCCTCCGAGCGCTTGCGCCAAGGCACCGTCTTGCGTAGGAGAGCCTCACCTCGAAGAGACTTGAAGATCCACTCAACGTAATCCAGACCGTTTGGCTGGACAATAGAGACTGTAAGGTGGACTGTCGGTTCGCCGACGGGCGTGGCAAGATGCCAGTAGCCTCTCGGAAGATAGAGCGCATCGCCCTGCCGGAGCACCCTATCCCATGTCGGTTCAGCCAAGGCCGGTTGCTCTGTTCGAGCCATCGCCTCGCCGTTCACTGGCTGCAGTACCCGCTGCCCGAACAACTGCCAGCGTTTCGATCCATGAACCTGAAGGATGAGGACATCGTGGGGGTCCCAGTGTCGCGAAAACCCGCTTGTGTCGCAAAGGCTGGCATACATATTGACCGCAACGTTTGCGTCAAGTGCGTTCTGGATGTCCGTCTGAAGAGTCCGAATCGGCTCCGATAATGCACTGATGTCGTTAATTATTAGCGTCGCGCCCTTCCGAAGGCGGTCCGTCACATCCCGCGCCTTCACACGGGTCATCGGAACAGGATCAACTCTGTTCGTTTTTTCAGTGAGGTAATCACTGGTTGGCAGGAGCGTGCCCCCCATCGCCATTCGCAGTGTGTGGCGAGTGAACGCGGTCGTCTCCAGCAAACGATTCAGTTCTGGCCACGGGAGAAGACCGACAAATCTCTCCGGCTGGCCTGGCAAGAAGGCCATTTCGTGATCCAAGTGCTCGGCCTCAAATGTGTCTAGCGACATCCCGCCAAGAATCGTGGCGAGCCACCCATTCAGCGGCCGGGCCTCACCATCGGCTGAATTCCGAGGCATTTGCGTACCCTGTCCGACAGACATTAGCACATCGGCAATGTCATCCATGCGCGATGGCACTAAAAGCATCGACGGTCTTCCCCCGCAATTGAGTCGCAATCGACGCTTTGTTTTGACGTAGCCTAGCGGTCTAGGCCAAAGCGCCGGTGACGCGCAGGAAGCAAGGTCACGCGTAAGAGCAAGTTCACCGAAGAGTAGATCGTGGTCGCGGTGCGACAAGCCGAGGCGGGTCAAGAAACGCCGTCCAGAAGGCACGATCCTCTGACGGGCCCGCGTCGATGCCGAGGACCTGGCGCTCGCCCTCGCTCGTGACGCCGACCCCAACGACCGTGGCCTGGCTGATCACGCGGCCGTCGACCCGGACCCTGTGGTACGTCGCGTCGAGCCACACGTAGCGATGCTCACCCGTGATCGGCCGGGTCCGAAAGGCCGTCACCGCCGTGTCGAGCTCACCGCAGATGCGCGAGACCTCGGATTTCGACATGCCCTCCACCCCGAGCGCGCGCACCAGGTCATCGACTTTCCGCGTCGACACGCCCTGCACATACGCTTGCTGCACCACCGCCAGCAGCGCGTGCTCGGCCCGCCGGCGCGGCTGCAGCAACGACGGAAAGTAGGTCCCCCGCCGCACCTTCGGGATCGCCAACTCGATCGTGCCCATCCGCGTGTCCCAGGTCCGCGTGCGCGTCCCGTTGCGATAGGCGGTACGGTCCGCCGTCCGTTCGTGGCGCTCCGCCCCAATCAGGCCGGCCACCTCGGTCTCCATCAACGCCTGCGAGAGCACTCGAATCCCTTCGCGCAGCACCTCGCCATCCTGCTCCTCAAGCAGCTTGCCAACAAACGCGGTTAAGTCCATTCTGGCTTTGGCCATCGTCGCAACACCTCCGTGCTTTCGTCTCCAATCAGAAAGAACTCACGGAAAGATGTGCGATGGCCGACTCCGCTGTCTACTCGGAGGGCCTCACCGAATTTTCACCACGTGCTGGGACTCTAACGCGGACGTGGCGGACTACATCGAGAACTTCTACAATCGAACGCGCCGCCACAGTCATCTCGGCGGGCTGAGTCCGGAGCAATTCGAGGCGGCTCACAAACTGCGGTCACGGGGTCTCCACTAGATCCTGGGAACTCCACAACGCCGTACTACTACGTACAAGCTGAAAATGCGCTAACACGCCTTATGTATTTGTCTACGAAGCCTCCGATGAACGACTGCCCGCAGCCTCGTAGGTGAAAGTTGCGAATGCGCGTCGCCGCATCTGCCGATACTCGGTGCGCGCCACATCACCTTGTGCCGGGCCATCGAGCTGAAGCCAACGCTCGAGCGCGAGCGCGTTCCAGACGCCACCTAGCGGCTGCGACTTCGACGCAAACCCATGACTCAACCGCTGACAGGCGTCGAAGAACAAGGCGGGCTGTACGAATGAGTATTCGCCGAGCAGCCTGCCTTCGGCTAGTGGCGCAATCGACTTCCAATCTCTGGCGAACGTTCTCAGGAGATTGTGACCCGCGGCTGCCTTATTCTGCTTTCGTACCGTATCAGGAAGCCAGGGATCTGTCGTGCGGCGCAGCAGCTGCCGCACGCCATCAACAGTGGTCTTCAGGCCCCAAGGGACCCGCAACATGAATTCAACCAGCGGCCTATAAAGCAGCGGATGCCTTTCGTCCCAAGGGAACGGTCTAGATTTACCGACGGCTGCCCGACGAGCGAACATCAACTGAACCGCTTGGGCGGGATACAGATTTCCGCGCGCCGGCGCCAAGAGCTCATAGTAGGACCGGAGTGAGAATTGCCTGTCGCCGACAGTGAGCCAATGCGGGCGGCGCACCTCCTCTTCAGGCCAACCAGACATAAGCGACAGCCCAACAAGGTGGGCGACATTGCTTCGACCCGCCTGGCTGTACGTACGAACACCAGACCACCACTCCCGCAATCGTAGCTGCCGAAACCAGTCACAAAGAAAGAGCGGCTGTTCTAGGCTGGTTCCAAACACTTCATTTCCCCCGTGTCCTGTGAGGCACGTGCGAAGATCGAGGCACCTTATTAAGGCACTCACACACTGATCCTTCTCGGGCGAGGCCAACAACGCCAACGGTTCGCACGGCGGATCGTCGATAAATGAACCAAACCAGTGAAATGGTTCCATGTCAATTGTGTGGCTCGGCAAACCGCACACATTCAAGACTTGTTCACGGCAGCTGGCCTCCATAGGAAACGACTCATTGGCATACGTGTACGAAAGGGCAAGGGGCGGGTCTTCACTGCTTCCGCAGCGGCGCCATGCTTTTCCAACCACAGCCGTGACCGTGGACGAGTCCAAGCCGCCGGACAACTCGACGCACACTCTTCCGGGTGATCGCAACGTAGCCGATACGGCCTCGTTGAGCAAATGCCGACACTCCTCCTCAAGTATGCCAGCCGGGTGCTCAGACAGCTCGGGGCCAAGAATGGGAGTCCACCCCGGCAAAAGGCGTGCGACGCCAGAGCGCCAGATTAGGCTTCCGCCAGGTGGAACAATGTGAACGTCAGCAAAGACAGTTCGAGTCGCGCGCAAATCGCTGAGACACACAAACTGCGCGATACCGTCAGGGTCGAGGCGCGGCGTTGAATCGAGACCAGCCAACAACAATCGCAAGGACGACGCTGCCGTAAGCGCTCTCTCGCTGGAGTGATAGTACACTCGCCGAATGCCGAGCGAGTCACGGCCCACAACGACAGTAGAGTCGGCCTTGTCCAGGAGAGCGAATCCGTAGTCACCGACCACATGTTGCTGTAGTGTGGCTCCCCATCTGTCCGCCGCCGCCAAAAGGACCTCGCCGTCCGACGCCACGGCCAGGTGGCGGCTACCAAGTCGCGCGGCGACTTGCGAGCGATTGTCAACACGGCCCTCGTACAACAACAGGGTTCGGCGGGACATCAGCGGTTGACACTCCGCTGTCGTCTCTGGCGTCGCCATAGACGGCTTGATGTAGCCGCTGAGGTGGCTCCCTTGGAACGCGCAAACAGGTGGAAGCCGGAACGTGTGAATGGGGCCGATGGGGCCGTCCTGGGCAGTGACGCGCAGAAGGAATCCTGACTCCATGGTGCTTTGCTGTTCAGACGGATCGGTTGGGAGTCACGTCCGGCGATGCTTCTATGTGATCAGAAGTGCGCGATGTGCGTGTAGCGCTGAATCGTGGAAAGCCGTTCGTTCGCAACAACGCCATGGACCTGCACCCATGCGTGCGCGCTGAACGGGAACGGCAGGATTCCGAAGCAGAGCCTAGCATCCACGCCGTTGTTCCTCAGAGCGAGCCCTAGATCAAGGGATCGCTCCAGGCAATCTTCGCGGCCAGCACCGAATGCCGCTCTCAAGAGTCGATAGGCCCGTACAGTACCCACCAGACGTGACGAACCTACCAAGTGAGAACTGGCACTATTCGCTTCTTGAAAATGACACAGTACATCGGCGAGCGTCGAACGTCGAGCCCTGCGGCGGCGAACTGTCGCCACACACAGCGAAGCGAGAGAAGAAAGGATCGGCGCATCCGCCGTGATCATTTTAGGATCCAGTGCCGAGCTAGGCAAAATCAAGTCGCGAGGCGTCGGCAACCGAGAACTGGGCGCGCGCGTTAGCAGCAGGCCGCAACGTTGCCACTCCAGAATCTGCTTGGCGACGTAACGCTCGGACTGCTCGAGACCCTCCTGGCGATGGTCCGCCATCTCCTCAACCGTCGGAACGCTGGTGACGTAATTCCACACAGCGGTCGCCTCTTTCGTCAGACTCACATATCGGTTGTGAAGAATGTCGAGGATAATAGCCCGCCCATCAACTAGCACCCAGTGGACGTGCGGGCTCTGGTCAGAGAGTGGGCGACACAAGCGTCCGTCAGACATGACGCGCGCCGCCGCCGTCGAGACAGAATTGCGTACGTTCTTAGCCGGCAGGCCAGGGAGGGGCGTCACCAAGCGGCGTGCGGCACAGGCCGCCGGTCGAGCAGCGCGGCACAGGTACTGGTGACATCGACACTGCGCATATTTCAGCAACCTGCGTCACTCGATCTCATCACTCGATGTGAGTCGCGAACAACTGCTCGGGCCCGACCTGAACGCGTGACCGGCACCGAGTCTCGCGCCGAGAAAAAAGTCCTTCGCAAGCGCGTCTGCTCTACACGTCGGCCCTGCTCCGAGTGGTAGCCAACAACTAGCGCGCGGGACACGCTAATTGAAGGAATCGGTCCAGGAAGTGCGACTTCACTGGAACGCTGATAGCCGGGGCGGGCTTTCGCCTCGCCAAGTGGCAAAAAGAAAGCCCGCGACCAGGTCGGTTGTCCTGAGTCCAGCGAGCCCTCGTGAGCTAGTCGTCTCCAACAAACGGACTGTGGTTGAACGGGACAGTGTCGTTGTCGACTTTCGGTCCGCCGCCGCTCCGCGTCAGTGGTTCCAGCTCCGAGTCCTCGGTAATGCCGAAGGATGAGGCATACCCCAGAGTAAAGGGACTGCTCACTTCGGCCTGGTCGGCTGGCTCTTCCTTAGCGTCACCTGTAGTGCCGGGGCCCAGGACGCCGTCTTTACCTTCGTCCATATAAACCTCCTTAGCCAAATCTGCGGGGGCCCACAAATGTTAGATCAGGACGGCGCGCGCGTCAACAACAGGCAACGGACAGACAACGGATTTCGTCGGCTGGCGCGTGGTTGTGTCGCGGACGGCACGGCTACCACTCTCACGGCCTTCTCATGTGACGGCCAGCGCCACGACCGGTATCACGCGACCCGCTCTACGCAGGGGAATCAGCACCGACAGCATACTGACGATTAGAATAAGCGCAACAGCGGCACCGAACGCGACCGCATCGTGCGGTTCCACCAGCGTGAGGGAGTTGGCAATTAGGCGGCCGGACACGAAGGCGCACGGGACTCCCGCCGCGAGCCCGGCCAACGCGGTGATAAGGGCCTCGCGAATCACCGTCATCCGAATGTCGTGGGTCGAGGCCCCAAGGGCGACGCGCAAGCCGATTTCCGGGATGCGCCTCATGACGCCGAGGTTCAAGACCGCATACAGGCCGACGAACACCAGTAGCGTCGTCAGACCCGCAAAGTAAAAAGCGCCCAGCCGCATCGCGCGTTCACGAAGCAGCGCGGCATCCCGCGTGCGCTGCAGAGGATGGACCTCGACGAGATCGTCTCGACCAAGGGCGGCAATCCTGCGCCGAGCCAAGCCCTCTACGGAGCGCTGAGGAAGCGAAGACTTCAGCAACACAAGGGGCGACTGAAGTGCGAGCTGGCGTGGAGGCTCCTGCAGCAGCGCCGTGAAGAGAAACGACTGGTTCGCTGCGTGCGGCTCTGCGAGGTTCGCATCCGCGACCACGCCAATCACCTCCAAGAGACGATTGGCCTGCCCGCCCAGTCGGAGGCTGTGCCCCACTGGATTGACACCGGGCAACACCGCCTTGGCGAGTCCTGCGGAGATGATGGCGACGTTCCTCTGACTGTGGTCGTCGGTCCAGAGGAAATCGCGGCCAGCGACGAGCGGCACCCCCAAGGTCTCAAAGTAGCCAGGCGATACCTGTAGAACGAACGACCTGGCACTGCCAAGGCCGTCACGCCCGGTGATGGGGCTTCGACGCCAATCAGCACCGAAGGACAGCGGTTCGTTCCACGTCAGCGCCACAGCCGCGATTCCAGGACCCGCGCGAAGCACTGAGGCGAGCTGGGTAAGATACGCGACGGCGTCCGCGCCTGGGTCCCTCGCTCGTTGCCCGGTCAGACTTGCAACGATGACCCCATCCGGCCGGAATCCCGTGTTCACACCCTCCAGCCGAAGCAGATTCGCCGCGACAATCCATGCCGTCACGACCAGGGGCACCGCCAAGGCGACTTGAGCGGCAGCGAGCCGGCGGCCCCATCGAGTCACGCTGCGGCTGGGTAAGCCGCGCGTACCACGCATCAGCTGGAGTTTCGCGAACCGGACACGCCAGGCCGGCAACAGACTCACGCATACCGCGACGATGCCGGCCAGCCCGACCATCAAACCGATGACTCGGTAGTCGGGACTCAGGTCCAGTGGGGCCGTCGCATCCGGATTGTTCCAGAGCAACAGCGTCAGGCTCTTCGCCGACCACACGGCGAGTGGAGCGCTGAGCATGACTGCGACTATCGACAGGCCCAGCGATTCGCCGACGATCTGGGACACCAAGCGTCCGTTGGATGCGCCGAGCGCCGCCTGCACCGCAAGATCGCCCTCTCTCGTCGACCATCGCGCGAGCAGCAGCCCCGAGAGATTCGCGCAGGCCAGCACGATGGTGATCGCGCTGAACAGCACCAGCACCCCCAGAGTGCGCCGATAGCCAACTCTGTATCCAGATATCGAGAAACCGCGGGCCGCAGACTCGACTTGGGGCTGAAGGGCGAGCGTGTCGTCATCCCGCGTCTTGGCCAGCGAAGCGGCAACTTCCTCAGCCCCGGCTTGGCGCGCCGATGGCCAGAGTGATTCGATCTCGATGCGCGCCTGCTGAAGCGTGACGCCCGGGCGCAGCCGGCCCACGAACGCCTCGAAAAAAATCAGACCTCGTGACCAATTTACCAAGCGAGGTGGCAGTGAGGCGGGCACCCAGGCGTCGGCCGGGACTCCAACCTCAAGGCCGGCGAACTCGCGTGGCGCGACTCCGACGACAGTTACCAGCTCGCCCTGCAGACGAAACGTCTGACCGATCACATTAGGGTCGGCCCCGAAGCGAGTCTGCCAGCAGCGGAAACTAATCGTGGTGACAGGCGACACACCGTCGACGTCGCTCGCCCCCACGACTCGACCCAACGCCGCACCCACGCCGAGCGTGTCGAAATAGCTACCGCTGACCCCATCGATCTCCAATCGTTGACTGGTGTCCTTGATGACCGCTGTCAATTTGAGGCGTTGGAAACCCGCGAATGCCGGGAAAGCGTTCTGCGCCCTGTCGAGTGAAGCGAACAGGCCTGCAGGAATACCGATACTCCCCGCGGCCGGCGTCCGTCCGTCTATGGCGGACACGCCAACCAGCTCTTTGGGATGCAAGACAGGGAGTTCACGCCAGAACAGCGCGTTGAACAGACTGACGAGCGCAATCAACGCGCCGCCGCTCAGACCCAGCGCGAGAATCACCAACAGAGCCGACCCGGGCGTGCGGCGCCAACTTCGCAGGCCACGGACCGTGTCTCGAAGGAAACCACTCACGAGGACCTCCCAGTCGGCTGAGCGGAGACTAGCATGTTTCAAAGCCGCACCCAATGACCAGGGTATGGAATCCGTTGACCGCGCTTCACTTGGGCCGCGTATGGTTCCGAGGAACCAAGACACCGTGCGATGTCCACTCCTCGGAGGGATGAGAGCGCTGGAACGACTCTCGTCTCGTAGGTTTCTTTGTTGAGCTAAACCGGTTGACCTGCTGGCTTCCAATGGCGTGCGGCCTCCGCGTTCGCCGCTGCGTCTCCATCATGCTCCGTTCGGCGCCATGCGACCGCGCGCAAGGCCCGATGGCCTACTGGCTCAATCTAGTGGACCTTCGAATGCTGCCGGCACCCAATGCAAGAACAGGGAGGTCGACGTGTGTCCCGCAGGCAGCGCGGGCCGATAATGAAGAAGTTCGCAGCCGCGATAAGCCACTGCGTCCCCAGGCGACAAGTTGACGAACATCTCTGGCGCGTCGGGCTCAGGTCTTTTGACTATCAGAGGCCATGGTGACAACGCGCGTTCAGCTAGCGGCTTGTAATCAATCAGCAGCGACATGCTGACTTCGCACTGGGCCCTGTCAACGTGCGGTTCCAGGGCCGCCTCGTCAAAGTACGACGCGAAATACACATAGGATGGCTTCAATGCTTGTCGAGCCAAGCGAGCCGCTATTGGAGTGAGCGCCTCATGCAGAAGTATCGCGAAAGGCTCGTTGTGGAGCGTGAATCGGTTGGCAACCTGATTGTCCCCTCTGTGACAGTAGCCCTCATTGACGAGCGCTCGGTAGTAGAGCTTGAGAGCGTCCGCGAGCGGCTTTTCGAGGAGACGAGGAATTCTCGCATAACGGTTGCGTTCGAATACCTCAGCGACACTTTCCTGCTCGCTCTCAAGTCTGGCCCGTCGTTCGGCGTACGCGCCGTCATGAACGAGAAGCCCTGCTTGAGCGGCAGGGTGAAGATTCAACGGAAGATCCGTCGACTGTTCCGACAACCCCTGCAACTGGTCTGCGATCTCCGATGCAACAGAATACCCGCTCAACCAACCGGTAGCCGCCCCTTCAAACCACACCCAAGAAACACCTGGCGGCAGCGGAACGGTGGATCGAGCCAATGCTAGACCACGATAGGACTCGCTTTCCTGGCTCGGGATCACGCGAGCGAGCCCTTCACGAGTTCGTTCCTTCAAAGGGAATCTGACTGTGGGATTGAGTCGCCAAGCCTCATCAAGTGCTGATGGTGCTTCACAGTCCAGATAAGTCTCTTCAAATGGGCATTCTATTCTTACGGGAACCGATAAATGCTCGTCATCGACAAGAAGACCCGCACTAGTGAAACGGCCTAATGTTGTCTTGTCACTTACGATTAGGTCGCCTCCATTTGCCAGCGGAGCAAGAGCATCCACTAGGCTGCCATTCTCTTCGCGTGCCCACGAAGTGATCCTCAAGCTACCACCGCGAACCGGTGCCTGCACTAGTACGCGCGTTATGATCCGGTTTGTCCTCTGAAATCTTACGGCTGCGTTTTTGTTTAGAACCAGCTGCCTACCGTTCATCATCATCCCCAACACGCAGTGTGCCACACTTGCAGATTCCGGGGGTAGTCTCCCCCGTCAAGTAGACACCCGATAACTGGAGTTTTCCAGGCTCCGCTGGCGCTCCGCGGCGCGCGCGGGCGGGAGGCGACCGAGCGCACGATGCGGGCGTTCCTCGTTGTACAAGTGCAGCCAGCCCTCCGAGATCAACCGCACTTGCTCCAAGCTGTCGAAGACGTACGGCGTGGAGGATCTCGGTGCGGTACGTCCGATTGAACCGCTCCACAAACGCATTCTGTGATGGCGAGCCCGGCGGAATGAAGCGCAGCGCGACGCCCCGCGCCGCACACCACTCGGTAAAGGCCTGCTCACTCGCGCTGCCAAAACAGAAGATGACGCCCTGAATGGTGGATGAGACCCTTCATCGTCGTGGTCCTGCTCGACGAGCGCGAGTTCGTTCACCAGTACGTTCCGCAGCCTGCTCGTCTCCACGGGCTTGCTCTCGGTCCACCACCCGGTGATCGATGACGGCTACCGAGGCTCCAGGCTCGACTGGCGTCTTGTGCCAGCCAGGCGGCACTGTGATCCAATTGACTTTGACTTGACTTGGAACACACCCCAAAAACTGCTTGGAGCACCTGTTGAAATTCGAGTAGCTCTTGTAGCCGGCAAGTAGGATGGCGGCCTCGACCTTGGTCCCTCCAGACGCTAGGTACAGACCGTACTCCAAGCAGCACCAAGCGCGAATCACACGGAAACTCGGGCCGCCTTTCCGGTGGAGGCTTCGCCGAAGTTCCAACGTCGACAAATCAAGGTGAGTGGCCACCTCAGCCATCGTCGGGCGATAGCCGGGATGGGCTTCAAGCAAGTTCCAAATGATCGCCTGGAAGTGTGGAAGCCAAAGCTCATCGGACATGAATTGGCCTGTGGAAGAAGACGATACCCTATACCAGTTCCAACACGTCTTCAATTGCAGTTCACTGGGGGCAGGCGATCCGTCGGCGTCGTCCTCTCGCGGCAGGTGCCGCAATACGCCGGCCGCACTCCATTTGTGCTAAGAGTTCTCTCGGTTGAAAGAAGCGCTTGGCTGCTGGCCACCTAAATTAGCAGCAGATAAGGAGTGAGGCGACATGAGGAGACGGTACACGTCCTATGCGTTGGTTTTCGTAGTCGTCACGTTCTGCAGTTCTGCATCCCAGGCGACGATTATTTGGGGCAATTGTCCGAGCGACGGCCAATTCGCTTCGGAGGTCTGCCCGGACGAGTACGATATCAACACGTGCGGAGTTGGGGACCATCCCTCTGGGGACCTCGACGAGTGTTCTTGTAGCAATCACGGCGGCACGTTCGTAGACGGCGTGTGTGAGGGCTAGAGGTACGCCGGCGGCCAACGCTGGCCCTCTGTCTCGAGTGGGCTGATCAACTAGTTGGAGGTGAACCGTGAAGAGTACCGTCAAGCGACTCTGCTACGGGTTGGCTTTCGCGATCGCGCTGACCGGTAGCGCGACGGTGTACGGCACGATGGTATGGGGCAGCTGCCCGTCAAGCACCGGGTACTTTTCAGAGGTCTGCCCGGATGAATACGATATCAATACGTGCGGCGTGGGCGAACATCCCTCCGGTGATTTGGACGAGTGCTCGTGCAGTAATCACGGCGGCACGTGGGCGGACGGCGTCTGCGAAGGCTAGCCGAGTAGGGTCAAACAGGCCACGCGACCACCCGGACGAAGTTCAGCAAACGGGACCGACGGACGTTTGGGTCGCGTGGCCTTCCAATTGCAAGTGAACCGGGGGAATTCATGTCGCCGTTAACGTGGCTTGATTAGTCTTGTCGCCGGCGCTAAATTTCTTGGGCAAACCGCGGAGGTCGTCGTGCGTCATCCAGCATGGGCTTCTCTGATAGCCGTGGCGTTGGCAGTTTCGGCGCATGTGCTCGTTGCCCAAAACGAAGCACGGTCGGGCCGGCCCGCCGGGTCAGGGCTGATCTATGGTCGCGTCGTTGACGCCAAGAATGGAACGCCGCTCGACCAAGCCGTGGTCGCGCTGCACGAAGGAGCCAGCCTGGGCGGCCCGGTCGCCGATCAAGTCCGCGTCAACGGAGGGGGCTATTTCGTTTTCAGCCACGTTCGTAGCGGCACCTGGACAGTGGGTGCCGCAAGTCCCGGGTACGCTGGCTCCACGAGTTCAGGAAAGCCGGTTCCGATCGTTCTCAGCGAAGGCGAAACGGCCTCGAACGTCGTCATCCGCCTCGTGAAGTTCGGCGCGATTGGCGGACGAGTGCTCGACGACCTCGGCGATCCCGTTGTTGGCGTCGTGGCACAAGCTCTCGAGAAATCGCGAAACGGAAGGTGGCAGGTCGCAGGGCGAGCGGTGACGGATGATCGCGGAGTCTACCGGTTGTCGCATCTCTACCCCGGACAGTACGTAGTGGTCGTGCCTTCCGTCGTGGCGTCTGTCCCGTTGCCGCCTGATGCGGCCGCCGATCACGCAACCGCGTCCGAGACAGGCTTCAAAGCCTTGGGCGTGACTGGCAGCAATTGGAGTGAGAGTTCCGTTGCGCTGAACGGCGCCTTGATCACACTCGCTCGCCTGTCCAAGGCGCCCAACACAGCCGGTGCTAGCGGTCTCATGATTTACCCGACTGTGTTCGCGCCAGATTCGCTCGAGCCGAGTGGAGCCAAAACGATCTCGCTCGCTCACGGGCAGGAGGCGGAGTCGATCGATATCCGCCTTGGCGCAGTGCCGGCCTTCAGCGTGTCAGGCCAAGTCGCTGTTCCCAATGGCTTCTCGATCGCCAACACCGTCCTTCATCTCGTTCCTAATACAGGAAGTACATCGGATCCAGATGTCGCCGTGACCGTGCCGGCTGCAGACGGCCACTTCGTTTTTCCCTGTGTGCCGAGCGGTCAGTACGTCATCACAGCTCTGGTGACACCTTCCTCGGCAGCAGTGTCGGCGGCACGCATGAACGTCGACACAGGATCGGAAGTCGTATCCGCACCAAGCACGACGCTGGCCGTGCGGTCGGATGCATTCACGCTCTGGATGTCGACGCCGGTTTCTGTCGACAGGGTGAACGTCTCAGGAATCCTGGCGACGTTGAGCCGTGGCTTTCGGATCAGCGGCCACTTGGAGTTCGAGGGAACCAGCAGGAGACCCACGGTCGATGAGCTGAGCCGTGCGCCGATGCTGCTGCGCTCCATGGACGGTCAGGAGCCGTACCTACCGACTCGCGTCGATCCACAAGCGCCGTTCCAGACGCCTGAGTTTCCTCCGGGCCGGTACATTGTGAACTTCAATCCCCCGATGCCCTGGCGGGTGAAGTCAGCGTTGCTCAACGGAAAGGACGTTGCTGATGAACCGGTGGAAATCATGAACACGTCGATCGACGGCCTGGCCGTCGTCCTGAGCGATCACTTGCCAGGGGTTTCCGGCGTAGTTCACGACGCGGATGGCAAGCCGTTCTCCCATGCGACGGTCGTGGCATTTACCGCTGAGCGGGCTCTTTGGCGGGACAGCCGCTCGCGACGCCTGCGCAGTTCTTCGACGACACCAACTGGGACATTCAGCATCGGCGGGCTTCCGCCAGGCGATTACTTTCTTGCTGCACTTTCGGACGACATTGACGAGAACTGGAACGAACCGGACCGTCTCTTGCAACTCTCGCGCGTAGCGGTCACCCTGCACCTCTTCGAAGGTCAGAGCGCCGGGAGAGACCTCCGCGTCATCACGCGATTCCCAGGCGGCGCCTTGTCGATAGGTTCCGCTCGCGATCTGAAACGACCCGTGAGCATGGGCGACGATATCACGCTGTCAGGGCCTTACGTGATTGAGTCGGACCCGCATGCGAGTGCGTCAACGGTCCAGAGGGATGCGGCGAAGGCTGCTCCGGATGCCAACAGCAGTCTCGTCGCGTCCATTGTGGATGATCAGACATCGCAACCCGTTCGAGGGGCGATGGTCGTCCTGCGTAGCCTTACAGGTGGGATTCGGACTGGCCTCACTGATGAGTTCGGCCGATTGGCGTTCACCAACCTGGAACCGGGGCGCTACCACTTGAGTGCCACAAAAGCTGCATATCTGCGGACTGAATTTGGTGCCAAGCGACCCTCCAGACCGGGCACTTCCCTGTTAGTGGCCGAAGGTTCTCCAACACTAGCGTCCGTTCGGCTCACACGCGGATCCGTTGTGGCGGGCATCGTCATGGATTCATTGGGCCGCCCGATCGCCGGGGCTCACGTGCGAATCCTGACCATTCGAAATCGCGGCGGCGAAACGACGCTGGCGTCCGCGTCGGGCGCGACCCCTGAAGATGCCGAGACTGATGATCGAGGTCAATACAGGGTTTACGGACTTACCGCGGGGGAGTACCTCATTGCCGCGACGCCGGGCAGTACGGCCGGGTTGGCCGGAACGGTGACGACTGATGCTGACGTTGCGGCAGCTCGTCAGCGTCAACAGGTCGGCGTCTCAGGCAACTCCTTAATGGAGGATCCGGCTGGCGCCGGTGCGGCCATGAAGGCCGCTGAAGCGTATTCGCCGACGTTTTTCCCCGGCGTTCGTGAGATTGCCGGGGCGGCCATCGTCAAGCTTGGCCCATCCGAGGAACATCTTGGCGTTGATTTCCCGCTGGCCCTGACACCATCACTGAAGCTTTCCGGCGTCGTCGCGACCGCGAGCGGCGCGTCGCCGAGCGCGGCGCGCGTCACCATCTTTCCGGCAGGAGCCTACGTTCCAGGCGTCCAGGCGCTACTTGGCGCCTCCGGTTCGGGTTCGGCCGCGAGTTTAGGCGGAATAACGTCGGTCGCGACCAGTTCACAAGGTGCATTCTCGATCTCCGGTCTGGCGCCCGGTACCTACACGATTCTGGCCCAGGGTGCGCCCCGCGGCGCTCGCGATTTCTCGCTCTGGAGCAGCTCATCCGTTCAAATCAATGATCGCGACGTTTCGGGGTTCGCCGTCAGCCTGCAGGCCGGTCTATCCGTCTCGGGACGAGTCGTGGTTGAGGACGGCAAGCCAACACCATCGGGCCTCCGGATTGCGTTAACGGGGGCCATCCCGGGCCAGCCCGGGGTCGCTCCAGCGCCAGTCACGGTCTCGGCGGACAACGAGTTTGTGATCAGCGGATTGGCTCCGGGCCGGTATCGCCTCGTCGTCAACGGTCTGCCATCGCCATGGATCATGAAAAGTGCTCAACTGGGCTCAACGGATATGGCGGACTCCGCTGCGGACCTGGTATCGGCGGCCGAGCAGCCGCAGATGCAGATCGCCCTAACTGATCGGTCGTCCGAACTGTACGGCGTGTTTTCCGACGCCGCTGGTCAGCCCGCGACAGACTACTTCGTCATCGCGTTCCCGGCGGATCGGGAGTGGTGGATCGTCGATTCGCGGCGAATCAGAGCGGCCCGACCGGCGGTGGACGGCCACTTTTCATTCACTAGCCTCCCGGCGGGATCGTACCGGCTGGCAGCCGTCACGGACGTCGAACCAGGTGAGTGGTTCGACGCAGCGTTTCTCGACTCGATCCTTCCGGGCTCTATCGCGGTGACACTTGGCGAGGGCGAACGAAAACAAACGGACTTACGAATTGCTTCGCGTTGGTAGGGCGCAATATCCATGGAACCGCCGAGCATCGAGGCCACGGAGAAACGAAGTCGATTCAACTGGACGTGGAGCAAGATCGCCAAGGAGAGCGCTAAGCTTGCGCTGGTGATTCTGGCGGGAATTGTCCTTGGCAGCGCGGCAAGCGACCCGCGCGTGGCGAGCCTGTTCCATCATCGGCGCCCTATTCGTTTCGGCGAACCTGCCCCACCGGCAGAGCCCGTGTCCTTGATCGGGGCGCAACTCGAAGGTGACGAACGCGCGCGTTTGGCCGTGATCGAGTTTTCTGATTTTGAATGCCCGGTCTGCGGGACATTTGCGATCAGCATTCTTCCGGAATTCCGGGCGAAGTTTGTAAAGACCGGCTTAGTGCTCCTGGCCTTTCGAGACCTCCCGCTCACACGGATTCATCCGTCCGCACTGGCTGCGGCCCAGGCTGCAGGATGCGCAGGACGTCAAGATCGATTCTGGCCAATGCACGACTTGCTCTTCGCGCACCGGGCACAAGTCGCTGACCCGCAGGCTCCACGTAAGTGGGCCGAGCAGCTCGGCTTGAACGTAACAGCGTTCCAGCATTGCCTCGATCAACCCGAGAACAGCGCTGCGATTCTGGAAGGAGCTGCGGATGCCAGAAAGCTCGGTGTAATCAACACACCCACATTCTTCATCGGTTGGCTACTTCACGATCGTACCGTCCGCGTCGTCAGGCGTCTGTCCGGCGCGGCTCCAATAACCGTCTTTCAGCTAGCTTTCGATCAACTCCCTGGCAAACCCAACTAGCTAAGCTCTCAAAGCAGAGGAGTGTGTTCAAGGAAGGCGCCGCGCTCGATGGGGTGACCCATCGAGGGTGCGGCAGACGGCGAATCGAAGGCTTGAACGTCTATCACCTGCGCAGCGGCGGAGGCGATGGACGGACACGTCAGGTCCTGGAACAGTTCGCAGCCCTGCACTGAGCGCTTTCCTCGACGAGATCGCGACTCAATGCGGGAGCTCCGTCCGACCGTCCGCCAACCTCAAGGGGTCGTCGACTACTAGCGGCTCGCCGGGACCGAACTTCCAGAACCGGCCGCACCCGCCGTTGGTGCAGGTGTAATGATGTACGTCCGCGCCGGTTTGGAACACTCCGCCCGGCTCGTCTGCGCATACGGTGGCGCCGCTCGCGGTGCTCATGCCGTAGCGCAGCCGCCCGCCGCATGTCGGGCAATTCAGCGGAATCCCTGGATCATTCTGAGGCATGACATCACGCCCAACGACGATACACTTGCGGGCGCCGCTCGGAAACTAGACCAGTCCGCCGCTCGGAAACTGAGCCACCTGCGGGCGGTTCATTCTACGCTTCTTCTGTCGAGGATAGATGGGATGAAGCGGCTGGCTGATCCCGACGTGGTAGCGTCACCGCTCCACCAAAGTTAACGCGCTCAGGGCGCAAAGGAGCAGCCAGCCATGGAGTATGGTGCCATCGATCTCCACACGAAGCATAGCCAGATTCGGATCGTGACGGCCGACGGCACAGTGGTCGTCGAACGGCGCATCGCGACACAGGCCGATCAGTTCGCCGGGGTGTTTGC
>Ga0335084_10001517_pt1 | contig 21797 bp, 18 predicted proteins | sample Lox_Sample_44_FD_206721 | JGI IMG/M metagenome (GOLD analysis project Ga0335084, IMG submission 206721) | Soil microbial communities from Loxahatchee National Wildlife Refuge, Florida, United States - Lox_Sample_4.4 | ecosystem: Environmental > Terrestrial > Soil > Wetlands | place: USA...
TGCGCCGGGCGCACGACCTGCTCCTTCGCCGCCAGGGCCATGCGCTCCGCCGCTTCCTGCGCGGCCCGGGCCTGCCGGCGGTTGTCGTCCACCTGCTGCACCACCAGGACCGCGAAGCCGGAAGCGATGGCGAGGGCGCCGACGCCGCCGCCCAGCCACCATCCCCCGCCCGCGACGCGGGTGGCCGCCCGGCGGCGCCGCGGGAAGACGGCGGGCGCGGGCGAGGACGTCAGGTCGGTGGCGTCGGCCAGGGGAAGCTCGCGGGAGATCCCCAGGCGATCCATCACCTGCCCCAGCGCCCCGTGCACCTCGCGCATGCTCTGGAAGCGGTCCTCCGGCCTCTTCTCCAGGCACTTGAGGATCAGCGCCTCGTACTGCTCGGGGATGCCAGGGGCCAGCTTGCGCGGGCGGGGCGGGGGAAGCTGCAGGTGCCCCACCAGGATCTCGCCGAAGTCGGCCTCGGGGAAGGGCAGGCTCCCGGTGGCCATCTGGAACATCAGGCAGCCCAGGCTGTAGACGTCGCTGCGGCCGTCGATCCGCTCGCTGCGGCCCCTGGCCTGCTCCGGCGACATGTAGGCGGGAGTCCCCAGCACCATCCCGGTGCGCGTCTTCACCGGCGACAGCGTGGCCCCCTCCTCCACCCGGGCGATGCCGAAGTCCACCAGCTTGACGAAGTTCTTCCGGCCCCGGTGCACGGTCAGGTGCACGTTGCCCGGCTTGAGGTCGCGGTGGACGATGCGGCGCTCGTGCGCCGCCTGCAGCGCCTCGCAGATCTGCAGGAGGATGGGCCCGCTCACCTGCAGGGGCAGCGGCTGCCCGGGAGCGACCAGGTCCTGGAGGAGCCGTCCCTGCAGGTACTCCATGATGAAGTAGGGCCGGCCGTCCGGGGTGACGTCGAGGTCGAGGATCTTGAGGATGTTGTCGTGGCCGATGACGTTGACCGCGCGCGCCTCGTTGTGGAAGCGCTCCACGATCTTCTTGTCGGCGGCGAACTGCCGGTGGAGGAACTTGATCGCCACCCGGGAACCGATGGAGGGGTGCTCCGCCAGATAGACCGCCCCCATCCCGCCCTCGCCCAGCAGGCTGCGGATCCGGTAGCTGCCGACGGTTCGCCCGATCATCTCGTCCGCGGGAGCGCCGGCGGCGAGCGGAGCGCCGTCCTCCGGGCAGCGGAGAACGGACTCCTCGAATTCACGCTGGCACTCGGGACAGGTCCGGGGCAAGAACACTCTCCGCAGGCGCGTGGGCACGGCTAGTTGACGCCCGCGAAGCGGGTGCTGTCAAGAGTGGCACCGACCGCTTCCGGAGGATGTGAGCCCGGTCACTTCAGGTCGTCGAGGACGTCCACCACCCCGTCCTTCGACCTGGGCTTCTTGTCCTTCTTGGCCGCCCTGCGCCTCTCCGGGCGCGCAGGCCTGTGATCCGAAACCTCCGCCGCGCCCGCGGTGCTGCTGGTGGCGACGGGCGGGCTCTTGACCTCGGGCTTGAGGACCGCCTGCACCGTCTGCGGCTGGTCGGCGATCACGTCCATCGCGTAGTCCAGGTACCCGGACTTGCGGAACTCGAAGTGCACCCTGGCGTTGCGCGGGACCTCGAGGCTGAGGGGGGCGGACCCGCGCTTCTCCGCTCCGTCCGCTCCGTCCCTCCAGGTGGCCACCACGTCGGCGTCCAGCGGCTCGGACACCACGGAGAGGAATACGGGGGCCTCGTCGCGCCGCTGCGGCTCGCCCTGCTTCTGCCCTCCCGCCACGACCGGCCGGCGCCCGTCGCGGAGGAAGACGAAGGCGCCAGCCCCGCCGGCCACCACCACTGCCGCCGCGATGCCCACGAAGAGCGGGGCGCGGCTCTTCTGCGGCGCGGGCGTGAGCTGCGTGGGCGGCTGCGAGCGGACGGCCGCGCCGCCGCGCCCGGGCGGCCGGGAGATCTGCGGGCGCGAGCCCGGGGTCCGGTTCCGGGGCAGCGGCGCTGTGGCCCGGCCCGGGGTGCGCGCCCCCGGGTAGGAGGGAGGCTTCGCCTCCACCGCCGGCAGATCCAGCTCGGTGTCGTCGGCGTGGGGAAGGTCGCGGGAGAGGCCGAGCTGATCCATGCAGCCCTCGATCGCCTCCTTCAGCTCCTTCATCGTCTGGTAGCGATCCTCCTGCTTCTTCTGCAGGCACTTGAGGATGATCGCCTCGTACGCCTCGGGGATCTGGGGGTTGAGGGAGCGCGGCGCCGGCGGCGCCATCTGCAAGTGCCCGATCAGCACCTCGCCGAAGTTCGCCCCGGGGAAGGGCAGCCGGCCGGTGGCGAGCTGGAACATCATCACGCCCAGCGAGTAGACGTCGCTGCGGCCGTCGATCTTGTTGCTCTCGCCCGCGCCCTGCTCCGGGCTCATGTACGCCGGGGTCCCCATCACCATCCCGGTCTGGGTCTTGCCGGTGGAGGCGCCGGAGTCGTCGGTGACGCGGGCGATGCCGAAGTCCACCACCTTCACGAAGTTCTTCTTCCCCTTCATCGTGATCAGGTAGATGTTCTCCGGCTTCAGGTCGCGGTGGACGATGCCGCGCTTGTGCGCCGCCTCCAGCGCGTCGCACACCTGCACCAGGATGGGCCCGGTCACGTCCAAAGGAACCGGGACGTTGTGGCGCAGGAGCGCCTGCAGCGGGCGGCCGTGCAGGAACTCCATCACGAAGTAGTGGCGGTGGTCCTCGGTGACGTTCAGGTCGAGGATCTTGAGGATGTTGTCGTGCCCGATGACGTTGACCGCCCGGGCCTCGTTGAAGAACCGCTCGACGATCTTGTCGTCGTGGGAGAACTGGGGGTGGAGGAACTTGATGGCCACCCGGGAGCCGATGGCCGGGTGTACCCCCATGTAGACCGAGCCCATCCCGCCCTTGCCCAGGAGCCTGTCCACCCGGTAGCTGCCGATGCTCCGGCCGAGGATATCGTCGGTGACCGGAACGTCCGCGAGGCCGCGGCCGTCCTCGGGACAATGCAGGACCTCGTCGTCGTACGTGTTGTGACAATCGGGGCAAGTGCGCGACACGGCAGGCCGAGTTGAAACTCGCCTGCCAGGTGCTGTCAAGCGCCCTTCCGGGGAGAGTTGCGGCGCACGGCCCGGATCGGCTCTACACTGCGCCGGTGCGCTTCGCCAAGCTCCACGGGCTGGGCAACGATTTCCTCCTCCTCGACCTTCGTCAGGGAGGGCAGCCGCTTGCAGCGCGCAGGGCGCTGGAGCTGTGCGATCGGCACCTGGGCGTGGGCGGGGACGGCGTCCTCACGCTTCTCCCGGGCGGCCGGATGCTGGTGCAGAACGCGGACGGCTCGGTCCCCGAGATGTGTGGAAATGGCGCACGTTGCGCCGCCCTCTGGATCGCCACCTCCGGCTGCACCCGGCCCGCCTCGGGGCGGGTGGATCTGCTCACCGACGCCGGCCCCCGCCCCTGCACGGTGGAGGCCGAGGATCCGCGGCGCGGGCTGGTGGAGGTGGACATGGGCCTGGCCGCGGTGGAGCCGGCGAAAGCGCTCTCCCGCTGGCAGGCGGTCCCGGTCTCCATGGGCAATCCCCACCGGGTGATCTTCGTGGAGAGCGGAGCGGCGGCGCTGGCGAAAGAGGCCGGCCCTGCCCTGTGCGCGCAGGAGAGCGCGAACATCGAGTTCGCGCAGCGGTCCGGGTCGGGGCGCTATGCCGCCTTCGTCTTCGAGCGGGGCGCCGGGCTGACGCAGGCCTGCGGGACAGGCGCCTGCGCGGTGGCGGCGGCGGCCATCGCGCGCGGGGAGGCGAGGCGGGATCAGGAGATCGAGGTAGAGCTGCCCGGCGGCACGCTGGCGATCCGCGTGGACGCGGAGAACCGGGTCCGCATGCGCGGTCCGGCGGAGCTCTCCTTCCTCGGCGAGTTTCTCGCCTAGAAGTACGCGCTCCAGTGCAGGAGCAAGGACTTCTGCGCCGTCCGCCCCAGGCTCTGCGCCGACTGCTGCCCGGCAGGGATGTAGGGCACGTAGCCGGCGTTGGCGGCGGTGATGGCCTGCGGTCCCCAGGTGGACTGGCCGCGGTTGAGCGCGAACTCCAGCATCACGTGGTTCTGGTTCTTGTTGATGTAGAAGTCGAGGCCCATGCGCGTGTTGCGGCTGTCGCCGGTGTGCACGCCGTTGGCCCCGGCGCACTGCGCGGGGGTGGCACTGCCGTCGGTGGGGCAGTCGGCCGAAGTGTACCACTCGTAGCCGATGTAGGGGCGGATCCAGCCGGCGCGGAAGGAGAGGTCCCCGGAGAACCCCGTGCCCGTGTCGCGGGAGCCGGTGCCGTTGCCGTAGAGGAAGGCGCCGACCAGGGCGATCAGTTCCTGCTGCTCCGAGAGCGGGTAGTTCAAGTAGACGGTGCCCGTGAGCGACTTCTGATCGGTCAGGCCCTTGGTCACCCGCAGCGCATTCGATTGGTAGCTGCCGGCGACCGAGAAGCTGAGGACCGGATCCTTCTGCCAGCGGACGGCGTTGTAGAGGTAGCCGCCTTCCTCGCTGCCGATCAGGTCCCAGTTGGTGAAGAGGGCGAGGGCGGGGTTGCGCAGCGGGTTCACCGGCGGAGGACCCGCCGAGGCGAAAGGCTGCACGCCCTCGTAGATGCCGCCGCGGTACCCGACCTTCTTGTTCAGGAGCCAGCCGCGGACCTGCACGCCCGTCGACCGGTTCGCCGGGTAGACGGCGCTGGTGAAGCCGCGGAGCATGTCCGGATGCCCTTCCACCATCAACTGGTTGGAGATGGGGGTGAGGATCAAGCGGGAGGCCGGGTAGAACATCAGCCCGCCCTCGACCATCAGCACGCTGCCTCCGGTCAGCCCCGTCGGAGCCCAGGTGGCAAAGGCGTCCTGGACGATCATCCTGCTGGTGAAGTTGCCGTACTTGCCGAAGTTCCCGTTGTCCACCTGGAAGTAGTAGGCCCAGGTGTTGGCGATCTCGCCGCTGACCTGCAGGCGCGTGCGCCGGGCGTAGATGTCGTAGCTGGGGCTACTCCCGTCTGGCGATCCGTTCTCGTTGATCAGCGCCTGCGTCTGGACGGTGACGGTGACGTTCATCTTCGCGTCCTTGATGGGAAGCGGAACGTTCACCGCCCGGGAGGCGCCCGGAGCGAGGCACAGCAGCGAGGCGGAGAGAAGCACCAGGCTCTTGCGCATCTGTTACCCCACGGAAAACGGGTAGCGCTGCGTCCGGCTGGCGCAAGGTAAGACTTTTCGGCATGCACTTGTCAATCCCCGGCGCGTCACTCGTCGAGGATCTCTTTGAGCACCTCGCGGCCCGAGGGGGCGATGTGGACCGTGCGGGTGATGTCCTTGCCCAGGTCGCGGTTCACCAGGCGGACCACGTGGTCGCCGGCGGCCAGCATCAGGGGCTCGTTCAGGGGAGTGACGCCCACGTCGCGGCCGTCCACCTCCACCTTGGCCCAGGGCCGGATGAGGAGGACCAGCTCGCCCTTGGCGACGACGGCCGTGGAATCAGGTGTTTGCACCACCAACGGTCGGCGCTGCCGGGCCTTGGGAGGCTGGGGGCGCGCGGGCGGCTCCGCCCGCTCGGCGGCGGGGGTGGCCACGGCCACCGGAATCGACGGCGCGGCGGCCGCGGGGACCGGCGTTGGCTGGACGGGCGGCGGCGCGGCGGGCGGCGCGGGTGCGGCCGCGACGGGCTGCGTCGTGGGCGGCGCGGCCGCCGGCGCGGGCGGGGCCGCAGACGGGGGTGCCGGCTGCGCGTCGGGAGGCTTCGCCGCCTGCGCTTCGGGGGCCTTGGGCGGCTCCGGGGGCGGCGCCTCAGCCGGCTTGGAGGGAGCCGGCTCCACGGCAGGGGCGCGCTCGATGGCCACCGGCTCGGGCCACTGGCCCTGGCGCTGGAGGTAGAGGTAGCCGCCCGCCCCGCCCGCCCCGGCGACGAGGAGGAAGGCGATCAGCCCGGCGATGAAGCCGCTCCGGCGGGGCGCCCTGGGGGCCGCCGGCGCGACCTGGGGCGCCTCCACGCGCCCCGGAGGAGGAGGAGGAGGACGGCGGGGGAGGACGGGCGGCGCGGCCCCGGTGCCGTTCATCTCCGCCTCCAGCGCCTGCATGGCGGCGCCGGTGCTCTCGTCGGGAGCGGCGGCCGGTTCGGCGTAGGACTTGGCGAAGTCGGAGATGCGCGCGGCGCCGATGTTCTTGCCCAGGCTGACGAGCAGGGCCTCGAGGTCGGCCTGCAGCTCGTGGCACCCCGGGTAGCGAGCCCCGCGGTCCTTGGCGATGGCGCGCTCGATCACCGCCGTCAGCCCGCCCGGCGCGTCGGGCCGCGCGCTGGCGAAGGGCTTCGGCTCCTCGGAGATGATGCGGCCGATCAGCGAGACCTCGCTGTCGCCCTCCCAGGGCCGCTGGCCGGCGAGCAGCTCGTAGAGCACCACTCCCAGGGCGAAGACGTCGACCCGCCGGTCCAGGGAGTCGCCGCGCAGCTGCTCCGGCGGCATGTACGCCACCTTGCCCTTGAGGGTGCCGGTGCGGGTCTGGCCGCCGGAGTTGGCCGCCTTGGCGATGCCGAAGTCCACCACCTTGGCCGCCCCGTTGCGGTGGACGAGGATGTTGTCCGGCGAGATGTCCCGGTGCACCAGCCCCAGCGGCTTGCCGTCCTCGTCGGCCAGCTCGTGCGCGTAGTGCAGGCCGCCCGCGGCCATGGAGACGATCTTGACGATCTCCGCGATGGGCAGCCGCTCGCCCCTTTCGTGCGCCCGCCGGGCCACCGTCCGCAGCGAGGGGCCGTCGATGAACTCCATGGCGATGAAGTAGTTCCCGTTCGCCTCGCCCAGGTCGTAGATGCTGACGATGTTTGGGTGGTCGAGCCGGGCCGCCAGCCGGGCCTCGTTGAGGAACATCTCCACGAACTGCTTGTCGCGCGCCAGGTGCGGGAGGATGCGCTTGAGGCAGACCAGCTTCTGGAAGCCGGCCGCTCCCGCCTGGCGGGCGAGGTACACCTCGGCCATCCCGCCCGATGCGATCAGCCGCACCAGCTTGTATTTCCCGATTGGCGTGGTCATCCCGCCCGTCGATGGTACCGCGCGGGCCGGGGTGGACCTACAATTTCACGGCTTCTTGCCCAGGTCGTGCAAGGTGTTCTGCACACCCTCCAGCTTGCCGGAGAGCGCGGCGGCGTCGGCCGCATGTGCGCCGTTTCCCTGCTTCACCGCCTCCAGCTTCCGCCGCGCCGCCTCCACCAGCTGTTGGGCATTGGCCAGGTCGGCCTGGGCGTCGTCCCAGGCGAGGTCGGCGCGCAGCCTTCCCAGGTCCGCGAGCTGCGCCCCGGTGAGGCCCGGCAGGGCGCTGGCGCGGTCGACCAGCGACGCCGCCGCCTTGCCCTCCCCCTTCTTTCCCGCGTCCTTCGCCCAGCTGGAGAGCAGGTCGAAGAGCCAGCGGTCGAGCGCGGTCTGGTCGTCGAACTCCGCCTCCGCGGGCGGCTTCTCCCCGGCGGGGATGGCGACGGGCCCGTAGACCCGGTCGCCCGCGGCGACGGGGGCGGTGCCGGTGGGGAAGAAGCGGCCCCGCTCGATCACCAGCGCCCCGCCCTGGGCGGCGACGTGGAAGTGGTGCTCGTTGCGCTCGGAGGCCAGCCACCAGACGGTGGCCAGCAGGGCCGCGATCACCAGCCAGAGGACGAGGCGCTGCAAGCCGCCGCCCCCGCGTGGCGCCGCCCCTTCAGCCATCGCGCAGCACTCCGATGAAGGGCACGTTGCGGTACTTGTCCCCCGCGTCCAGCCCGTAGCCCACCACGAAGCGGTCCTCGATCTGGAAGCCGAGGTAGTCGATGGGGATGCGGGTGCGGGCCCGCGCCGGCTTGTGCAAGAGCGCGCAGAGCTTCACCGAGGCGGGCCTGCGGGTGGCGAGGTTGTCCAAGAGGTAGCGCATGGTCAGGCCGGTGTCGACGATGTCCTCGACGATGAGCACGTGCTTGCTCTCGATGGGCTTGGTGAGGTCGCTGGTGATCTTCACCACCCCCGAGGCCTCGGTGGCCTCGCCGTAGCTGGAGAGGCCGATGAAGTCCACGCTCAGGGGCAGGTCGATGGCCCGGGCCAGGTCGGAGATGAACACGTACGAGCCCTTGAGCACCCCGAGCAGCACCAGCTCCTTGCCCTGGTAGTCGCGCTCGATCTGCTTGCCCAGGTCGCCCACCCGCCGGGCGATCTGCTCGGCCGAGATCATCGACTGCAGCTCCTCTGCCAGTTTCACTTCGCTCTCCTCCGCGGGATCGCCGGGAAGCTACACGTACGCGTTGTTCATGATCTCGCCGAAGCCGCCCCCGCCGGGGACGATGTACTGCTTCTCGTCCAGGCCCCGCTCCCGGTCCCAGTGGGTGCCGGGGACCGTGTCGAACACGTCCTCCGGGGAGAGGCCCCGGTCGAGCCGCAGGGCGTAGACGATGGCCTCCGGATGGGTGGCGGTCACGCGCTTCAGGTACTCGGGGGTGACGATCAGGTTGGCGGCGATGATCTTGCGCGGCCGGCCCACCACGTCCTTCTTGTACGCCTCGATGGCGGTGCACATGCTGCTGCCGGTGGCCCCCATCGGGTCGGGGAAGAGGAGGATGGCGTCGTCCACGTCCCCGCCGATCTTGCTCCCGAAGACCTTGGCCCCGGTGACGTGGGCCGCCTCGTCCAGCACCCGGGCCATGACGAAGTGGTCCTGGCGCACCACCCGGGGATCGAGCAGGGTGTTGAGGAAGTCGTAGGTGATCTGCGAGGGCAGGGTCCCCGCCCGGGCGATGTTCACCGTCACCGCCCGCACCTCGGGATCGATGGTCTCCCCGTGGAACACGGCGTGCGGGGTGGAGTCGATCATCCGGGTGGCGGTGGCGGTGGCCCTGCGGGGGAACTCGGAGTTGACGATCACCCGCAGCAGGTCCCGGTAGAGCACCGCCACCAGGGTGTTGATCTCGGGCTGGAAGGTCCCCTTGGCGCAGAGCCGCGCCAGCTGGGTGAGGGCCAGCGGGTCGGCGATGATGTGCACGGCGGGGCCGTAGCGGTGCTCGACCTGCGGCGGGCGGTAGGGGATGCGGTCGTAGGCGTGGTCGCGCATGCTCTCACCTCACCGCGCGGCGCTCTTCTTCGCCGGGAGGAAGCGGATCCAGAGATCCGCGTCGACGCCTTCCCCGCCGGGGCGGGCCTCGAAGAGGGCGTCGCGCAGGTGCGAGGCCCGCTCCGCGAACAGGCGGGCCCCCTGCCCCACCATCCCGCCCTGGGCGCGGGCGGCCCGCTCGATGGAGCGGACGATCCCGGCGATGTCCACCCAGGCGTTCTGCTGCCCGGGCACGTCGAAGCCGGCCACGCCGATGCGCTTGAAGTGGTCGCCCAGCGAAGGGCCTTCGCCTGCGAGGATGCGGCCGAGGATCCCCAGGTCCTCCTTCGCCGGCGGGGCCGGAGCCTTCTTCTTCGCCTTCTTCCCGCGGGTGCGCGCGGGCGGCGGCGGCGATTTCGCCTTGGGCGCGCCGCCCAGGGCCAGGTAGAGCACGTCGTCGCGGACGGCCGCCTGCGCCCCGTCGCCCAGGCGGAACCAGGAGGCGCCGCTCACCGTGGCCCGGTCGGAGGGGGCGCGGCCCCGCATGGCCCGCTCCAGCGCCGCCTGCACCGTCTTCGGGCTGGTGAGCTGGGCCACCACCACGAAGGCGGAGCGGTCGAACGACCCCACCTCCTCGCCCAGCAGGGCCTCGATCAGCGAGCTGGCGTCGAGGTAGATGCCGATGCCGAGGTTGCCGGAGAAGGAGGGGATCAGGTCCTTCTCCAGGTCGAGGCCGGTGGACTTCTGGATGCGATCGTGCAGCCGGGTGGCGTCGCTGGCGCCGCTGCGGGTCATCTGCTCCCAGAGCGCCTGGGGAGCGGCCGAGATGCGCAGGTAGGCGGCGGCATCGGCGGGGAGCCGGCGGGCGAGGTCGGGGGGCGGGAGCAGCGGCTTGAAGGCGGAGACCAGCGCGTCGCCGGAGAGGTTCTTGAGCTGGGCGAACATCCGCACCTGCACGAACTCGTGGTTGTCGGGCTTGTCGTAGACGGCGAACGCCGAGGACCCCAGCTCGCTGGCGAGCCGGCCGTTGCCGGTGGCGGCCCGGTCGGGCCCGCGCGAGTAGAACACGGCCTCGCCCAGGCCTACGTGGCGGGCGGCGGCCACGAACCCCGGGTCGACGGACAGGCCCTTGTCGGGAGGGAGCGCGGCCACGCTGCGCAGGGCGAGGGCGGGATCGCTGGGCCCGGCGAGGCGCAGGTAGAGGTAGCCCTGGTGCTGGAGCACGCCCACGCTCTCGCCCGCGGCGTTCTTGCCCAGGAGCATCGGCGAGCCGTCGGGAAGCTGGCCGTCGCCCAGCTGGAAGGCGCCGCCGCCGTAGCGCCCCACCGCCTGTTCCGAGGTGAGCAGCCGGCGGGCCACGGCCAGGGAGAGAGCGTCGTCGGAGGTGCCGATGGCGAACACCAGCGCTTCCGGGTCCTGCGGGGTGGTGAAGAGGGCGACGCCCTCGTCGGGATCGAACCCGTGCGCAGCGGCCGCGGCCCCGTCGAGGACGTCGAAGCCGGCGCCCGCGCCTACCGCGCGCGCCATCTCGTCGAGCAGCGCCCCCACCGAGAGGCGGTCGGCGGACTCGCGGTGCACCGCCATCCGCTGCCAGGGGGAAGGGACGAGCAGGACCGCGCGCACGTCGCCCGGCACCGCCATCTGCACCGTCCGCTTCAGTGCGGTGACGTGCGTGCGGGCGGTGCGGGACTGGCCGTCCTTGTCGCGGATGGTCTCCACCACCGTGTACACGCCGGCGCGGGGGAAGGCGTGGGTGACCGAGACCCCTTGGCCCTGGGCGGTGCCATCGCCGAAGTCCCAGAGGACCTGGACGCCCTCCGGGACGGGCTGGGCCTCGCCGAACCGGATCCACACTCCCGAATACGTGGTGCGGTCGGCGCCTGGGTCCGGGTTGATCCGCTTCGCGCAGGAGAGCGCGAGGAGCAGGCAGCAGGACAGGCGGATTCGCATGGCGGCGGGGGATTTACCACACCGGGCCGCGCGGGCGCGGCAAGACGAAAGAGCCTGGGGGCGGTTGACAGTCGCCCCCGCGATCGTTAGAGGTTTCAGAAACTTTTGAAAGTTCGGCAAGAGGACGCGAATGGCGGCGCTCTCATCGGCGGGTCTGTTGGAGCTCCAGGAGGCGGCGGCGAGCCCGCTGGCCCGTCCCTCGGCGGCGCAGCTCTTGCCCGTGGCGCAGTCGGCGGAGGGGATCGCGCGGCTGGAGCGCATGCTGCTCGCGGCCGCCCAGCGGGCGCCGAAGGAGCTGGCTGGCGCCGCGGTGGATCTGGTGAAGGCCGGCGGCAAGCGCGTCCGCCCCCTCTTGGTGCTCCTCTCGGCGCGCGCCGCCGCGCCGGGCAAGCGGGCCCGGGGCCGGGTGGCTCTCGCCCTGGTGGCCGAGATGGTCCACTCGGCCACCCTGCTGCACGACGACGTGATCGACGACGGCCTCACCCGCCGCGGCCTCCCCGCGCCGCGGGTGGCGTACGGGAACGGGGTTTCGGTGATCGCCGGCGACTGGCTGCTGGCGGCCTCGCTGGATCTGGCCCTGCGCGCCGGCGCCGAGGGCGCCCTTCCCGCGCTGGTGCGCACCCTGCGGCAACTGGTGGAAGGGGAATCGAAGCAGATCGCCCTGCGGGGAAAGACGGACTTCAGCGCGGAGGACGCCCTGCAGATCGCCCACCTCAAGACCGGCTCGCTCTTCGCCTTCTGCGGCGAGGCGGGGGCGCTGGCGGCGCGGGCCCGGCCGGAGCTGGCCGTGGCGCTGCGCGACTTCGGGCTGCGCGCGGGGTCGGCCTTCCAGATCGCGGACGACCTGCTGGACTTCGAGTCGGATGCGGCCACCCTGGGCAAGGCGGCCCTGGCCGACGTGGTGGAGGGCAAGCCGTCGCTGCCCCTGGCCATCGCCCTCAAGCGCCTGCCGCCCTTGCGCGAGGAGATGGCCGCCCTGCTCAAGCTCGATCCCGCGGGAGCGGCGGACGAATTGCGCGCCCGGGTGCGCTCCTTCGCCGGCCGCCTCTCCCGCACCGGCGCGCTGGGCGCCGCCCGCCGCATCGCCGAGAAGGAGCGCGACGCCGCCCTGGCCGCGCTCGAGCGGGTGCCCCAGAGCCCCACCCGCGACCTGCTGGCGCAGGTCGCGAGGGCCCTGCTTTCACGAAGCCACTGACCGATGAGCGCCGCCCCCACATCCACCACCCCGGATCCCGACATGGACCCCAAGGAGCAGGAGCGGGCCCTGCTCCACGAGGTGGCGGAGGCGGTGGGCTCGCTGATGGAGTTCTGGGGCTTCAAGCGGGTGATGGGCCGGATCTGGGGGCTGCTCTACCTGCGCGGCGACGCCCTCTCCGCCTCCGAGCTCTGCGACCAGCTCTCCATCTCCTCGGGCGCGGCCTCCATGGCCCTGGCCGAGCTGGAGCGCTGGGCGGTGGTGCGGCGCATCCGCCGGCCGGGCGACCGGCGCGACTACTTCGAGGCGGAGACGGACATCTGGAAGATGATCTCCCGGGTGCTGCGCGAGCGGGAGCTGGCCCAGATCGAGCGCGTGCTGGAGGTCTTCGAGCGGGTGCGGGAGAAGCTGCGCACCCTGCCCGCCCCGGGCGAGCGGACGCGGCTGGACGACATCGCCGACCGGCTGGGCAAGCTGGTCGACCTGGCCCGCGTCGGCCGCGGCCTCTTGGTGGCCATGGTCCAGCAGGGCCGCGTCGACCTGGGCCCCCTGGTCCGCTTCGCCCGCCCGCGGCGCTAGAACTCGACGGCCATGCCGAAGCGCCAGGCACGGTCGGTGAGGATCAGCGCGCCGGTCTTGTGGAAGTTGGAGAGGTAGGTCCAGCCGTACTCGGCGAAGAACGAGGTGCGCTGGATGCCGGTGTCCATGTACGCCTCGTGGGCCAGGCCGGGATCGATGGCGTTGAGGCTCAAGGCCACTCCCAGGGCGGTGGTGTAGCCGTAGGTCCATCCCTTGCCGCGCCCGCCCGCGGAGGAGCTGGAGACGTCGCCGGTGCCGTCCAGCGAGACCCAGAGCGCGCTGGAGAGGCCCGCCTGCGCGTAGGGGATGATGGGGAAGCGCTGCCAGCGTTGCGCCAGCCAGTCGAACCGGTAGGTGGCGATCACCCCGAAGGGCCAGACGTTGAGCAGCGCCGTGTCCTGGGAGGATTGGGGGTTGCCGGGCGTGGAGGAGAGCAGGACGGCCTTGCCGAAGTTCTGCCAGAAGCCCGCCGTGGCCCCGATCATCAGCGACCCGGCCTGGTGGTGCAGCGCCTCCCAGTCGAACTCCAGCTGGTAGCGCAGCGGCACCCGCGATTTGAAGACGTCGTGGTAGGGCGTGCCGCTGAGGCCGGGCTCCGAGTCCACCTTGGGATCGTACTTGTCGATCTTGAAGGCGATGAGGAACCGGGGTCCCGGCTCCTGCGCCCGGGCAGCGGGAGCGAGCAGGGCGAAGAGCGCCACCAGGGCGGCCCCGTCGCGGGCGCGGCGGCGCTTGCGGAGGAGCAGCGCCAGGGCCAGGCCGGCCCCGGCCACCCAGGCGGAGGCGCCGCCGGTGGCGCAGCCGCCCTCCGCGCTGCCGCCGGAGTTGCGGTAGTGGTCGTAGAAGTCCGAGGAGGGGACGGGGATGGCGATCACCTCCGCCGAGGGATCGGAGACGTTCCCGTAGGTGTCGTTGGCGATGATGGTGACGGCGTAGCCGGCGTCGTTCTGCACCGGGTCGCCGTAGTCGGTGCGCTGGATGTCGACGTTGGTGGTGGTGACGTGGGCCGGCGTGCCGCCGTCGGGCGTGGTGCCCTCGGGGACCACGTGGACGTCGAAGGTACCGATGGTGTCGGCTTTGTCTCCCTGCGACCAGTCCAGCCGGAAGTGGTTGTTGCCCGGGGTGACCACGATGCCGATCGGCGGCAGCGGCTTGGCCAGCGCGTACTTGATGTTCACCGACCCGGTGGTGATCACTCCGGAGGTGACGTACTGCAGGCAGAGGATGTTGGTGACCGGGTTGGCCGACCGGCGGGTGAGCAGGTCGGGGTCGTCGCAGTTGGCGGGGGTTCCCGCGTCGGCGGGCAGGGCCATCTGGCTGGCGGTCACCACCTCCGAGTCCGTCTGCAGGTTGGGAGGGTTGTCGATGAAGAAGGAGACGTCGGGCGAGGGCGGGTTGTTGCTGCAGGTGCCCGCGCTGCGCACGCCCATCAGCTGCAGGCGATCGCCGGAGCTGGGCGTGACCTGCAGGTCCCAGCGGGCAATGAGGCTCAGGGTCTTGCAGGTGCTCGAGCCGACCAGGATGTCGGCCGTGGTGTTGTTCACGGTGAACGAGAGGGCAGAGGCCCCGAGAGGCGCTAGCGCGAGTGCGAGAGCGGGGGCCAGGCGCATGTTGGTCCGGGTCATAGCAAGGAAGGGGCCAGCCCCTTCGGCCCGCCCTTGCCGCCCGGCGGCCCCCGCTGGTGACATTTTGTCAGGCCGCGCTATGCCCTCGCGGACAGCTTGTCAGCGTGGTCGCGCACGAGCAGCTCGGCGATCTGCACCGCGTTGGTGGCCGCGCCCTTGCGCAGGTTGTCGCTCACCACGAAGAGCGCCAGGCCGTTGGGTCCGGAGAGATCGGTGCGGATGCGGCCCACCAGGGTGTCGTCGCCCCCCGCGCCCAGCAGCGGCATCGGGTAGATGTGATCGGCCAGCTCGTCCACCACCTTCACCCCGGGCGCCTTGCGCAGGATCTCCCGCGCCTCGGCGGGGCTGATGGGCCGCTCGAAGAAGAGGTGCGCCGCCTCCGAGTGGCAGTAGAAGACCGGCACCCGCACGCAGGTGGCGGAGACCGCCAGATCCGGCAGCCCCAGGATCTTGCGGCTCTCGTTCACCATCTTCATCTCCTCGTCGGTATAGCCGTTGCCGCTGTCCTTGCCGATCTCCGGGAGGAGGTTGAAGGCGATGCGGTGGGGGAACTTCTCGCTCTTCAGCTCGCCCATGTTGAAGAGCGAGCGCGACTGCCTCTCCAGCTCGTCGATGCCCTTCTGCCCCGCGCCGGAGACCGACTGGTAGGTGGAGACGATCACCTTCTTCAGCCCGGCGGCGTCGTGCAGCGGCTTCATCGCCACCACCAGCTGGATGGTGCTGCAGTTGGGGTTGGCGATGATCTTCCTCCCCCCGGGCTTCACCGCCAGCTCCACGTCGCGGGGGTTCACCTCCGGCACCACCAGGGGGATGTCGTCCTGCATGCGGAAGGCGCTGGAGTTGTCGATCACCACCGTCCCCGCGCGGGCGGCGTGGGGGGCGAACTCCCGGGACACCGAGGCGCCGGGGGAGAAGAGGCCGATGTCCACGCCGGCGAAGGAGTCGGGCTTGAGGCGGCGGACCACCACCTCCTCGCCGCGGAACTCCAGCTTGTGCCCCTCGCTGCGCTCGGAGGCCAGCGGGATCAGCTCGTCCACGGGAAAATCCCGCTCCTCGAGCACCTTCATCATCTCGCGGCCGACGGCGCCCGTCGCGCCCGCGATCGCCACCTTGTACTTCCTCATCTCGTTCCTCGCGACCCGAAGCCCTGCACGTAGTCCGGTGCCAGGGTGAAGCAGACGGCTGCATCGTACGACGCCCCGCGCAGGCGTTCCATGCAAAGTCGCGCCACCGCCGCCGCCGGGGGCGTCTTGCGCAGGAGGCGGGCCCCTTCCGGCAGGCGCAGATCGGCCGCCAGGGCCACCCGGACCCCGCCTTGCGGCTTTCCATCGCGGAAGGGCTGGAGGAAGAGCTCGCCCTTGCGCGCCTCGGTGGCGGCGTAGACCAGGCCGGGTTCGCCCCAGGCGATGGCCTGGAGGCTGGAGGCGCCAGCCAAGGGGAGTTTCCGCGCCCAGGCGATGGCCTTGGCCGCGGCCAGGCCCACCCTGAGCCCGGTGAACGAGCCCGGCCCCAGGCCCACCGCCACCGCCTCGATTCCTTCGAGGTCGCCCAGCGCCGCGGGCAGCACGTCGCCCGCCCGGGCCGGCGGCTCGATCACCCGCTCGCGGAGTACCCGGTCGTCGTCGAGGAGGGCGCAGGAGGTGGACGGGGTACTGGTGTCGAGGGCCAGCACCCTCACTCGAACCACTTCCGCATCGCGTCATTGCGGAACGCGTAGAGCATGAGGGTGAGGAGGAGCGCGATCCCCACCACGTTCGCCACCTCGCGAAAGCGCAGGGAGAGCGGCCGGCGGCGCACCCCCTCGATCAGGGAGGTGAGGACGTGGAAGCCGTCCAGCGGCGGGGCGGGGATCAAGTTCATCAGGCCCAGCACCACGCTGATGGCCCCCATGGTGATCACCAGCTCGCGCCAGCCGTTCTCCGCGGCCTTGCGGGCCACGTCGGCGATCATCAGCGGCCCGCCGATGGCCCGGCTGGAGATGTGGCCGGTGATGATGCGGGCGATGCCGATGGCCTGTGCGCGCACGAAGCCAGAGGTGTTGAGCACCGCCCGCCGGGCCGCGTCGGGGACGGAGTAGCGGATCCAGATGCGCTCGGCGTCGGAGAAGCCGTTCAGGTCGGGCGCGGCGCCCAGGTCGGGGACGTCCTGCAGCACGCCCGCCTCGTCGCGGTCCTTGCGCAGGTGCGGGGTCACCGAGGCGGTCAGCTCCTTGCCTTCGCGGCGCACGGTCACCGGGAGCGGCTGCGTTCCCGCCGCCTTGATCGCCCCGTCCACCTCGTCGCTCCAGGAGAGCGCCGGGCGGCCGTTGACGGCCAGCACCCGGTCCCCGCGCTTCAGCCCGGCCTGGTCGGCGGCGCCGCCGGGCTGGACGGCGAAGAGGGTGAGATCGCTCGCCTCCAGGCCGTAGGCGCCCTTCTTCCCGGGCGCGGGAAGGGAGAAGGTGAGGGCCTTCTGCGCCCAGAGGGTTCCTCCCGGCGCCTCCACCGCCTCGGGCCGGAGCACCTCCAGGCTCACGGGGCCGTCGCGATCGGCGAGCGCTTTCTGCAGCGCCTCCCAGTTGGCCACGGGCGCGCCGTCGAGCTTCGTCACCTTGTCGAAGGTGCGCACGCCCGCGCGGCCGGCGGGAGAGTCGGGCGAGATCACCGTCACCTGGGAGGCCCGGGCCAGGGCGGAGATGCCGATGCGGCCGTGCCGCACCGTCTCGATGGGATTGGTCTCCTCGTGGACCGCGGGGACCAGGCGGAGCGTCTGCCGGGCGCCGGCGCGGTCGATCTCCATGGAGAGGGGCTGCCCGCCGCGGGCGCGGATCATCTCCTGCAGCGCGCTCCAGCCCTCCACCTTCTCCCCGTCGATGCTCAGGATCCGGTCGCCGTAGGTGAGGCCCGCCTGGGCCGCGGGGGACTGGGGCTTCACGTAGCCCACCTTGGCCATCAGGTCCTGGTGGGGGGCGGCGAAGACCGCGAAGTAGAGGACCACCGCGAGCACGAAGTTCGCGGCCGGGCCGGCGAAGGCGATGGCGCCCTTCTTCCAGGGCGGCTGCTCGAGGAATCCGCGGCCGCGATCCTCGGCGGCGACCTCCTCGTAGGGGTTGTCCCCGGCGAACTTCACGTACCCGCCCAGGGGAAGGAGGGAGACGCGGTACTCGGTCTCCCCGGAGGTGAAGCCGAAGAGGCGCGGGCCGAAGCCGATGGAGAAGCGGATGGCCTTCACCCCCAGCCTCTTGCCCACGATCAGGTGGCCCAGCTCGTGGAAGAAGACCACGACGCTGATCACCAGCGCGAAGGAGAAGAGGGTGAAGCCGAGCGACTGGGCGAACGCCATGGACCCTCGAGTCTAAATGTGCATGGCCCGCTGCGCCAGCAGGCTCACCCAATCAGGCGTGCACACAAGAGGACAAAGGGGGCATTGAAGAGGAGGGCGTCGATGCGGTCGAGCAGGCCGCCGTGGCCGGGGAGGAGGCGGCCGCTGTCCTTGGCCCCGAAGGCCCGCTTGAGCATCGACTCGGAGAGGTCCCCCACGGGGCCCAGCACGGCGGCCCCCAGCCCGATCAGCGCCGCTCCCCAGGCGGGGAGCGCGGGGATCCAGATGCACGCGATCACCACCGCCCCGAGGATGCTCCCGGCCAGGCCGCCCAGCGCTCCCTCCCAGGTCTTGCTGGGGGAGATGCGCTCGTAGAGCTTGCGGCGGCCGAAGGCGCGCCCGGTGAAGTAGGCGAAGGAGTCGTTCAGCCAGGTGACGGCGAGGGCGAGGAGGATCCACCACTCCCCCTGGGGAAACCGGCGCAGGGGCAGGAGCGCGGAGAGGAGCAAGCCGGGATAGGCGGCCCCCAGCACCGCCAGCCCCACGCGCCGGGGAGCGTCGGGGATCTCCTCCTCGAAGAGCAGGGCGTCGGCGAAGGCGAGGATCACCACGCCGCTGAGCACCGCGCTGGCGCCCACCCAGCTGTGGGAGATCTCCTCCAGCAGCGGGATGAGGAAGGCGCCCCCCACCGAGACGGCGGCGGCCCCGGTGAGTCGGGGCTTGCCCAGGTAGTTCAGCTCCAGCGCGCAGACGGCGGTGGCGAAGGAGATGAGCAGCGCCAGCGGCACCCCGCCCCGCCAGATCAGCCAGAGCACCCCGGGCAGGAGCACCAGCACGGTGGTGACGCGGACGAGCAGGTTCCGGTTCTTCTCGTTCATGCGGTGGTGCGCAGCTGGGCGCTGGTCTTCCCGAAGCGGCGCTCGCGCTTCTGGAAGTCCTCCAGCGCCAGCAGCAGATCCAGCTCGCCGAAGTCGGGCCAGAGCGTCTCGGTGAAGTGGATCTCCGAGTAGGCGAGCTGCCAGAGGAGGAAATTGGAGACGCGGAACTCGCCGCCGGTGCGCACCACCAGTTCCAGCGGCGGCAGCCCCTCGGTCCAGAGGCGGTCCTCGATGGCCTGGGCGTCGATCGACTCCGGGTCCAGCTCGTCCGCGGCAATCCGCCGCGCCATGGCGATGATCTCCTCCCGGCCGCCGTAGCTCAGGGCCAGGGTGAGGATCATGTCGGTGTGCCCGGCGCTGTCCCGGCGCAGGGCCTCCAGCGGATCGCGCACCCGGGGCGGGAGCCGGTCCAGCTCCCCGATGGCGTGCAGGCGGATGCCGTTCTCCATGATTTCCGGCCGCTCGCGCTGCAGGTAGTCGCGCAGCAGGTCCATCAGCCCGGCCACCTCGTCGGGCGGGCGCTGCCAGTTCTGCGAGGAAAAGGCGTACAAGGTCAGGGCCTTGAGCCCCAGGCGCCGGGAGGCGCGCGTCACCTCCCGCACCGAGTCGCTGCCCCTCCGGTGGCCCTCCAGCCGGGGCAGCCCCCGCTGCTCCGCCCAGCGGCCGTTTCCGTCCATGATGATTCCCACGTGCCGCGGGAGGGGCCGCTGCGCCACCTCCGCCTTGAGCTGGGCGATGTCCCGTTCGATGCGAGGCATGGGCGGAGCGGGCACCATAGCAGGAATGCTGCAACGGGCGTCGTTCGGGTTAGCTTACCTTCGTGCGCGGCTTCTTCGGCCCTTTCCGCATCGAGCGGCAAGTGGGACGCGGCGGACTGGGCGCGGTCTACCGCGCGGTGGACTGCCGCAGCGGCGCGACCGTGGCACTCAAGCTGCTCCCCCTGGGAAACGATCCCTCCGCCACCCGGCGGCTGCAGCGGGAGTTCGACGCCCTCCGCAACCTCGAGCACCCGAACATCGTCCGCGTGCTCGACTCCGGCGAGGTGGACGGGATCCCCTGGCTGTCGATGGAGTACGTGGACGGGCTGGCGCTGCGGGAGTGGCTGGCGGTGGCGGGGCGGCCGCGCCTGCTCGAACCGGAGCCGGACGCCGACGCGCAGGAGGGCGTGGACCTGGACGTGCTCTTCGAGGAGCCGGACTCCGGGGCGCTGCTGGCCGCGGCGCGGGCGCGGCGGTACCTGATCGAGACCGGGCTGGAGGCGATGCTCAGCGCCGAGGAGCAGGTGGAGCAGAACAACCCCGACCGCCTGCACGCGCTCTGCGAGGCGCTGGCGCAGGTGTGCGACGGGCTGGCCTTCGTGCATTCGCGCGGGCTGCTCCACCGCGACGTGAAGCCGGGGAACATCCTGGTGCGTCAGGATCGGCGGGCGACGCTGGTGGATTTCGGGCTGGCGAAGCGGATGACGGACGCGGAGATCACCGACCACGGGCACGTGGTGGGGACCTACCGCTACATGTCGCCGGAGCAGGCGCGGGGGGAGGCGCTGGACCGGCGCAGCGACCTGTACGCGTTGGGGGTGACGCTGTACGAGCTCCTGGCGGGGCGGCCCCCGTTCTGCCAGCGCAACCATCTCGAGCTGCTGGAGGCCATCCTCTACCAGGAGGCCCCGGAGATCTCCCGGATCAACCCGGGCGCGCCCCTGCCCCTCGCCCGACTGGCGGAGCGCCTCTTGCAGAAGCGCCCCGAGGACCGTCCCCAGAGCGCCTCCGAGGTGGCGGTGCTGTTGCGCGTGATCGGCCGCGGCGTGTGGGGGTTCTCGGCTCCGACGCTGGTGCCGCGTGAAGAGGAACGCCAGTAGCACCTTGACGTGATCGTAGCGTGATCGTGGACGTGGCCGTGATCGTGGACGGCGACGTCGCCGTCCACGTCAACGACCACGCTTCTCCTAACGCGACCCCTCTCGTAGCCGCCGGCGGAAGTCGGCGAGGAAGTTGCCGTGCAGCCAGCGGTGCTTCCAGGACTTGATGGCGAGCCAGAGCAGGCAGATGGCGGCCAGGGCGATGGCCCAGGGCCAGAGAGGGCCGCGGAGGCGATCGCTGGCGAGCAGCACCACGGCGAGCGCCAGCCAGGCGGCGCAAGGGTTGTGCTCCTTGCGCAGGGCGCGGCGGAAGTCCCAGGGGCGCGGGGAAGAGGGGAGCGCGAGGCGGGGCCAGAAGCGGGGCACGCGGGCGCACCAGGCGTCGTACTCCGCGCCGAATCGCTCGCGGAGGAATCCTTCCTCGGCGGCGATGATCGCCCGGTACTGCAGGGCGAAGAGCGCGGCCACGATGCAGAGCAGGAGCGGATCGTGGGCGATCAGGCAGAGGCCCAGGGTGATGCCCAGGTTCCCCAGGTAGAGCGGGTTGCGGGTGAGCGCGTAGGGCCCCGTGGTGTTGAGGGAGACGGCGATCAGCTCCTCGTTCTGTCCCGAGGTCCCGTCGGGCACCTGCCCCAGCACCCAGGCGCGCAAGGCCTGGCCGGCGAGGCAGAGGGCGAGGCCGCAGATCGGCCAGAGCGGCGAGGCGGGGCCGCGGCTGCGCCAGAGCAGCGGGACGGCCACGGCGGCGAGCAGCAGCGGGGTGAAGCTCCGCCACCTGAACAGCGCCTTGCCCGCTCGCTCCAGCATCGGGCGGCTGGGGTACCAGATGGGAGCGGCGTGCTACAAGTCGCGCGCGTGAAGGAGTATCGGCGTCTGCTCGGCGCGGTGCGCCCGCACCTCGGCCTCTTGGCCCTGGCCATCGCGGCCATGGTGGTGCTCTCCGCCGCCACCGGCGCGTTCTCCTGGCTGGTGGGGCCGATGTTCCAGCTCGTCTTCAAGGGCGGGACGCTGGACGCGGCGGCCCTGCGCAGCGCCCTCCCCTTCCTCCGCGCCCCGGGCGAGATCCCCCGCGAGACCGTGCTGCGCGCCCTGCCCATCCTCATCCTCGGCATCGCCGCCATGCGCGGCGCCGCCTACTTCGCGCAGTTCTACTGCATGGGGATGCTGGGGCAGCGGGTGGTGGCGGACCTGCGCCTCGCCCTGCACCGCAAGCTGCTGGAGCTGCCTCCGGCGTTCTTCGCCCGCAGCGCCTCCGGCGATCTGCTGGCCCGCTTCGCCAGCGACGTGGCGGCGCTGGAGTTCGCCGTCACCTACGGGATCGCCGCCTGGCTGCGCGACGGCCTTCAGGTACTGGTGCTGCTGGGCGTGTCCGTCGCCCTGGACTGGCGGCTG
>Ga0335084_10001518_pt1 | contig 21795 bp, 17 predicted proteins | sample Lox_Sample_44_FD_206721 | JGI IMG/M metagenome (GOLD analysis project Ga0335084, IMG submission 206721) | Soil microbial communities from Loxahatchee National Wildlife Refuge, Florida, United States - Lox_Sample_4.4 | ecosystem: Environmental > Terrestrial > Soil > Wetlands | place: USA...
AGCCGCTTCACCAGATCGGCGACGATCGCGTCGGCGACCTCGTCGACCTCCTTGGTGTCAAACCATTGACCGAACATGGAATCCTCGGGTGCCTGTCGCTCGTCCGGATTTTACGCGATCGGCCGCGCGGCCCATCCCCGTCACGCGTGGCGGCCCACGGACTTGGGTATGCACCGGCAGCCAGCGTGCGGTGCGCGCCCGGCTACCTGAGAACCGATTTCAGCAGCCGGCCCATCTGCGCCGGATTTCGCGTGACCTTGATGCCGCAGCCTTCCATCACCGCGAGCTTTTCCTGCGCCGTGCCTTTGCCGCCCGAGATGATGGCGCCGGCGTGTCCCATGCGCTTGCCCGGCGGCGCGGTGACGCCCGCGATGAAGCCGACGACGGGCTTCTTCATGTTCTGCTTCACCCACTCGGCCGCGGTTTCCTCGTCCGAGCCGCCGATTTCGCCGATCATGATCACGGCATCGGTGTCGGGATCGTCGTTGAAGAGCTTGAGCACGTCCACGTGCTTCAGTCCGTTCACAGGATCGCCGCCGATGCCCACCGCGGTTGACTGGCCGATGCCGAGCTCGGTGAGCTGCGCCACCGCCTCGTAGGTAAGCGTGCCCGAGCGCGATACCACGCCCACGCGCCCTCTGCGGTGGATGTGGCCCGGCATGATGCCGATCTTGAGCTCCTCCGGCGTGATCACGCCCGGGCAGTTGGGCCCGAGGAGCAGCGTCTTGCGGTTTTGCTTCCGCATGCGGTCGCGCACTTCCACCATGTCGCGCACCGGAATGCCCTCGGTGATGCAGATGGCCAGCTCGAGGTCGGCCTCCACCGCCTCCCAGATCGCCGCGGCCGCGAAGGGCGGCGGCACGTAGATCACCGAGACGTTGGCGCCCGTCTTCTCTTTCGCGTCGCGCACCGAGCCGAAGATCGGGATGCCCTCGAAATTCTCGCCCGCCTTCTTCGGGTTGACGCCGGCGACGAAGCACGCGCGCCCGTTGGCGTAATCGCGGCTGGTGCGCGTATGGAACTGCCCGGTGTTGCCGGTAATGCCCTGCGTCATCACCCGCGAATTCCTGTTGATGAGGATGCTCATGGCTTCTTCCTCTGTGCCGCCTTCTTCCGGGCAGGCCGCGGCTTTGCCCTGGCTTTCGGCGCCGTTCTCGCCTTGGACTTTGACCTGGCGCGCGATTTCCCCTTGGGCGTCGATTTCCCTCTGGCCGCGGGTTTCGGCTTGTGTTTCGGCTTGGGCTTCGCCTTCTTCGCCTTGATGGCGGCCACGATTCTCTGCCCCGCCTGCGCCATGTTGTCCGCGGAAATGATGGGAAGCCCAGAGTCCTTGAGGATCCGCTTGCCGAGGTCCTCGTTGGTGCCCTTCATGCGCACCACCAGAGGCACCGAAAGCTTCACTTCGCGCGCCGCCGCCACGATGCCGGTGGCGATGGTGTCGCACTTCATGATGCCGCCGAAGATGTTGACGAGAATCGCCTTCACCTTCGGATTCGACAGCATGATCTTGAAGGCCGCGGTGACCTTCTCCGCGGTCGCGCCCCCGCCCACGTCGAGGAAGTTGGCCGGCGAGCCGCCGTACAGCTTGATGGTGTCCATGGTGGCCATGGCAAGCCCCGCACCGTTCACCATGCAGCCGATGTTTCCGTCCAGCGAGATATAGGAAAGCCCGTACTTCGAGGCCTCGATTTCGAGCGGGTCCTCCTCGTCGAGGTCGCGCAGCGCGACGATGTCCTCGTGGCGAAACAGCGCGTTGTCGTCGAAGTTGATCTTCGCGTCGAGCGCCACCACCCGGCTGTCGCCAGTGAGGATCAGCGGATTCACCTCCACGAGCGAGGCATCCACCTCCCAGAAACAGCGGTAGAGCGCGCGCAGCAGCTCGCTTGCCTGGCCGAGCGCAACTTCAGGAATGCCGATTCTGCGCGCCACGTTGCGCGCCTCGCTGTTGGTGAGGCCCGCCGCCGGATCGACGAACACCTTGTGGATCTTCTCGGGCGTCTTCGCCGCCACCTCCTCGATGTCCATGCCGCCTTCGGAGGAGGCCATCACCGCCACGCGTTGCGTGCCGCGATCCACCACCAGGCCGACATAGAGCTCCTTGGCGATGTCGGCGCCCTCCTCGACGAGCAGGCGCCGCACCTTCTGTCCCTGCGGCCCGGTCTGGTGGGTGACGAGCTGCATGCCGAGAATGCGCTTGGCATGCGCGCGCACCTCATCGAGCGTCTTCGCCACCTTGACGCCGCCGCCCTTGCCGCGGCCGCCGGCGTGGATCTGCGCCTTCACCACCCAGATGTTGCCGCCGAGCTCTTTCGCCGCCGCCACGGCCTCGTCCGCCGTGAAGCACGGCAAGCCGCGCGGCGTGGCGACGCCGTACTTGCGGAACAATTCCTTGCCCTGGTATTCGTGAATCTTCATGCGCCCGCCTTCTCCTTCGCCGCGTACCACTCTGGATACCACTTGCGCACCGTCTCGCCGCTCGTGTCCATGGCGTGGCAGTGATCGAGCTGGAAGGGCTTCCTGCCGGGGGGGCGCTCCTCGCGAATCTCGCCGGCGAGGCTCTGGATCGCCGCAGTCGGCAGGCCGGAGAGCATTTCGGTGATGTGCGTGCAGCCCTGCACGCCGCCCAGGCGCTCCTTCACCGCCTCGCGGAATTTCTTGACGAGGTTCAGGCCGACGAGCTTCTTGTAGGCCGGCGCGATCGCCTCGCAGCCGCCGGGATAGGGCACCGCATCGGACACTGCGAGCGCGTCCACGACGTTGAACTTGCGGTCGATGGTGACGCGCACCACCATGTCGTGGATCGGCAGTCCCGCGCGGCGCACGCCCGTGCGCAGGCTGCAATCGTGGCTCTTCACGTCGGTGATGTGCGCCTCGATGTCCCAGAGCCCGTCGGCGCGCTTGTAGCCTTCGTAGCGCACGCGGCGCGTGTGCACGAGCTCGCGCTCGATCTCGGAAATGGGCAGCGGCATGAGGCGGCGAAGTTTAGCATCGGCGCCGCCTCCGCTTTCATTGACCTGCGTCACCAATCGGCCGCTGCGGTACGCGCGCGTGCCGCGCCGCCACCGGACACCCCGTCGCGAAGGAGGCGGCCCTCGGCTGGTTACACTTTGCGGAACACGAGCACTGCGGCGACCAACGCGGCCACGCTCGCCCCCCATAACGGCAGGCGCGTCGCCGCGAGCCAGATCAAATGGATGTATGCCGCCAGCAGCAGCGAGATGAACAGCCGGTCGCCACGCGTCGTCCAGAACCCGAGGATGCCGCGTCGCGGCGCGCCCCCTGGCGACAGCCGCTCCCAGAGACCCATGGCCGCGAGCAGCAGCGCGATGACCCCGAAGAAGGTCGCCGTCTGCCAGGTCCAGGCCATCCAGCTGAGCGTCATGGTCGGCGCCGCGCGACGGGCTCACACCCGCCCGAGCGAGAATCCTTTCGCGATGTAGTTGCGCACGAAGTAGATGACAAAGGCCCCAGGGATGATCGTCAGCGATCCCGCGGCGGCGAGCAGCCCGAGCTCGTAGCCCGAGGTGCTGGCGGTGCGCGTCATGGTCGCCGCGATGGGCTTGGCGACCACTGAGGTGAGCGTCTTGGCGAGCAGCAGCTCCACCCACGAGAACATGAAGCAGAAGAAGGCGGCGACGCCGATGCCGGCCGCGATGGCCGGCACGAAGATCTTGAGGAAGAAGCGCCAGAACGGGTAGCCGTCGATGTAGGCGAGCTCGTCGAGCTCCCTCGGCACGCCGGACATGAATCCCTCGAGGATCCACACGGCCAGCGGCACGTTGAACAGGCAGTGCGCTAGCGCCACCGCGATATGCGTGTCGAACAGGCCGATCGCCGAATAGAGCTGGAAGAACGGCAGCGCGAACACCGCCGGCGGCGCCATGCGGTTGCTGAGCAGCCAGAAGAACAGGTGCTTGTCGCCGAGGAAGCGGTAGCGCGAGAACGCGTAGGCGGCGGGCAGCGCCACCGCCACAGACAGGATGGTGTTGATGACGACGTAGGTCAGCGAGTTCACGTAGCCCAGGTACCAGGTCGGATCGGTGAAGATCTTGGCGTAGTTGTCCAGCGTGAATTGGCGCGGCCACAGGCTGAATCCGCCGAGAATCTCGTTGGTGGTCTTGAACGACATCGCCAGCAGCCAGTAGATCGGCACCATGAGGAACACGATGTACAGGGCCGGCACCAGCCACCGGACGCGCTTCATGCGGGGTCCTCGTCGAGCGTCATCACGCGGTAGAACACCCAGGAAAGCAGCAACACGATCAGGAAGTAGATGAGCGACATGGCGGCGGCCGGCCCGAGGTCGAACTGGCCGAGCGCGATCTTCACCAAGTCGATGGACAGCAGCGTGGTCGAATTGCCCGGGCCCCCTCCGGTGAGCACCACGGGTTCCGTGTAGATCATGAAGCTGTCCATGAAGCGCAGCAGCACCGCGATGGTCAGCACGTGCTTCATCTTGGGCAGCTGCACGTGGCGGAACACCGCCCAGCCCGACGCGCCGTCGATCTTGGCTGCCTGATAGTAGGCATCGGGGATCGCCGACAGGCCCGCGTACGCCAGCAGGGCGACCAGCGACGTCCAATGCCAGACGTCCATGGCGACCAGCGTGGCCCACGCCGCGACCGGCTGGCGAGTGTAGTTGTAGTCGAAGCCGAGCTTATTGAGCGTCCAGCCCAGCAGGCCGATATCGGGGAGCGCGAGGATGTTCCACATCGCGCCCACCACGTTCCAGGGAATGAGCAGCGGCATCGACATCAGCACCAGGCACGCGGATGCCCATGCGCCTCGGCGCGGCATGGCCAGCGCGATCGCCACGCCGAGCGGCACTTCGATCGCCAGCGCGATCGCGGTGAACAGCAGCTGGCGCTTGAGCGACTCCTGGAAGCGCGAGGAATTGACCACCTCGCTGTACCACTTGACCCCTTCGAAGAAGAACTTGTTGTCGCCGAACGTCTCCTGCACTGAGTAGTTGACCACCGTCATCAGCGGGATGACGGCGTTGAACGCTACCAGCAGCAGCACGGGCAGGACCAGCCACCAGGCGCGCTGGTTCACGGGCTTGGCGCTCACCGGTCCTCCCCCGCCACCAGACCGTCCACGTACAGCCGGGTGAACGCCGGGTCGAAGCCTAGGTGCGCCCGCTCGCCCGGCACCGCCTCCCCCTCCTGCAGCAGGACGCGAATGACCGCGTCGCCGTGCCGCGTCTCGACGATCTGGTGCCGGCCCGCATCGCTCACGCCGACCACGCGCACCGGAATGCCCTCGTCCGTGAAGCGCACGAACTCCGGGCGCACGCCAAGCTCGGTACGCCCGCCGCCCGCTTCGGCGCGGTTGGCGGTCGCGACCGGCACGCCGGCAAAGCGCGCCACGCCGCCCGCCACGTCGCAGGGCAGCACGTTCATGCCCGGCGAGCCGATGAAGTGGCCGACGAACGTGTGTCGCGGCCGCTCGAACAGCTCGACCGGCGTGCCGACCTGGACGATCGCGCCCTCGTGCATGACCACCACCTGGTCGGCGAAGGTCATCGCCTCGGTCTGGTCGTGCGTCACGTAGATCATCGTCATGCCGACGCGCTGGTGCAGCTCCTTCAGCTTCGAGCGCAGGCGCCACTTGAGGTGCGGATCGATCACCGTCAGGGGCTCGTCGAACATGATCACGTTCAGGTCGGAACGCGCCAGGCCGCGCCCAAGCGAGATCTTCTGCTTGCCATCCGCGGTCAGCCCGGCCGCGCGGTGCGCCAGCATGTTCTGCAGGTCGAGCAACTCGGCCACTTCGCGCACGCGCGCGTCGACCTGCGCCGGCCGTACGCCGCGATTGCGCAGCGGAAACGCCAGGTTGTCGTACACGCTCATCGTGTCGTAGACCACCGGGAACTGGAACACCTGCGCGATATTGCGGCGGTCCGGCGGCAGGTCGGTGACGTCCTGGTCGTCGAAGAACACGCGCCCGGAGGTCGGGCGCAGCAGCCCGGAAACAATGCTGAGCAGGGTCGTCTTGCCGCACCCCGAGGGACCCAGCAGCGCATACGCGCCGCCGTCCTGCCACTCCAGGTCGATGCGCTTCAGCGCCCAGTCGGACTCGTGCGCGGGGTGCTCGCGATAGCTGTGGCGCACCGACTCGAGGCGAATTCGCGCCACGGCGCTAGCCCCCCACGCGCGCGCCATCCGGCGCGAAGTAGTATCCGCGTGCGACGTCCAGCCCAAAGCGCGCGCTCTCGCCGATGCGAAACCCGTGCACTCCGTGCGACAGCGATACCCAGGTCAGGCCGTCCAGGTCGAAGTGCACGACGCTTTCCGACCCGCTGATCTCCGCGATCAGCACGCGGCACTCGACGTGCACGTCCCCCTGCCCGCTCGCGCCCGGCCGCACGTGGTGCGGGCGCAGGCCCAGCGTGTACGCGCCATCGGGGAGCGCGCTCAAGCGGCCCACCGCCGGCCAGCTCACCCGGTCCGAGAGCCGGATCCAGCCGCCGTCCTTCGTCACCTGCGCGGTGTTGATGGGCGGATCGGAATAGACGCGCGCCGTGGTCAGATCGACGGGCTCGCGGTACACCGCACCGTTCGGACCAAACTGGGTCACCCTGCCCTCGAACAGCGTGGCGGTATGCCCGCCCAGCAGCAGGGCCTCGGCCGGCTCGGTGGTCGCGTAGACCACCGTGCAATCGCGCCCGGCAAACAGCCGCGGCAGCTCCTCGCGCAGCGACTCGCGCAGCTTGTAGTCAAGGTTCGCGAGCGGCTCGTCGAGCAGTACCAGCTCGGCATCCTTGACCAGGGCGCGCGCCAGGGCGGTGCGCTGCTGCTGCCCGCCGGACAGCTCGGCCGGCCGGCGCTCGAGAAACGGCGTGAGCTGCAGCAGCTCGGCGATCCTGCCGACCCGGCGGCGCACCTCCGCCTCGGCCAGGCGCGCCACGCGCAGTGGCGAGGCGATGTTCTCGAACACCGAGAAGTTGGGATAGTTGATGAACTGCTGGAATACCATCGCCACGTTGCGCTTCTGCACCGGTACGCCGGTCACGTCGCGGCCGCCGGACTCGATGCGGCCGCCGGTCGGCGGGATCAGGCCCGCCATCAGCTGCATCAGCGTCGTCTTGCCCGACAGCGTGGTGCCGAGCAAGGTGTTGAAGCCGCCTGCGTGCAGCTCCAGGCTGGTCGGGTGGATGTGCGTGGCCGCGCCCACGCGCCGCACGACGTCCTTTAGCGCGAGCATGTCCGTGTCCGAAAACTTGCACGGACGGGAGGCCATGCGTCTCCCGTCCGTGCAGCAGCCGCAGCCGCAGGCCGCGGGCTCAGTGCTTCGCCCAGCGCTTCACCAGCTCGTCGTAGTCGACGGTGACGCCCTGCGGCTTCTCGTTGGCGAGCTTCGCCCAAGGGGCGTGATCGTTGCTCAGCCACTTGGAAGGGTCGCTCACCGGATTCAGCCGGGGACCGCAACCGTGATAGACCTTCTCCTTCTCGTCGGCTTCCTGCATGCGTGCCATGACCTGGTCCATTTGTTGCGCAAGCCGGTCCATCGCCTGCTGCGGCGTGAAGGTGCCGGAATTGACGTCACCGATGTTCTCCCAGAATAGCTGGGCGAGCTTCGGATAGTCCGGCACGTTGATCCCGGTCGGGGTCCAGGCCACGCGGTCCGGCGAGCGGTAGAACTCGATCAAACCGCCCAGCTTCGGCGCGCGCTCGGTGAAGGACTTGTGGCGAACCGTGCTGTCGCGGATGAAGGTCAGGCCGACATGGCTCTTTCTCACGTCAACCGTCTTGGAAACGACGAACTGGGCGTACAGCCAGGCCGCTTTGCGCCGTGCCACAGGCGTCGACTTGAACAGGGTCCATGAACCGGCGTCCTGATAGCCGCGCTGCGAGCCTTCCTTCCAGTACGGGCCGTGCGGCGACGGAGCCATCCGCCACAGCGGCATGCCCTGGGCATCGACGGTATTGTTGCCCTTGCTCCTTGGCGCCACCATGTTGGCGGTGAACGCCGAGTACCAGAAGATCTGCTGAGCGACGTTGCCCTGGGCGAGCGCCGGCAGCGACTGGTAGAAGTCGAGGTCGGCGGCACCCGGAGGCGCGTACTTCCGCAGCCATTCGTCCCACTTCCTCACGGCATAGACCGCCGCCGGGCTGTTCGCGCCGCCGCCGCGGGTGACCGACGCGCCCACCGGGTTACAGGAGCCCTTCTCCATGCGGATGCCCCACTCGTCGACCGGGCGCCCGTTCGGAATGCCGACATCAGCTTCGCCGGCCATCGAGAGCCAGGCGTCGGTCATGCGCCAGCCGAGGTCCGGGGCGCGCTTGCCGTAATCCATGTGGCCGTACACGCGGACGCCGTCGATCTGCTTCACGTCGTTGGTGAAGAATTCTGCGATGTCCTCATAGGCCGACCAGTTCACGGGCACGCCGAGGTCGTAGCCGTACTTTTTCTTGAAGGCGGCCTTGATCTCCGGGCGGTCGAACCAGTCCTTGCGAAACCAGTAAAGATTGGCGAACTGCTGGTCGGGCAGCTGCCAGAGCTTGCCGTCCGGACCGGTAGTGAAGGACTTGCCCATGAAGTCGTTCACATCGAGCATCGGGTCGGTGACGTCCTTGCCCTCGCCCGCCATCCAGTCGGTCAGGCTGATCGCGCTTTGCAGGCGCGAATGCGTGCCGATCAGGTCCGAATCGTTGATGTAGGCGTCGTACAGATTGCGGTTGGTCTGCATCTGCGTCTGCACCGCCTGCACGACCTCCCCCTCGCCAAGCACCTGGTGATTGACCTTGATGCCGGTAATTTCGAAGAACGCCTTGGCGAGAACCTTGGATTCGTATTCGTGCGTCGGGATGGTTTCCGACAGGACGTTGATTTCCAGGCCCTTGAAAGGCTTGGCAGCGTTAATGAACCATTCCAGTTCCTTCATCTGCTGCGCCTTGCTCAGCGTGGAAGGCTGGAATTCCTTGTCGATCCACTGCTTCGCCTCGTTCGTGCCCGCGAAGCCGCTCGGGGCAAAAGCGACGGCGACTGCGAGGGCAAGCGTCGCCCCCAGCTTTGTAAACCTCGTCATGTTCCCTCCCTTTGTCGGACAGCGATTTCATGCTATGAGTGAAAGTAAACGAATGTCAATAGATAAGAAAGGAATGCTGCGTTGCGACAAAACGAAACAAAATGAAAGCCCCATTGCTAACATAGGCCTTCGGACCAACTAGATGCCGATCCTCACCCCACGGCAGGCGGACATCGTGGCGCTCGCCCGCGACAGCGGCCGGCTCGATGTCGACGGACTGGCGAGCCGCTTTGGCGTCACGCCGCAGACCATCCGCAAGGACCTGAACGAGCTATGCGACCAGGGCGTGCTGCAGCGTTTTCACGGCGGCGCGATGCTGCCGTCCGGGGTCGCCAACCTTGCCTATGAAGCGCGGCGGCAACTGGCCACCGACGCCAAGCGGCGCATTGGCCTGAAGGCGGCCGAACTGATCCCGAACGACTGTTCGCTGTTGATCAACATCGGCACCACTACGGAGCAGGTCGCGACGGCGCTGCGCTCGCACAAGGGCCTGATGGTGATCACCAACAACATGAACGTGGTCAACATCCTGCAGGGCTACACGGAGATCGAGGTGATCGTGACCGGCGGCGTGCTGCGCCATGCCGATGGCGGCATCGTCGGCGAGCCCGCGGTGGATTTCCTGCGCCAGTTCAAGGTGGATTACGCGATCATCGGCACTTCCGCGATCGACGATGACGGCACCCTGCTCGATTACGACTACCGTGAGGTGGAAGTGTCGCGCAAGATCGTGGAGAGCAGCCGCCGCGCCATCCTGGTCGCCGACAGCCTCAAGTACGGACGCTCCGCGCCGGTGCGGATTGGCCATATTTCCGACATCGACAATTTCGTCACCGATGCGGCGCCGCCCGAGCGGCTGCAGCGCATCTGCGCGGAGAACAACGTGGCGGTCGACATCGCCGTCGAGAAGGTTGACGAGGCGCACGCCGACGCCAAATGAGTTCCGTGCAACAACCGGCGCGCGCCGACCTGGTCCGCGCGCTTGCGCAGGCACCCGAGTGGGATCTGGTGGTCATCGGCGGCGGCGCCACCGGGCTCGGCGTGGCGCTGGATGCGGCCGCGCGCGGCCTGTCGGTCGCGCTCGTAGAGGCCGAGGACTTTGCCAAGGGCACCTCGTCGCGTGCCACCAAGCTGGTGCACGGCGGCGTGCGCTATCTTGCGCAGGGCAATCTCAAGCTGGTGCGCGAAGCGCTGCGCGAGCGCGCCATCCTCCTGCGCAACGCGCCGCACCTCGCCCAGCCGCTGCCCTTCCTGCTGCCCGTTTACGGCGTACGGGGCCGCTGGTTCGACCAGTGGTTTTACGGCACCGGGCTGATGCTGTACGACCTTCTCGCTGGCCGGCAACGCCAGGGTCGAACCGAATTTCTCGGTGCGGATGCCGCAGTGCACTTGGCGCCGGGCCTGCAAGCGCGGGGACTGGCGGGCGCGGTGCGCTACTGGGACGGCCAGTTCGACGATGCGCGCCTGGCGCTCGCGCTGGCACGCACCGCGATTGCACGCGGGGCGAGCGTGCTCAATCATTGTGCCGCGGTGGGGCTGAAGCATGAGGGCGGCCGCATTGCGGGTGTGGAAGTCGAGGACCGCGTGGGCGCGCAGCGCCTGGTCCTGCGCACGCGCTGCGTGGTCAATGCCACCGGCGTGTGGGTGGATGCGGTCCGGCGCATGGACCGCGCGCCGCGCGGCAACCTGGTCGCTCCCAGCCAGGGGGTGCACGTGGTCGTGGACCGCGACTTTCTCCCGGGCGGCCATGCGATTCTGGTGCCCAAGACCGAAGACGGCCGCGTGCTGTTCGCAGTGCCATGGCTTGGCAAGATCCTCCTCGGGACCACCGATACCCCGCGCAAGGACCTGGCGATCGAGCCCGAGCCGTTCCGCGAAGAGATCGACTTCATCCTGGGCGAAGCCTCGCGCTATCTCGCGAAGGCGCCCACGCGTGCAGACGTACGTTCGGTGTGGGTCGGCCTGCGGCCGCTGGTAAAGCCGCCGAACGAGGATCCAGGCGATACCAAGGCGTTGTCGCGCGAGCACGCGGTGCTGGTGGAACGCTCGGGCCTGGTCACCGTCACCGGCGGCAAGTGGACCACCTACCGCGCCATGGCCGAGGACGTGCTCGCGCACTGCATGGCCAATGGTCTGCTGCCAAGGCGCCCGGCCGGCGTGACCGCAACTCTGCCGCTGGCCGGCGCGCCCGAGGCAGGTGAGCGCCCGTTGAGCGATGCGCCTGGGTTGCACTTGTACGGCACTGAAGCGCCGATCGTGCAGTCCCTCCCCGGCACGGACCACGAGCTGGCGCCCGGGCTATCGGAGGCCATGGTGCGCTTCGCCGCGCGTTGCGAATACGCGCGCTCGGTGGAAGACGTCCTCGCGCGCCGATCGCGCATGCTGTTCCTCGATGCGCGGCTCGCCGCATCGATCGCCGAGCGCACTGCGGCGATACTGTCCGAGGAGCTCGGCGAGGGCTTCGATGCCGGCAGGTCCTTGCGGGACTTCAGGGAGCTCGCCGAGCGCTACAGCCGGCTGCCGCCGCGGCTGCCTCAGTAGAATAGCTGGATGCGTTACGTCCTCGCGCTCGACCAGGGCACGACCAGCTCGCGCGCCATCGTCTTCGACGAGGACGGCGCACCGGTCGAGATCGCGCAGCAGGAGTTCCGGCAGATCTATCCCCACCCGGGCTGGGTGGAGCACGACCCGCGCGAGATCTTCGCCACGCAGTGCGAGGTCGCGCGCGAAGCGGTCGAGCGCGCGGGCGTCAATCCGCGCGAGATCGTCGCCGCGGGAATCACCAACCAGCGCGAGACCACGCTGCTCTGGGACCGGCAAAGCGGCGAGCCGATCGCCAACGCCATCGTCTGGCAGGACCGGCGCACCGCAGCGATGTGCGCGCAGCTGCGAGCGGCCGGCACCGAGGCGACGATCCGGCGCAAGACCGGGCTGGTGCTCGACCCTTACTTCTCCGCCACCAAGATCGCCTGGCTGCTCGACAACATTCCCGGCGCGCGCGCGCGCGCCGAGCGCGGCGAACTCGCCTTCGGCACGGTGGATACCTGGCTCGCCTGGCAGCTCTCGGAGAGCCGCACCCACGTCACCGATCCGTCGAACGCGGCGCGCACGATGCTGTTCGACATCCACAAGGGCGACTGGGACGCGGAGCTCCTCGAAATCCTGCGCGTGCCGCGCGCCATCCTGCCCGAGGTATATCCCTCGGCGCACGTCTTCGGCATGATTGCGCCGTCAGTGCTCGGCGAGGCCGTGCCGATTGCCGGCATCGCCGGCGACCAGCAGGCCGCGCTCTTCGGCCAGGGCTGCCATAAGCCCGGCATGGCGAAGAACACTTACGGCACCGGTTGCTTCCTGCTGCTCAACACGGGCCGCCGCGTGGTGAGCTCGACCAACGGCCTGGTGAGCACCGCGGCGGCGCAGCTCGGCCATGCGCGCGACGCGCGCGACGCCAACAAGGAGTACGCGCTCGAGGGCAGCGTGTTCATCGCCGGGGCGGTGGTGCAGTGGCTGCGCGACGAGATGCGCTTCTTCAAGTCGAGCGCCGAGATCGCGGCGCTCGCGGCTACCGTGCCCGACAACAGCGGCGTGTACCTGGTGCCCGCGTTCACGGGCCTGGGCGCGCCGCACTGGGATCCGCAGGCGCGCGGCGCCATCATCGGCCTGACGCGCGGCACCGGGCGCGCGCACATCGCGCGCGCGGCGCTGGAATCCATCGCCTACCAGAGCGCGGACGTGCTGGAGGCGATGCAGAAGGACGCGGGCGAGAACCTGACGGAGCTGCGCGTGGACGGCGGTGCGACAGCCAACGACCTTCTCATGCAGTTCCAGGCCGATATCCTCGGCGTGCCGGTGGTGCGCCCGAAGGTGCTGGAGACCACCGCGCTCGGCGCCGCGTACCTGGCGGGCCTGGCGGTGGGCCTATGGCCCTCGCGCGAGGCGCTCGCCGCGCGCTGGCAGGTGGACCGGCGCTTCGAGCCGCAGATGGACCGCGGGCACGCACAGGAGCTGCTCGCGCACTGGCGCGAGGCGGTCAGGCGCTCGCGCGACTGGGCGCAGTCGGCCTAAGTCGCCCAGACGCGCTGCGCGAACCCCGGGTAATTCTCCTTGATGACGCGGGCCACCGGCCCGCGGATCAGCGCGAGTTCCTCGGGCGCCGGCGTCGCAGTCTGCGGCGCCGTAGCGGGGGCATCGTATTCGAATCCGGTATTTGCGCGCACCTCCGCGGCGCTGGAGCCCGGATGCACGCTTTCCAGCCGGAAGCGGCGCTTCTCCTTCTGCCAGGCAAACAGCGCCTTGCCGGTCAGCAAGGCTGCCGGGCCGCCCCGGCGCCGCACCTCGGGCGGACTCCAGCCCGGCGCGGAAACAAAGTCCACTTTCTTTACCAGCACGCGCGGCGAGTGCTCTTCGCGGAACAGGATCGTCTTCTTCGCCGCGAAGTACATGAACGCGGAGCCGAAGGATCCCGGAAAGCGCTTGCCCTCGGCCTCGACGAGGTTGATGTTCGCCTCGCCGTCGATCTGCGCCCCGCCGAGGAAGAACGCGTCGATGCGGCCCTGTCCCGCGAGGTCGAACAACTCGCGCGAGCCTTCGGTGAAGGGATTGCCGCTGCGCTTCTGCAGGAGGGAAACGCGCGGGATGCCGTTGTTCCGCTCGCGCAGGAGAAACACTGCCATCGCGGGAATCGGCGAGGCGGCGCCCACCGCCACGTGCCGCGCGTCGCCGATCAGCCGTGCGATGGCGACCGCGAGCAGCTCTTCTTTCGCGAAGCTCACCGGGACTACGCCGCGACGGTCCTGTAGACGAACTCGTCGAGGTACCGCTGGAACCCCTCCGCCGTTTTTGCCAGGCGTGCGTAGTGCGTCAGATGCGAGTCGTCGATGCCGTAGGCGCCCGGCACGCCCAGCGGCCAGGCGCCGCGCGGCGCGGGCGCCACCGCGGTGACGTACACCGCGCCGAAGCAGCCTGGCGCGAGCAGCTCGTCCTCGAGCATGTCGCCGGGCTTGAGCTCCTCGTAGCTGACGTAGCAAGCCTTCGCCGCGTGCGCGATGGTGGCGTGTTCCTTGCGCCGCCCCACCCAGACGTTGCCCGCCTCGTCCGCCCAGCGCCCATGAAACAGCGCCACGTCCGGCACGATGGCCTTTGCAAGCAGGATCGGGTCGCCCTTGGCGTAGGGATTGTCGATCGTCTTCCAGTCCGGATGGTGCTTCACGAGGTCCGAGCCAAGCACGCCGCGCAGCGGCATGAACGGCACGCCCTTCTCGGTGGCCTGCAGCCCGGTGTGGATCATCGGGCAGGTGGCGTCGACGACCTTGATGGTCTTCTTCTCCGCCGCCTCGGTGAAGCGCGGGGCGAGGCCGGCTTCGCCGAGCGTCACCGCGCTCGTCTCCACTTCGCGCACGCAGCCCGCGCCGATCAGAATGTCGGCGCAAAGGCCCAGCACCGGCACGCCGATCAGCTTCAGGTCTTTGGCGCCGCGGCGCACGAGCGCGCGCACCACTTCCATCGCCACCGGCGAGTAATCCGGCGGCAAACCGATGCACGCGCCGTCGGGGATCTCGCGCGCGAGCGCCTCTGGCCCGGCGAGGCGCCGCGTCTGGTTGGATGGGAGGTTCATCCGCTATGCGGGAACCCCGCGGCATCGTTCAGCGCCGCGATCGCCGCGGGCGTCGCGCCCGCGATCTCCTTGGCCGAGCGCGCCTGCTCCTTGCCGCAGCTGCCGCACGTGAATACCGGGACCTCGATCGCCCCCTTGAACGCGGGCGCATCCGGATAGGCGAGGTCGAAGGCGAAGCTGGCGTTGCGTGCGGGCTGCGAGGGCAGCTCGGCGCCGCAGGCGCAGTGGTACTTCTTGAACAGCATCCCTTTCGCCTCGCCCGCAGGGATCGCATTCAGGTGCCTATCCCGCAGCTCGTGCATCAGCCACACCATGAAGTCGCGATGCACCGGGCTGTGGTGCCCTTTGGCGCAGGCGAACACCGGGAATCCGGTCATGCTGATGCGCACCGGGGCTTCGCCGGCGGATACCTTTTCAAGCGCGGTGGCGTTCATCGCGCCGCTGCAGCGCGAGCAGACCTTCACCTTGGCAGTCATGGCTTCCCTCCCGGCGCCTTTATGCTACGCAGTTCCCCCCACGGTCAAGCCGTCGATGCGCAGCGTCGGCTGCCCCACGCCGACCGGCACCGACTGGCCCTCCTTGCCGCAAGTGCCTACGCCCGGGTCGAGCTTCAAGTCGTTGCCGATCATGGCGACGCGCATGAGCGCATCGGGCCCATTGCCGATGAGCGTCGCGCCCTTCACCGGACGCGTTACGCGGCCGTCCTCGATCAGGTAGGACTCCGCCGCCGAGAAGACGAACTTGCCGTTGGTGATGTCCACCTGACCGCCGCCGAAGTTCACTGCGTACAGGCCCTTCTTCACGCTGCGCAGGATCTCTGCCGGATCGTGAGCGCCCGCGAGCATGATCGTATTGGTCATGCGCGGCAACGTCAGGTGCGCGAAGGACTCGCGCCGGCCATTGCCGGTGACTGGCATCTTCATCAGGCGCGCATTCAGGCTGTCCTGCATGTAGCCGCGCAGCACGCCGTCCTCGATCAGCACGGTGCGCTGGGTCGGGTTGCCTTCGTCGTCCACGGTGAGCGAGCCGCGGCGGTGCGGCAGCGTGCCGTCGTCGATCACCGTGACCCCGGGCGCCGCGACGCGCTCGCCCAAGCGCCCGGCGAAGGCGGAGCTGCCCTTGCGGTTGAAGTCGCCTTCCAGCCCGTGCCCAACCGCCTCGTGCAGCAGGATTCCCGGCCAGCCGGGGCCCAGCACCACAGTCATCGTCCCGGCGGGCGCCGGTCCCGCTTCCAGGTTGACGAGCGCCTGGTGCACCGCCTGCCGCGCCGTTTCCTCGAGAACGGCATCGGTGAAATGCGAGTAGTCCGTGCGGCCGCCGCCGCCGGCGCTGCCGCTCTCGCGCCGGCCGTTGTGCTCGGCGATCACCTGCACCGACAGGCGCACCAGCGGCCGCACGTCCGCCGCCAGCAGCCCGTCGGAGCGCGCGATCAGCACCACTTCGTATTCGCCGCCGAGATGCGCCATCACCTGCACCACGCGCGGGTCGGCGGCCCGGCACAAGCGCTCCACCTTCTCGAGCATCGCCACTTTCGCCTCCGAGGCGAGCGAGGCGAGCGGATCGAGCGGCCGGTAGCGCGCCGGCACTGCAGGCCGGCGGCGCGCCACGGCTCCCGGCGCGCGCAGGCGCCCGGTTTGGCCGGCCGCGGCGATCGCGCGCGTCGCGCGCGCTGCGTCCTCGAGCGCGCGCGCGCTGATCTCATCGGAGTAGGCAAAAGCAGTCTTGTCTCCCGAGATGGCGCGCACGCCCACGCCCTGCGCGATGGAGAAGCTGCCCGCCTTGACGATGCCCTCCTCCAGGCTCCAGCCCTCGGCGCGCGTGTACTGGAAATACAGGTCTGCGTGCTCGACGCGCCCGCGCGCGAGCGCGGCGAACACGCGCTGCAGGCCATTTGCCTCCAGCTCGTAAGGCGCGAGCAGGCACGAATCGGCGGTCGCCAGCAGGGAATCGGCGCTCATGTTCCCTCCATTCAGTCGGGAGATCTCGGCAACTGGTCCGCAGGAACCCTGACGGGCTTCAACTTGACCACTTTTGGATTGGTCCAGGTGCCGGTGACCGAGTACTCGTACGAGAAGATCTGCCCCAGCGGATCCTTCAGCGCGCGCTGGCCGATGTAAGTGGCGATGCCGGCGATGGGGTTGAAGACCCCGACGACCGTGGCGGCCGTGCTGCCCAGCGCCGGCGTGATGCGCAGGTTGACGTCCTGGGTTTCCAAAGCCAGATCCGCCTTGCCGGTCATCACCACATCGGCCGCCGAGCCCTGCATGCGGAAATCACGCGTCTCGATCACGCCGTTGGCGATCTGCGCGGTGGCGTCGATGCGCGTCCACTTGAACCCCTTGGAAAACACGTCGCTGAAATCGAGCGTGGCGCGCCGCGGCAACATCTGCAGGCTGAGCAGCGAGAGCAGCTTGCCGATGCCGGGATCGATCTCCAGGAACTGGCCGTCCTTCGCGTGCAGGCTGACGGTCCCGCCCAAGCTGGGAAAATCCACTTCGGTGGGGTCGCCCTTCCACCGCACCGACAACTCGCCCAGCGCGCTGCCCCCGCGCACCATGCCCGGATAGCCGAAACGCTCGAGGAGGCTTCCGACGTCGCTTGCGTCCACATTCACGTCGAGCGAAGTGCTCGCATCGGCGCCCGTGCGCCACACGCCCTTGCCGACCAGGGAGCCGTCGAGGTTGCGCATCGCCAGCCGCTCGAGCACCCAGTCGTGGCCCTCCGGATGCGCGACCACCTGCATGCTGCCGAACTCCTTGTCGTCGAATCTGAAACTGTCGGCGATCAGGTCCAGCTCCGGCAGGTCGCGCAGGTCGCCGGCGGGGCCGGCCGCGGGACTCGCGGGTGGATCCACGAATCGCGACATGCGCGCCACGAGCTTGCCGCGCTCCGCACTGTGGTAGGAGACGGTGCCGAGGATGTTCTTCGACTCCAGCTCGGCCGACCACCCGTCGCGCTCCGCCGAGGCCTTGACCTTGATGTTCTCGAGGCGCCGGCCGAACACGTCCAGCGCGCCGACTGTGAGATCGGTGGCGAGCTTGAGGCCCGCGCCGCCCTGTGCGCCGGCGCCGGCCAATGGCTTCCAGCGGTCCAGGTCAAGCCGCTCGAGCGTGCCGTACGCTAGCACCGTGCCGCGCTCCTCCGGCATGCGCAAGCGGCCGCCTTGAGGCGGGTTGAACGCGATCGCGGCGCGCTCCAGCGTCTTGCTGTCGCCACCGCTGCGCAGCAGCTCTGCCCGCAGCACGCGGCCGAGCGTGACGAACGTGCGATCAGTCCCCTCGCTCGCGACCATCGAGACGCGCAAGGGGAGCGCCGCAGCTTGCGCCTTGTTGAGCGGCGCCGGCAGGTCGCTTGCGACGCCGGCGAGCGTCGTTTCGATGACCAGGCGCGCGGGCCGCTTGCCCCGCGAGAGCAGGGTCGCGGTATAGGGCGCCGTACCCTTCAGCAGCCCGCGCCACGACGCTCCGAGGAGTGGCTCGATGCCCTGGATGCTGAACGCGCCGCGCGCGATCACCGTTAAGTCGCCATTGCGACCGCTGCCGCCGCTGACCGCGAGCGGGCCGCCGAACAGGCGTCCGGACGCCTCGCTCACTTGAACCGACTTCTCGGTGAAGGAAATGGCGCCGGTCAGGCGCTCCACCGGCGGCAGGCGCGGGTCGAGGAGCAGCGTGTTGCCCGCGAACCGGTACTCGCCCTGAATCTGGGTGGCCTCGGGCTTGGCAAGCGGAATCGCGAGCTTCAGCCGCAGGCGGCCATCGCCCTTCGCGTCCACGTCGTCGGCAAAGCCGCCCGTGACCCCGCGCAGGGGGCTGCTGCGCACGTACTCGAGGAAGCGCGCGGTGGGACCGTCCGCATTGCCCTGGACGCTCAGCCGCGTGTCGGGGGCGCCGAGCACCGGAATCTCGACGCGCACGTTGCTGACACTCGCGCCGAGCGTGCGTCCCCGGCGGCCAGTGATCTCCATGCGGTTGCGCTCGAACAGCAGCTCGCCATCGATGTCCTCGATGGTCGGCCACCCCTCGGCGAACGCGAGCAATGCATTGCGCACCTGCGCCACGATGCGGAATTCGCCCTGGCCCGGCTTGGCGAATGGAAAGTCGCGCAAGTTGCCCTGCAGGCGCAGGCGCGCATCGTTTGACTCGCCGCCGCGGATCGCCGCCACCAGCCAGTTACGCGTCCGTTCACCCATGATCGACGACAGGGGCAGGTAACGGTGCAGGTTGCGCCCGTTGGCACGGGTCAGGCGCGCTGTAAGGTCGATGACGCCGGGGCCGTCCCCGGTATAGGTGTAGCTGCCCGTGGCGGTACCCGCCAGGTCATCGTTGACGTAGCCAAGGTTGGCGAGGCGCACGGTGAAGCGCGAGCCTTCATGCCGCTCCCATGCAACCTCGCCGTCGAGCGCCGCCAACTGCAGGCGCGAAACGGGAAACAGACGCGGCAGGTCGAGCTCGGCATTGCGCGAAGCCAGCTGCACGCTGCCCCGGGTTTCGTTCGCCTGCACGCGGCCCGAAAGGTTGGCGATGCCCGGGATCGCGTGCCAGGCCGACATGGTCATGCCCTCGAAGCGCGCCTGCGCCTGGTAGCGCACCGGCTCGGGCAGCTCCCCGCTCCAGCGCAAGTCCACCTCGCGCAGCTTGCCCCGCGGCGCGAGCTCGGCGAGCAGCGCGCGCAGGTCGCGCGGAAACGGCAGGTAGTCGGCCAGCCGCGCCAGCGGCCCGAGCTCAATCAGGTCTGCGCGCAGCGTACCGCGCGCCGCCTCGGCGCCGTACGCCTCTTCCCAGCTCGCGCTGAAGCTCGTGCCCTGCAACGGCTCGCCCTGCGCCGGCACCAGGGCAAGGCGGCGCACGCCGAACTCGTAGCCATTCGCGGTTTGCCGGCCTTCCACGCGGCCGCGCACGCTCGTGATCGCGAGCACCGGCAGGTCTTTGCCCAGGCGCGCCACGACGTTGCCGAGCGCAAGGTCGGCCTTCGCATCGAGAAGCTTGCCGGAGCCGATGCTCGCCCACACGCGCAGCCCTCCCTGTCCGCTGCTCACGTCCAGCGGGTAATTGATCCACGGCTTCCAGGCGGCGAGGTCCGTATTGCCGAGCTCGGCGTACAGGCGTCCCGACCAGGTCGCCGGATCGGCCGGGTCCCTTGCTTGCAGCGCCGCGCGCAGCTCGAGCGAGGCGCCGAGCTCCCGCGGCGGCTGTGCCGAAAGGCCGATCTGGTGCAGGTCGCCGCGGTTGCGCAAGCGGAACTGCAGGTTGCGCAGTACGAGGGTCGGAGCGGCGCGCAGCTCGTCGCGCCACTCGATCTCTGCGTTGCGGATCACGATCTCGCGCTGGTCCAGTATCCAGGCGGCGAGGCCGAGCTCGGCGCCGGCAGCCGCGCCGCCTTGCCCGCCGACGCGCAGTCCCGCGACGTGGAACACGCCAGCCGCATCGCGATGAACCGCAAGCCGCGGACCGTCGATCACCAGGCTGTGCAGGCGCAGTTGCATCGCCAGCACCGTGGCCCACGACACCACCGGCTCGACCGCGGGCAGCACCAGCGCCTCGCGACCGGAGCTGTCGTAGATGCGCAGGTTCGAGACTATCAACCGCGGCAGCAGCCCGTCCCATTCGGCGCGCAGCGCGCCGACCGTCACCGGCAGCCCGACCACGCGCGTGAGCGCCGCCACGACCTCGGCCTGCCGGTGCTCCACCTGCGGCAGGATCCAGAAGCGCAGCGCGAGAAACACCGCAGCGATGGCGAAATAGACCGTCCACGCCAGCGCCTCGAGCACGCGCAGGAGCTTCGCCGTGGCCGAGGATCGATCCGAGGATTGCATCGCGCTTCGCGTTGCCCCTATAGTCGCGTGGGCTTCAAGTGGAAATCACCCTAGACCCGCAGGTTTGGGGCACTGTGGCGCGAAAAGTTCTTCCCGCGAGCCGCGCCACCCGCCTATTTTAGCCGTAAATGCCCGATCCAATTGGCAAAATCGGCCTTTCGCGGTACGCGCGCCTGATTCTCGCAGCGCGGCCCGAACTGTCTGCCGAACTCAAGGCGCAAGCGCCGTTTTCGCGCGCGGAGATGACCGCCGCACTCGAGGGCGCGCCGCGCGACAGCGAGGCCGCGCTCAAGGAACGCCTGCGGCGGCTGCGCCAGCGCGTCCTGCTCCGCGTGATGGCGCGCGACCTGGAAGGCCGTGCCGATCTCGCGGAAGTCTGCGCCACGATGAGCGATCTCGCCGAGCTGGAGATCGCCGCAGCGCAGGAATGGACGGGCGCGCGCGACCTGGTGGTGGTCGCCATGGGCAAGCTCGGCGGCCGCGAGCTGAATGTTTCCTCCGACGTCGACCTCATCTTCCTCCACCCGGAAGGCGCCGACGCCCAGGCACTCGAGCGCGCGGGAAAGAAGCTCATCGCGCTGCTCGCGGAGGTCACCGAGGACGGATTCGCCTTTCGCGTCGACATGCGGCTGCGTCCGTACGGCGATTCCGGGCCGCTGGTCGCGAGCTTCGACGCGCTGGAGCATTATTTCGTCACGCAGGGGCGCGAGTGGGAGCGCTACGCCTGGATCAAGGCGCGCGCGCTCACCGGCGGCGGCCACGACGAACTCGCCAGCATCGTGCGGCCTTTCGTGTTCCGCAAGTATCTTGATTACGGCACGCTCGCGGCCATGCGCAGCCTGCACGCGGAAGTGCGGCGCGATGTCGCACGCCGCGACCTCGCCGAGCACGTCAAGCTTGGCCCCGGCGGCATTCGCGAGATCGAGTTCGTGGCGCAGGCGCTGCAGATGGTGCGCGCCGGGCGCGATCCGGCGCTCGCCGTGCGCCCCACGCTCGAGGCGCTCGAGCGCCTGGGCGAGCGCAACCTGCTGCCCCCACTGGCGGTGCGCGAGCTCTCCGCGGCGTACGTGTTCCTGCGCAACACCGAGCACCGGCTGCAGTACCTCGACGACCAGCAGCGGCACACGCTGCCCGAGGACGCGGCGGACCGCGAGCGGATCGCGCAGATGAGCGGCTGCGCATCCTGGGAGGAATTCCACCGCCGCCTGCAGATGCAGCGCGACGCCGTGCAGCGGCACTTCCAGCTGGTGCTTGCCGAGGCGCCGGCGGCCCAGGGTCCGCAAGTGTGGCAGGACGACCCCGAGGCCGTCGCGAGCGCGCTCGCGGCGGCCGGCTTTC
>Ga0335084_10001519_pt1 | contig 21788 bp, 26 predicted proteins | sample Lox_Sample_44_FD_206721 | JGI IMG/M metagenome (GOLD analysis project Ga0335084, IMG submission 206721) | Soil microbial communities from Loxahatchee National Wildlife Refuge, Florida, United States - Lox_Sample_4.4 | ecosystem: Environmental > Terrestrial > Soil > Wetlands | place: USA...
CGCCGCCGGCGAGCGGCGAGTACGGAATGAGGCTCACCTGTTCCTGGCGGCACGCTTGCGCGAGTTCGTCTTCGAAGCGGCGGTTGTTGAGGCTGAAGTTGTTCTGGATCGTCTCGTAGCGCGCGAAGCCGTGCTTCTCCGCAACCGCCAAGCTCTTCGTCAGCCCCCACGTCGTCTCGTTGCTGCAACCGATGATGCGCACTTTCCCGGCGCGGACCAGATCGTCGAGCGCGCCGAGCGTTTCCTCGTAGCGCGCGCCGTGGTCCGGCCAGTGCGTCTGATACAGGTCGATGTAGTCGGTCTGCAGTTTCACGAGGCTCGCTTCGACCGCGCGCACGACGTTGTGGCGGTCGAGCGTCGTCATGCCGGAGCGCACCGCCGCCTTGATCCAGCCGTGGCTCGGCCCGGACACCTTCGTCGCGATGATCAGCGCGTCGCGCGGCTTCGTCTTCATCCAGCGGCCGACGATTTCCTCGGTGCGGCCGGCATAGCTCGGATCGGGCGGCACCGGATAGTTCTCGGCGGTGTCGTAGAAGTCGATGCCGGCGTCGAAGCTGCGGTCGAGAATTTCGAAGGCGGTCTTCTCGTCGGCCATCGTGCCGAACGTCATCGTCCCCATGCAGATTTCCGAGACGACGATGCCGCTGCGGCCCAAGCGATTGCGTTTCATGTGTCCTCCGTCAGTGCTGCGCGTACAAGCGATTCAAGTTCGCGTATCGCGCCGGGTCCAGATCGCGCTGCGCCAGGGCGGGCTCGTCGGCGAAGTAGCGATGCGCGCGGAACGTGATGTTGACCTGGCCGCCCAGCCGCGGGTTGTTCGTGTAGAAGGGATTCACGTACTCCCACACGATGTCTTTCGCCGGTGTCACTTCGAAGAAGCGGCCCACGGCCGAATCGCAAATCAGCGTGTTGCCGTTCGGCAACCGATCGGCGCAGCCGGCCATCAAGCTGTAGAAGTGGAACGCGGGTTCGTCGTGGTACTCCCAGACGATCTCGTTCTTCGCTCGGTCGAACTCGAGCGCGCGCGAATAGTCCGGGCCGTCGAGGCGGTGGCAGCCGTTGTCGAAGAGCAGCAAATTGCCGTTCGGCAGGATCTTCGCGTCGTGCTGATGCGCCGTCAGACCCTTCCACTTCCAGCGGAACGCGCCGGTCTTCGGATCGATCGCGGCGACCGTGCTGGTGCGCCGGAAACTGATCAGCCAATCGCCGTCCGGCGTCGTGCGCAACGAGTTCGCGTGCGTCCATTCGAGTCGATGGTCGATCGGGCAGATCACGTCGTCGTCGACGTCGAGGTGTTCCCACGACCGCCATTCGTGCACGACTTTGCCGTTGCCGTCGATGTCGAGGACGACGTCGGCGAGCATCTGCGGCGGATCGTTCGGTTGCGACATGCCCCCTTTCACGCGCTTGCCGATGTCCTGCGCCAACCAACGCCACGCGATGGCGAGCGTGTGGCCGTTCGGCAGCCGATGCTGATCGTGATGCAGCCACTCGTCGTTGTATTCCCATACGACGCGGCCGTCCCAATCGAGTTCGAAGATCGACGGCGCCTGGCCGTTCAGGCCGCGCAGCCCTTGCACGTGCGGCGACGAATTCGCGCGGCACAACACATGGCCGTTCGGCAGCAGCTGGGCGTACGTGACGCCGCGCGGTTCCTGCCAGCGGTGGCAGATCCGCCCCTGCATGTCGATCAGGTTCGCGGCGCCGCCGCCGCAAAACAGCGTGTACCCGCGACAGGCGAAGTCGGGCTGATAGTGAATGAGCCCGGTTCTGAGCTGATGCGATCGAGCCATCGTCGCTCTCCCCTTTGTGGTTTCGGTGGACGGTCTCGGCGCCGCGAACGTCTGCGCCGTTACTGCATCGTCCCGGTAAAGGTACCGTCGCCCATCGGACCGAGGTTGACGGTACCGCTCATCGACCCCCCGTCGACGGTACCTTTGTAGGTGACCTCGCCGGAACCCATCGGTCCCGACACGGTGGAGGAGAACTCGATCGCGTTGCCCTTCAGCGTGCCTTTGACGGGCGACGTACCGAAGCGCCCGGTGTAGGTGCCGCTCAATGCCTCGCCGTCTTGCTTCAACACGAGGGTCGGCGTGCCGGTGCCCACCGACATCTTCACGGTGAGCTTCCATGTCCCGGCGACGTCCGCGGCGAACGCGGACAACGACGACAAAAGCGCAGCGACGGCGACGATTCGGCGATACACGGCGACTTCCTACCTCGACTCGAAAGCGGGCGATGGTAGCGCCGCGATGCCGCAACGCGCGAGTCGAACTGCAAGCCGCGGCGCCGGTGCAGGCGAGGCCGGCAGTCGTTCAAACCGGAAATTCGCCCTTCAGGATGACCCGGTGCATCACACGGCGATGGCCGGGGTAATCGTTCAACGGATAGTGCTGCACGGAGCGGTTGTCCCAGATCGCGAGCGTACCGACGCTCCAGCGCAGCCGCGTGCAGAACTCGTCGCGTATCGCGTGCTCGGCGAGTTCCGTCAGCAGCGGCAAGCTCTGCTCGCGCGACTGCCCGACGAAGCAACGCGTGTGCGCGAGGCTCACGTACAGCGCCTTCGCGCCGCTGTCGGGATGCGTGCGGACGACCGGGTGGACGGCGTCGGTCACGATCGATCCGGCCGCGCGGCGATTGCGGTTCGCGCCGGCGACGTCGGCGTGCTCGCCGTCGTCCGAATGCACCAGCGACGCCGTGTACTGCGCTTGCAAGCCGTCGATCTCGGTGCGCGTCGACGCCGGCAACGCGCGATACGCCGCCTGCATGTTCGCGAACAGTGTGTCGCCGCCGCTCGGCGGAAGCGTCACGGCATACAGCAGCGTCAGGCTCGGTGGCCGCGTCAGATAGCTCGAATCGGTGTGCCACATGCCGCCGAATACCGAGGCGTCCTCCGGCTCCTTGACGATCGGCACGACATACGGATCGTCCGGCAAGGCTCGCGCGAACGGATACGTCTCACGCTCGCCGAGCTTTGATGCGAACGCCGACAGCGCGGCCGGGTCGAGCCGTTGGCCGCGCATCGCGAGCACGTGGTAGCGCAACAGCGCGTCGCGCAGTTCCGCGAGTCCGGCGTCGTCGAGCGCCTTCACGTCGACGTCGGTCACGTCGGCGCCGAGTGCCCCGTGCATCGGCGCGATCAACACGGAGCGTCTCCGGCGACTGTGATGCGGTACATCTTGCGATGCTGCGGAAAGAAGTCGTTCACCGGCTTGTGCTGCGTCGAGCGGTTGTCCCACATCACGAGCGTGTCCGGCGCCCAGTTGAGGCGCACCGTGAACTCGTCGTTGGTGAGGTGTTCGAACAACAGCGCGAGCAATGCGTCGCTCTCGGCGCGCTTCAACGCGTCGATGCGCGTCGTGAAAAGCGAATTGACGTAGATCGCCTTGCGCCGCGTCTCGGGATGGGTGCGGATCACCGGATGCCGCACCGGCGGATTCGCCGCGAGCGCCGGCGCGAGCCGCTCGCGGCCGCCGGGTTCGGCGAGGCTCTCCTGAAAGCCGTGCGCGAAGTCGTGCGTCGCGGTGAGGCCGTCGAGCAACTCGCGCAGCGGCGCCGACAGCGCGTCGTACGCGGCCGTCATGCTGGCGAACAACGTGTCGCCGCCGTACGGCGGAATCACTTTGCCGTGCAGCATCGTCAACATCGGGGGCGCGCTGCGGAAGGTCATGTCGGTGTGCCACATCTCGATCTTCGACGGCTTCGCCGGCGTGCTCTCGAGAATCTGTACGTCCGTCGTGCCGGCGACGACGTCATACGCCGGATGCGGCTCGATCGGCCCGAACCGCAGCGCGAACGCGCGTTGCTCGAGCGGCGTGATCGGCTGGTCGCGGAAGAACAGCACCTGATGCTCGAGCAACGCTGCGCGAATCGCACCGAACAGTTCATCGGACTCGATCGCGGCAGCGACGTTCACGCCGTGCACGAACGCGCCGAGCGCACCGGCCGCCTTGACGACCTTCATTCGAAACGCGTCAGCGGTTCTCGATCTCGCGCAGACCCGCCTCGAAGCGCTTGCGGATCACTTCGGCGGTCTCGGTCTGCGATTTGATCGCCATCTCGGCGAGCTCGCGCATGTTCGACAGCGCCTTCTCGAACGCCTTCTGGCCGTGCTCGATCTGCTTTTGCGCCATCTCGGCCGGCGGCGATTTCAGCGTGTCGCTGACGGCGGCTTGCCACGTTTCGAGCGCCTCGCGCAGCTGCTCGGTTTGCCGCGTCATCAGGTTCTGCCAGCCCTGCACCGCGGCCTGATTCGCTTCCTGCAGTGCCTTGATGTTGTCGCGCTGGCTCTCGATCAGCTTGCCGACGTCGACGCCCGGTATCTGCAACTGCTTCAGCATCTCGCCGACGTCGAAGTTCGGCCACGCGTTCGTCGATTCTTTGTTCGTCGGTTTGTCGGCCATGGTGCTTCCCCTCTGTCGCCGTATCGGGGGTTCGAGTCTAGGCAAGGCTCGCGCAACTTTCACGCGCGGTCGCCGCCGACGCCGCGTCCAAACCCGCTCGTTCGCCAACGACCCACGCGGTAATCTCGCGGCTCGATGACCACAACTGCGCTCTCGACACAGCCGACCGAAGGCGCGATTCGCTTTCGCTATCGGTTGGCCGCACCGGACGATCGCGATCGCCTCGCGCGCGACGCGTTCGTGCGCCTGCGCGCGTGGCGGCAGATCCTCAGGCGGTTGCAGCTGATCGGCCGCCATGTTCGCCGTTACGACGGCTACGGCTATGGCAACTTGAGCGTGCGCGATCCGCGCGATCCGGCGCGTTTTTACGTCACCGCGAGTCAGACGAGCGGCGCCGCGACGTTGCGTGCCGGCGATTTGGTCCGCGTCGACCGCTGCGACGTCGAGCGATTCGAAATCGACGCGGTCGGCGACAAGGCGCCGTCGTCGGAGAGCATCACGCACGGCATGGTGTACGCCGCGGATCCCGCGATCGCTTGGATCATGCACGCGCACGCGCGCGCGATCTGGCGCGCGGCCGCACCGCTTCGCCTCGCCACGACCGCGCCCGACGTCGAATACGGCTCGCGCGCGATGGCGGCCGCGGTCGCCGCGTTGCTCGGACGCGAACGAATTCGGCCGTTGCTGTTCGCGACGCTCGGCCACGAAGACGGCGTCTTCGCGTGCGGCGCGACCGCCGACGACACGGGCTCTCTGCTCGTGCGAACGCACGCGGCTGCGCTCGCCGGGACAGCGCGATGAGCCGGCACGTTCCCGAGTCGGTACGCTGGCGCGACGACCGTCTCGAACTGCTCGATCAGACGCAGTTGCCGCATCACGTCGCGTACGAAGCGCAGACGTCGGCCGAATCGGTGGAAGCGGCCATCCGCGCGCTGAAAGTCCGCGGCGCGCCGGCGATCGGCATCGCCGCGGCCTACGGGCTCGTCGTCGCGACGCAGCCGTATCGGCGCGCGACCGGCGAACGCTTCGAGCACGCGCTCGACGCCGCGGCCGAACGTCTGCGCCACGCGCGGCCGACGGCAGTGAACCTGCGCTGGGCAATCGACCGTGTCGTCGCGACCCAACGGTCCGGGGATGGCGCGGCGCGCTATTGCGCGATCAAGGCGGCAGCTGAGGCGATACACGCGGAGGACCGGCAGATGTGCCGCGCGATAGGCGAGGCCGGCCGACCATTGATCCGCGACGGCTGCGGCGTGCTGACGCATTGCAACGCCGGGGCGCTCGCGGTCTCCGAACTCGGTACCGCCACGGCGCCGATGTATCTCGCGCACCAAGCCGGTGTGCGGTTTCGCGTGTTCGCCGGCGAGACGCGACCGTTGCTGCAAGGCAGCCGGTTGACCGCGTGGGAGCTTCAACAAAGCGGCATCGACGTGACGCTGATCAGCGACACGATGGTCGCGCACCTGATGGCGCAAGGCGAGATCGACCTCGTCATCGTCGGCGCCGATCGCGTCGTCGAAAACGGCGACGTCGTCAACAAGATCGGCACGTCGATGATCGCGATCGTCGCGAAGCATTTCGGCGTGCCGTTCTACGTCGCGTGTCCCGCGTCGACGTACGATGGCGCTACGCCGGACGGCCAAGCGGTGGTGATCGAGGAACGCGACGCCGACGAAGTCCGCACCGTGCGCGGCCAGGCGACGGCGCCGTCGAACGTCAAGGTGCGCAATCCGGCGTTCGACGTGACGCCGTTCGACTTCGTGACCGCCTTCATCACGAATGTCGGTCTGCTCGAGCCGCCGTTCGCGCAATCGCTGCGCGCCCTGACGACGCAGCCGCGCCGCGCATGAGCCGCTACCGCGCGCCGCGCGAGAAATCGAGCCCGTTCATCACGCCGATCGGACAGCGCCGGCTCGCCGACGAGTTGAAAGAGCTGTGGAAGGTCAAACGGCCGGAGGTCACGCGCAAAGTGGCCGAAGCCGCGGCGCTCGGCGATCGCTCGGAGAACGCCGAATACATCTACGGCAAGAAGATGCTGCGCGAGATGGACGCGCGGATCCGTTTCCTGTCGAAGCGCCTCGACGAACTCGTTGTCGTCGACCGCGTTCCGCCCGACCGGTCGCGGGTGTTCTTCGGCGCATGGGTGACGCTGGAAGACGACGCGGGCACCGAACGCCGCTACCGGATCGTCGGCGCCGACGAGTTCGACCGCGCCGACGGCTACATCAGCGTCGATTCGCCGATGGCGCGCGCACTGCTGAAGAAGTCGCGCGACGACGAGGTCGAAGTCCAACGGCCCGACGGCGTCGCGCGCTACGTCATTACGGAGATCCACTACGATGACCCGCTCCGGGAATCCGATTGAAATTCGCGGCCTCGACCACGTCGTGCTGCGTGTCGAGGATTTGGCAGCGTCGCTGCGGTTCTATCGAGACGTGCTGGGACTGCCGATCGAACGCGAACTCGACATGGGGCTCGTGCAGTTGCGAGCCGGCGCGGCGCTGATCGATTTGGTTCCGGTGAACAGTCGCCTCGGCAGGCTCGGCGGCCCGCCCGCCGGCGCGAACGGCTTCAACATGGACCATTTCGCGTTGGAACTCGCACGGTTCGACACGGCCGCGATCTTTGCGTACCTGGACGCCCATGGGGTCGCTCACGGCGGCGTCGATCAGCGCTATGGCGCGCAGGGCACCGGACCTTCGATCTACGTCAAAGATCCGGACGGAAACACCGTCGAATTGAAGGGGCCGGCGACGGATCGACCGCGATCCGCCGTATGACGTTTTGCATTCCAGTAAGGAGATTTCCAATGTTCCAGCGACTTCGGAACCCGTCGCGACCACGCGTCCGATCGACGTTGCGCGGACTGTTGTTCGCCGGCGCGGTGGCGGGCGGTTCGATGGCGCTCGCCGCCGATGCTCCGCCGCCTCCGCCCGGACCGCCGGACGGCGGCAAGGAGATCGACATCGCGAAGGTAGAAGAGCGCGCGGCGAAGGAATTCGCAGCCGCCGACACGAATCACGACGGCAAGATCAGCCTCGACGAGTTTCTCGCCTACACGCCGCAACACGGTCCGGGCGGCCCGGGTCGAATGGGCCCCGGCATGGGAATGGGCATGATGGGCGGCGGTTGGATGGGCGGTCACGGCCACGGACCCGACGGCGCGGCGAACCCGGATTGGCAGAAGCAGCACGACGCCGACGTGCAGCAATTCCAAAGCGATTTGTTCAAGGCGCTCGACACCGACCACAACAATCAGATCTCCCAAGCCGAGTGGACTAAGGCGCCCGACGTCGCGCGTACGGTGATGAAGAAAGAGATGTTCGCGAAGCTCGACAAGAACCACGACGGCTATTTGACGAAGGACGAGTTCCCGCCGTTCGTTCAGAGGGTGAAGGAACTATCGGCGCTCGACACCAACGGCGACGGCAAGGTGTCGCGCGACGAAATGAAGGCGGCGCGCGAAGCCAAAGCGGCGCAAACTGCACCGAGCAAGCCGTCGAATTGAGCACAACCGTTGCCCGGACCCACGGACGAGGAACTCATGGCGCAAGTTCAGCGCCGCGATCAGGAGGCCTTCACGCGCCTCCTCGATCGCCACGTACGCGGCTTGCAGAAATTCCTGCTGCGCATGACGGGCAACGCCGCCGATGCCGACGAAGTGGCGCAAGAAGCATTTCTACGGATCTGGAGCCAGGCGAAGCGCTGGCAACCCGACAGGGTCCGCTTCACCACGTGGCTGTATCGCATCGCACGGAACCTCGCGATCGACCGGCACCGCAAGCATCGCGAGACGACCGACGAAGACATGACGGCGTTCGCCGACGAGGCACCGGACGCGCCGCAACTGATCGACGCGGAACGCCGCCAACAATTGCTGCGCGCCGCCGTGTCGCGATTGCCGGAGCGACAACGCACGGCGTTGCTGCTGTGTCATTTTGAAGGACTGTCGAACCAGGATGCCGCGGACGTCTTGGAGGTCACCGTCGAGGCCCTCGAGTCGCTGTTGTCGCGCGCTCGCCGAACGTTGAAGACGACGCTGCGACCTTTACTGCAAGCCGAAGAGACGTTGCCATGCACGACAAACCAATGACCGACGACGAGTTCGATGCATTGCTCGACCGACGCGGTCCGAACATCGACCGCTGGCCGAGCGAGTTCGCGCTCGCTGCCCGTCGATTGCTCGCGCAGTCGCCGCAAGCGCGTGCGCAACTCAAAGAAGCGAGCGCCTTGGATGCGTTGTTGGACGACGCGTGGCCCGCCGTGCCGCTGTCGACCGGCGCCGTGCGCAGCCGCATTCTCGAAGCCGTCGCGCGCGATGCCGCGCGATCGAGTTGGTGGCGCTGGTTCGTCGGCGGCACCGGCATGCGCCGCCCGATCGCGATCGTCGCAGCGTTGATTCCGCTCTGCCTCGGTTTTGCGTTCGGCATTTACGAACCGACCGCCGCCAGCGACGACCTGGTGTCCGACGTGAGCTTGCTGGCGTTCGCCGACTACGAAGGTTATTCCGATGCAGACTAGCCGCTGGCTGATCGGCGGCCTGGTGCTGTCCGTCGTCGTCAACCTACTGTTGGTCGGGTTCGTCCTCGGGCGGATGTCCGGCTTCGCCCCGCCGCCGGCCTTCGGCCCGGATCCCACGGTGGGCTTCTTTCGCATGCTCGGCTTTCTGAGCGACGAGCGCCGCGCCGTCATCATGCCGGACTTGCGCAAGCAGATGGGCGACGTCATGCCGACGCTGCGCAAGGTGCGCGGCGATCAACGCGCCGTGTTCGACGCATTGACGGCAGATCCGTTCGATCCCGCTGCGCTCGACGCGGCACTGGCCGGATTGCGCGCAAACCTCACCGCCGCCGAAACGGCGAGCCATCACTCGTTCGTCGAACTCGCGAAGCAGTTGACGCCGGCCGAGCGCAAGGAGTTCGCGCGCGCGATGCATCGGCCGCGCATGCGCGGTATGGGCGGCGGCGACTCAGAAGGCCGCCAACATCCGCCGCTCGGGGTGGGTCCCGGGGGCGGCGGGGACGAGCCCCCTCAAGAAGACCGTCAGTGACGGCGCGACCGTACGCAACGGCTTCGAGCCGGGCGCTTCCACGACGACTTGCCCGGTCGCATTGTCGACGGACAAGAACAGTTCCGACTCCGGTTCCGTGCACGCGAAGAACACCGTGAACGGCGCCCTCGCGCGACGCTTCGCGAGCGCGTGACCGATCAAATTCTCGATCAGGCGTTCCGCGTCGGCAGGATTCCACAGCAAGATCAAGCTGACGTGGCCGTCGGCCGCCGTCGCTTCCAGGCCGCCCGACCAGAACGCGCCGTAATACGCCCTGATGTCCGGATGAATCGGCTGCTCCAATGCGCGTTCGAGGCCGGCGAAGTCGTCCGCGAACGCCCGCCGCACCGGTCGCCACTCGATCTGTAGATCACCGCCCGCCCCCGCGAACGGCTCGCCCACTTCGCACGGCGACCGCCATTGCGCATCGAACGGATCGATCAACCTCGGATACTGCTCGACGTACCGATCTACGAAAGCACCGAGTGCGGCGACGACTTCACCCACGGTCGTTGCTACATCTCGTTCGAGGTTTCGGTATCCGGATCTTGTTGGCAGGACCGTGCGAGACAGGCTGTCGGGCGCGGAGCCCACGCGGATGTACTTGCGGCGATCCTGCCGACAGGATCGGGACACCGAAACCCCGCACACGCGCAGACACGACACGCGCTTTGTCGTTAAATGCGCACGCCATGAAATCCCTCACGCTGCAGCCGATCGACCATGTCGACGGCGTCGTGAATCTCCCGGGTTCGAAGAGCATTTCGAATCGCGTGTTGCTGCTCGCTGCATTGGCCGAGGGTACCACGCGTGTCGGCAATCTCCTCGACAGCGACGATACGCGCTACATGCTCGATGCGTTGGTCGAACTCGGCGTCGAGATTCGACGCGGCCGCGATGCGGCAGACGTCGTCGGTCGAAGCGGGCCGCTCGTGACCACCGACGGCGACCGGGAGTTGTACCTCGGCATGGCGGGCACCGCGTATCGCCCCCTGACGGCGTCGTTGTGTCTCGGCCGAGGAACGTTCCGGCTGATGGGTAGCGCGCGCATGGCGGAGCGCCCCATTGCGGATTTGGTGAACGGTTTGCGCGGGCTCGGTGCGTCGATCGACTATCTGGCGCGCGACGGCTATCCGCCGTTGTTGGTGCGCGGCACCGGTTTGCGCGGCGGGTCGATCCGCATGCGCGGGGACGTATCGAGCCAGTTCCTGACGTCGCTGCTGATGGCGGCGCCGTACGCTGCGCAACCGGTCACGGTGACGATCGACGGCGAGCAAGTCTCGAAGCCGTACCTCGACATCACGATCGGCCTGATGCGGCGCTTCGGCGTCGACGCGCGCCACGCCGACTATCGACGTTTCGACGTGCCGACCGGACGCTACCGCTCGCCCGGGGCAATCCACGTCGAAGGGGACGCATCGGCGGCGACCTACTTCCTCGCGGCCGGCGCGATCCGCGGATCGATCGTGGTACGCGGCATCGGTCGACACAGCGTGCAAGGCGACGTCGCGTTCGTCGACGTCCTGAAGGCGATGGGCGCCGATGTGCGCGTCGACGACGACAGCGTCGAGGTGCGCGCAGCGCCGCTGCACGCCGTCGATCTCGATCTCAACGCGATCCCGGACGCCGCGATGACGGTGGCGGCGCTCGCCTTGTTCGCGCGCGGTACGACGCGCATCCGCAACATCGGCAATTGGCGCGTGAAGGAGACCGACCGATTGAATGCCATGGCGAGCGAACTGCGCAAACTGGGCGCCACCGTGGTCGAGGGACCCGACTCGATCGAGGTGACGCCGCCGTCGCGATTCGTGCCCGCGCAGATCGACACGTTCGGCGACCACCGCATGGCGATGTGTTTTTCGCTGGCGGCGCTCGGCGGCGTGCCGGTGACCATCACCGATCCCGACTGCGTGGCGAAGACCTTTCCCGACTATTTCGCCGTCTTCGAGTCGATCAGCCGTCGCGGCTGATCATCGTCGCCGTCAAGCGCACGCGCACCTTCGCAACGTCGCGGGGACGGTCGGTCGCCGGCACTGCCGGTACGGCCGCCAGGCGTGCCGCCAACACCGACAGAAACGCCGCGTGCGCCGCATCGAACGCCGGTTCGCCAGGCGATTGACCGGTCATCGCTCGCGCAATCTGCCGAAATGCGAACGGAAATAGCGTCACTGCCGTCAGCGCGAGTTCGAGTTGCGCCGCATCGAACTCGCCGGCGATGCGGCCGTCGCGCTGCGCCGCGGCGAGGCTCGTCACGCGCGCACGCCACGCGGCGCTGCGCGCCGAATTCACCGCAACATCCGGCGCTTCGGTCAACGCCTCCCACATGGCCAGCCGCACGTCGTCCGGCCGCTCGCGGGCGGCGGCCGCTCGCCGCGCAAGCGAGCCCGCTAGTGCGCCGTCGGGCGAGTCGCTGAGCGTAGCGTCGGCGTCGGCATCGAGGCGCGCGGTCAATACGGCTGCATAGAGCTGCGCCTTGTCGCCGAAGTAGTGATAGAGCATTCGTTTGTTGACGCCCGCTGCGGCGGCAATCGCGTCCGTGCGCGCGCCGGCAAAGCCGAGCGCGGCGAACTCGCGACTCGCCGCGTCCAGAATCGAGCGTCGGGTCTGTTCGGGATTGCGCGCGCGGGCCACGACTCGTTCCTGAGTAACTGAATAGTTACATGCTATGTAACCATACGGTGAATCAGGTCGGCAACGGCCACGTGGGATCGCGCCGACCCGACGCGCGAACGACGCTCGGCGCGCACGCCGATGGCTTGTGACACCGCGACCCACCTCGCGCGACAGCGGTTCTGCAGTTCTGCTATAAAGTCGCGCGTCGCTGAGGAGGACCGTAAGACAGATGCCACGACGACCCGTCGCGCGCTTGACGCTCGTGCTGGCTGCCATCGGATGTCTGCTCGCCGGCCCTGCCGACGCCTCGAAGGAGAGCCTCGACGCCGGCGTCAAGGTGGCCCTCGACAACCTCACCGCGAAGATCCCGGTCGCACCGGAACTGATCCAGAAGGCGGCCGGTATTCTGGTCTTCCCACGCGTCTACAAGGCCGGGGTCTGGATCGGTGCTGCGATCGGCGAAGGTGCGCTGCAGGTGCATGGTGAAACGGTCCAGTACTACCGCACGACGGCGCTGTCGTACGGCTTCCAGATCGGCGTCCAATGGCGTACTGAAATCGTGCTGTTCATGACGCAGGAGGCGCTGGACCGCTTTCGTGCCGGCAACGGCTGGCAGGCGGGCATCGACGGCAGCATCGCCGTCATCGCCTTCGGCGCCGGCAACAGCATCGACACCGACAACATCCAGCAACCGATCATCGGCTTCGTGTTCGACGACAAGGGGTTGATGTTCGACCTGTCGTTGAAGGGCAACAAATACTGGAAGATCGACGTTCACTGAACGCCGGCCCTAGCCTTCCAGGCGTTCGATCAATTGGTACAAGTGCGCGAGGCGATGCCGCTCCGGCACGCCGCTGACGGGTCGCGGCGCGATGAGATACGCCTCGATGCCGACCTCGCGCGGGCCGAAATAGTCGCATTGCGGATTGTCCCCGACGAACAGCGCATCGCGTGCGGCCACCCCGATCGCGTCGAGATGCGCCCGGTACACGCTCGGGTGCGGCTTGCGCAACCCGTGGCCGATGGACGTCGTGACGTGGCTGAACGCCGTGCGTAGGTCGAACCGGTCGAGCAGCCCGAGCACCATCGGTTCATGGTGGGTATTGCTCAGCACCGACTTCGGCCATGGCATCGCGCCCAGCCATTCGCGCAGCCGCGGCAACGGCGCGACGCCGCCGATCCAATCGGCGAGGAAAGCGTCGACGAACCGCGCGACGCCGTCGTCGGTCGCGGTGATTCCGAGTTCGGCGAAGAACGCGCGTACCGCCTCGGCCATGCTGAATTCCTCGAGCGTGGTCTGCGCGAGCCGTTCGAGCGTGGCGGTGCTGTCGGTGAATTGCGCGGCGAGCGCACCGGCATCGAGATCGACGCCGATGCTCGCGAGCTCGCGGCGCGCCCGCTCGATACGATGCGCACCGACGATTTCCTCGTAATTCACCAGCGTCCCGAAGAAATCGAAGATCAGGTGCCGCACGCCGGTGGGGTCGTCAGCGACCGGCTCCGAAGAGCCCGGAGCGGCTACGCTCGAGGTCGAGCAGCCAGCGCTTCGAATCCAGGCCGCCGCCGAAGCCGGTCAACGATCCGTCGCTGCCGATCACCCGGTGGCACGGAATGATGATCGGAATCGGATTTGCGCCGTTCGCGGCGCCGACGGCGCGCAGGGCATTCGGGTGATCGACGTGAATTGCTATATCGCGGTAGGCGAGCGTCCTCCCGTACGGAATCGTCGTCAGCGCGTGCCACACGGCGCGCTGGAAATCGGTCCCGTCCGGTGCCAACGGCACGTCGAAGGCGCGCCGTTCCCCTTCGAAGTACTCCAGCAGTTGGCGCTTCACCCGCACGAACGGTTCGTCGAGGCGCTCCCAATCGGGGTCGGCGCTGCGCGCCTTGTCGCCCCGCGAAAAGCCGATGACCTTGAGGGCATGGCGGCTTCCCGCCAGCAGCAACGGTCCGATCGGGCTATCCATGTATGTGTAGAACATTTCGCGCTGTGTCGATTCGGACGATTCCGCTCGCGGTTCGCCGCGAGTCATGACCCGTGCCGCAAGTCGCTGCAGATTCAGGCCCTATAATGGCCCGGCCATATTACCTGTGCGGCGCATTTTGATCGTTACTCCGCACCCGAACGACATCGACGCCGCCCTCGACCAGGCGACCGCTCGAATCGACATTCCCCGCACGTTCTCGTTTCGGTTCGACCTGCACGAGACGTGGATCGGACCCGATCGGCGCACGCCGCTGACCGCCGTATTTCTAGTGGACACCGACTCGGTACAGGGCTTCGTCACGGACCGTCCGCTCGACTCGCCCGAACCGCATCATTTCGACGCGACCGCGAAGCGCTGCAACGCCGCGATCTTCCGTCTCGAACAGCCGCTGCGGCTCGCGCCGACCGCCGTCGCGAAACCGTGGGGCTTCGAACATTGGTACACCGGCATCGAAGCGCGCGGCGTCAGCGACGTCACGGACGGACGCCACACGACGCCGCTGTCGTGGGTGCTCGCCAGCGCGCCGCGGCATCTGTGCGGCGACGCGCCGATCGCGTTGTTGAAGGTGCTCGACCCGGCGCCGAATGCGGTGCTGGGCGACCTCTACTTCGAATTGCACGAGACGAAGGAAGAGTTCTACGTCGTCACGCTCGTCGATCGGCGTGCGTGGCCCGAAGGACGCGGCGCGATTCGCTTCGGCATGAACGCCGCATTGCGCGCGTCGTATCGCGACGACAAACGCTTCCGCACCGACTACGCCGCCGCAGTGGCGCGCTACGAGGAAATCCGTCGCGCCATAGATCGCCTGTTGGACGCCAAACGGCTGGCGGCCGGCTTCGATCTCGACGCGGCCGTGCCGGTCGACGTCATGCAGCGGTGGACCGAAGAAGTCGACCCGGCGCTCGTCGACGAGGAACGCAAACGTCGCCGCGCGATGGAAGCCTTTACCCAGATGCGCAGCCTCGGCGAAGGCGATATCGTGCAACTTCCGCGGCTGTTGCCGCACGCGCTGCAGCACGGCGTCCGAGTGATCGAACTGCAAACCCCGACGTACGAACGCCGCATCGTGTCATTTGCGCAAAAGGTGCTCACGCAGAACCATTGGGACACGCAAACCGCGGTGGACGCGATGCGCCTCGACAGCCCGCCGCCCGCGCCGCCGCGCGTGTTGATCCGCGAGCCCGACTGTACCGTCGAGCGCATCGTCGAATTCGACGGCTTCGCGGCGCGCCGCATCACGCTCGCGCCCGGCGCGCAGCTGACGATCGCACGCGATCTGCGTTACGCAATCTGCGTCGGCGTCGCGGGCGAAGTGACCCTCGGCGACGCGACGCTGGCGTCCGAAGACGCATGTCTCGTCCCGCAGTCGGCCACTCGTCGAACGCTCGTCAATGCCGGCACGCGCAGCTGTGTCTGCGTGCTGTGCGGTCCCGAGCTGTGAGCGCGAATCCGAACGCGAACGGCGCCGCGCCGCTCACCGCGCGGCCGAACGTGCGCCGGTACGTGACGCGCACCGCGATCGTGACCGCGTTGTATTTCGCGATTCTCGTGTATCCGGTCGTTCGCCTGATCGGTCTGCTGGTTCCGCATTGGTCGCCGAACACGTTCGAGTTGCTCGCGATCATCGTCGCGCCGCTCGCCGGACGGATCGCGTACGAGCGATGGCCGAGCGCCGCGACACGAACGCTGGCGGCCGCCGCGCTGACGTGGCTCGGCGTGTGTTTTCAACTCTTCGCGGTGATGCTGCCGTTCGAGATCGTCAATGCGCTGCTGCCGCTGCCGTCGCAACCGGCCGGCGCCGCGATCGCGGCGTTGATCGGAGCTCTGTCGGTCGCCGGGTTCGTGAACGCGCAACTACTGCACGTCGAACGGGTGCGACTACGAGGCCCAACGAGCGTGCACGGCCGCACGCTCGTCCAGATCAGCGACGTGCACATCGGCTCGCGCAGCCCCAAGTTGCTCGAGCGCATCGTCGAGCGCGTCAACGCGTTGCAGCCGGATTACGTGTTGATCACCGGCGACCTGATCGACTTCGCCGGCATCTCGCGCACCGAGCTCGCGCCGCTCGGCGAGTTCGACGCGCCGGCTTTCTTCGCGATCGGCAATCACGAACGCTACGTCGATCTCGCCGCGATCGACGAGCGGCTGCGCGCGCTCGGCATCAAGGTGTTGCGCGACGAAGCGACGATCGCCGGGCCGTTCCAGTTCATCGGTGTCGACGACGTCGATCAAGCCGCGCGGATGATCGCACCGCTCGGGCGCATCGCGCTGTCGAAGGAGCACTACGGCGTGTTGCTGTATCACCGTCCCGACGGGTTCGAGGCGGCCGTCGAGCGCCGCGTACCGCTGACGCTGTCGGGCCACACGCACGCCGGGCAACTGATTCCGTTCAACTTCCTCGTGCGGCGCATCTATCCGCGCATTCGCGGGTTGTACGAGTCGAACGGTTCGAAGTTGTACGTATCGCCCGGCACCGGCACGTGGGGCCCGATCCTGCGGATCGGCTCGCGCTCCGAGATCACGCTGTTCGAATTCGTCTGATCGAGTTGCGTTGCACCGTCATTCACCGCGCAAAGCGACGGTGATCGGCAAGCGCGCGGCCCGCAGGGCCGGGAACAATCCGCCGACGAAGCCGAGCGCCATCGCCCATGTGAGGCCCTGCGTCATCAGCTTCGGCGTCACTGCGAAATCGAACGCGACCTGCGAAAACGCGCCGCGATTCAACGTCGAAATCGTCATGCCGTTGAAGACGAGGTACGACAGCACCGCCCCCAACGCGCCGCCGAGCAGCGCGAGGATCAGCGCTTCTATCAACACGGAGACCAGGACCGGGGCCACACCGAATCCGATCGCGCGTAGCGTCGCGATCTCGACCGTGCGCGCCGATACTGCGCTGTACATCGTGTTCAGCGCAGCGAAGATCGCGCCGATCGCCATGATCACCCCGACGAGATAGCCGAACCCTGTGATGATCGCGGTCAACTGCTTCGATTGGTCGCCGTAGAAATCCTGCTCCGAGCGGATCTGCAGATCGAGCCGCGGGTCGTTCGCGATGCGTTCGGCGATCGTCGACAGCACCGCAGGGTCGGTGAGCTGCAGACGCATCGTGCTGATCAAATTGCCGCGGCGGAACGCTGCCTGCAGCACTTTGACGTCGGCCCACACCTCCGACTCGTTGGCGTCGCCGTTGGCTTCGAACACACCGACGACCTTCCAATCGCTGTCTCGGAAACGCACGTTCGCACCGAGGTCGATGCCGGTGAATTCCGCGACCGCGCGCTTGCCCGCGATCAGCTCGCCCTTGCCGGGCTCGAAATTGCGACCCGCGACGATGTGCAACTCGGGCCGTACGACGAACGCGTTCTGCTCGACACCGCGCACGACGAGATTCGCAGGCGTACCGTTGCTGCGCTTCGGTACGTCGGCGATCGCGTACAACTCGTCGCTCGCGGCGGCGACGCCGTCCATCTGCGCGACGATGTCGGCCGACTCCTGACCGACGCCGCTCGACAGCTCGCCGCCCGATCCGCCGCGCAGCACGATCGCGCGATTCGGCGACCCGGTCGACTCGAGTGCGGTACGAAATCCGGTCGCCATCGCGAGGATCGACACGAGCACCGCCACCACACCGGCGATGCCGACGACGATGACGGACGATGCACCGACCCGCGACGGTACGTTGCGCAGGTTCATCCAAGTGATTTCGCGAATCTGATTCAGCAGATCAGTGCTCCCGCAATGCATCGACGATGCGCAGGCGCCGCGCCGTCGCCGCGGGGACCGCCCCGACCACCAAACCCAACAGCACCGCGATGGCGAGACCGGCTGCGAGCGTCTGCCATGCAAGCGCGAACCCGGGCAGGATGTCCTTGACCGCTCGACCGACGCCCGGCGCGAGCACCGCCGACACGCCGAGGCCGAACGCACCCGCGACTGCACACAGCACCACCGCTTCACCGAGCACGACGAGCGACACGGCGACGTCGCTGAAACCGAGCGTCTTCAACACTGCCAGTTCCGGTATCCGTTCACGGAACGCCTGCGCCATCGTGTTGCCGGTGAGCAGTACGATCGTAAAGAACACCGCGCCGAGGATGCCCCCCATCATGAGTCCGATGTCGCCGATCTGGTTGGCGAACTGACGGGCGACCTCGGCCTCGGTGGCGGTGCGCGTTTCGTTCGACGAGTTCTCGAATGTTGCATCGATGGAGCGCGCGATCTCCGGAGCCTTCGACGGATCCGCGACGCGGACGACGAACGACCCGACCTGACCCTTGTTGAACTGTCGCGCTTCGTCGAAGTAGTCGTAGTTCATCAGGAAGGCGTTCAGACCGAATCCGCTCGTCGGCGCGCGATAGATGCCGACGAGATCGAATTCCCAGATGCGGCTGCCGTCTTTTTTCGGCCAAATGTCCGCCTCGATCGGAATCTTGTCGCCGATCTTCCAACCGTATTTGTCGGCCAGCTGTTGCGGTACGACCACGCCGGTGCGCGCTTGCTCGAACGCCTCGAGCTGAGCGGGATCGATGCGCAGCTCCGGATACGCCGCGAACCACTCGGCCGGAACGACGGGGAACTTCGGAAAGAAGTTCTTGCGGTCCTGGTAGAAGCCGCCGAACCAGCTGTAATGCGTCGCCATCGCGACGCCGGGCAGCGCGCGGATCCTGTCGAGGTGACTCACCGGCAGTCCGTCGACGATCGAATACTTGGGCTGGACCACCAGCCGATCGACGCCGGCCACGTCGACGCCCACGCTGAACGCCGCCGCGATACTGCGCAGCAGACCGAACAACAAGAACGCCACGGCGATCGACACGAACGTCAGCAGCGTCCGCGTTCTGCGCCGGAACAGTCCGGCCCAGATCAGCGTGAGATAGCTCACGCGTGGGCTTCCTCCACCAACCGTCCCTTGTCGAGGTGCAACACGTGGCGCGCGTGATCGGCGGCCTTCGGATCGTGCGTCACCATCACGATGGTTTTGCCGTGCTCGCGATTGAGCAGCGCGAGCAAGTCGAGGATCTCGTCCGCGGTGTCGCGGTCGAGGTCGCCCGTTGGTTCGTCGCAGATCAGCAGCGTCGGGTCCGCCACCAACGCGCGCGCGATCGCGACGCGCTGTTGTTGACCGCCCGACAGTTCGCCGGGCTTGTGGCTCGCGCGATCGGCGAGTCCGACGATTGCCAGCGCCGTCGCGGCATTCTTGCGTCGTTGGGCGGCGTTGAGCTTCGTCAGCAACAACGGCAGTTCGACGTTGCGCTGCGCGGTCAGCACCGGCAGCAGGTTGTAGAACTGGAATACGAAGCCGATCTTTTCCGCGCGCCACTTCGCGAGCCCTTTCGCGTTCAGCTTCTCGAGTTGCTGGCCGGCGACCGTGATGCTGCCCGACGTCGGTTGGTCGAGCCCGCCGATCAAATTCAGCAGCGTCGTCTTGCCGGAACCGGACGGTCCCATCAGCGCGGCAAAATCGCCCTCCTCGATCGACAGGTCGAGATCGCGCAGCACGACGACCTCTTGTTTGCCGCGCGTGTAACTCTTCGACACCTTCGCAAGCTGCACGATTGCGCTCATCGCCACTCCTTCACGTTGACCCATGCATGCGGATCGCCATTGCGACCCGCGCCGATGTTGAAGCCCTTGCCGCCCGTAGCCCGACCCCCGACCAAAAGCAACCGGTGTGCCACTTCTTAACTATTTGATTTAGAAGGATTCCCTTCGCTCTCGTTCGCGAGACATTGGTGTGTTTGACGAACAAATGGCCGCCGTCAGGTTGCCGCCGCCTGCTCGAGGAACGCGACCTTCACGCCCATGTCCCGCAACACGCGCGGATTCTTCTCGAGCAGCCCGATGCGCACCTTGACGGTCGCCTTGTTGCGATCCGCTGTCGGAATGATCGCAATCACCTCCGCCGGAATGCGGTCGTCCGGATACGCGTTCAGCGCGACCGAGACGGGTTGTTTGGGCTGCACGCGATTGATGTACGCCTCGTTGACGTCGACTTCGACTTCGAGCGAATCCATGTCGACGATCGTGCAGATGCCCGTCCGTGTGAAGCCGCCGCCGGCCGAGACGGGCGAGATCATTTCGCCCGGTTGCGCCGCCTTCGCGACGACGATGCCGGTGAACGGTGCGCGAACCTCCATGTCGTCGAGCAACTGGCGTTGTACCGACGCGCTGCGCTCCGCGACGACCACGTCTTGACGCTCGCGTTCGAGGCGCGCCTTCAGCCCTTCGAGCGTGAGTTCCACTTTGTCGAGATCGGCAGCGCTCGCGAGATTTTTCTGCGCGAGCCCCCGTGTGCGCTGTACGTCGAGTTCGCCTTGGCGAATCTGCACGTTGAGCTCCTCGAGCGCAGCGCGCGCCGACGCGAGCTGCGATTGGGCGAGCGCGAGCTCCGCTTTCGGAATGCTGGCGTCGAGCCGCGCGAGCAGCTGCCCCTCTTCCACGCGCATGCCTTCTTCGATGAACACTTCGGTGACTTTGCCGGTGACTTTCGCGCTGACGGTCGCCTCACGCCGCGCGACGACGTAGCCGGTCGCATCGAGCACGCTGCCTTCGACTTTCGGTTTGACGGCCGGCGTCGGCGCGACCGGCGCGGGCGGCGGGGCCGGATTCAGACGATCGGCGAGCGCCAACCAGGCGACGAATGCGATGCCCGCGACCACGGCGATCGCGACGAACCATTTCCACGGCCGCTTCGACGGTTCCTCGACGGCCGCTCCACGGTCGATCTTCAGTTCGTCCAATAGCGCCCGCTTGTCCACGCGTCATCGCACCTGAATAGGGCGGCCGAGTCTAGCATTCGCCGTCGCGCACCTTGCAAGCATGATGCGACGAGTCCGCCGCGCCGATCTCGTCGATCCTCGAAAGCGTTCGCCGAACCTTGGAAAGCGGTGTGAGATTTCACGAAACGGCGCGACACTAACGATCACGAGACTCTACGAGGCGCGTCATGAGCGGTAGCGAACTCCTGATCGAACAACTGCAGATCGGCCCGATGCAGAACTTCGTCTACGTCGTCGGGTCGCGCACGACGCGCGAAGTCGTGTTGGTCGATCCGGCGTGGGACATCGATGCGCTGTCGGCGCACCTCGACGAGGCCGGTTACCAGCTCAAGGGCGCGTTGGTGACGCACTACCACCCCGATCACATCGGCGGCGGCTTCGGCGGCCGCAAGATCGCCGGCCTTGCGGAACTGTTGGCGCGCCATCCCGTGAAGATCTACGCGCACAAGCACGAAGCGGAGGGCGTGCGCAAAGTGACCGGCATCTCCGACAGCGACCTCGTCAAGGTCGAATCGGGCGACAAGCTCACCGTCGGCGAGATCGAAATCGAGTTCCTGCACACCCCAGGCCACACGCCGGGATCGCAGTGCTTCCGCATCCGCAACACGCTGGTGTCGGGCGATACGCTCTTCATCCAAGGGTGCGGCCGCGTCGACTTGCCCGGCTCCGACCCCGAGCAGATGTACCACAGCCTGCGCAAATTGGCGGCGCTGCCGGACGACACGTTGCTGTTGCCCGGCCACCACTACAGCGAAGCGCCGAACGCGACGATGGGCGAGACGAAACGCCAGAACCCGTATCTGCGCATCGATGATCTCGAGACTTGGAATCAGGTGATGGGATGACGCGATCGCGCTTCATGAGCAAGCGCCTTCGCAGTCGGGATAGGGGCGGATGATCGTTGCGCCGGACACCGCATGAATACGTCCATGTAGCTCGCTCGCGACATCCGTGT
>Ga0335084_10001520_pt1 | contig 21784 bp, 18 predicted proteins | sample Lox_Sample_44_FD_206721 | JGI IMG/M metagenome (GOLD analysis project Ga0335084, IMG submission 206721) | Soil microbial communities from Loxahatchee National Wildlife Refuge, Florida, United States - Lox_Sample_4.4 | ecosystem: Environmental > Terrestrial > Soil > Wetlands | place: USA...
CTCGCGGCTGTGACCGGTCGGGACGCTGCCGTAGACCTCATCGGTCGAGATCTGCACGAACCGGCGCAGCGCCGGCGCCGCACGCGCGGCTTCGAGCAGCACGAACGTCCCGAAGACATCCGTCCGGATGAAGTCGCCGGCCGCGAGAATCGATCGGTCGACATGGGTCTCGGCGGCGAAGTGGACGACGATCTCGGCCGCCTGAACGAGCGGCGCCGCCACGCTGCGGTCGGCGACGTCGCCCTTGACGAACCGGTGGCGCGGGCTGTCCAGCACGTCGCGCAGGTTCTCCATCCGTCCCGCATAGGTGAGCTTGTCGAGCGTCGTGATCGTCCAGTCGGGATGCGCGGCGTGCGCCCACCGCACGAAATTCGATCCGATGAAGCCCGCGCCGCCGGTGACGAGGACGTTCACCATCGGATGCCGACCTCCGAGTTGTCGCCCAGCATGAACCGGTACGCGACCGGCCGGACGGGCATCCGGTAGATCCGGACGTTGCGGCCGATGAGGCTGTCCTCGATGCGCGTCGCGAGATCGGTGATCACGGCGCCCTCGAGCACGATGCTGTGCTCGATCTCCGTGTCGCGCAGCTGGACGCCGTCGCCGATGGCCGTGAATGGACCGATGTACGCGCCGGCGATCCGCGCGCCCGTGCCGATGATCACGGGCCCGCGCACGACCGATCGCTCGATCGTGGCGCCGCGCTCGACGATGACTTTGCCCTCGACGCGGGACTCGGCGTCCACCGCGCCGTCCACCCGGCGCGCAATCGTGTCGAGGATCAGCCGGTTGGCCTCCAGGAGGTCCTCCAGCTTGCCCGTGTCCTTCCACCATCCCTCGACGATGTGCGGGTGCACGTCGAGGCCTCGGTCGATCAAATCCTGGATGGCTTCGGTGATCTCCAGCTCGTTGCGCGCGCTGGGTCTGATCCGCTTCACCGATTCGAACACCGCGCGGCTGAACATGTAGACGCCGACGAGCGCGAGGTCGCTCTTCGGCTCCTTCGGCTTCTCGACGAGCCGCACGACGCGATCCCCCGCGAGCTCGGCGACGCCGAACATCTGCGGATCGGGCACGTGCGCCAGCAGGATCTGCGCCGCCGGCTTCTTCTGCTCGAACTCCTGGACGAACCGCGTGATGCTGTGGTTCAGCAGGTTGTCGCCGAGGTACATCACGAACGGCTCGCCGGCCAGATACGCCTCGCTGATGAGCACGGCGTGCGCCAGCCCGCGCGGAGCGTCCTGCTCGATATACGTGACCGTGACGCCCCATTTCGATCCGTCGCCGACCGCGGCGCGGATCTCCGCCGCCGTGTCCCCGACGACGATGCCGATCTCCCGGATGCCGGCCTCGGCCAGTGCCTCGAGTCCGTAGAAGAGCACGGGCTTGTTGGCGACCGGCACGAGCTGCTTGGCGCTCGTGTAGGTGATCGGACGCAGGCGGGTGCCTTTGCCGCCGCTCAGGATGAGGCCCTTCATCGCGCCCTATTATGGCCTAACGAAACGAGCCCATCGGGTTGGTGAACGACCCGACGCCGGCCAGCGTGAACGAGATACTGATGTGCCGGTTGGCGTTGATATTGGTCAGCCCCAGGTGCGAGATGTCGGCCGTCGAGTAGTCGAGCTGCACGCCGCAGCACTGGCTGTTGTAGTACGCGATGAGCCGCCGCTGCAGCCACGTCGAGCGCAGGATGTCGTAGTTGAACGAGTACATGCCGCCGAAACGGCCGTCGGCGCGCTTGACCGTCGCGGCGATGTTGAGGAAGTGATCCGCGAACGCCGGGTTGTCGTAGCCGGGCAGCCCCGGAATGACCTGGCGCTTCTGCCAGCCGCCGCTGAGCTGCACGATCGGATTGCCGTACGTGCCCGTCGCGCTGAAGCTGCGCGGCACCTTGAACTTCGAGTCGATGTCCGTCCGGAACTGCGTCGAGAGCGCCGGCGTGGGCGTGCCGACGACCGTGATCTGAATCGGCGAGAACGTGCCGGGCGGCGTCACGCCGACCGACGCGTACTGCGGGTCGTAGATCGCGGCCGCGGCGTTGGAGTAGTAGCTCTGGCCGATGTCCACGCGCAGGATCTCCCGCACCGCGCCTGCCGCGCCGCCTTTCCTTTTCGCGAGCAGCCGGTTCGTCACGCCGTACGTGAGCGTGGTCGTGCCGCCGATGATGCTGTCGGTGCCGTCGTTCTGCACGACCTTGAACAACTGGTCGAAGGTCGACGTCCGCTGGAAGGAAAAGCTCGGCTCGATGAGGTGCTTGATCTTCTCCGCGTAGCCGCTGTCGGGCTCGAAGACCCGCGAGAAGACCGGGCCGGTGAGGTTGGTCCGGAAATCGACCAGCTGGCGCGTGAGCGGCGCCGCCACTTGCGCGCCCGTCAGCGGATCGATGCTCTCGAACCACTCGGTGACGCGCCACTGCGCCTGCGTCGTGACCGTCAGCCACGGCAGCGTGCTGACCGGCCAGCGCACCTGCGGCGCGCCGTCGAGGCGCCACAAACTGTGATTCGTCGTCGGGTCGTCGAGGTTGTCCTGCCGGACGAGATACGCGACCTCGCCCGCGGCGCCGAGGTAGACGCGCGACTTGCCGATCGGCTTCTGCGCGTACCCGATGCTGAGCCGCGGCAGATACCCCCGCCGCGCCGCGTTCTCGAGCGAGTTCGACCCCGAGTTGTAGACGTCGTTCTGCTGGAAGCTCGCGCTGATCTGGAAGCGATCGATGTTGCCCGACACGGTCGCCATCACGCTGCGCGTGCGCTGTGAGATGTCCTCGATGTTGTTCTGATAGAGCTGCTGCGTCGTCGCGTCGTTGAAGTAGTCGACCGAGCTGATGAGCCGGAACCGGTCCGGCAGCTCCTGGTTGGCGAAGCCGCGGATCGTGTACGACTTGCGCGCCGGGGTCGTGTTGCCGAGCGCGTCGGTGAGCGCGTGCTCGTCAATCACGCTGTACGTGACCGTGCCGTTCGAGCCCGGCGACTCGACGTAGCGGTACTCCGCGCCGTACCCCTGGCCAGTCTTCTTGTACCAGTCGTGGAAGAACGTCGCGTCCTGACTCCGACTGATCGCCCAGAAGAACGCGTTGCTCAGCGTGAACCCACCGACCGTCGACGAGCCGAAATTGGGCATCAGGATGCCGGTCGACCGGTCCTCCTTGTTGATCGGATAGTAGACGACCGGAAGATAGAACATCGGCACGTCCTTGACGTGCAGTACCGCGTTCTTGAGGAGCACGTGCTTTTCGAGCGTCACCGAGCCGGTCGTGCCGCCCATGTCCCACCGCGGCGTGGCCTGGACGCACGACGTGAAGCCGCCATCCACCAGCCGGTACGTCCGATCGCCAGTCTTGACCAGCTGGTCGCCCCAGAAGTACATGTCCGGCTCCATCCCGCCGAACAGACTCTTCTCCGTGGGCTTGTCGGAGATCTGGGCGTAGCCCGAGGCCTCGTAGAACGTGCCGAGGTGCGTCATGCGGTTGACGATGGCGTGGTCGGCCGAGACCCGCACGCCGGGCTGGACGAAGAGCACGTGGCCGGTGATCGCGACCGTCTGCTCGTCGTCCCGCCACTCGATCAGATCCGCGAAGAGCTGCGTGTCATCGCAATCGATGCGCACGTTGCCGGCGAGGCGGTTCTTGTAGACGGCGGGTGCGTCCGGCTTGGCCTCTGCGATCAGCTCGTGCGTCATGGGCTCGTCCTGCTGCACGGTGAGGCTCTTGCAGTTGCCGAGCGGCTCGCCGCCCTGCGCGTAGGCAGCGGCGGGAAGCAGCAGGCCCACGGCGAGAATCAGCGACGGTGCAGCGCGAGGCATCAGACGTTGGCGGGCGGCGCGGCGGTCGTCGAAGGATACCAGATCCGGGCGCGCACCTCGCCGGCGAGATAGAGGGATCCGGCGACGACGATCGGATCGCCGAGGGTGACGGCGTGGGCGAGGGCGTCGGCGGGCGAGGCGATCTCCACGATCGGCACGTCCGGAGCGACGCCGCGGGCGATCGCGGCGAGCTCGTGGGGCGCGGCGGCGCGCGATCCGGCCGCCGCGGTGAAGACGAAGTGCGACGCCGCGGGGGCGAACGCCTCGAGCATCGCGTCGATTTTCTTGTCGCGCATGACGCCCACCACAAGCGGCAGCCGCCGGCCGTACGTCTCGACGAGGTAGGACGCGAGGGCGCGCGCCCCGGCCGGGTTGTGCGCGCCGTCGACGATCACCGTGCGTCCCCGCCAGAATCCGTACTCGAGTCGGGCGGGCCAGTCGACTGCAGTGAGGCCCTCCACGATCGCGGCCGGCGACGCCTCGAACGTGCCCCGCGCCGCCAGCTCCTCGAGCAGGCGCACGGCCGCGACCGCGTTGGCGATCTGATGGCGGCCCCGAAGCGCCAGCGTCACGGGCCCGTACCGATGGCGCGGCGTGGCCAGCGTCAGGCGCGCGCGGCCCTCGACCATCGTCCACGCCGTCTCGACGCCGTCTGGCGCAAACACCAGCGGTGCGCCGACGCGCTCGGCGGCCGTCGCCACCACGCGACGCACGGCCGGCGGATTGTCCGCCAGCACGACGAGGGCCCCGGGCTTGATCACGCCGGCCTTCTCACCGGCGATTTCCTCGATCGTCGAGCCGAGGTACTGCTCGTGGTCGAGGTCGACGGCGGTAATGGCCACGCCCACGGGCTCGACGACGTTGGTCGCGTCGAGCCGCCCGCCGAGTCCGACCTCGAGGACGGCCACGTCCACGTGCTCGTCGCGGAACACCTCGAGCGCGAGGGCCGTCGTGGCCTCGAAGAAGGTCGGCGGGGAGGGCAGCGACGCGGCCGCCGCGCGGATCCGCCCCGCCACTTCCTCGAGTTGGTCGTCACTGATTGGACGGCCGCCGATGGCGAAGCGTTCATGGAGATCCACGAGATGCGGTGACGTGTAGCGCCCGGTGCGATAGCCGGCGGCGCGGAGGCCGCGCTCGACCATCGCCGTCACCGATCCCTTCCCGTTGGTGCCGGCGATGACGATCGAGGGGAACGCGCGGTCGGGGTGCCCGAGGGCGGCGACGAGCGCGCGGATCTGTTCGAGGCCGAGCTTGACGCCGATGAGCTCGAGCGACTGCAGGTACGCGCCGTGCGACATCAGGCGATCAGGACTCGGCGGCTTCCGCGGGCTCGGTCTCGGGCGGGGCCTCGCGGACGGCTGCAGGTGCGGGGAGCCCGAGAAGGATCCGCAGCGTTCGCGCGAGCACGCCCTTCAGCTCCCGCCGATCGACGACCAGATCGAGGAAGCCCTTCTCGAGCAGGAACTCGCTCCGCTGAAATCCCTCGGGCAGCTTCTGGCGAATCGTCTGCTCGATGACGCGAGGGCCCGCGAAGCCGATGAGCGCCTTCGGCTCGGCGATGTTGAGATCGCCGAGCATCGCGAAGCTCGCCGTGACGCCGCCGGTCGTGGGATCGGCGAGCACCGCGACGTAGGGCAGGCCCGCGCGATCGAGGCGGCCCAGCGCCGCGCTGATCTTCACCATCTGCATCAGCGACAGGGCCCCCTCCATCATGCGCGCTCCGCCGGAACACGAGACGATGATGAGCGGCGCCCGCATCTCGAGCGCGCGCTCGGCCGCGCGCGTGATCTTCTCGCCGACGACCGCACCCATGCTCCCGCCGATGAAGCCGTACTCCATCGCGGCAATGACCACGGGAATCGCGTCGAGCATGCCGGTGCCGACGAGGACCGCGTCCTTCGCTCCGGATTTCATCGCGGCTGCCAGTCGATCGCGATACGGCTTGGTGTCGGTGAAGTGAAGCGGGTCCGTGGACCGGAGGCCCGCGTCATGCTCGGTGTACTGGCCGGCGTCGAACAACATCTTCAGCCGGTCGGTGGCCGTCATCCGGAAATGGTGGGCGCACTTCGGGCACACCTGGAGGCTGGCGGCCAGGTCCTTGTTGTAGATGGCTTTCCCGCACGACGGGCACTTGACCCACAGGCCCTCCGGCACGCGGCTGGCCTTGTCCGGTGCGGCGATGGGCTTGCGGGTCTTCTTGAACCACGCCACGACAGGACTTTAACACTGAAAGTCGGGAAGGCAGGAAGTCAGCAGGTCAGCAAACGGGACAGTCACGTCCCAACTTCCTGACGGTCTCCACTCACTTCCTTGGCACGTAGTATTGCGTCCCCTTGCCCATGGCCTTGATCTGGCGCAACAAGTCGTCGAGCGCCTCGTCGCCCCAGGAGAGGTCGAAATGCGACGTCTCGACGACCAGGAGCGGCGTGGCCGTGTAGTGGAAGAAGAAATGGTTGTAGGCCTCGTTGAGCTCCGCCAGGTACTCGTCGGCGGGCGCCGCCGATTCCGCGCCGGCGCGGCGGGCGCGCTCGCGGACGCGCTTCTTCAGCTGGTCCGTCGGCGTCTGCAGATAGATGACGAGATCGGGAGACGGCACGTCGCGCGACACCAGGTCGAACAACCGCTGGTAGATGAAGAGCTCGTTGTCGTCGAGGTTGAGGAACGCGTAGATCCGATCGCGCTCAAACAGGTAATCGCAGATCGTCGTCTGATTGAACAGGTCCCCCTGGCGGAGTCTGAGCTGCTGCTGATGCCGCGCGAGGGTGAAGAAGAGCTGGGCCTGAAACGCGGCACCGGTGCGGCCCGCGTAGAACTCGCCAAGGAACGGATTCTCGCGTTCATCGAGGACGACGACGGCTTCGAGACGCGCCGCAAGACGCTCGGCCAGCGCGGACTTGCCGAGACCGATCGGACCCTCGATCGCCAGGTAGCGAAAGCCCAACGTGGGCCGAAGTATAGGCCGGATAGATGCTGGGTGCTACGTGCTGGGTGCTCGTGCTGGGTGCTGGGTGCGCGTGCGAAGTGCGCGCGCGAAGTGCGAAGTGCGGCGTGCGATACGGCGTGCGATACGATGAGCTGATATGCGCATCGCCGAGGTCCGGCTGTTCGATGTGCGGCTGCCGCTCGTCCGGCCCTTCGAGACGAGCTTCGGCCGCATCGACGCCCGCGAGTTCGTGCTGGTCGCCGTCGACGCCGATGGCGCGACCGGTTGGGGCGAGTGCGTCGCCGAAGTCGATCCGTATTACAGCGATGAAACAACCACGACGGCCTGGTACGTGCTGTCGCGGCAACTCATTCCGGCCGTCCTCGGCCGGTCGTTGGGCCACGCCCGCGACGCGTCGGCGGCGTGGACCCGCGTGCGCGGTCACCGCATGGCGAAAGCCGCCCTCGAAATGGCCCTGTGGGATCTCCAGGCCCGGCTGGACGGCCGCCCGTTGTGCGAGCTGCTCGGCGCGCCTGCGCGTCCCGTGGCCGCCGGCGTGTCCATCGGCATCCAGGCCTCGCCCGAGGCGCTGGTCGATCGCGTCGCCGCCGAGCTCGCCGACGGGTACCGCCGCATCAAGATCAAGATCAAACCGGGCTGGGACCGGCAACCCGTCGAGGCGATTCGGGCGAGATTCGGCGGCGTGCCGCTGATGGTGGACGCCAACGCTGCGTATACGATAGAAGACGCTCCCACGCTCGCCGCGCTCGACGCGTTCGACCTCATGATGATCGAGCAGCCCCTCGACGACGGAGATCTCGTGGACCACGCGCGTCTGCAGGCGTCCATCCTGACGCCGATCTGCCTGGACGAATCGATCACGGGCCCGAAGGCTGCCCTCGATGCCCTCGCGCTCGGGGCGTGCCGCATCATCAACATCAAGCCGGGCCGCATGGGCGGGTTTGGACCATCGCTGGCGGTCCATGCGATCGCCGTCGCACGCGGCATCCCGCTGTGGCACGGCGGCATGCTCGAAAGCGGGATTGGCCGTGCGCATAACCTCCACTTGTCGACCCTGCCGGGATTCACCCTGCCGGGTGACGTCGCCGCCAGCCGCCGGTATTTCGTGCCCGACCTCATCGACCCGCCGATCGAAGTGCGACCCGACGGCTGCATCGACGTCCCGGCCGGCGCCGGCATCGGCGTCGTGCCGGTCGCCTCTCGACTGCAGGCTGCGACCCGGCGGACCGAAAGGTTCCGAGCGTGAGCCGAGACGTGCGGTCGATCGGTGTGCTGGCGTGTGTGCTCGTGCTGAGCGCAATGGCCGGGGCCTGTCAGAAACCCCAGCCGGTCGTGCAGCTGCCCCCGCCCGCGCCCCCTCGACCGGTCATTCCGATCGACAAGAAAGTCGCGTGGATCCTCCGTCTCGAAACGCAGCGGGTGATCGCGGACGAAGCGTCGCGGTCCGAGCCCCCGTCCTCCGTCGGGCCGCGCGTCCTGATTCCCGCGATCACTCCTGATCTGCTCGCGCTGTCGCTCGATCCGGACAACGGCATCCGCCGCCGGGCCCTGTTGGCGCTGGGACGAGTGGGGCTGCCCGAGGGCGTGCCCACGCTCATCGGCGCGCTGGCTGACAGCGAGGAAGGCGTGCGTGCCACGGCGGCTTTCGGCCTGGGTCTCGCGGCGAGCCGCGACGGCGTCGATCCGCTGGTGGCGCTCCTCAAGGATCCGTCGCCGGTCGTTCGGGGCCGTGCGGCCGACGCGCTCGGGCTCATCGGCGAGCCGCGCGCGGCCGCCCCGATTGCCGAGGCCGCGGCTGGCTGCCACGACGTGCTGTCCGGACTGCAGCCCGACGATGAGGAGTATCCCAAGGCGCCGGAAATCGAGGCGTGCCGGCTGTCGCTCTTCGCCCTGGTGCGACTGCGGCAGTACGACGCGCTTGCGCGGGTGGCGCTCGACGCCCAGGGCCAGCCGGTGTCGCGCTGGTGGCCCGTCGCCTACGCGCTGCAACGCATCGCCGACAAGCGCGCCGTGCCGGCGCTCCTGAGCCTGGTCGCGAGCGACGGCGTCGTCACGCCGGCGTTTGCGCTGCGTGGCCTCGCCGCGGCCGGCGACACGCGCGTCGTGCCAACGGCGCTGGCCATCACCGCGCGCGAGACCGCCGACGTGCGCCTGCGCGTGGCGGCCGTGCGCGCGCTCGGCCAGATCGGCGGACAGGCCGCGGTCGCGCCGCTCCTGCAGCTCCTGGCCCAGGCCTCCACGCCGCGCAATCTGGCGCTCGAGGCCGTCACCGCGCTCGGATCGATCGGCAGCCGGGACGCATTCGATCCGCTGCTCGACCTGCTGACCGATCCCTGGCCGGCGATGCGTTCGGCGGCATTCGCGGCCGCCGCCAGGTGCAATCCCGACGGGTTCCTGTTGATCATCTCGAGCTTCGATCGCGACCGCGACTGGTCGGTGCGCGCCGCGCTCTCGGGCATCCTCGCGACGCTTCCGGCCGACCGCGTGCGCACCGCGATCGAGGATCTGACGGTCGACGCCGATGCGCGCGTGCGCGGGCCCGCGCTCGAGGCGCTCGTCCACATCGGCGCGCCAGATCTCACCAAGCGCCTCTTCGACGCGCTCGAGGCCCCCGATTTCGTCGTGCGCGCGACGGCCGCGAGGCTCGTGGGTGAGACGATGGCGACCGGCGGCGCCGAGCGGCTGAGGGCGGCCTACGCGCGCGCGGCGACCGACGCCTCGTCGGCGGCCCGGGAGGCCGCGCTCGTGGCGATCGCGAAGTTCGGGCGGACCGAGGCCCGCGCGACCCTGCGCGAGGCGTTGAACGACAGCGACTGGCCCATTCGGCTGCGGGCCGCGCAGCTCCTCAAGGGGCTCGGCGAGGCCGACGCCGCGCCGGCGCGCCCGGCGCCACTCCGCGATCCCGAGGAGTTCTTCGAGTCGGCGGCGCTCCTCCATCCGACGTTCTCGCCGCATGCGTTCATCGAGACCCGCCACGGCACGATCGAAGTCGAACTGAACGTCGTCGAGGCCCCGTTCGCGACGAGGAATTTCGTCGATCTGGCCCGTGCGGGCTTCTTCAACGGCGTGCTGGCTCATCGCGTCGTGCCGAACTTCGTCGTACAGGCGGGCGACCCGCGGGGCGACGGCGAGGGGGGCCCCGGCTATACGATCCGCGACGAATTCAGCACGCTGCCGTTCCTCACCGGGACCCTCGGCATGGCGCTGTCGGGCCCCGACACGGGCGGCAGTCAGTTCTTCATCACGGCGTCGCCGCAGCCGCATCTGGATGGCAAATACACGGTGTTCGGTCGCGTGGTGCGCGGGCAGGAGCTGGTGGACCAGATCTCGCAGTGGGACGCGATCGAACGCGTGCGGATCTGGGACGGTGTGACGCTGAAATAAAAAAAGGGGGTGATCGTCGCCCCCTTTCTCTCGTTACGAATCGGGCTGGCTTACCGCTTCTTGCCGCCCTTTTTCTTTCCGCCCGCCATCTTCTTCGCCATTGTTGTCTGTCCCTCCCTTCACTGTGGGTTGTGCGCCGGCTCTCATCTGCGACGCGGCGTCGCTGCCGTCCGGCATGCCCGACCCGCGCGCAGCGCCGTCGCCCTGGCTGCAGACGCTTCACGCATCTGCGACGACAAAAGAAAAAGGGTGCGCACCCGGCGGGTCGCACCCTTGTGAACTCATCGTCAGCCGCGCGCTCTCCGACACCGGGAGAGTGTCAATGGCTTCGCGCTACTGCCGTCGTGATCGTTCATCACGCAAGACGTAGATTATGGATGAGCACAAAACACTGTCAAGCGGAAAGTGAGTGTCAGAACGCGGTCGTCTTCGACTCCTGCTTGTCCGCGTGGCGCTCGACGGCGAGCGCGATCAACCGATCGACGAGCGCCGGGTAGCTGATCCCGGAGGCCTCCCACATCCTGGAGAACATGCTGATCGTCGTGAAGCCGGGAATGGTGTTGATCTCGTTGATGAACAGCTCGCCCGACGATCGACTGAGGAGGAAGTCGACGCGCGCGAAGCCGGCGCCGTCGATGGCCTCGAAGGCGCTGATGGCCTGGCGCCGCACCTCGCGCGTCATGGTGTCGTCGAGCTTCGCGGGGATCTCGTGGCGGGACCGCGCGTCGAGATACTTGGCCTCGTAGTCGTAAAATTCGCGTGACGGGACAATCTCACCGGGCACGGACGCTTCCGCGGCGTCGTTGCCGAGCACCGCGCACTCGATCTCCCGCGCGTCGGGGACGGCGGCCTCGACGACGAGCTTCCGGTCGAACCCCGCCGCCAGGTCCATCGCCGCATCGAGCTCGTGGGCCCCGTGAACCTTGGAGATCCCCACGCTCGAGCCGAGGTTGGCGGGCTTCACGAACAGCGGAAAACCCAGCTGTTTTTCAATCCTGGCGGCCACGGCGGCCCGCCCCGCCCGCCATTCCCGGCGAAACACCGTCAGCCACCGGCTCACCCGCAGGTCGCGCGCCTCGAAGAGCACTTTCATCACGGCCTTGTCCATGCCGACGGCCGACGAGAGCACGCCGCAGCCGACGTAGGCAACGTTGGCGAGTTCGAGCAGGCCTTGGATCGTGCCGTCCTCGCCGTACGGACCGTGGAGCACCGGGAAGATGACGTCGAGCGACAGGCCGGTGACGGCCGCCGCAGCCTCGGCCTCGTCGGCGCGCGCCGACCGGCGATCGACGAGCACGAGCGTTTCCTCGCCGGGCCGTGGAGGCAGGAAGACCTCACGGCCGCCGCGCACGCGCCCGGCGTCGCTGCGCGCCTGGTCGATCACTTCCGCCGCCGACGCCGCCGAGGGCGGGCGATCGGAGAGCCGCCAGCGTCCGTCCTTGTCGATGCGAATGGCCACGGGCTCGTAGCGCTTGCGGTCGAGGTTCGCAAAGACGGCCGCGGCCGAGGCGAGTGACACTTCGTGCTCGCCGGACCGGCCGCCGTACAGAACGCCAACGCGCAGTCGTTTCAACGCAGGGTCACCGCGGTCGGCGCCAGTCGGCGTCGACGGGGCAGTCATTATAGGCTAAGCCCCGTGAGCTCCCGGTTCGGCTTCGAGATCGTCGCGTCGGACGCTGCCGCGCGGTGCGGATGCCTGCGGCTCGCCCACGGCGAGGTGCAGACGCCGGCGTTCATGCCCGTGGGCACGCGCGGCGCGGTCCGCGCGGTGACGACCGACGCGCTCGAATCGCTCGGCGCCGAGATCGTCCTCGCGAACACCTACCATCTCCACCTGCGGCCGGGCGACGACCTCGTGGCGCGGCGCGGCGGACTGCACGCGTTCATGGGCTGGACGAAGCCGATCCTCACCGACTCGGGCGGCTATCAGGTGTTCAGCCTCGCCTCGCGGCGCACGCTCGACGAAGCCGGCGTCGTCTTTCGATCGCATCTCGACGGCGCGGAGCATCGGCTGACGCCCGAGTCCGTCGTCGACATCCAGGCACGGCTCGGATCGGACGTCGCGATGATGCTCGACGAGTGTCCGAGCTGGCCCGCGCGGACGGAGGAAACCGAGGCGGCCGTGCTGCGCACGCTCCGATGGGCGCGCCGAGGGCGCGATCGCTTCATGGCCCTCGCGGGCGGCGGCGACCCGGCCGTGCCCCGATCAACGCCCGGCCAGGTCCAGTTCGGCATCGTGCAGGGCGGGACGGACAAGGCGTGGCGCGATCGGAGCGTCGCGGGCACGCTCGCCGTCGGTTTCGAGGGGTACGCCATCGGCGGCCTGTCGGTCGGCGAGCCCGTCGAGACGATGTACGACGTCGTGGCCCATACGGCCGCGCAGCTGCCGGCCGACCGCCCGCGCTATCTGATGGGCACCGGCACCCCAGAGGACCTGGTCGAGAGCGTTGCGCGCGGCATCGACCTCTTTGACTGCGTCCTCCCGACCCGCAACGCGCGCAATGGCCAGCTCTTCACGCGCCGCGGGCCCATCGCCATCAAGAACGCCCAGTACGCCGAGGACGACCGGCCCATCGACCCGGCCTGCGACTGCCCGGTCTGCCGGCGTCATTCCCGGGCGTACCTGCGCTACCTTTTTGTGGCGGGCGAAATGAACGCGGCCACCCTTAACACATTGCACAATTTGCACTTTTACCTTGACACCATGCGGGAGATTAGGGAGGCTATTAAGTTCGGAACCTTCGGGAAGTTCAGGAAGGCGTTCCTCGAGACCTATTCCCGCCAGCCCATCCACTTGCATGACTGACGTCACCGCCCCCTTTGTCGTCGCCATGGCTCAGCCTGGCCAGCAGACCAACCTGCTGGTGCAGCTCTTCCCGTTCGCGCTGATGCTCCTGATCTTCTATCTGCTGGTGCTGATGCCCATGCGCAAGCGCCAGAAGAAGGTCCAGGAGTTCCAGGCCGCGCTCAAGGTCGGGGACCGCGTCATTACGACGGGTGGGATTTACGGGCAGGTCACGCGCGCGGCGGATGGCGCGAATACCATTCAGATTCAGATCGCCGACAAGGTCCGCATCGAAGTCGCCCGCGCGTCCATCGGCGGCTACCAGGGACAGGAGCCGGTCGTTCAGCCCGAGAGCACCGGCAATCTCTAGGCCATGACCAAGAATCTCCGCTGGAGAATCATCGCGATCGTCGCCGTCACGCTGCTGGCGGTGTGGTCGTTCACCCCGCCATCGAAGAAGATCCATCTCGGACTCGATCTTCGCGGGGGCGTGCACCTCGTGCTCCAGGTCCAGACCGACGACGCGCTGCGCGTCGAGACGGAAACGACGGCTGATCAGTTTCACGAGGCCCTCAAGGCCGCGAAGATCGAGGTCGCCTCGGTCAAGCCCGTGGACCTGACGACGTTCGCGGTCGAGGGCGTGCCGGCGGGCAGCGACCAGCAGTTCCGGACGATCGCCGACCAGCAGGTCGGCCAGAGCTTCGACCGCGACACGGTCGGCGGCAACTACACGTTCAAGATGAAGCCGAACGTCGTGGTGAATCACCGCAACGAGGCGGTCGCGCAGGCGCTTCAGACGATCGAACGGCGCGTGAACGAGCTGGGCGTGTCCGAGCCCATCATCTCGCCCTATGGCTCGGCCGGCGACCGGATCATGGTGGAGCTGCCGGGCGTCACGGACGTCAGCCGCGCGAAGGAGATCATCCGGAGCACGGCCCTGCTCGAGCTGAAGCTGGTCGAGGCCGGGCCGATGTCGGATCAAGCGGCGCTCCTGCAGCCGTACGGCGGCAAGAAGCCGGACGACATGGACATCGTGCCGGGATCGGACGGGGCCGGCGGCGCGACGACGTACTACCTCGTGCGGCACACGGCGGCCATCACGGGCCGCGACCTGCGCAACGCGAAGCAGACCATCGACGAGAATAACGCGCCGGCCGTGGGATTCACGCTGAGCAGCGAGGGCATCGCCAAGTTCACGCGCGTGACGGAAGCCAATGTCGGCCGCCAGCTGGCGATCATTCTGGACAATCGCGTGCAGTCGGCGCCGGTCATCGAAGGGCGAATCTCTCAGGCCGACGCGCGGATCACCGGGCGCTTCACGCCCCAGGAGGCCTCCGACCTGGCGCTGATTCTCCGGTCGGGCGCGCTGCCGGCGTCGCTCACGTATCTCGAGCAGCGGGAAGTCGGCCCGACGCTCGGCCAGGACTCGATCCGCGCCGGCATCATGGCGTCGCTCATCGGCCTGCTGTTCGTCACGCTGTTCATGCTCTTCTACTATCGGCTCGCCGGAGTCAACGCCATCGTCTCGGTCGCGATGAACCTGGTCATCCTGCTCGGATGCATGGCCTACCTGGGCGCGGTGCTGACCCTGCCGGGCATCGCCGGCTTCATCCTGACCATCGGCATCGGCGTCGATTCGAACGTGCTGATCTTCGAGCGAATCCGCGAGGAGTTGCGGGGCAACAAGGGACCGCGACAGGCGGTGGCGGCCGGATTCGATCGCGTCTTCATCACGATCCTCGACACGCACATCGCCTCGCTCATTTCGGCCGCGTTCCTGTTCCAGTTCGGCACGGGGCCGATTCGCGGCTTCGCGACGACGTTGGTGTTCGGGCTGCTGTCCAACGTGTTCACCGCGGTGTTCGTGTCGCGCACGCTGTTCATGCTGGCGCTCGCGCGTAAGCCAGCGACCGAGCCGCTCAGCATCTAGCCCGAGCCACTCATCATGCAGATTCTTCGAAACACGAACTTCAACTTCATCCGCTGGCGCTGGCATGCCATCGTCGTGTCGGCGGCCATCATCGCCGCCGGGGCGTGGTTCAACTTCGCGCGGGGCGGCTTGCCGCTCGGCATCGACTTCACGGGCGGGACGGTCATGGTCCTGCAGTTCGCGCAGCCGACGTCCGAGGACGTCGTGCGCAAGGCGCTCGACCCGGTGACGACGGACAAGGTCGTCCAGAAATACGGCCAAGCCGGCCAGAACCAGATTCTCGTGCGGCTGCCGATGATGAAGGGCCAGGAAGAAGGCACCAACCTCGAGGCGGGCGTCAACCAGGTGCAGGACGCGCTGCAGCGCGCCAACGTCGGCAGCTTTCAGGTCGTGAGCAAGGATCTCGTGGGTCCAGTCGTCGGCGCGGACCTGCGCAACAAGGGCATTTACGCGACACTCGCCGCCATGCTCGGGATCATGCTGTACATCGCGCTCAGGTTCCGGCTCACGTTCGGCGTCGGCGCGAGCGTGGCGAGCCTGCATGACGTGCTCATCACGCTGTCGCTGCTGACGTTCTTCGGCTACGAATTGTCGCTGAACGTGATCGCGGCCATCCTCACGCTCGTCGGCTACGGGGTCAACGAGCAGATTGTCGTCTTCGACCGCGTGCGCGAGAACCTCCGGACCAGCCGGGGTGAGTCGATGGATACGGTGATCAACCGCAGCGTCAATCAGACGCTGCCGCGGACGATCATCACGTGCAGCGTCACGTTCCTGGCGGTGTTTGCCCTGTATCTGTTCGGTGGCGAAGTGCTGAGGGCGTTCTCGTTCACGATGCTGGTCGGAATCGCGACGAGCACGCTCTCGACGGTCTACATCGCCTCGGGCGTCGCCACGCTCTTGAGTCCGCGCCGGACGGCCGCGGCTCGGGCCGTGGACGCCAAGACGGCCCGCCGCGCCGGTCAGGCCCGGTAGGGCGGGCCAGGGAGTCCCCACTTTCCGACTTCCTGACTCCCGACTTTCCGACCTTCGATGTTCGCCTGGCTTCGGCGCAGCTTCGTCACCGGCTTCTTCGTGACGGTCCCGCTCGTCGTGAGCGTCGTCGCGATCGTGTGGACGTTCCGGTTCGCGGATCGGCTGACGAGCGGGCTGGGCGAGCGGCTCATCGGGCAGCACGTGCCCGGGCTCGGGCTGATTACGACGGCGCTGATCGTGCTGGTGACCGGCGCGATCGCGAGCAACGTCTTCGGCCGGCGGCTGCTCAGGCGCGGCGAAGCGCTCCTGATGCACGTGCCGGTGTTTCGCACGGTGTACGCGCCGGTCAAACAGCTGCTCGACGCGTTCTCGCCATCCAACGAGTTCGGCTTCAAGCGGATGGTGCTCGTCGAGGATCCGGCGCGCGGGTTCGTGCTCGGGTTTCTGACGCGCGAGTTCACGGTCGATCGCGGCAAGGGACCGGAACCCCTGCTGGCCGTGTACGTGCCGACGAATCACCTGTACCTCGGGGACGTGGTCGTCTGCCCGCCCGAGCGGGCCACGTTCCCCGAGATGACGGTGGAAGAGGGCATTCGCGTGTTTCTGACGGGCGGCATGGGCCTCCCCGCGCGCGTGCGCGCGCGGCGCGCGGAGTGAAAGGCCAGGCCCTCCATGCACTATGATGGGCGGTCGAAATCGGGATCACGAAGGGGACAGTGAGCGATGACGGGGAGATGGGTGCGTAAGACGGTGATGGCGACGGTCGTGGCGGGGCTGCTCGCGACCCCGGCGGCCGCGGTGGTCGCGGCGGCGGGGCGGGCCCAGGACGCGGCGCAGGGTGCGGCGCGGGCGGGCGGCGAGGCCAACCTCGTCCTGCCGGACCTGCACCGCCAGACGTTCCTGGGCGGGATCGACGGGCACACGCTGCTGCTCGCCGGTCTGGTGGTCTGCGCGCTCGGCCTGATCTTCGGGCTCGTGATTCGCACGCAGCTCAAGAACCTGCCCGTGCACCAGTCGATGCGCGAGATCTCCGAGCTGATCTACGAGACGTGCAAGACCTACCTCGTGCAGCAGGGCAAGTTCCTGCTCATCCTGTGGCTCTTCATCGGCGCGATCGCGGGCGTCTACTTCGGCAAGCTGGCGGAGACCGTCGATGCGTCGGGCGCCCCCGTGCGCGGGTACACGACGGTCAAGGTCCTGGTCATCCTGCTCTTCAGTCTGGTCGGGATTGCCGGCAGCTACGGCGTCGCGTGGTTTGGCATCCGGGTCAACACGTACGCGAACTCGCGGACGGCGTTCGCCGCGCTCCGCGGCAAGCCGTACCCGTGCTACCAGATTCCGCTCAAGGCCGGCATGAGCATCGGGATGCTGCTCATCTCGGTCGAGCTCGTGATCATGCTGTTCATCCTGCTGTTCGTGCCGGGCGACTACGCCGGCCCGTGTTTCATCGGCTTCGCCATCGGCGAGTCGCTCGGCGCGGCGGCGCTCCGAATCGCCGGCGGGATCTTCACGAAGATCGCCGACATCGGCGCCGACCTGATGAAGATCGTCTTCAAGATCAAGGAAGACGACGCGCGCAATCCGGGCGTGATCGCGGACTGCACGGGGGACAACGCCGGCGACTCGGTCGGGCCGTCGGCCGACGGGTTCGAGACGTACGGCGTGACCGGCGTCGCGCTCATCACGTTCATCCTGATGGCCGTCAGCGACTCGGCGACGCAGATCCAGCTGCTCGTGTGGATCTTCGCCATGCGCATCGTGATGGTCGTGGCCTCCGGCGGGTCGTACCTCCTCAACGAGGTCATCTCGAAGGCGCAGTACGCGCAGGCCGACAAGATGAACTTCGAGCATCCGCTCACGCGCCTGGTGTGGCTCACCTCGATCGTCTCGATCGCGCTGACCTACCTCGCGTCGTACTTGCTCATTCCGTCGCTGGGCGACGGATCGCTCTGGTGGAAGCTCTCGACCATCATCACGTGCGGGACGCTCGCCGGCGCCATCATCCCGGAGCTGGTGAAGGTCTTCACGTCGATGAACTCGGCGCACGTTCGCGAGGTCGTGAGTTCGTCGAGAGAGGGCGGCGCGTCCCTGACGATCCTCTCCGGCTTCGTCGCCGGCAACTTCAGCGCGTACTGGCTGGGCATCGCCATGGTCACGCTGATGGGGATTGGCTACTGGGTCAGCCTCAGCTTCGGCCAGCTCGGCATGATCGCGCCGGCGGTGTTCGCGTTCGGCCTCGTCGCCTTCGGCTTCCTGGGCATGGGCCCGGTGACGATCGCGGTCGACTCGTACGGTCCGGTCACCGACAACGCCCAGTCGGTCTACGAGCTCTCGACGATCGAGCAGCTGCCGAACATCCAGGCCGATCTGAAGAAGAATTTCAACATCGACGTCGACTTCGAGCGCGCCAAACACAACCTCGAGGAGAACGACGGCGCCGGCAACACGTTCAAGGCCACCGCCAAGCCCGTGCTCATCGGCACGGCCGTCGTCGGCGCCACGACGATGATCTTCTCGATCATCGTGGCGCTGACCAACGGCCTCGACAAGGCCCTCGTCGGCAATCTCTCGCTCCTCCATCCGCCGTTCCTGCTGGGGCTCATTACGGGGGGCGCGATGATCTACTGGTTCACGGGCGCCTCGACGCAGGCCGTGACGACCGGCGCGTACCGCGCCGTCGAGTTCATCAAGGCCAACATCAAGCTCGAGGGCGCGACCAAGGCGTCGGTCGCCGATTCCAAGAAGGTCGTCGAGATCTGCACGCAGTACGCGCAGAAGGGGATGTTCAACATCTTCCTCAGCGTCTTCTTCGGGACGCTCGCGTTCGCCTTCTTCGAGCCGTTCTTCTTCATCGGGTACCTGGTGTCGATCGCGCTCTTCGGCCTGTATCAGGCCATCTTCATGGCCAACGCCGGCGGCGCGTGGGACAACGCGAAGAAGATCGTCGAGGTCGACCTGAAACAGAAGGGCACGCCGCTCCACGACGCGACCGTCGTCGGCGACACCGTCGGGGACCCCTTCAAGGACACGTCCTCGGTCGCGATGAACCCGGTCATCAAGTTCACGACGCTGTTCGGCCTCCTGGCGGTGGAACTGGCCGTCAGTTTGCGGGCCGAGCAGGGGGACCTCTTGACCCTGGTGCTGTCGGCGCTGTTTTTCGCCGTCTCCGTGACATTCGTGTGGCGGTCCTTCTACAGCATGCGGATTGGGGCCCGGTAGGGGCCCGGAGGCGGGCCATTTCCGGCCCGCCGGTGTCTAAATGGGGCAGGAAAGGTTCGTTGACACCGTTTTTTGGGTCTGACTATAATCCCGGCCTTCGTGAACGTCGGGAACGAAGCCGGGTCGTAAGGGAGGTTCACAGTGCCACGGGAGATGTTCGGCGACGTCGTCGAGCCGTCCATTAAAGTCGGCACGAAGAAGTGGTACACGGTACCGCTCTCGATCATCACGCACGTCGTGGTGCTTGGCGCTTTGATCGTCATTCCGCTGATGGCGACCGACATGCTGCCGACGCCACAGTCGATGATGGCGTTTGTGGCGATGCCGCCGCCTCCGCCACCCCCGCCGCCTCCGCCGCCGCCCCCGTCGGCGCCGCAGCCGGTGCAGCCGATCCAGCCTGTGAATCCGAACGCCGCGCCCGTCGAAGCGCCGAAGGAAATCAAACCGGAGCCCGTCAATCCGCCCAACTACAGCATGTCGGGTGTGGTCGGCGGCGTGGCCGGCGGCATTCCGGGCGGGGTCGTCGGTGGCGTGGTTGGCGGGATTCCGCCGCCGCCGCCTCCGCCGCCGCCGCAGGCGCCGTTGCGAGTCGGGGGCGACATCAAGGAACCGAAGAAGATCAAGGACGCGAAGCCGGTCTACCCGCAGATCGCCCAGACCGCGAAGGTGCAGGGCGTCGTGATCATCGAAGCGGTGATCGGCAAGGACGGCAGCGTCAAGGACGCGAAGGTGCTCCGGTCAGTCGCCTTGCTCGACCAGGCGGCCCTTGACGCCGTGCGTCAGTGGAAGTTCACGCCAACCCTGCTGAACGGCGTGCCGGTGGAGGTCGTCATGACCGTCACCGTCAACTTCACGCTGCAGTAGGGACGAGCGAGCAGGCGCGAGGGAGTCGCGCGAGCGGAGCGGGGAAGAAGGGTCCCCGCGAGTGAGCGCGTAAGGGGTCCGCGGGGGCGCGGCTTCCCGGATCTTGAGAGGAATCGACCACACGGCAGCTTGATTGGCAGATCAGCGTGAGCCCGGAGGCGATCGAGGCGCGCCGGGCTCTTTTACTCGTTAAGCGACAGTAGCGACAACATAGATCGCGTTCGGAGGCTGGAATGGGCGGACTGGATATTGTGCACATGTGGACACAGATGAGCATCGTCGCCAAAGGGGTGGCGTTCGTGCTCGTGTTCATGTCGATGTGGTCGTTCGGTGTGGCGATTGAGCGGTACTACACGTTCTCCCAGGCGCGCAAGCAATCGAAGCTGTACGCGCCGCAGGTCGCCAAGCATCTCAAGGAAGGCCGGCTGAAGGACGCCCTGACGGTGTCGCAGGCGAAGACCTATCAGTACAGCCACCTGGCGAAGGTCGTGCTCGCGGGCCTGCAGGAATATCAGTTCCAGCACGACGCGGGCGGGACGCTCAACCGCGATGACCTCGTCGACACGGTCCGCCGCGCGATTCAGCGCGCGTCCGCCCTCACGTCGAACGACCTGAAGAAGGGCATCCCGTCGCTCGCGACGATCGGATCGACGGCGCCGTTCGTCGGCCTGCTCGGCACGGTCGTCGGCGTCATCGGCGCGTTCCAGGGCATCGCCGCCACCGGATCCGGCGGCCTCGGCGCCGTGTCGGCCGGCATCTCCGAAGCGCTCATCGAGACCGCGCTCGGCCTGGTCGTCGCCATCCCGGCGGTGTGGATGTACAACTACTTCACCGGCCGGCTCGAGTACTTCAACGTCGAGATGGACAACTCGTCGTCGGAGCTCGTCGACTACTTCATCAAGAAGACGGCGTAGCGCGGGCTCGCGGGTCAAGGAGTTATCGCCATGGCAATGGATGTTGGCGGCGCGAAGGGCGGAGTCAAATCCGACATCAACGTCACGCCGCTCGTCGACGTCATGCTGGTGCTGCTCATCATCATGATGATCGTCGCCCCGATGCTGCAGCAGGGCGTCGTGCTGACCCTGCCGACGGCCGTCCACACGACCGACAAGCCCGACACCTCGGACCAGGTCGTCGTCTTCGTGGACGCCAACAGCAAGCTCTACGTCAACACGATCCAGGTGCTCGACGCCGACGTCGTCAGCCGCCTCCAGACCGTCCTCGAGGATAAGAAGGAGAAGACGGTCTATCTCAAGGGCGACAAGGACGCGCCCTACGGCGCCATCATGAAGATGATGGACGCCCTGCGGAAGGCCCAGATCGACACCGTCGGGCTCATCACCGAGCGGCCCGGGGTCAACCAGGGTGGGGGAGGGCAGTAATGGCTCACGCCCACATGCACCACGGCGCCGAGCGGGTCGTCAAAGGCTCGGTGCCTCAGGCCTCGGCGGACATGAACGTCACGCCGCTCATCGATGTGCTCCTCGTGCTGCTCGTGATCTTCATGGCCACGCTGCCGCTCACGCAGAAGGGCGTGGACATCAACCTGCCGCTCGAGACGACCGCGGCCCCGCAGAACGCGGATATCCTGAAGCAGATCGTCGCTGAATACACGGCTGACCACAGGCTGACGGTCAACAAGCAGGAAGTGCAGATGGCGAACGCCGAGTCGTTCCTGCGCGACACGTTCGAGCAGCGCCACGACAAGACGCTCTTCATCATCGGCGCCAGCTCGGTGCGCTACGGCGAGATCATGCAGATCATCGACGCCGCCATGGGCGCCGGCGTGACCAAGGTCGGCATCGTCACCGAGGGCATGCGCGAGGAAGCGCGCGGGACGGCTGGGAAGTAGGGGCAGAAGGCGGAAGGCGGAAGGCAGAAG
>Ga0335084_10001521_pt1 | contig 21763 bp, 20 predicted proteins | sample Lox_Sample_44_FD_206721 | JGI IMG/M metagenome (GOLD analysis project Ga0335084, IMG submission 206721) | Soil microbial communities from Loxahatchee National Wildlife Refuge, Florida, United States - Lox_Sample_4.4 | ecosystem: Environmental > Terrestrial > Soil > Wetlands | place: USA...
AGCTGGACCTGTGGAAGGCGAGCGCCATCGACCTCGACAAGGCGAAGGGGCCCTGGTACCGCGAGACTGGTCAGGGCATGGGCCCGGCGTTGAACACAGCGTCCTCGATGAATGCCTATCTGCTCGCTGATCGCGGCACCTGGCTCGCGTTCAAGAACCGCGGCGACCTCGCGATTCTCGTCGAGGGTGACAAGCGGCTCTTCAATCAATATGGCGTGATGCTGGTGAACCCGGCCAAGCATCCCACCGTAAAGAAGGACCTCGGGCAGATGTTCATCGATTGGCTCGTATCGCCCGAAGGACAGGCCGCCATCGCCGGCTACAAGATCGACGGCGAGCAGCTCTTCTTCCCCAATGCCGGGCAAGCGGGCGCATGAGTTTGCGCTCGGTCCTTTGCGCCATGGCGCTGATCGCCAGCGCTGCGTCCGCGGCGCAGCAGCCGGCCGTCCGCCTCTATGCGGCCGGCAGCTTGCGTTCGGCCATGACGGATATCGCGCAGGCCTTCACTGCAGCCGGCGGCCCCGAAGTGAAAGCGACGTTCGGCGCATCGGGCCTGTTACGGGAGCGGATAGAGAAAGGGGAGGCCGCGGACGTCTTTGCATCGGCCGACATGGGGAATGCCGAAGCGCTCGCGCGTGCTGGTCGAGCTGCGAGACCAGTCGTGTTCGCGCGCAACACGCTCTGCGCACTAGTTGCACCGGGCCTTGATGTCACGACCGACACGCTGCTGGACCGTATGCTCGATCCCGGCATCAAACTCGGCACCTCAACGCCCAAGGCGGATCCATCGGGCGACTACGCGTGGATGCTGTTCGAAAGGGCCGAGAAGCAGCGGCCTGGCGCCTACAAGACCCTGGATGCGAAGGCGCTGAAGCTCGTTGGAGGGCGCGATTCGCCGCAACCCCCGCCAGACCGATCACTTTACGGGGTCATGATTGCGGAACGCAAAGCCGACATCTTTCTGACCTATTGCACAAACGCCATGCAGGCAGCCCACGAAATCTCCGGCGCGCGCGTGGTCGCGGTTCCCGAAGCGCTTGCTGTCGGGGCGGACTACGGATTGACGACGATGGACCAGGCGCCGCCGAGCGCTGCGCGCTTCGCCGCCTTCGTGATGTCGGCGGAAGCACAACGCATTCTGGCGGGCTATGGATTTGCGCCGCGTGCTGACGCTACTCGATAACAAAGATGATCTTCACCAAAGGTCGGAAGTTGCAGATGTCCATAGCTTTCCGTCACATCGTAGTCTGGCTCGCTGTTCTGCTCGTCCCTCAGAGTGCCTGGGGCCAGCAGACCAACACGCTGACCGTGTCGGGTGACGTTGCCGCCACGACCTCTCTGACCATCGACGACCTGCGGAAGCTGTCGCCGCGGCCTATCGAGGACACTCGAGTCGCGGGTGGTAAGGAGTCGAACGAACGAACGCAGCGAAAGTATGTTGGCGTCCTGCTGCGCGATGTCCTCAATCAGGTGAAACTCAAGGAGCCCGAGCCGCGCGCATTTCGCAGAAGCGTCGTGGTTGCGAGCGCGCGCGATGGCTACAAGACCGTCTTCTCCTGGGCGGAGCTGTACCTCACGCCAATTGGAGACGGCGTGTACGTCGTGTTCGAGCGTGACGGTGCCCCACTGCCGCCGGCCGAGGGCCCTCTGGCGCTGATGTCGCTGGCGGACACGAGCCCAGGCCCACGACACGTCAAGTGGCTTGAACGGATCGACGTGCGGATGATTCGAGACTGATTCCACCGAAGGCACCGCGGAGCCGAATGCGGAATGCTCGGACGCATCGTCTTGCGAGTTGATTTGGCGACGGTCGCCCGTCGCCATATGCTTGAACGGCCTGACAGCGATCGTGCTGGTCTTCGCCAGCATCTGTCTGGCTGCGAAAGCGCCGTTGCGAGAGCAGCCGCAAGTGGCGTCGTGCGCCTCGGCTCCGACGAGGCATGCTCCGGCGTCCTACGTCGCGGCGTCGTCGCCCGCATCGCGCGCCGACTGGCCGAGCTTCGGCCGCCACACCGCCACCATGATCGCCACCACCGCGAGCAGCAGATTGGCGATGCTGCCGATCTGCTCCGCGCTGAGAGCCTCGTGCAACGCACCGGATGCCGACGCGCCCAGCGAACTCTCGCGCTCCAGCACCGCGGCAAGGTTGACCGCGGGATGTACGACCGCCAGAGCGATTGCTGCAAGCGTCAGCGCGATGACCGCCTTGGCCCAGACCCAGCGGGCATTGACCAACAGCGGTCTGGCCACGACCAGCAGCAAACCCGAAACCACCAGGACGACAAGAGAGGGCACCATCAGGGATTCGCTGACCGCGACGATCGCCAGGCGCACCACCGGCACCAGGCTGTGCGGCACATCATCGGCAAAGCTGGCCAGCACCAGCGTCGCCGCCGTGCCGCCAACAAAGCCGATCAGCGCGAGATAGTGGATCAATTTGATAAGGCGACCGAACACGACGCGCTCCCGGCGGTTGTAGTTGCAGTGTGCCGCGCGCTTGCGGCCGACGAAACCCGCTGCTAGGCACGCTCCGAGAAGCAACTGGTCGTCATGCCATCGCGCCGACGTGAGTCAGCATCTCGAGCTGTTCGCGCTCCGTGGGTCTGAGCGTGACAATGACTCAGATCGCGATCGAGTCGCGCCTCGCGGAAACTACTCCCGACGGGCTTTAATTTGCCGTGCTCACGACGACCGGGGCCGGCGCGAGGTGCGTAAGGCCGGATTCATAGGCAAAACATTGCATACGTGGTGTCGGCGAACCGCGAGGATTGCGGCAAACTCAGGGCGTGCACAAAGTCGAACTCTCATACGCGCTGGCGAGCGGGCGCGCGCCGGAGGCGCTGATCCGCAATCCGTTGATGGATCTGCTGGCAGCGGTGCGCGCCCGGGGTTCGATATCGGGCGCTGCGCGCGCGCTCGGTTGCTCGTACCGACATGTCTGGGGTGAACTCAAACGCTGGGAACGGGAGCTCGGATATGGCTTGATCGTCTGGGACCGTGGTCAGTCGGCGCGCCTGACCGAATTCGCTGACAAGCTGCTATGGGCCGAACGGCAGGTGCAGGCGCGGCTCGCACCGCAGATCGCTGCACTTCACTTCGATCTTGAGCGGGCCTTCGCGATGGCCTTCGACCCTTCTGCCAGCATTCTGATGCTGTGTGCAAGCCATGACAATGCTTTGGCGCTGCTGGCGGAGCACTGCACACCGGCCAGCCTCCACCTCGACATCCGCTTCAGTGGCAGTTCGAATGCACTGAGTGAACTGAATTCCGGACACTGTGCGATCGCCGGCTTTCATCTACCGCCACGCACCAGCATGGACAGCCTGATCGCTCGAACGTACAAGCCGCTGCTGCATCCTGGACGCCACCAACTGATCGGCTTTGCGCGACGCGTTCAAGGCTTGGCGGTCGCGTTCGGAAATCCCCTTGATCTGCACACGATCGCCGACGTGGCAGCGCGTGGCGCGCGCTTCGTCAATCGACCGACTGGAAGCGGCACGCGGCTGCTGCTCGACTCGATGTGCGAGCAGTACGGCGTAACTCGATCTGCACTGGTTGGGTACGAGAACGAGGAGCCTTCACACGCCGCGGTGGCCCATGCCGTCGCCGCGGGGCAGGCTGACGCCGGACTCTGCATCGAGGTGGCGGCGCGCTCGCGCGACCTCGACTTCATGCCTCTGCTGTGGGAAGAATATTTCCTGGTATGCGAAAGGTCGACGCTCGCTCAGTCCGCGATCCGAACCCTGCTGGCGGTACTGCGCAGCGAGTCATGGCTGGGACGGCTCTCGACGCTGGCTGGCTACGCGCCAGCGCGCAGCGGAGAGGCATTGTCGCTGCGAGCGGTCTTGCCATGGTGGGGCGAGCACCCCGGCGGCCGGTCTAAACGAAGCGCTCGCAACGCGGAACGTTGATCGCCTCTGCTGCACTGACCCTGGACGCGCCCCGCGCTCTGCTGAGGCTAGGCGTCCCTGTTCCAGGCAGCGCCCGCAAATCGCGCGCAAGGCATTTGACGTGCGACGCCCACCTGATCTGACTTCTGCATTGGCGTACATATGCGGCGTCGCAATATCGAGCCTCACGCACACCGCTCTTCAGATACTCTCAACTTCACGGTTCACATCGGGGAGACAGATGAACGCACCTATGAGTCGGCGTCAATTCTTTCGAATCTGCGCGGCCGGCCTCGGCTCATCCTCGGTCGTGGGACTCGGCTTTTCGCCGGGCGCTGCGCTGGCCGAGGTCAGGGCCTTCAAGCTTGCTCAGACGACGGAGACGCGTGGGACCTGCCCGTACTGCTCCGTGAGCTGCGGCGTGATCATGTACACGCTCGGTGACAAGGCGAAGAACGTCAAGAGCACCATCATCCACATCGACGGCGACCCGGATCACCCTGTGAACCGCGGCACGCTGTGCCCCAAGGGCGCGGCGCTGCTCGATCTGGTGCACTCGCCGAACCGCCTGATCCACCCCGAAGTGCGCGAGCCCGGCACGAACGAGTGGAAGCGCATCTCATGGGACGAAGCGCTTACACGGGTCGCCAAGCACATGAAGACCGACCGCGACGCCAATTTCGTCGAGAAGAACGACAAAGGCATCACGGTCAACCGCTGGAATACGACCGGACTTCTGGTTTCGAGTGCGAGCGCGAACGAGTCCGGCTACGTCAGTGTGAAGATGGCACGCGCGCTCGGGATGGTCGCGCTCGATACCCAGGCACGAATATGACACGCGCCGACGGTGTCCAGTCTGGGCCCGACGTTCGGCAGAGGTTCGATGACCAACCACTGGGTGGACATCAAGAACACTGATATCGCGCTGGTCATGGGCGGTAATGCCGCCGAAGCACACCCCTGCGGTTTCAAGTGGGTCACGGAGGCCCTCGAGCACCGCAAGGCGAAACTGATCGTCGTTGATCCGCGCTTCACGCGCTCTGCGGCCATCGCCGACTACTACGCCCCGATCAGATCGGGGACGGATATCGCCTTCCTCGGCGGCGTGATCAATTACCTGGTCACGAACAACAAGATCCACAAGGAATACGTCCTCAACTACACGAACGCGTCGTTCCTGATCCGTGACGACTATGCGTTCGATGACGGCGTGTTCTCCGGCTACAACGCCGAGAGGCGCAGCTACGACAAGGCGACCTGGAACTACCAGCTCGACAAGGACGGCTACGCAATGGTGGACGAAACGCTCGAGAACCCGCGTTGCGTCTACCAGCTGATGAAGGTCCACTTCAGCCGCTATACGCCGGAGATGGTCGAGACGATCTGCGGCACGCCGAAGGACAAGTTCCTGAAGGTAGCCGAGATGATCGGCACGACCTGCACACCGGACAAGGTGCTCACGATCCTGTACGCGCTCGGGTGGACCCAGCACTCGAAGGGCTCGGAGAATATCCGCACGATGGCGATGATTCAGCTGCTGCTCGGCAACATGGGCCGGGCGGGCGGTGGCGTCAACGCGCTGCGCGGGCACGCCAACGTGCAGGGCATAACCGACATGTGTGCGTATTCGGAGGTGCTGCCGGGCTACCTTTCGGCGCCGACGGATGCCGACGACACGCGCGAGAAATACATCTCAGCCCGGACACCGAAGCTGCTGCGCCCGAACCAGATGAACTACGGCGCGAACTTCGCCAAGTGGCACACGAGCCAGCAGAAGGCCTGGTGGGGCGACGCGGCGACGAAGGACAACGACTTCGCGTACGACTATCTGCCGAAGCGCGATGGCGCCTACGACGTGCTGGCGATCTTCGAGCGCATGTACCAGGGCCGGATCAACGGCCTCGTCTGCCAGGGCATGAATCCGCTGGCTGCTCTTCCGAACAAGAAGAAGATCAGCGCTGCGATGGCGAAGCTGAAGTTTCTCGTCGTCATTGAGCCGCTGAAGACCGAAACGTCGGAGTTCTGGAAGAACTTCGGCCCGCAGAACAACGTCAAGCCCGAGGAAATCAAGACCGAGGTTATCCGTCTTCCAGCGTGCTGCTTTGCCGAGGACGCGGGTACCTTTACCAGCTCCGGCCGGGTAATCCAGTGGAAGTGGGCCGCTGCCGAGCCTCCGGGCGAAGGCAAGGTGGACCGCGAGATCATCGGCACGCTATTCAGCAAGATCAAGGAGATGTACGCCAAGGACGGCGGCAAGTTTCCTGATCCGGTTTTGAAGCTGACCTGGAGCTATCTGAATCCGAAGCTGCCGACCCCGGAGGAAGTGCTGCGCGAGATCAATGGCCGCGCGCTGGTCGACGTCGTCGATCCGAAGGACAAGACGAAGATCATCGTCAAGGGCGGAGACCAGCTCGCCGGTTTCGGGCAGTTGCAGGACGACGGTTCGACAGCGTGTGGCAACTGGATCTACTCCGGCGTTTGGCCGCAGGCCGGCAATCTTTCGCAGCGCCGCGACTCGACGGATCCTGGGCTGCTCGGCAACAACCTGACATGGGGCTACGCCTGGCCCGCCAACCGGCGCGTGCTGTACAACCGTGCCGGAGCGGATCCGAAGGGCAAGCCGTGGGATCCGTCCCGCAGCGGCATTCGCTGGAACGGGACGGCTTGGGTCGGAATAGATGTGCCGGACATCCGCCCGGACCTCGGTCCGGACAGCGGTGCGAATCCGTTCATCATGACCGCCGAAGGTGTGGCGCGTCTGTTTGCGCCGGGCATGAACGAAGGACCGTTCCCCGAGCACTACGAGCCGTTCGAATCGCCGCTCGGCTTTAATCCGCTGCACAAGAATCCGGCTGCCGTCAGCAACCCGGCCGCGCGCGTGTTCAAGGGCGACATGGAGTCGTTTGGCAAGGCGGACGAGTTCCCGTACGTGTCGACCACGTACCGGCTCACCGAGCACTTCCACTTCTGGACGAAGAACGTCGAATCCAATGCGATCACGCAGCCTTCACCGTTCGTCGAGATCAGCGAGGGGCTCGGAAAAGAGAAGGGCATCAAGAACGGCGATCTGGTGCGTGTACGCAGCAATCGTGGCGAGCTTGTGGCCACGGCTGTCGTGACCAAGCGCGTCGCTGATCTGGTCTGCGCGGGCAAGAAGATCTACACCGTGGGAGTACCGATCCACTGGGGCTTCGTCGGGGTGGCTCGTACCGGCTACCTGGCGAACAATCTGACGCCGTACGTGGCTGATGCGAATTCGCAGACGCCGGAGTTCAAGGCGTTCCTGGTCAACATCGAGAAGGCATAGGAGGACACGATGCCATCACTGCAATCTCTCGATGTCCAGAAGCGCTCGGCGACCACGACAACGCCGCCGTCGGTGCGCGCAGCCGATCCCGATGTCGCCAAGCTGATCGACATCTCGAAGTGCATCGGTTGCAAAGCCTGCCAGGTCGCGTGCATGCAATGGAACGACCTGCGCGACGAGATCGGCATGAACGTCGGCGTGCTGGACAACCCGACCGACCTGTCGCCGCAGTCGTGGACCGTGATGCGGTTCTCGGAAGTCACGAAGCCGGAAGGCGATCTCGAGTGGCTGATCCGCAAGGACGGCTGCATGCACTGTGGTGACCCCGGGTGCCTGAAAGCCTGCCCCGCGCCGGGCGCGATCGTGAAGTACGCCAACGGCATCGTCGACTTCATCTCCGAGAACTGCATCGGCTGCGGTTACTGTATCGCCGGCTGCCCGTTCAACATCCCGCGGATCTCCAAGGAGGACAACAAGGCCTACAAGTGCTCGCTGTGCTCGGACCGCGTCAAAGTCGGCCTCGAGCCCGCCTGCGTCAAGACTTGTCCGACGGGAGCCATCATGTTCGGCAGCAAGGTCGACATGATTCACCGGGCCGAGAAGCGCACCAACGACCTGAAGGAACGCGGCTTCCAGAACGCCGGGCTGTACAACCCCGAGGGCGTCGGCGGCACCCACGTGATGTACGTACTGCAACATGCGGACCAGCCGCAGCTGTACCACGGTCTGCCGGCGGACCCGAGGATCAGCCCATGGGTGAGCCTGTGGAAAGGAATCACCAAGCCGCTGATGACGCTGGGGCTCGGTCTGGCGGTCCTGGGGGCGTTCTTCCACTACATCACGCGCGGCCCGAAGGAAGTTGACGACGGCGCACACAAGGGAGGGTGAGCCATGGCTCACGTCGTAATGAAGAGCGGCGACGTCCCGCGCTACGACGCGAACGAGCGGATGACGCACTGGATCGTCGCGATCCTGTTCGTGCTGCTTGCCGCGTCGGGCCTGGCGTTCTTCCATCCGGCGTTCTGGTTCCTGGTCTGGCTGCTCGGCGGCGGCGTCTGGGCGCGCATCCTGCATCCGTTCCTGGGTGTGGCGATGTTCGCGTTCTTCTTCGTGATGGCGATGCGCTACTGGCAGGACAATATCATCCATCCCTACGACCGTGCCTGGCAGAAGCGCCTGTCCGACGTCATCAACAACCGCGACGACAGACTGCCTGAGATCGACAAGTACAACATCGGACAGAAGCAACTGTTCTGGACGATGGTGGTCACGATGATCCTGCTGCTGGTTTCGGGCGTGATGCTGTGGCGGCCGTACTTCGCGGGTGCGTTCCCCATCCCGCTGATCCGCATCGCTGCGGTCGTGCATGCGGTCTGCGCGTTCGTACTGATACTCGGCATCGTCGTGCACATCTATTCCGCGATCTTCTGGGTGCGCGGATCGATGCGCGCGATGACCCGGGGCACCGTGTCGCACGCCTGGGCCCTGCATCACCATCCGCTGTGGTACCGCCGCGTGACGGGCCAGGCCCAGCACCGCGCCGCGTATCACAAGTAAGTAGACTGCAACCATGGCACACCAGCGGCGGCCCAGGCCGCCGCTGCCGTCTCTGCGGAGCGAAACGTCTTGGCGACCCCAATCATCACCGATGGCACTATCGACCGCGTGCGGGAATACCCGCGGGTCGTGATGCCTTCGGCGGAAGTGTTCGCAGACCGCGCGGCCCGGCTCGAGGCCCTGTCCGCAGGCCACGCGATGGCGGCATACCTCAGATTCTTGGCGCAAGTGGTGCGCATCCAGCACAAGCTCGTCGCCGCGCGCGCCGCGGAGGCGATGCCGACGGCGCATCTCGCAAGCAGCCGGGACTACGGCATGCCGCCGCTTTCAGCGCAGACCTACGAGCGCTCGGCGATGTGGCGCGATGACCTGCACGACCTCGTTACGGCATTGCGGGGGCGCAGCGTCAATGGGGCGGCGACCGCTTTGGCGGCGGTCCAGGCGCTATCCGTCGATGACCTCGAATCGCTGGCCGACCGCATCCTGGCGGGAACGACCCTGAACTCGGACGCAGCCGTCGTTCCGTTCGTGGCGGCTGCATTGCAGGTCTACTTCACGCGCCTTGCGGTCTCGCTGGATCGCGACACCGTCTCGCACTGCGATGTCGTGACGATCTGTCCGGTGTGTGCGACGAGGCCGGCAGCGAGTGTCGTCCGCATCGGGGCCGATCGCAACAACCTGCGCTATCTTGCCTGTGCGTTGTGCTCGACCGAATGGCACATGGTCCGGGTGCTGTGCTCGAACTGCGAGTCGGACAAGGGGTTGAAGTACCTGACGGTCGACGTCGAGGGCCAAGGGCCGCAGCACGCGGTGGCGCGCGCCGAGGCCTGCGACGAGTGCAAGGGCTATCTGAAAATCTTTTATCAGGAGCGCGATGCCGGGGTCGAACCGCATGCCGACGACTTGGCGACGCTCGCGCTCGACATGATGGTCGACGAGCGCGGCTACTCGCGTACCGGACCGAATCTGCTCCTGCATCCCGGATCGGGATAGACATGACCAACTTGACTCTGCCCGGTTCGGGTGAGGCAAGCGGAGACCAGGCGCGCTCGACGCAGGAGGTGCTCGCTCGTCTTCCCGCCGTCGATCGGCTGCTGCAGCAACCCGAACTGGCACGGCTCGCACAAACCATTGGCCACGCCTTCGTCAAGCGCGGCATCCAGGAGGCGCTTGCCGCAATGCGTGCGGCAGTTCGTAGCGGAGCGCCCGGGCCTGACACCGCAACTTTGTTGAGCGATGCCGCGCTCCGCGCCCGCGCCCAGGCAGTATCGCGCCTGCGACCGGTCTTCAACCTGACCGGCACCGTCATCCACACCAACCTCGGCCGAGCGCTGTTGGCCGACGAGGCGGTCGAATCGGTCGTGGCGACGATGCAGGGCTACACGGCGCTCGAATACGACCTCGCAGGCGCAGGCCGCGGTGATCGCGACGCCATCGTTGAATCGCTGCTGCAGGAACTGACTGGCGCCGAGGCTGCGACCGTCGTCAACAACAATGCCGCCGCAGTACTGCTGTCGCTGAAGGCGCTGGCCGCGCGCAAGGAAGCGGTCATTTCGCGCGGCGAGCTGATCGAGATCGGTGGCGCCTTTCGCATGCCCGACATCATGCGTGCGGCAGGATGCCGATTGGTCGAGGTCGGTACGACGAACCGCACGCATCTGCGCGATTACGAAGTTGCTTGCGGACCGAAGACCGGCGTCATCGTCAAGGCACACTGGTCGAACTATGCGATCACGGGATTCACGTCCAGGGTCGATGACGCCGAGCTCGCGCGGATCGCGCACACGCACGCCGTGCCGTACTTAGTGGACCTCGGCGCAGGGGCGCTGGTCGATCTCTCGGCCTTCGGTCTTCCGCGCGAGCCGCTGCCGCAGGATTCGCTGGCGGCCGGCGCTGACGTCGTCACGTTCTCGGGCGACAAGCTGCTCGGCGGGCCGCAGGCCGGGTTGATCGTCGGCAGGCGGGACGCGATTGCGCGGATACGGAAAGATCCACTCAAGCGCGCCCTCCGCGTCTCGAAGCTGACTCTCGCGGCGCTCGAGGCCACGCTGCGCGTCTACGCAAGCGGCCATCGACTGCCGGAGCGCCTGCCGACGCTGGCGCTGCTGGTCCGTCCCCGCAACGAGATCGAGGCGGCGTGCGGGCGCTTGCGCCAGCCGCTCGCCGACGCCCTCGGCGCGACGTTCAGCGTCAGGTGCGAGCCGTGCGCGAGCCAGATTGGCTCGGGCAGCATGCCGGTCGAGCGGCTGCCCTCGGCTGCTCTTGTCGTGCGCGCAGCTGGCAAGGCGCGCCGCAGCGCAATCCAGCGAGCTGAAGCACACTTGCGCAGACTGTCGATCCCGGTGCTGGGTCGCATCGCCGACGGTGCGCTCTGGCTCGACCTACGTTGCCTGCCGCCACGGGACGAAGCGGCCTTCCTCGAGGACCTCAAGGCTCTGTGATGTCGCTCCGCGCGCCTTCGTACTCCGCTCCATGCTGATTGGCACCGCGGGCCATATCGATCACGGCAAGACGGCGCTCATCAAGCGCCTCACCGGCCGCAACACGGACCGGCTGCCTGAGGAGATCAAGCGCGGGATCTCGATCGAGCTTGGCTACGCCTACGTGCCCGTCGACAGTCAGGCGGTGCTCGGCTTCATCGATGTTCCCGGGCACGAACGATTCGTCCACACCATGCTCGCCGGAGCCACGGGCATCGACTTTGCATTGCTGGTTGTCGCAGCCGACGACGGCGTTATGCCGCAGACCGACGAGCACCTCGACATCCTGATGCTGCTTGGAGTCGCGCGCGGAGTCGTCGCGTTGACCAAGATCGACGCAGTGACTGCGGAGCGTTTAAAGGAAGTGCGAGCGCAGATCGCGTCCCGCTTCGCAGGTACGGCTGCGCTTGACTGGCCCGTCATGCCCGTCTCTTCGCTCAGTGGCGAGGGCATCGAGGCACTGAAGGATCACCTGCTGGCGGAGTCGGCGCGGGCGCCGCGTCGCCACGGGCAGGGGCGCTTCCGGATGGCGATTGACCGTAGCTTCACGCTGGTGGGCGTCGGCACGGTGGTCACCGGCACTGTTCATGCCGGATCCGTCGCCGTTGCTGATCAGCTGATACTCGCACCGACACCTCACCAGAGCCTGCTGCGATCGCGCGTGCGGTCGATTCATGCGCAGGATCGACCTTCGCCGACGGGCGTGGCCGGCCAGCGCTGCGCTCTCAATCTGCCGGAGGTCGAGCGCGATGCGGCCGGCCGCGGCATGTGGGCGCAGGATGCAGCTCTGACCAACCTCACGGAACGCATCGACATTTCGCTGCACCTCTCCGCGCGGGAAGTCCGCGCATTGACGGCGAACGCCAGCGTCCACCTGCATCACGGCACAGCAGATGTAATGGCGCGCGTGGGGTTGCTGGATGTGGTGCGCCTCGAGCCGGGCGCTGACGCGCTGGCGTCACTTGCGCTCGACCGGCCGATCGCCGCCTGCGTGGGCGATCGCGTGGTGCTGCGCGACGCTTCGGCGCAGCGGACGATTGGCGGTGGCGTTGTCCTCGACGCGATTGCGCTCGGTGCGTCACCGGGACGCGGGCGGCGCGCGCCGGCGCGGCTCGAACTGCTCCGATGTATCCGCGACTGCGGGCCGGATCAGGGTATCGCGGCGCTGTTGGCCCAGCGAACGATTGCGGTCGCGCGCCTCATTTCGCTCTGGAACCTGAGCGATGATGAATGCGAGCAGTTGCTGCAGTCGATCGATGCTCGCGTCGCGGCGGGTATCGCGTTCTCGGCCCCGACTTGGCGGCAGCAGCGCGACCGGATCCTGCAGGCCGTGGCACAGACCCATGCGCGCGAGCCGGAACTACCCGGTGTCGAGCAGCAGCGCCTGCGGCGCATCGTCGCACCGTCGAGCGATGCCGATGCATTCTGCGCAGCAGTGGACGAACTACTCGCGGAGGGTCGGCTCGTGCGGCGCGGTGCCTTCCTCGCGACGCCGTCCCACCGGGCTGAGCTTGGACGCGATCAGCGCGTGCGCTGGGAACGCATCAAGCCATTGCTGGTGGATCGTAGATTCGAGCCGCCGCGCGTACGCGACCTTGCGCGCGAAACGGGTATCGCCGAGACCGAAGTGCGCGTCCTTCTCAAGACAGTCGCTCGCGTCGGTGACGTCGCTCTGGTGGCGCAGGATCACTTCTTCATGACGAGCGCCGTCGGGGAACTGGCCGATATTGCGGCGAGCCTGGTGCAGGAGCACGGCGTCGCAAGGGCCGCGGATTTTCGCGACCGTATCGGTACCGGCCGCAAGCTCGCGATCCAGATACTCGAGTTCTTCGACCGGATTGGTTTCACGCGGCGGGTGCGTGACGAGCATCTCCTGCGTCGGGAAAATCCATGGCGCTGAAGTCCGGCGGCCGCTCGCGGGCTTCCGTACACTCGCCGGCCGGAATCTGCATTCGAAGGAAGGGTGTCGCGCCCCGGTGGGCCGGCCAGACTTCAAATCTGGTAGGGGTTGCCAGCAATCCCTGGTGGGTTCGACTCCCATACTCTTCCGCCACCGCACACGATGGCGGAGCACTCTGTTCGACGAGAGGCATCTGCGTCTCCGCCCGCGCGCCCTTTGTGAGTTGGCGACGCGGAGAGAGCGCTCTGATTCAAGAGCAGATGCGCAGCAGCTCTTGCCCGCGCGACTTTCCGAGGCGAATTGATGCCCACTCAGTTGCTTGACAGACTGGCGCCGGACGTCCTGTATGCGCCGGAGCAGGACATGTGGGTGCGCTTCGAGCCTGATGGCACCGCAAAGATCGGCGCGACGCACCTCGTGGCTTCGCACGGACAGTTCATGCTGTTCACGCCGCGCCCGGTCGGTACTGAGGTACTACTCGATCGCTCGCTCGGTGTGATGGAGACCGCGAAGACGGCCGTGGCCGTTCATGCACCGTTGTCCTGTCGCATCATCGAAATCAACACCTCGGTCGTCGACAACATCCACTTCGTCATCACTGATCCTTACGGTGCCGGCTGGCTGCTGCGCGTGCAGCCGACAGCAGTCGAGGGGGAGCGTGACGCGCTGATGGATTGCGTCGCGTATCGCGCCTGGGTCGAGCCGCGCCTAGGTGAGAAACTCAAGGCGCCGATCGACGATTTCGGCGAGGACGACCTGAAAGTCGATCCCCACCAAGGATACTGATGTCGCGCGCTTCGCGACTCATCATCGTCGTCTGGTCGGCCGGGCCGGACCAGCCGGTGCAGGTCGCGGCCCCGTTTGTCTACGGGCTGTCGGCACGGGCCCTCGACGTCGAGGTCGAGATGCACTTTACGTCGACGGCGGTGCGCTGGATGCTACAGGGCGTGGCCGATTCCGCCTTCACGGACGCAGGCCGCACCAAGACAGTGGCTGATTTCATCCGTGAGGCGAAGTCTGCAGGAGTGCGCTTGCTTGCGTGCAGCATGGCGCTGCAAGAACATCGACGCGGCGAGGCCCTCATCCTGGAGTGTGACGGGCACGCCGGCGCCGCGTCGGTCATTGCTGCCTTGATCGAGCCTGGCTCCCGAGCACTGGTGTTCTGACGCGTGGCCGCCGAGACTTCGTAGCCGCCAAGACGACGAGTCCTCTCTTGGGCTCGGCGAAGCGCCAGCCATGCTTGGCCGATGCTCCTGTACTGTCGTCGGGCTTAGGTGAGTTCCCGCGAGGTAATCCTGTACTTGAACGACTCCGGATCAAGCGAATCCAGTCGTCCCCGAGCATTTTCCGCCTGCGGGTACATGAGGAACGGCACCGGCGCGCGGCTGGAACCGGGCAATCGGATATCGTGGCCATAGTTGTAGCCAAGCCAGTTGCCTTCCCAGCCGCCCCACAGCATCGCGCGGGCCTGCTCGACCCGGTCGTCAGCCAGGGTGAGGCCGGGCGCTTCTTCAAGGATCACCTTGCGCACGTCTGCCGGGTCGACCGGCACCCATCCGATGCCCTGAGCGTAGAACTCGGCGCGGCAGTGCTGTGCCTTGCTGATATCGCCTGGACGCGGACCCATGCTCTTGTAGCCGCGCGGAGAGGTGCTGACCCGAATTCCGTAGATGTCCCGTGCCGGGATGCCGGCCGCCCGGCTTAGCGCCACGAACATCGCGTTCAGATCAGCGCATTTTCCGTTCAGGGTGCCCGTTTCCAGCATGGCCTTCACGTCGCCTACCCCGCAGCCGCGCGTCTTGGGATTGCGTTCTGTGTTTTCGATTACCCAGTCGTAGATGGCGCGCGCTTTTTCGACATCGGTACCGGCACCCTTTGTGATGTTGATGGCCGTGTCGCGCACGATGCCGTCGGTTGGCATCAGGTCGGTCCCCTTGAGATAAAGTGCCTGCTCCCGGGCCGACGCGAGGGTGCTGCTGCCGGGCCTCATGTCAACGAACCAGTCGCGTGTGCGGAAGCGGCTGGTAACCTCGATCACAGGTTGTGCTTCACCGGTTTTGAAACGGGCGTAGGCCATCGCCACCCCGTACGCAGGGTCGACATAGATCTGAGTCTGCTCGGCGTTGCCTGCAGTTGTGTTGGACATTGTTTCGAACCACGTGGTCGTCTGCGTCAGCGGTAGTGGCACCCAGGCCGCGACCTCTCCGGTCGACGGGGTCACTTCCAGCCGAGTCACAACTTCAAAAGTGCGCCAGCCCTGCGAGTTGGCGGAGGTCTGGGCACGGGCGGCCCACGGCACTGTGGCCAATAGGCTAGCGACCGGTGCTGCCCCGAGCAGCGTTCGGCGTTTCATGAGATTGTCTCCAGGAGGGTGTGGCGACACGCGCCAACGTTGCGTTGCTGACCTGCTAGCGCTGCGGCGGCGGTCCAAGCAACTGGCGGATTGTGCTGACGATCGCCGGGCTTGTCCAATCGGCTTCGCCCACGAGCACGTAGCGGATCTGGCCAGCGCGGTCGAGTATGTATGAGGACGGAAACACGCGCGCGCCCCAGGCCCTGGCGACGGTGCCATCGGTGTCGCGTACGATCGGAAACGTAACGCCGGCCTTCTGCACGAACGCGTTGATGCGCGCGAGCCCTTCCTGGTAGTTGACGCCGAGCACTTCGAAGCGCTCCCCGCGGAGTTGGTCGCATAGCTTCTGCAGCGATGGCATCTCGGCGAGGCATGGCTCGCACCAGCTAGCCCAGAAGTTGACGAGAACAACCTTGCCGCGCAGTTCGCGCAACGACAGTGGCGAGCCGTCAGGCCGCAGCAGGTCGATCGGAGGTGCGTCGGACGGGCCCTCCCAACGCCTGAGTGCGGCACCTTCTTCCGCGTGTGTTCCGCTTAGGAAAAAGCCCAACTGCGCGGCCACCAGCAGAGCGCGACGAGTAATTCCCAATCAGCCCTCGACAGTGATCTCGCACCCGCCTGTGACCGTGCCGACCACGGGCGCGGCAAGGAAGCGACCGGTCAAGGCGACCTCCAATACCGTGTAGACCGCGTTCGCTTCGGACGCGGTCAGCAGGCCGTTGCTCGTCTGCGGATCTATCAGAGGGGCGTCAAAAAGTCGTCGAGGTCGCTCAAAGCCACCCGTTAGCTGTTATTGCGGAGCATCTTGAGAGTTGCCGATGAGTGAAGATGAAAGTCAGCCTTAGGACGACCGGTCGGCGCGTCTGCCTCATCGGCGATCATGCTGTGCTAGCTCGTCGCGAGTATTGATGTTGGCGAAGGCTTCGGCTTCGTCGTCGAAGGCGACCTCGGTGACCTTCAGGCTGGCGTACCAGTGGTCGATCTTGCGTTCACCGCGCGCCAGGAAATTGGCGAGGTGGGGCTGCACGCGAGCGCAGACGAGCGCGAATACCGGATGCGGCTGATCGCCGGTGCGCGCCACCGCGATATCGGCGTCGATCGCACTGCGGGCCTTCGCCAAGCGGGCAACGAGGTCATGCGGCAAGAACGGCGAATCGCACGGCACTGTCGCGATCAGCGGTGCATCGGTCGCGGTCAAGCCCGCGTTCAGCCCGGCCAGAGGACCGGCAAAGCCGCCAATCCGGTCGGGCACCACAGGACAGCCGAAGTCTGCGTAGCGCTCGAGGTTCTGGTTGGCATTGATCATCATGCTGTCGACCTGAGGACGCAGGCGCTCGATCACGTGCTGCATCAGCGGCCGACCCTGCAGCAGCTGCAGCCCCTTGTCGACGCCTCCCATGCGGCGTCCCTGGCCGCCAGCCAGCACCAGTCCGCAGATCAGCTCCTTCATCGTGCGCCAGCTGCCTCGAAGCGGTGAAGCCCGGTGAAGAGCAGGTAGTGCTTGCGCGACGCCCGTCCGATCATCGTCAATCCGACCTGCTTGGCGATGCGCCATCCCATTTCGGTCAGGCCGGAGCGTGAGACGAGAAACGGAATTCCCATCTGCGCGGTCTTGATCACCATCTCCGACGTCAGCCGGCCGGTGGTGTAGAAGATCTTGTCCGAGCCGTCGATGTTGTCGAGCCACATGCGGCCTGCGATCGCATCGACGGCGTTATGTCGCCCGACATCCTCGACGAACACCAGGATCTGGCTGTCGGCACCCGCGTTCGAAGCCAGCGCGCACCCGTGCACCGCGCCTGCAGCGTTGTAGACCGTCTCGCGCTGGCGGACGGTCTCGAGCACAGCGAAAAGCGACGCTTCCGACAGCTGCACGTCGTCGCGCAGACGTATCGACTCGACTTCCTCCATCAGGTCGCCGAACATCGTGCCCTGTCCACACCCCGTGGTCACGGTCCGCTTGGCGAGCTTCTTCGCCAGTGACTTGACGCCGCGGCGGGTGGTGATCGCCACCGCGTCGGTTTCCCAGTCGACCTGCACCGCGGCGAGCTCGTCCAGCGACTTCACGAGGCGCTGATTGCGCAGGTAGCCGATTGCAAGTGCCTCGGGCGCCTGGCCCAGCGTCATGAGCGTGATGATTTCGCACTTGTCGACGTAGAGCGTTAGCGGGTGCTCGCCCGCGATTGGCGTCGGGACGGAGGCGCCGCGTTCGTCGATCGCATCGACGGGAAAAATCAACGGACGGGACGCATTGCTGAGCAACGGTCGCATCTTGGTTCCGGATTCGGAGGGCGGGAGCGCTCCGAGCGAGTCGCTTAGCAGGGTGCGCGGCACCAAAGACCCCTTGCGCGTATTCCAGTTTGCGCGTGCTGTGCGTGAGCAGGAATAATCTCAGTGTGAACGAAAATACCATCCCAGCAATGGCCAGCGCACTGCGTCGGCCGGCGGCGGTAGTGACCGCCAAGCGCATCGTCGACAATCCGTGGACGTCGGCGGTCTGGGTGCCGGTCGCCGTCATCGAGCGCCAGGGCACGAGCGAAGCGCCGATCCTGCTCGAACGCAGTGCGACGGGCGAACAGTGGCTGCACCTTGGCTTTGTTGTCGAGTTGAATCGCACCGAGGCGGAGGGCTACTACCTGAACCTGACGACCGATCAGCCCGTTGCGTTCGTGGAGTGGGAACTTACCGAGGCGGGCGCCGAACCGCGGTGGGTCACGCTCAGTTACCACGAGGCGGCGCGCCGCATGGACGGCGGTGCTCAGGTCGAGGCGGTTCCCATGCCCGGCGAATGGCTACCCTGGGTTGCGGTCTTCACGCAGCAGCATCTGCAAGTTCCGGAGAAGAAGCGCCGTCCGTCACCGGCCTCCTTCCTTGGCGCGAAGCGCGACAATGGATAAAGGCGGGCTCACACACCTGCGTGGGCACCGACGACGAGTCACTGAATGAGCACTGAACCCGAATCATTTCTGGCGCGCTGGTCGCGCCAAAAGCGGGCTGCCGAGCGCATTAAAGAGCAGCCGGCCGAGCGTGTTGCGCCGCAGACCCCCGCCGCGCCGCCGGTGAAGGAAGGCGCGGAAGCCGCTGGTCTCGGTCCGAGCGGTGTGCCATCGCACAATGCTGCCCCGGCGCCCGAGATTCCTTTGCCGCCGATCGAATCGCTCGATGGCCTGCGTTCCGATTACCAGGCGTTTTTCCAGCAGCCGGTCGCGGAGGATCTCCGGCATGCGGCACTGAAGAAACTCTTTGCCGATCCTCACTTCAACCAAATGGACATGCTCGATGTGTACGTCGACGACTACACACAGTTCGAGCCACTGCCAGCCGCGATGCGCCTGCGCCTGCCCAGCGCGCGCCTTTTCCTGCTCGATTCCGAGCGCACCGCGCTGGAAGCAACCGAAACTCCTGCAAGCGTAGCGGGTGATGTGCCGGAAACGGCCGCCTCTGCGGCTGACGCAGAGAGAGGTGATGCGGCGAGTGCGGACGCAGGTGCGACTCCCGGCCTCAGCGCCGATGAAGCGAGTGTCGAACCGGATTCGGCGCTGACAGCAGCGCCGGATGCGGCGCCTCTTAACGCACCGTCCGAGCAGGACAAATCTGCGGATGTCGCGTCATCGTCTCCGGTTCATGGTCGGGCGATCGCGGGTGATCCTTCTTCGAGCTGAGCCCGCATGGCCACTGCCGACAACACCCTGAAGGTCTGCAACTGCAATCGCACCATGACGCTCGACGGAGCCGCGCTCGGCCGCGCGCTCGGGCGCGATGCGATCCCGATCCACACCGAGCTATGCCGCAAGGAGGTAGACGGCTTCACGGCGGCGCTGGAGGCCACGTCGTGCACGGTGGCATGCACGCAGGAGGCCCCGTTGTTCACTGAACTGGCAGAAAGCGCTCGCGCGTCGACGGAGCTCAGGTTCGTCAACATTCGCGAGGCCGCCGGATGGTCGGCGGAAGGTGCGGCTGCGACCCCGAAGATCGCCGCCCTGCTGGCGCTGGCGGATCTGCCCGAGCCGCAGCCGGTCGCGATCTCCTCGTATGCGTCAAAGGGCGAAGTGCTGATCATTGGTCCGGCTGAGGCGGCGATCGCCTGGGCCGAGCAGCTCGCCGCCAGCCTGTCGGTCAACGTGCTGATCACGACCGCCCGTGGGGCGGAACTGCCGGCGACGCGTGGCTATCCGGTGTGGTCGGGAACGCCGCGCTCGGTGCAGGGCTATCTCGGCAAGTTCGAAGTCCAGTGGGATACGATCAACCCGATTGATCTGGAAATCTGTACCCGCTGCAACGCCTGCGTCCGGGCATGCCCGGAGAACGCTATCGACCTGACCTACCAGGTCGACCTCACGCTGTGCAAGTCGCATCGTGCCTGCGTCAAGGCTTGCGGAGCGATCGGAGCGATCGATTTCGACCGTGCCGCGGCGACGCGGACCGAGCAGTTCGATCTGGTGTTCGACTTGTCCGCGCAGCCGTTGATGCGCATGCCGGAAAAGCCGTTCGGCTACTTGGCGCCGGGTGCCGATCCGCTGGAGCAGGCCCAAGCGGCAATGCGGCTGGTTCAGATGGTCGGTGAGTTTGAGAAGCCGCGCTATGTGCAGTACGAAGAGAAGCTCTGCGCGCATAGCCGCAACACCAAGACCGGCTGCACGCGCTGTCTCGACGTCTGCGCAACGGATTCTGTCCGTTCGCTGGGGGACAAGGTCTGGGCGCATCCGTTCCTGTGCATGGGCTGCGGCGACTGTGCGACCACCTGTCCGACCGGCGCATTGCGCTTTGCCTATCCCGGGGTCGCCGATATCGGCACGCGTCTGCGCAAGCTGTTGTCGGTGTATCGGGATGCGGGCGGCAAGGATGCGGCGCTGCTGTTTCACAACGGTACGAGCGGTCGCGCGCTGATCGCGCGGCTGGCGCGTGTGGGCGAGGGACTGCCGGCGCGCGTGCTGCCGCTCGAGGTGCACAGCGTCGCGGCGATCGGGATCGACATCGTGCTGGGTGCCATTGCCTATGGCGCGAGTCAGGTTTTTTCGCTGCTCGACGACACCGGTGCGGACGAGCACGGCGCCTTGCTGGATCAGCAGGCGCGCATTGCCGATGCGATCCTGAATGGACTGGGCTACGCCGGGTCGCACTGGCAGGCCCTGCGTGCCAATGAACCCGCGGCGCTGCAGGGAGCGTTGTGGTCGTCGCGGCCCGCGGTGACAGTTGGTCAGATCGCCGCCTTTCACCTGTCCAACCGCAAGCGCGAGACGCTCGATTTTGCGATTCACCACCTGGTGCAGCAGGCGGCGGTCAAGCCGGAGCAGATCGCGCTGCCTGCGGGCTCGCCGTTCGGCACGCTGGCCATTGACGCTTCCCGTTGCACGTTGTGCAAGGCCTGCATCGGCGCGTGCCCGAGCTCGGCGCTGCAGGACACCGAAGACGCGCCAAAGCTCCGTTTCATCGAGCGCAACTGCGTGCAGTGTGGCCTGTGTGAGATCACATGCCCCGAGCAGGCCATCCGCCTGGTACCGCGCCTGCTGATAACACCCGCTGCGCGTGAACCGGTCACCCTGAACGAAGCCGAACCGTTCCATTGCGTGCGTTGCGGAGCGCCATTCGGCACGCGGCAGATGATCGACGTTATGACTGGCCGTCTGGGCGCGCATCCGATGTTCTCCGGTGCGGCGCTGCGGCGAATCCAGATGTGCGCCGACTGTCGTGTGATCGACATGATGGAATCGAAGAGCGAGATATCGATCTTCGATGTCAAGCGATGACCGCCGGTGTGCGTGCTCCAGCTTCAACGCTTGCGCCTGAGGACGAGGGGCGCCTGCAGCTTTATGCGCTGCTGGCACGCTTGTTCGCCGCGGGTCCGGACGAAGGACTGTTGCGCAAACTGGCGCAGTCGGCGGGGAGCATCGAGGGCGATGGGGAACTCGCGAAGGCCTGGAATGAGTTGGCCGCCGCCGCAGCAGTGACGTCGGCGCGGGACGCAACGCTGGAATTCGATGCAATCTTCATCGGCGTCGGCAAGGCGCCCGTCAGCACTTACCTGTCGCACTACCATCCGCGTGTGCGCAAGGAAGCCGTCCTGGTCGAATTGCGCGACACGCTTGCTGAGTTCGGGCTGATGCGCACGGCCGCTTCGGCGGAGCCCGAAGATAACCTCACAGCAGTGCTGGAGATCATGCGTCATCTCGTGGCGGCCGGATCGGATGAAGCGTCGTTGCGGCGCCAGCAGGACTTTTTTTCCCGCTTCCTGCAACCGGCTTGCCAACCGTTTTGTGATGCGGCGCACAAGGCCGG
>Ga0335084_10001522_pt1 | contig 21753 bp, 18 predicted proteins | sample Lox_Sample_44_FD_206721 | JGI IMG/M metagenome (GOLD analysis project Ga0335084, IMG submission 206721) | Soil microbial communities from Loxahatchee National Wildlife Refuge, Florida, United States - Lox_Sample_4.4 | ecosystem: Environmental > Terrestrial > Soil > Wetlands | place: USA...
GCGCCCCGCTCGCGCTTCGATTCGGCCCACAGGCGGCCACCGTGGGCCTCGATGATCGAGCGACTGATCGCCAGCCCGAGCCCCATGCCGTACGGCTTGGTCGTGTAGAACGCGTTGAAGAGCCGAGGCAGCTCTTCGGGTTGCAGGCCAGTTCCGCGGTCCTCGACGCAGATCGTCACCGCCCGCCGTCCGTCGTCCGTGTCCAGACGCCCGCGAATCTGCAGAAGCCGCTCCCGCTCATCCACGCTTCCCATCGCATCCATGGCGTTCACGACGAGGTTCAGCAAGACCTGCTGCAGCTGCACGCGGTCGCCAAGGATGCCGGGGAGATCCTCGGCCACGTTGGTTTGAATCGTCACGTGGCGGGCGACCGCCTCTGCCGCGGCGAGCGCGAGGACGTCATTCACGACGTCGACGAGTCGGAGCTTCACGTGCTCGGGCGCCGACCGCTTCGCCAGCGCCCGCACGCGGTCGATGACGGCGCTCGCCCGCTCGGCGTCGGCGACGATGTCGCCGAGAGCGTTCCGCATCTCGTCCGGATCCTGGTGTCCGGTCGATAGCGCGCCGAGACACGCGTTCGCATTGTTGACGATCGCCGCCAGCGGCTGGTTCAGCTCGTGGGCGAAGGAGGCAGTCACCTCGCCGAGTGTCGTGAGGCGTGTCACGTGCGTCAGCGCCGCCTGAGCCTCCCGGAGCGCCTGCTCCGCCTGATTGCGAGCCGCCACGTCGCGGACGAGCGAGATGCTGAACCGATGTCCGTGCTCCGAGAACCGACGCGTCCGGACTTCGACGGGGAAGGACGTCCCATCTTTTCGGCGCAGGCGCGTTTCGAACGTGAGGATATTGCTTCCGCCCGGCGGGAACTCCTTCCTGATCGAATCCGCGTCCAGGTCTGGGGTCACCTCGATCGCGTTCATCCCGATCAACTCGTCCCGGGTGTAGCCGAGGCTGTCGCAGGCCTCGCGGTTCACGTCGATGACCCTCCACCAACTCGTCTCGCCGGGCGACGTCGCGAGTCGCTCGTCGGCCAGGAAGAACGCGTCGGTCGCGTGATCGACCAAGGTGCGGAAGCGGCCTTCACTCGCGCGCAGCTCGTCCTCCGCGCGCTTCTGCTGGGTGATGTCCTCACATACGATCAGGACGGCGAGCTCGCCTTCCGCCGTTCGCATCGCTTTCGCCGTCTCACGCACCCACAGCATCGTGCCGTCCTTGCGGACCTTGCGAAGCTCCCAGGTCATGATTTGCCCGGGATGTTCCAGGCAGGCGGCAACCTTCCGGCGGGCGGCCTCTCGATCCGCTTCCAGGAACAGGTTCAGCACGGGATGACCCACCAATTCGTCGACGGTGTAACCGAGGTTCTCCGCGCCGAACGGGTTGACCGACACGACGGCGCCAGCGGGGTCGATCATGAAGTACATCGTGGGGTTGTGCTCGAAGACTGCCCTCCACTTGTCCTCGCTCCTCCGCAGTGCTTCTTCACTTCTTCTGCGCTCGGTGATGTCGTTCGTCGTCTCGAGAAACGCGACGGGATCGCCCGACTCGTCTCGTTCGACGCCCCACCGGCTCGCGACGACGACCTGCTTCCCGTCGCGCGTTGTATGGACGATGTCGCCCTGCCACGAGCCGTTGCGCAGCAGCTCTGCCTCGACATCGGCGAACGGAATGGGAAGTCTGGTGTGCAGGAGCTCGTGCGCGACCTGCCCGAGCGCCTCGTCGGCCGTCCAGCCGTACAGCTCCTCCGCGCCGCGGTTCCAGTAGATGATTCGGCGATCCATGTCGCGGACGAAGACGGCATCATGCGTCAGATCGAGCAGCCGTGCCCGTTCCTCCAGCAGCCGCGCCGCTTTCGTCGATCGGTTCACGAGTCGGGTGATCACGAGCGCGGTCACGAAGAAGGCGGCCAGCTCCACGGCGTCCACTGGATTCTCGATCGCGAACGAAAAGCGCGGCGGGACGAAGAAGTAGTTCAGGGACGCGACGGCGAGGATCGACAGTGCGGCGAGTGGGATGAAGTCGCTCACGAGGGACAGGAGCACGATGAGGATCAAGTAGAAGAAGGCGGTCGGGGTGGAATTGAGCCCGAGCTGGAAGCAGACGACGGTCACCAATGCGAAGGCGCTCAGTCCGAGCAAGACTTTTGACACGGCCCGTGGGAAGGCGCGTGTCGTACGCTTGCTCGCTGGGGTAGGCAACTCGCCGGGAGACGCGACGGGCGACAGTCGTTCACCCATAGTCCACTCGGAAGCTGAGGCGCAATGTGGCGGGTCCACGACCGTGATCGAACCCGCAGCAAGACCCTGCACGCGCCGATGGCCCGGATGATGCCTTCGGGGAACGGATGCGTTCGAGCCTCGGTACGCAGCCGCGCGGCAACGGCCGTAGGACTGCGGCATGAACGCGCGGCACGGCGAGCAGAAACGCCGACATCGCGCGGTGGCTCGAGAATCGACAGGAAGAGATGGAGGAGCGCGAGGAGCTTCAGCTGATCTACGAATCGAAGGGGCTCACCGAGGAAGCCGATCACCTCTCGCGCGCGGTTATGAGCGACGAGCGAACGGCCCTCGATACGCTCTCGCGAGAGGAGCTCGGCATCGACCCGGACCAGCTCGGTGGCTCGCCGTGGATCGCAGCGATCACGTCGTTCCTGCTCTTTGCCGCCGGCGCGATCGTTCCCGTCGTCCCGTTCGTGTTCGTGACGGGCAGCCGCGCCGCGGTCGCAAGCATCGCGGCAGGCGGCGTCGCACTCTTCGCCATCGGCGCCGCCATCTCACTGTTCACGGGTCGCGGTACCGTGTGGTCGGAATCGCGCCAGCTCCTCCTCGGATTCGCCGCCGCCGCTGCCACCTACGCGATCGGCCATGTCATCGGCGTCGCGGTGACGGTTTAGCCAGTCACACTGCGATCGATCGCGCCGACTGCGCGGCCGGAAATTGTGGCACGGCGACGACCGCCGCCGGCGTGATCCCGAGCCTCTCCATTCTCGACAGGAGCGTCGTGCGCTTGAGCCCGAGACGGGCCGCAGCACCGCGAGGACCTGCGACGATGCCGTTCGTTTCGCGGAGCACCCGGACGATGTGCTCCCGCGCCGCGTCGTCGAAGGTTTCGGCGTGTCCCGCCGGCGACCGCGTGATCTTCACGGGCACTTCCAGAGGCGGCAGCTGGAGGCTCCCGCCGTGCGAGAGGATCACCGCGCGATGGATGACGTGTTGCAGCTCGCGCACGTTCCCGGGCCACGGATGCCGGACCAGCTGCTCCATGACCTCGGGCGCAATCGAGTCGATGCGACGGCCGAGGTGCCGGCCGTGCCGTACGACGAAGTGGCGGACGAGGAGCGGAATGTCCCCGGTCCGTTCCCGAAGCGGGGGAAGGTCGATCGGAAACACGTTCAGCCGATAGAACAGGTCGGCGCGGTACTGTCCAGTCGCGACGAGCTCCTCTAGCGGACGGTTCGTCGCCGCGATGACCCTGACGTCGCTCCGGATCGCCTGTGTGCTGCCGACGCGGTCGAATTCCAGCTCCTCCAGCACGCGCAGGAGCTTCGGCTGGAGATCCAGCGGCAGGTCGCCGATCTCGTCCAGAAACAGCGTGCCCTTGTTCGCGAGCTCGAAGCGCCCGATCCGTCGGGCGATGGCGCCCGTGAAGGCGCCGCGCTCGTGGCCGAACAGCTCGCTCTCCAGAAGACCGGCGGGGGTCGCGTTACAGTTGTACCTCACGAGGGGGGCCCCCCGCCGCGCGCTCAGGTGGTGGATCAGGTCGGCGATGAGCTCCTTCCCGGTTCCCGTCTCGCCGCGGATGAGGATGGCCGCATCGGTAGCGGCGACGGTTTCGGCCAGGCGAAGCACTCGCTGGATCGCGGAGCTCCGGCCGACGATCCCGTGCAAGACGGCCGCGCCGGATGCGTCCTCAATCCGGTAGATGGACCGCGCGTCGATCCCTGATGTCTCACACATCGTCGTCATGGTCGCCTTCTCCTCTCGAAAATGCTTTCCGAAGAACTCGCAACAACGTCTCTCTGGCGATCGGCTTTCGCAGGAAGTCGATCGCTCCCGCGGATCGTGCCCGGCGCTCCTCGTCGTCGCTCGCCCGGCCGCTGACGAATATGACGGGGATGGCGAGGCCGCGTGCGGTGACGCGTCGCTGGACCTCGAGCCCGTCCATGTCCGGCATGCGGACGTCGAGCAGGAGGCACCCCGTTTGCGCGGCCACCGGAGAGGCAAGGAACTCCTCCCCCGAGGCGAACACCTCGGCACGATAGCCGAAGGACCGGATCAGGCGGCCTGCCGAGTTCCGGACCGACGCATCGTCGTCCACGATGGCGACGAGCGGCGGTTCACCCGGCGGGCCTTGCGCCTGGTCATCCGCGTCGGATCTCGTCATGGCGCGAAGGTACCGGCGAGCGACCCGCCGATCTAGCTGTCTCTTGGGACAGGTGCCGGACCTGTCCCTTGGGACAGGTTGGGCTTCAATCCTGCGGCGCGAGGCCGAGCTGTCCGGCCATCCGGACGAGGTCCGCGACCGAGTCGGCCTCCATCTTCTCCATGACGTGCGCGCGATGGAACTTGACCGTCCGCTCCGTCGTCGCGAGCTCGCTCGCGATCTGCTTGTTCGGGCGCCCGGCGATCACCAGCGCCATCACCTCCCGCTCGCGCGCCGTGAGCCGCGCGTAACGATCGCGCAAGGCATCGACGTCGTGGCGCGCCCGCTGGGACGCGCGATCGCGCTCGATCGCGGCTCGGATGGCGGCGAGCAGGTCGTGCGAGCGTGTCGGCTTGGTCAGGAACTCGACCGCGCCCTCCTTCATCGCGCGTACCGACATCGGGATGCTGCCGCGCCCGGTGATGAAGATGATCGGGATCTGCAGGCCGGACTGCGCGAGCTCCCGCTGCAGGTCGAGACCGCTCAGCCCCGGAAGGTGGACGTCGAGCACGAGGCACGACGGATGGTCCACCCGCGCGTGGTCCATGAACTCCTTCGCGGACGCGAACGTCTGGACGTTCAATCCCATCGAGCGCACGAGGCGCTCGGTCGACCGCCGGACCGAAGGATCGTCGTCGACGATGAATACGGTCGCTTCCGCATCGGTCACGCCGCTGCAGATACCTTCGCCGCGGGAAGACGCAAGGAGAAGATCGCGCCCCGCCGGCGATCGGATTCGGCCCACGGGCGGCGGCTGCCGTGGCCTTCGATGGTCGTCGACGGCAGCTCGTGCGCGACCCCGCCGCGAGCCTCGGCGGCCGCCCATCGACAGAGCCGTGGCGGTCATCGTCGGAGTGTAGCGCTTCGGCGACTCGAGCAGCAAGGTGGCCGACTACTCGACTCCGCGCGTTCCAGTCTGGCAACTACGACCTCGACTCCATAGGGCGCCTTCGCTTCGCTCGCGCTCTGAGCACCGCGCGTCGGGTAGCGTAAGCGTCAACGTGAAGACTCCGTGCTTGGCGCGGTCCTTTACCTTGTAGCAGGCGACGTGATCGCCGGTTTGCGCGAGGGCGAGTCCGGCGAGAGCTGCCACACCGAGCAGCGCGATGATCTGGATTCGCACGCAGTTCAGAAGCTGCATTGTCGAACCTCCATGGCTTCGCCGGTTACGTGCGCAATTACCGTGCCGTGCCGGGATCACGCCGGCGCCGCGATTCCGAGCACGCGTCGGCGAGCCCTTCGTCACTGCTGCCGACGTCTCGGCACAGCGGGGCGAGGCGAGCAGTACGCGATAGGCCGCGTACGTCCGCTTCGCCATCGCGATTCCGCTGGTTCAGGAGCCGATCGGGCACCTTGCCGACGGCGGGACCAGATCGGGATCGAGCTGCGCGACCTCGCCGAAGCCGGCAAGGTCAGCCCCCGGGCACACGAGCCTACGAGACCACTAGAATGTGCGACCCGGCAGTTCCGCGCGGCATGCGTTGCTAAAGTCTCGTAGTGGGTCCATCGCCGCTTCTCTCGCGACGAAGTCTTGCTCCAGATCGCGCAGCGTCTTGTTTGGCGCGAGGTACGTCTCGATGATCAGCCGTACAACCTGGTCTGCTTCCTCCACGACTCGTCCTGTTGAAAGCACACGCATCCTGCTGACGAGAGCATACAGCTTGACCAGGTTGGACACGTCCGCCTTGTCGTGCTCGTACGCGTCCGCGTACAGCCGTGAGGATTCTTCGATGAAATTCTTGTACAGCTCCTCGCGCCGCTCGATGTCGTGCTGGCGCCGCTGCGCCCTGAACTGCGCGTGCTGGGTCTGCCACGCCGTCACCAAGGACGTCATTCCGCCGATCGTCGAGCCGGCCAGCGCCGCCAAGGCCGAAAAGTATCCAGGATCCATGGTCGGATTCCGTCCGATAGGGGTTCAGTGGTTCCGCTGGAAGGAGTCCCGCGACCGCTCGAAGATGTCTGTCAGCTGCCTCGACATGACGCTGCGGCCGATTCCTTTCTTGACGGACGATCCGAAGCCGGCGACCTGATCCGTGGAGACGCGGCTGCGATAGACCACCATCGTTCCCTCCGGCACCGGAATCAATCCCGCGAACGCTTGCGACGTGTTGTAACCGTGGCTCACGTAGAACTCGCGATCCGCGGTGACGAATATCTCACCGATCGGCATAGCGAGTCGATGGCGTAGTGTGTAGTTCGGGCGGCCGTCGAGGTCGTAGCGCAGCCAGTAGAAGTGCTCTTCGAGCCCGGGGGGCTTCCCTACCGGATATGCGAGCAGCACGTGCTGAAGGGCCGGGGCGTGCTGCTCGAGCAGTAGCGCCGCTTCGGAGGCGCGCCGCAGCTCGCCGGACGGCTCGAAGGGGCCGTCGCGGCGCTCGTATGCAGCCATGCCGCCGAGCCCACGCTGAAGATACGATTGGTACCGCGCGAGCAGCAGAAGCCTCAGTTCTTCTTCGACGCGTCGCTTCACGTCGTCGCCGGCGGAAGCCAGCGCGTTGAACGCCCGGATCTCGTCCCGAGAGAGGTTGAGCGTCTCCCCGGGGCTGGCGGCGAGATAGCGACTCGCCTCTGCCGCCCCGTCCGGCTCGAGTACGAGGCTCGTGAAGTCGGCAGGAGCTCCTGGGCCGCGAATCACTGCCGAGGCCGAGAGCTGTGGGTCGGCCTTCAGGTCGATCGCCGTCCGAAACGCTTTCACGACTTCGGCAAGTGGCTGCTGGACGAGGAACGTGAGGCCCACGCCCAGCTCACGGTCTGACGACTCCTCCGTATCGGAGTGCACCATTTCGCCGTGACGGAGGCGAGTGACGGCATCCGTAGGAAGATTGATGTCCGCAGTCACTCGATCGACGGTAAAGCCGCCGGTCGCCATCATGATCCGCGGCGTCAGTACCACCAGAGCTCCCACGAACACTCGCCAGCCACCCTTGCGCATCGAGTCCTCCTTCAGCCTACAGGCGCGGGCAGACGCACGCGGTCGCGATGCATGGACTCGAAGCGTTCGAGGATCCTGTCACGCGTCGCCCTGTCCACGACCACCGGCATGGGACGCCCGTGAAGCTTCGCCGCGATGGAGTCCCCCTCACGAAGGAGCACGCTCTGAATCGTTCCACGGGTCTGCTCGGGTTCCGGCTCGCTGGCCTCGTGCGTGTCGATCACGAGCGCACGCTCCAGCCGCTCCACCAAGGAGGGCGAGCCCGCCACGTCCCACGCCACGTGGCCGAGGGGCCGACGCCGGTGCGTGGCCCGCGCGGGATCGTCATGGACGACGGCGTCGCAAAGCCGGCAGGACACGAGGCCGCATTCGTCGCATTGGCGGCGGGCCACGTGCGAAGCGTCGAGGCTGCAGCGCATCGAGGCGAGCGGCAGCCGCTTGTAGAAGGCCTCCACGGCTTCCTCGTGTCCCGGCTGCGCACGCACCTTCTCGCCGAGCGCGACCGCCCGCGCACGCACCTCGGGCCGCAACGCGAACGTGATCGCCTCGGCCAGTGTCTCCGCCGTGAGCGCGCCGATCGGTACGGGTTCCGGTCCCGCGCCGGACTCGGCAACGATCCGGCCCCAGAAATACTGGTCGCCGAAGAAGGGCACCACGATCGTCGGCAGCCCGCTGCGCAGGCCGGCCGCGGTGGTGCCGGCGCCTCCGTGGTGGCAGACCGCAGCGCAGCGTGGGAACAGCCAGTCGTGCGGAAGATCGTCCACGAGATGCACGTTCGGAGGGACGGAGCCCGTACCGAGCTTCGCCCAGCCCCGGGCCACGACCCCGCGGACCCCTGCCCGCTCGAGGCCGTCGAAGATGGTCGTCGTGAGCGCTACGGGATCGGGCGCCGGGCACGAACCAAACCCGACGTAGACAGGTGGATCGCCTGCCGCCAGGAACTCCCGCAGCGCATCCGGCGGCTCGAAGCGAGCGGCCTCGTCGAGAAAAACGAAACCCGTGACGTCGATTTCAGGTCCCCAATCGTCCGGCTTGGCGAGCACACTCGGGGACCAGAGGTAGGCATGCGGCACGGCCAGCTCGTGGACCAGACTCGCGCCGTGCTCGCCCAGATGAATCCGCTCGAGGCCGAGGGTTCGTTCGCGAAATTCGTTCACGAGGTCCGAGAGCCCGAGCCAGGTGAGCAGGTCGAAGGCCTCGAAGGAGAGACGGTTCACGATGCGGACATGCGCCTCGGACATCACGTGGGTGAAGGGATGTGCGAAGGCGTTGGTCGGGCTCCAGGGCATGGTGAACATGATGTGCAGCGGCGCATGCAGCGCCTGCGCCACGTGGATGTGTCCCTGGGTCGGCGGGTTCGCGATCACCGCATCGGCCACGAACGGCACCGCATCAAGCCGTCCCGGGTCGGGTTCGGTGCACGCGGCCCACGTGGACGCGAGGATCTCGGACATCATCTCGCGCTTGCGCGGCACCTGCTCCAGGAGCTGATCGAGGTGGTGCGGAATGAGGTGGCCGCCCGTCAGCACCATGTACTCCATCAGCTCGCGTGGATCGCCCGCGAGGGGGAAGAACTCGATGCCGTGGGACTCCACGAACTCGCGAAATACCGCATGGGTCGCGAGGCGCACGCGATGGCCATCCTGCGCCAGACGCTGCGCGATCGGGAGGAAGGGCTGGACGTCGCCTCGGGAACCGACGATCAAGATGGCGATCGCGAGCTCGGGCACTGCCCCCGCCACTTCACCGCCGATCTGCTCCGCAAATGATGCGTGAGAGATGGCGGCATCGAGGAGCTGTTCGCCGCCTCTCCCGGTCGGATCGTCGAGCTCGATTGCAACGCGGTCTCCATCGAGCATCGACACCCTCCGAACCGCATCACGGAGGAGCGCGCGCTGGCGTGCGTGGTGCAGCTTTCGCTCGAAGAGACGCGCCGAGTCCACGACGTTCATCCCCGCGGCGTAGCGAGCGCAAGGGTGTTCGGGCTCGCGATGCGGACCGCGGTCACGACCGTCGGCCTCCGTGCCGAGAATGCCGAATGGTGGCCACCTACGCGCCTTCTTCCGACGGAGCGTCGGGCAGCGGAACCTCATACACCGCGACGGCGCCTCCGACCGAGACCGGTCGCGCGTCGCCGCCGAGCTCCCGAATGAGCGCCGTGACGCCCACGTTCACGGCCAGGACCTCGGCGCGAAACATCGTGATGCCGCGCTCGCGTGCGGCCGCACCGAGTGCGCGCAGGAGAAGTCTCCCGAGGCCGCGCCGTTGCAGGTGGTCGGCCACCACGACGGCCGCCTCCGCGGCGTGCGGTGCCGCCGCGAGGCGAATGAAGCGGGCGGCACCAAACGGGTCGCCCTCCCGAGGAGCCACCGCCGCCGATTCCGCGGCGATCGCCACATGGTTCCACTCGTCCACGTCCAGGAGCCGACCGAGGATCGTCTCGGGCAGCCGTGGCATGGCCGCAAAGAAGCGCAAGTAGCGGGACTGCGGCGATAGCCGAGCGAAGCCCCGGAGCAGCCAGGCCCGATCGTCGGGAAGCAAGAGACGAAGTCGGACGCTGGTGCCGTCGGAGAGATGATGAATGGAGGCGTAGTCTCGGGTGAAGCGCCGAACCGGGTCGCGTTCGAGAGGCGCCGCGAGAAGCGCGGGTTCACGGTCGGGCGAAGGCATCACGCAGCACCGGTCGCCGTCGTCGCCGAGCCGTCTCGTGTCGAGCGATTCATCGGGTGGCGGAGCCTCGTCGCCGCAAGAGGCGCGTGCAGGATCGACCGAGGCACCCAATCGGGATGGTCGTGATCGAGAGCTCGATGAGCACTGTAGCCCGTGGTGCAAGCACCGTACCGCGCGTCGGGACGAAAAGGAGGGGATCATACACGACGCCGGCACTCAGGTTCTTCCAGCAGGTGCCGACGCCTCGGCAGACCTGACGAATGTCGTCGCTGCGTGAATCGAGCAACCTCAAGGCCCTGCCCTCCTCACGCAGGAGCACCGGAACGGTGGGATGCCGTCGTCAGCTTCCGCAGCCACTCGAACGCCGAGCCCGACAGCATCTCCCCGGTGCAGCGCCAGCGCCAGTTGCCCGCGGCCCGACCGGGCACGTTCATCCGGGCTTCGCTCCCGAGATTCAGGAGGTCCTGCAACGGAGCGATGGCGAGCGCGGCCACCGACGACCATGCGAGGCGCATCAGCACTGAGGAGGCGTCGCCCCTCTCCTCGCCGTGGCGCTCGAGGTAGTGCCGGAGCTCCTGCCGCTGGCCATCCGGCAGGTCCTCATACCAGCCGCGCGTCGTCGGATTGTCGTGGGTGCCCGTGTAGACCACCGTGTTGGCGACGTAGTTGTCGGGCAAGTACGGATTGTCCGCATGGCCGTCGAAGGCGAATTGAAGCACCCGTGTACCGGGCACGTGAAATTCGTCGCGGAGCGCAAGCACATCGGGCGTGATCATCCCGAGATCCTCGGCGATGAACGGTAGCGCTCCGAGCTCGGTCTGCACCGCACTGAAGAAGGAGGCGCCCGGCCCCGCTATCCAGCGCCCGGGACGGGCCGTCGGTGCCCCGGCCGGAACGTGCCAAGCAGCCGCGAACCCCCGGAAATGATCCAAGCGAATGGCGTCCACGTAGGCCAGGAGCGCCCGCACGCGGTCGATGCACCATCGGTAGCCGGTCTCCCGAAGCATGTCCCAGTCGTAGACGGGGTTTCCCCAGAGCTGCCCCTCGGCGCTGAAATAATCTGGCGGCACTCCGGCGACGAACCGCGGCCGGTGCTGCGCGTCGAGGAGAAAGAGTTCCGGATTCGCCCATACGTCGCTCGAGTCGGGCGACACGAAGAAGGGTAGATCTCCGATCAAATGGACGCCCTTGGCATGGGCATGTGCCTTCAGGCGCTCCGCCTGACGGCACAGGAGAAACTGGGCAAAGCGGATCTGATCGACCTGGTTCCTCAGATCTCGACGAGCCTGTGCGAGGGTGGCGGGCTCGCGCTTCACCAATTCGGCTGGCCACTCGAGGTAGTGGCGCCCCTCGTACTTTGCTTTGAGCGCTCGGAACAGGGCGTAGTCGTCGAGCCAGTGGGCGTGTTCGGTGGAGAACTCTGCAAAGCGGTCACGCAGATCCGGGCGCGCTCCCGCACGAAAGGCGGCCCATGCCGTCTCGAGCATGTGGTGCTTGAACGGGACGACGGCCTCGTAGTCGACCGCCGTCGCCGAGAATCGCCGATGCTCCCGGTCGCTCGGCCTCACCAGGCCGTCCTCGATCAGCCAGTCGGGGCTGATCAGGAGCGCGTTGCCGACGAAGGAGGACTGTGGCTGGTACGGGGAGTCGCCATACCCGGTCGGACCGAGGGGCAGCGCCTGCCACCAACCCTGCCCCGCCTCGTGGAGCCGGTCGATCCACTCGAGTGCAGCGGGCCCCACGTCGCCGACGCCATACGACGACGGCAGCGATGTGACGTGCAACAGCAAGCCCGACGCGCGATACCCCGGCGGAAACGGGGAGAGGCTTGGTCGGCGCTCGTCGCTCATGGCCCTGCGTCTCGTCCGCCGAACGAATCGGACTTCTGGCCCAGTTCCGCAAGTGCCGTGCCGCAACCGAGCGGGCGATGAATCGTCACGCTGCCGAACCTCGGCACGCATCGTCTGATCCGCGACAGAGGACGGTAGTTCGTCACATCTGTCGAGGGATCGACAGCCGCACTTCCCACACGCCATCAACGACGCGCCGGCTCTCTGGTCCGACGTCGCCTTGCCATCGCGTGGACGTTGCGAATGGTCGGCGCGGTTGCGAGACATCGTCACGTCGTCGGGTCGTAGGCTTGCAGGGATTCGCCGATCCGATCTATGCGACGCCATGCGCGAGGGCCACGCGACATCACTGCCGAGGAAGAGCTCGGCGAGCAGCCGCGCCCTTCGACCACCATGCGTCGAGTCGTGTCGCGCGTACCGGCGCGGCCTCGCGGTCGCCGGCCTGCTCGTCGCGGTTCCCGGCTGCGGCCTGGCCCCGTCCGTCAACATCCTCGGCTCCTTCTTCCCGGCATGGCTCATCTCCATCGTCATCGGGGTCGTGCTGACGATCGTCACTCGGCAGGTGTTCATAGCATTGGGCATCGCTTCGCAGCTCAGTCCGGCGCCGCTGGTGTACCTGGCTCTCGCCGGTTTCTGGATCTTCGCCACGTGGCTTCTCCTGTTCGGAAGCTAGGATGGCCGATCCGCGAAGCAGGCTCGGACGGTTGGTCGGAATCGGCATCGCCGCGGGCGCCCTCATCCTCGGCGTCGTGGTCGTCCGACGCGTCGTGCTGCATCCCCAGACCGACGACGCTGTCGTGATGGCCGACATCATCGGAGTGGTGCCCCAGGTGAGCGGAACCATCACCGAGCTGCACGTGAAGGACAACCAAAGGGTGAAGCAAGGCGACGTCTTGCTCGTCGTCGATCCACGCCCGTACGAGTTCGCGGTGCAGCGCGCACGCGCCGAGGTCGCTGCTCTCGACGGCGAGATCGAGGTCACCCAGCGGCGCATCGAAGGCCAACGCTTCGCGGCTGCTGCCGCCAAGGCGACCGTGCAGCGCATGGAGGCCCAGCTGAAGAACGCCACCGACACCCTCCACCGCCTCGAGCCGCTCTTGCCGAAGGAGTTCGTGACGGCGGACAAGATCGACCAGGCTCGCACGGCGAAGCTCACCGCCGCCGCCGGGCTCGACGAGGCGCGGCAGAAGATGGATCAGGCGGAGAAGGACATCGGTGATCTCGAGGCGCTGCTCGCGAAGCGGAGCGCGGCGCAGGCGGCGCTCGGCAAGGCGGAACTCGACCTCGACTTCTGCTACGTGCGCGCACAGTTCGACGCGCTCGTCGTCAACCTGCACACCTCGGTCGGCGCGTTCGTGGGACCCGGTCCGGTCCCCGTGTTCTCGCTGGTCGACACCCGGGCCTGGTACGTCCTGGCGAACTATCGCGAGACCGAACTCGACCACATTGCGCCCGGGATGGAGGCGGAGGTGTACGTGTTGACGGACCCCCGCCTCCGATTCAGGGGCACGGTGCAGGGGATAGGATGGGCGGTGAATCCCGAGGATCAACCGATCACTCCGGGACTCCCGCCGATCAAGCGCGAGCTCAACTGGGTGCACATCGCGCAACGATTTCCCGTGCGCATCCGCATCGACGACCCGCAGCCACCACACGTCTTCCGCGTCGGTGCGTCCGCGGTCGCGATCATCCGCGGCTGGCCCCCCGGCGGGCCCACCAACCGACCAGACTGAGGCCGCGTTGCCTGGGGTGCAGACCGCGTCCTTGTCCCTCCCCACCCACGGGCCGTCGGGGCGGCCACCGTTGTTCGACTTCCTGCGCAAGGAACTGGCGCCGTTTCCCGGGCGAGCCATCGCCACGTGCCGCGTCGTCATCGCGTGCGTCGTGGTGCTGGTGCTCTGCATGGCGCTCCGGATCCCCGAGCCTCACCTCGCCGTGTGGGTGGTGACCCGGGTCGCGATGGAGGAGTCCAGCGAGTCGCTCCTCACCGGCGTCGTGTTCCTGGTCGCTCTCACGGTCGGGCTCGCCATCCCGCTCGTCCTGCTGACCTTCGCCATGGACCAGGCCTGGCTGCGCTTCTGTCTGATGGGGACCATGGCCGCCCTCGGGCTGTTCCTCAGACAGACGTTCGTCATCGGCGCGTTGGGCTTCGTGATCGGGCTCATCGGCACGATCATCATGACCGTGCCGGACTTCATCCCGATCCCGGAGCTCGCCGTGCGCGGAAGCCTCTGGCTGTGGCCGGTCTTCGCGCTCGGTGTCAGCGCGGCGGTCGCTGCGAATCTGCTCATCGCCCCAACCGATCCCGAGGGGCTGCTCTGCGAAGAGCTCAAGGCGCGTCTGCGAGCGACGGAGGACGCGATCGCGCGCCGCCTGGGCGGGCGGTCCGAAGAGCCGGGGGCCACGCGGCTCGCCGGGGCGGGCGTCGCGAGGCTGCTCCTGCTCCTCAAGAGCGCGGAGGTCGCGCATCCCTCCCTCAAGGCGCGTCATCCGCAGCAGAGCGCGCTGATCACGTTGGTCGATCGGCTCATCACCAGCGCCGCTGCCCTTGAGCTGCTCCCTCGCGCCGCGCCACGCACGGACGAGCGCGAGCGACTCGAGCGCGTCGCCGAGAGCTGCGCGCGAGTACGACGTGCGCTCGACGACGGGCGGGTGCCGGAGCGCGTGCAGCCGATCGCCAGCCCGCCGCCGCACGCAGGCGACGTTTCGGCGGTCTTCCCTGTGATCATCGAGCTCGAGCACGTGGTCGACCTGATGCAGCAGGCACTCGGCCCCGAAGCGATCCCCGCGGAAGTCGGCTCGTCCGACCCCGGACGTCTGTTCGTGCCCGACGCCTTCACGAACCCGGATTACGTCCACTACGCACTCAAGGGGGCGCTCGCGGTCATGATCTGCTACGTGCTGCAGAGCGCCGTCGACTGGCCCGGCATCCGCACATGCATCATCACGTGCCTGATCGTCGGTCTGGGGAGCGAGGGCGCGACGATCCAGAAGGGTACGTTGCGTATCTCCGGCGCGCTGGTCGGCGCATCGATGGGCTTCTTGGCCATCCTCCTGCTCGTCCCCGGTATGGAGTCGATCACGTCGCTGGCACTGCTGGTCGCCGCCGGCACCGCGGTCGCCGCGTGGGTCGTGCTCGGGAGCCCGCGCATCGCGTACGCCGGGGTGCAGATCGCGTTCGCCTTCTACGTCTGCGTGATTCAGGGATTCGAGCCGACCTGGAACTTCTACACGATCCGCGATCGTCTGATCGGCATCCTGCTCGGCAACACGGTCATCACGCTCGTGTTCCACTACATCTGGCCCATGCCTGCGTCGGGTGCGATGTGGAAGAGCCTCGGGTCGGCGCTGCGCGCCATGGCACGGCTCGCAACCGTCGGGAGCGGCGGTGGGGACCACGCCGTCGTGGTCCGGGCGGTCCAGGGTCTGCGCGTTCAAGCCTCTCGCGACTTCGCGACCGCGCAGCAGTTGGCGGACCAAGGAGCCTTCGAGGTCGTGGATCCCGGCGGCGATGGACTGGCCGCACGCGAGCGGCTGCAGCGTGCCGCGGCCGATGCGCAGTCCGTCTTCCTGACCCAGTTGGCGATCGCCCATCAGCGGCTCGACGGGGTGGCTCCGGATGCGCTCGTCGCCGATCTGCGCCGCTTCGACGCCGTCGTGTCCGACAGCCTCGAGGTGATCGCCGAGCGCGCGGAGCGCCGGGCGCGGCGCGCCCTCCCCGACTTGCGCGGGCGGCTCGACGCAGTCGCCGTGCGCACCGAGGACAACGTGCCAGGGGTGACGGCCCACATCGAAGGGCGACTGGCGCTGTATCGCGAGCTCATACCGCGCATCGAGCGGCTCGGGGCGGATCTGGCCGAGTGATGCTGCGCGACCCTCGCAGCCCTGCGCCTGGTTTGGTCCTGGCACTCGGGATGACGTTGCTCGACGCGTGCGCCGCGCTGCATCCCTTCGAGAATGCCCCGCCGTCACCAGTACGCCCGTGGAGGGCTCCGGACTTGCCGGCCTACGAGGCGGCGCTGTCGCAGACCGAGCACGCACGCGAGTCGGGGATCGTGTCCATCGATCCGCGCAAGACCTACGAGCTTGGGGAGCTGATCGACGTCGCGCAGCGCACCAATCCGGAGACTCGCGTCGCCTGGGAACGCGCGCGTCAGGCCGCCATCGCCGCGGGCCTGGTGGAAGGATCGTACTATCCCGTCCTCGCATTGGTGGCGACGGGCGCCGTGGCTCACGTCCCGCTCCCGATTCCGACGACGGTCGTTCCCGGCGGTGTCTTCACGGCCGACACGCAGTTCTTCATCCCGGCGCTCAGCCTGGAGTGGCTGCTGCTCGACTTCGGGCGGCGCCGCGCCCTCGTGGATGCAGCGCAGGCGCTGACCATGGAGGCGACCGCCGGCTTCAACGCCAAGCACCAGCAGATCGTCTTCGACGTCACGCGCCAGTTCCATGCGTTGACGGCCGTGCGCGGCAAGGTTGCCGCCGACCGTGCCGCCCTCGCGTCCGCTCGGAGCCTCGAGGCCGCCGCGGCCGAACGCAAGCAGAACGGGCTCGCCACGCTTCCCGAGGTCCTGCAGGCGCAGGAGGAGACCGCGCGCGCGACCTACGAGCTCGAGGACGCCCTCGCCGAGGAGCACGACGCTCGGATGGCGCTGCTCGAGACCATCGGCATCCGCCCCGGCACGCCGATCGACGTCGCCGACGTCTCACAGCAGCCACTGCCACCCGCGCTCGACGAGTCGGTCGACGAGGCGATCGATCGGGCACTGACGCAGCGCCCCGACCTGATTGCGCGGCTCGCGAGCGTACGTGTCAAGGAAGCCGAGGTGCGCAAGGCGAACGCGGACTATTGGCCGCGCCTCGTCGCGCGCACGGCGGTCGCGAGCAACATCGGGCAGCTGAAGGTCGAGGACAGCGCGTATCAGGGCGTCCACGAGCTCCAGTACGACGCGGGCTTCCGGTTCGAGTGGACGCTGTTCGAGGGGTTCGAGCGCCGGAACAAGGTGTACCTCGCCGAGTCGCGGCAGCAAGAAGCCGAGGACGAGCTGGATCACGCCAAGGACAAGGCCGTGCGTGAGGTCTGGAAGGCGTACAACGACACGAAGGTAGCCCTGGCCAAGCATCATGCGGCGGCGGCATTGCTCGCGGCCTCCGACAAGGCATGGGCCGCCACGCTCGAGTCTTACCAAAACGGGCTCGCCACGTTCCCCGACGTCCGTGAGGCGGAGCGGAACCTGGCGCGCGCGCGGACGCTCGACCAAGCCGCCCGGGCGGAGGTGTTGACGCGGGCTGCGGCCTTCGCGCTCAGCACCGGCGACCTGGCGCGACCCTGATGGGGCCTCCCCGGTGACCTCGCGGCGCCGAGTCCTCGTCGGACACGACGACGCGCCGGCACGCCGGCATCGCGGGTACCGCCTCCGCGCTCGCTTCTGAGCACACCAGCTGCCAACCGGCCATGGCTTTCTTACCGCCGTCGACGACGTGGCGGCATGCCGACGCATCGTCACATGCGCCGGATGCTCGGCACCGCTCTCATACCATCAGAGGGACGAAGTCACGGCACCCGAGCACCAAGTCTCGGCACGCCCTTCGCAACGCAGCGTAGAGAATCGCGCGCAGAACGAACGGGATGGAACGTCAGGGTGAGACGAATAGCTGGACGACAGGCCTCCGTGGACTACGAGTCCTCGGCAGCGAACTCTCCGCCCTCGTCCAGGTCGTCAGCGCCCTGCCCCGCCGATCGCTCGCGACCGACACGCTGGACGACGGGTACGGCCATCCGATCCCGTGCGTCCTCGTGCACGGCGTTCTCGGCGACTCGACGAACTTCACAACCCTCCGCCGCCATCTCGCTCGTCACGGCATCCGCCGGTTCTCGAGCTTCGGGTACCGGCCACGCCTCGACTACCAACGGCTCACCGCGCCCTTCGGCGAGCACGTGTCGCGTGTGTGTCGCGAGACCGCTGCGCCACAGGTCGACGTCGTCGCCCATAGCTTGGGTGGCCTCGTCGTGCGGTACTTCGTGCAAACGGTCGGCGCGCACCTCGTGCGCCGCCTCGTGACGCTCGGCACGCCGTACCTCGCCTGCACGAACCCGTCGCAAGAGCTCTCGATCTTCGCGGAGCACGACGCGATCGTGCCACCGCCCCTCGACGGAGCACATCGCAGAATGCACGTTATCGAGGGGTGCGGACACTTGGGCCTGCTCACGGACGAGCGAGTGCTCGCAGCGGTCCTACGTGACCTCATCCGCCCGACGCTGGTCGTTGGTCGCGTCGATGCCCGTGCCGCCTGATCGTTCAGGACTTCGTGACGAGCGATCGCCGCGAAATGCCCATGGGCCGACACGCGGCCTGTCGGGAGCCGCGGGGCTGGCGTGTCGTCCATGCATGGCACGGTACTTGCGGGAACATGCATCGTCGTGACGACACCCCGACGCACTCATGCGCGGGCAAGTCGAATCGACTCGTTGATTTTCGTTGCACCCCAAAAGGAGCAGGCACTTGGTGGCAGAAGGAAGTAGGCCCCGCGCGGCGGCCGTGGGTTCGCCCCATCGAGGCCATTCTGAACAGAAGAGCCTTTATCGAGGAGGAAGGCGACGCCGGTACGAGCGCGGCATCCTGCGACACGGACGTGGCATGGCTGTCGTGAATCGCTCCACTCAAAACGTGACACGTATGCGGTCGTGCGCGCTCATCGTCGTCGCGATCACGGCCGGCTGCGCTTGCGCGCCCGGCGTCGCGGTACCGGACCGGAACGTGCGCGGCGCACGGCCAGCCGAGGCGTCGAACCTCGACGAGGCGTCGGACTACGATCCGTGGCAGCCCTTCAACGATCTCTACAGCCCGGCACGCAACGGCTATCTCCAGCACCATCGCGCGACGATCCTCCGCGCCGCGGCCGATCGCCAGGAGCAGTGGCCGTGGGCGTTCGAACGGCCCGAACCGACGAAGACGACGGTCGCCGTGGTGGCGGCCGAGCCGGAGGCTCCGATCGCGGTGGCGAGCGCCGAGCCGAAGGCCGACCTGCAGGCCGCGCCATCATGAAGACATCCGCGCTGCAGCAGATCGTCGAGGTCGAACCGCGACCACGCCTGCGCGCGGTGTCCTCGGCCGTCGTGCTCCGCGATCTCCGTCGCGAGTACGACGGTCGCGAGGTCGTGCGCGGGGTCTCGCTCGAGGTTCGCGAGGGAGAGATCTTCGGGCTCCTCGGCCCGAACGGCGCCGGCAAGACGACCCTCCTGTCGATGATCTCGACCCGTCTGCGGCCGACGAGCGGCGACGTTTGGGTGTACGGCAAGCACGTCGTGCACGACCTCGATGCCGCGCGCCGGCTGCTGAACGTCGCGCCGCAGGAGGAAGCGCTCTATCGCACTCTCACGGCTGCCGAGAACCTCGCCTTCTTCGCGGAGCTGTACGGCGTGCCGCGCGCGCAGCGCCGGCGCGCAGTCGCCGACACGCTCGATGTGGTCGGCCTCACGGGACGCAAGGACGACCGCGTCGACACGTACTCGGGCGGCATGCGCCGGCGACTGAACCTCGGCTGCGCGCTCGTGAGCGGCCCGCGCGTCGTGCTGCTGGACGAACCCACGGTCGCCGTCGATCCGCAGTCGCGCGCGCACATCTTCGATGCCGTCCGTGCGCTCCGCGCCCGCGGCACGACGATCCTCTACACCACGCACCATCTGCAGGAAGCCGAGGGCCTGTGCGACCGCATCGCCATCATGGACGAGGGGCGGGTGGTGGCGTCGGGGACCCTTCCCGAGCTTCTCGCCCTCTCGCGCACGACCGAGGTCGTGGAGCTCCGCCTGCGCGAGGCGCTCCAGACGACGGCGCCCCTGCGCGCGCTCGACGGCGTACGTGGCGTCGAGGTGGTCGGGCCCGAGCTCCGCATCTCGACCTCGCGCGCGCAGCAGGTGCTGCCGCGGCTGTATCGAGCGGTGTCCGCCCTCGGGCACAGCGTCGTGCGCACGCGCGTGACGCCGGTGACGCTCGACGACGTGTTCCTCGAGCTCACGGGGAAAGAGTTGCGCGACTGATGTGGGCCCGGCCTCTACACCGCGGCTTCGAGCGTCGCCGCGGGCTCGGCGCCCGCCGTCACGCCGAGTAGCCGGAATTCGGTGTCGATCGCCGCGACCAGGTCGTGTACGTCGGGCACCGCGTCCCAGTCGGCGTTGATGCCCCAGAAGAGCCGCCCGTCGTAGCTGAACAGCGCGATCCCGAGCGCCTGGCGCTGGAAGAGCGGCACGAGGGGATAGGCGGCGACCAGGCGGGCGCCCAGGAAGTAGAGCGGGAACTGTGGTCCGGGGACGTTCGTCACCACGAGGTTGAAGGGCTGCGACACCGAAGCGAGCCGCGCCGACTGGGCGATCAGCGTCGTCATGGTCCAGTCGGTGACGTCCTCGATCGCGCGCGCCGCGTCGATCTGATGCGAGTGCTTTGCCGTCTCCATCTCCTGGCGCACGCGTTGGAGCCGACGTTCCATGTCGGCCACGTCGACGGGTAGCCGGACGAGGACGCTCGCCACCCGGTTGCCAGTCCCGCCGTACCCGGCGCGGAGATTGACGGGTACCATGGCGCGGAAGTCGAGCCGGTCGACGTCGACGCCGCGGGCGCCGAGGTAGCGGCGCATCGCACCCGCGACGACGGCCAGCACGACGTCGTTGACCGTGCCGCCGAGCCGGGTCCTCACGGCCTTCACCACGGCCAGGTCGATCGCAGTCCAATCGAAACGGCGGTGCGGTCCGATCGCGACGTTCAAGGGAGTCGGCGATGCGGGACGGAAGGCCGTCGTGAGGCTCTCGGCCAGCCCCTCGAGCGTACCGCCGACGATCGAGGCCGTCGCTCGCGGCTGCGTGACACCACGCGCGGCGGCGCCGGCGAATCCGAGCGCTCCCCCGAGCCGGTGCCAGAGCTCGGCGCACACGAGCTCGCGCGGTCGCGGTACCGGCCGCGGCTGGAACGGCCGCGATTGCTCGGCGAGCCGAGGATCGGGTCCCGGGGCGGGCCGCAGCGTGGCAGTCGTCATCTCGACGCCGCCGATGCCGTCCACCATGCAGTGGTGGACCTTCGACACGACGGCGAAGCGGTTGCCCTCGAGCCCTTCGACGAACCACGACTCCCAGAGCGGCTTGCCGCGGTCGAGCTGCTGGGACATCACGCGGCCCGCGAGGCGCTTCAGCTGACGCTCGTCGCCGGGGAGCGGCAGGCGCGTGTGGCGGAGATGGTAGTTGAGATTGAAGGAGGCGTCGTCCACCCAGACGGGATGGCCGAAGATCGGGGTCGTCTCGACGCGTTGGTGATAGCGCGGGACGCTATCGAGAACGACAGACACGAGATGGTGGACGCTGTCGAGATCCAGGGCGCCGGCCGAGCCCATGCCGGGCTCCGCCTCGAAGACGCCCACCGAGCCGATGTGCATGTGCGAGCACCGGTCCTCGATGGCGAGAAACGTCGCGTCCAGGGCGGAAAGCCGTTCGTGGTGCGCAGCTCGGCCCATGGGTCCCTGTAGCACCAGGGGTGCCAACGGATGACCCCTCGCCGCGCCGGCGCCGTTCCCACGCCTGACCCGCGACGAGCTCGTCAGGTCCTGCCCGTGGGAAGGCGCCCCCACGAACGCGACGTGGACGCCTCAGGCCGGCGCCGACTCTCGGGCAGCGCGGTCACCGATCCTGCCCGCTAGGCGGCCTCCGCGTGCTGGGTCATCGGCACCACGATCGCCGGCGGGGCGATGAGCCGCTGCGTGCCGGTCCCCGCGTCATAGGAGCTCCAGTAGACACCCTTGCGGTGCCGGAGGGTGTCGTCGATGAGCGCCTGCAGCGCAGAGCGGACGTGCTCGTTGAGCCGGTCGACGACCAGCTGCTGATCGGCCGCCTCGGGCGCCGCG
>Ga0335084_10001523_pt1 | contig 21750 bp, 21 predicted proteins | sample Lox_Sample_44_FD_206721 | JGI IMG/M metagenome (GOLD analysis project Ga0335084, IMG submission 206721) | Soil microbial communities from Loxahatchee National Wildlife Refuge, Florida, United States - Lox_Sample_4.4 | ecosystem: Environmental > Terrestrial > Soil > Wetlands | place: USA...
ACGGCGGAGCGGGCCCGGGGGCCGCGAGGGAGTCCTCCTCATGCCTTCGGCATCGACTTCAGCGCCTTCCGCGCGTCGGCGCGCACGAACGCCCAGGAGAGCGGATTCACGATCTCGTTGTAGTCGGCGGCGCGGCGCCAGGCCTCGCGCGCCTCGCGGGCGTTCCCGGCGCCCTCCTCGGCGCGGGCCCGCAGCGTCCAGACGTAGGGGTCCTGATCGTCCGCCTGGGCGAGCTCGGCGATGGCCTTCTTCCAGTCCTTCTCGCCGAGGGCCACGAGCCCGTCGAGCTCGTGGGAGCGGCGCACCTCGAACGGCAGGCCCTTCGCGGTGGCCCGAGCCCGGTACGCGTCGGCGTTGGACCTCGCCGCAGCGAGGTCGCCGTTCGCGGCCGCGGTGCGGCCCACGAAGAAGAGGTGGTTCCGGCGGAAGGTGTCCTTCGTCTCCTCCGGCACCGCCGCGCCGTCCACGGTCTCGACCGCCTTCGCGAAGGTGGCGAGGGCGGGCTCGAGGCGGCGGGCGGCGAGCTGCACCTGGCCCACCACCTGGAGGTCGCCCGCGTGGTTGGCGGGGTCGCCCTTCAGGGAGATCGCGAGGTTCTCCTGGTACGCGGCGAGCGCCTTGTCGATCTCGCCCTGGTGCAGCCAGGTGATCATGGTCCAGAACACGGCGGCGCGGACGTCGGCGTCGGTGCGCGCGGCTCCGCGCAGGCTGACGAGCGTGGCCCGCGCCTCGTCGTAGCGCTCGAGGCCGATCTGCGCGTTGGCGATGCCCACGTACGACGGGATGAAGTGCGGGTCGATCGCGAGCGCCTTCCGGTACGAGGCGATCGACTTGTCGAACTTGCCGACCTTGAGGAGGAACTCGCCCTGGGAGTCGTACGGGTTGGGATCGTCGGGGATCGCGGCGACGTACTTCGCGAACGCCTCCTCGGCCTCGCTGTAGCGTCCGAGGAAGCGGAGGGCGTAGCCGATCTGGTTCCAGGCGGGCGCATAGCCCGGGTCGAGCGCGAGCGCGCGCTTGTAGAGATCCGCCGCGGCCTGCCACTCCTGCCGGGCCATGCGGAACCCGGCCAGCGGCGCGAGCGCGCGCGGGTCCCTGGGGTAGGCGGCGGCCAGCTTCTCGTAGTGGTCGAGCGCGGCCTTCGAGTCACCGCGGACGTTGCCCTCGTACGAGCCCAGGATCGCGTCGCGCTCGCCCTGGGAGACCGTCGTCGACCCGGCGAGCGTGGAGGCCCGCTTCATGCCGTCGAAGAAACCCTGGGCGGTGGGGGACAGGGTGGCGAGCAGGAACTGCGCCGTGGCGAACTCCGGGTCCTTCGCCATCGCCGCCTCGGCCTTGGGCCGCGCGTCGTTGCCGCGGAGCGCCTCGGAGAGCGCGCGCGCCTCGAGGTAGAGAGCGCGCGCCTCCTCGGACGAGGTGGTGATGGGGACGAGGTCGGAGGCCGCCGGGGCCTTGGTGCTCGCGCGCGCCGCCGGCGAGGCGAGGGCGAGCGCGACGAGCGCCACGGCGAGCGGGGTGGCGGGACGAGGGGATCGGGTGACGGTGGTCATGACGGACACCTCCGGCCGGCGGGCCGGGCCCGGCGGCGATCGGGAGAGGGGCGTTCCCGGACGGGAGGGACGGCGTGACGCCTCGTGACGGAGGGTGCAGCGAGCGGGCCCGTTCCGGCGGCGAGCGCCCGCCGGCCCGCCGGGGCGAGGCGCGGCTTGCCCGTCCGGGTGGGCCTGCGCATGATGCGGCACCCATGCCGGTCTCGCCGACGACCCCGCCCCGCCCGCGCGCCGGCCTCTGGCTCGCGGTCGCGCTGGCGGCGGGGGTCCTCGCCGTGCTCGGCGCGGTCGCCTTCTCGACCGCGCTCGGGCCGCAGCCGGTGTCGCTGCGCGCCGCACTCGCCGGCGCGGACCCGGACGCCTCGATCGTGATCGGGCTGCGCCTTCCCCGCGCGATCGTCGCGGCGCTGGTCGGCGCGGCCCTCGCCGCCGCCGGCGCGGCGCTGCAGGCGCTCCTGCGCAACCCGCTCGCCGAGCCGTTCGTGCTCGGCGTCTCGGGCGGCGCGGCCCTGGGCGGCTCGACGGTGATCGTCGTGGCCGCCGCCGCCGCGCGCCTCGGCGCGGCTGGGAGCGGGTGGCTCCTCGGCGCGCCGCCGATCGCGCTCGGCGCGGTCGCCGGCGCGGCCGCCTCGACCTTCCTCGTGTTCGGACTCGGACGGGTGGGCGGGCGACTCGTGCCGGAGGCTGCGCTCCTCGTCGGCATCGTGTTCAACGCCTTCGTCGCCGGCGTCATCACCCTCATGAAGATGCTCGTCCCGCCCGAGCAGGCGAGCCGGCTCCTCTACTGGCTGCTCGGCTCGGTGGGCTACGAGACGCCCGGCACCATCGCGATGGGGGCGGCGCTCGTCCTCCTCGCGGTCGGAACACTCGTCGCCCTGTCGGCGCGGCTCAACGTGCTCACGCTCGCCGACGACGAGGCGGCCTCGCTCGGTGTGGACGTCCCGCGCTCGCGCGCGCTCGTCTTCTTCGCCGCGAGCGGCGCCACCGGCGCGGCGGTGGCGCTCGCAGGCATGGTGGGCTTCGTCGGGCTCATCGTCCCGCACCTCGTGCGGCGCGTCCTCGGACCCGACCACCGCCGGCTCGTCCCCGCCTCGGCGCTCTTCGGCGGCGCGTTCCTCGTGCTCGCCGACGCGCTGGCCCGGCTGGCGTTCCTGCCGCTCGGCACCGAGCCGCCCGTCGGGGCGGTGACCGCGTTCCTCGGCGGGCCCTTCTTCCTGTGGCTGCTCCGGAGGCAGGAGCGGGGGGAGGCCCGGTGAGCGACCCGGCCGCGCCGATCGTCGACGTCGACGACGCCACGTTCTCGTACGGGCGGACGCAGGCGCTCCGCGGGATCTCGTTCCGCGCCCGGCCGGGCGAGTTCGTCGGGCTGGTGGGGCCCAACGGGGCGGGCAAGTCCACCCTGGTGCGGCTCGTGGCGGGCCTCGCGGCCCCGGCCACCGGCCGCGTGCGGCTCGCCGGCCTCGACCCGCACGCCGCGCCCCGCCGCGAGGTGGCGCGCGTCTGCGCCCTGGTGCCCCAGGAGCCCCGCATCGCCTGGCCCTTCACGGTGCGCGAGGTCGTCATGATGGGCCGGACGGCGCGCCAGGGGCTCCTCGCGGTCGCGAGTCGCCTCGACGTCGGCGCCGTGGAGGGCGCCCTCGCCGCCTGCGATCTCGGCGCCCTCGCCGACCGCAGGCTCGACGCCCTGTCCGGCGGCGAGCGGAGGCGGGTCTTCTTCGCGCGGGCGCTCGCCCAGGAGCCGCGCGTGCTCCTCCTCGACGAGCCCACCGCCTTCCTCGACCTCGCCCACCAGGCGGCGGCCATGCGCATGGCCCGGGTGGCGGCCGGCGGCGGCCTCTGCGTGGTGGCGGTGCTCCACGATCTCAACCTCGCCGGCGCCGCCTGCGACCGCGTGGTGGTGATGGACGGCGGCCGGGTGGTGGCGGAGGGCCCTCCCGCCGAGGTGCTCACCGCGGAGCGCATCGAGGCGACCTGGGGCGTGCCGGTGTGGAGAGGAGAGAACGCCCGGTCGGGCGCGCCGGTGGTGCTGCCGGAGGTGCCGGGCCCGGGCGAGCGCCCCGCCGGCTACTCGAGGAAGTAGAGCTTCACGCTCGCCGACATCACGCGGGCCTTCGGGTCGTCGATGCTCTGGCGGTAGCCGACGTCGACGCCGAACTTCGCCTGCACGGCGCCCGCGCCGACCGACCACCAGCGCGTGTCGAGCCTCTCGTCGCGGACGAGGCCGATGCGCACCGGGAACTGCCGCGCCAGGAGCCCCTCGACGCCTGCCGCGTAGCGGTTGAGCGTCTTCGGCGCGTCGATGTCGGCGGTCCACTCGGCCGTGACCTGGACCAGGCGATCGGTCCCGATGGCGAGGCCGCCTCCCACCTGTCGCGGGGCCACCACGTCGTCGCCCGTGGGGACGAGGTTGTAGCCCGCCACGCCGATGGAGACGAACTCGCTCGCCTGCCAGAACGCTCCCGCGTCCATCGTGACCCGGTCCAGCTTCGAGGTCGGGCCCTGCAGCTTCACCCACTTGGTCGAGGCCCCCACGTAGAAGCCCTGCCCGAGCGGGCCAGCCAGGGCCAGCATCGACACCGAGCCCTCGTTCAAGCCGTCGGGGATCTTGTTCCACGCGAGGCCGGCGGTGATGGGCGTGCTGATGCCGTCCACGACCGAGACGTTCAGCACCTCGCCGACGTTCGTGGCGTCGCGGCGATCGAGCAGGCCCCCCAGCTCGATGCAGTAGCGCTTCCGCGCGGCGATGGCCGCGGGGTTCACGAACAGTCCCTCGTTGCCCGAGGCCGTGCCCAGCGTCGAGGAGAGTCCGAGCGTGCGGGGCCCGGTGACGTCCGGCGTGGGCCCGACCGGCGTCGAATCGGACGCGCGCGCGGGCGCGCAGGTGCCGCACGACACGAGGGCCAAGAACAGTGCGCCGACACTCGGGATTCGCAGGTTCACCGGGCGAGGATACGGTCGGTCCCCTGCCCCGGCAAGGTTGCTTGTGAGCCCCACGCGGGCGCGCTAGCGTCGATCGCGGCGTGCGAGCCGTGCGCGACGAGCGCAGCGGCCGCGAGAACCTCCCGGAGGTTCGCCATGCGGAAGCGCGACCTGGATCGGTACCGGAACCTGCTCGAGGCACAGCTGGCCGCGGTGACGGGTCAGGAGGAGCGAGTCGTCCAGGAGCTCACCGAGGCGGAGGGCGAGGAGCTGCCCGATCCGAGCGACCGGGCCACGGCCGAGGAGGAGCGCCGCTTCACCCTGCGCATCGCCGATCGCGACCGGAAGCTGCTCGCCAAGATCAACGAGGCGCTGGCGCGCCTCGAGGCGGGCACCTTCGGTCGCTGCACCTCCTGCGGCGGCACCATCCCGCCCGAGCGCCTGCGCGCCCGCCCGATGACCGAGCTCTGCGTGGCGTGCAAGTCCGAGGCGGAGGGGCGCGAGCGCCGCGAGGGAGCGTAGACCCCGCTCCACCTCGCACGGGGCGACGCACCCCCGCTGCGCCCTTTGGGCCCGGGGCGGGGGGCGGTACATTGCCGGCCCATGGCGAAGAAGATCCGCAAGGCGGTGATCCCCGCGGCGGGCCTGGGCACGCGGTTCCTCCCTGCCACCAAGGCCGTCCCCAAGGAGCTCCTGCCCATCGTCGACACGCCCACGATCCAGTACATCGTGGCCGAGGCGGTGGCGGCCGGCGTGCGCGACGTGATCCTGGTCTGCGCCCGGGGCAAGGACTCGATCGTCGATCACTTCGACATCGCAGCGGAGCTCGAGGCGCACCTCGAGCGCACCGGCAAGCACGAGCTGAGGAAACAGATGCGGGCCATCGCGCAGATGGCCAACGTGGTGACCGTGCGGCAGCAGGAGCCGCTCGGGCTCGGCCACGCCGTGCTCTGCGCCAAGGACCTCGTGGGGGACGAGCCCTTCGTGGTGATGCTGGGCGACGACATCATCGACGCCCCCGTTCCCGGCACGAAGCAGCTGGCCGACTGCTGGGAGCGCCACGGCCTGGGCACCATCGCCCTCATGGAGGTGCCGGCGGACGAGACGCATCTCTACGGCATCGCCGCCGGCAAGCCGGTGGACGACCGCACCATCCGCATCGACCGCATCGTCGAGAAGCCCAGGTCGGATCCGCCGTCGCGGAACGCCGTCATCGGGCGTTACGTCCTCCCGCCGCGGGTCTTCGACATCCTCGAGGCCGTGAGGCCGGGCGTGGGCGGCGAGATCCAGCTCACCGACGCGCTCGCGGTGCTCGCTCGCGAGGAGGGCCTGCTCGGCCACCGCTTCACGGGCGAGCGCTACGACGCCGGCGACCGCTTCGGCTACCTGAAGGCGAACATCGCCTTCGCGCTCAAGCGGCCCGAGCTGGCCGGGCCGCTGCGCGAGTGGCTGCGCGAGGTCGTGCGGTGAGCGGGCGCAGGCTCGCCGCCGCGGCGCTCGCCGCGGCGCTGCCCGCGCTCGCGCTCGGCTACGTCCTGCCGGTGCAGGGCATCCTCCGCCGGCTGGGCGAGAAGCGCGCCTCGCTCTCGCTCGACGCCCTCGAGGTGGTGGGCACGCTCCAGGCCGAGGGCCGCGGCTCCGAGCGGCTGTCGACCGCCGTGGGCGGCGCCCCCTCGGCGCGGCCGTCGGCGCCGGCTCGACTGCTGGTGAAGATCCCCGGCCGCTGCCGGCTGGAGCTGGGCAGCCCGGAGGTGCCCCAGGCCGAGCGCCCCTGGCTGTCGCTCCGCGACGGCAAGGCCTCCGGCCCGCTCGCCGAGCTGCCCGCGGCGGCGGCGCTCCTGCGCGCCGTCTGCACGCTCCTCGCCGTGCCGCCGGCCGGCGATGCCAGCGAGGCCTACGCGAGCGCGCTCGGGCGGCGCGGCGTGGCGCTCGGAGACGCTGCGCTGGGACGCTTCGAGGGGCGCGTCGCGTACGTGGTGGGCGGGCGCGCCCGCGACGCGAGGCCGCTCGCCTGGGTGGACAAGGAGACCTTCCAGCCGCTCCGCCTGCAGGCCCAGGACGGCGGATCGCCATGGGACGTGCGCCTCCTCGGCTGGGGCTCGCCCACCGGTGGCGACTGGTTCCCGCGCGCCGTCGAGGCGTGGGAGGGCGCCGAGCTCCGCATGCGGCTCACCACCGAGCGCGTGGCGCCCAACCCCCGGCTGCCCGACACGCTCTTCCCCTGAATCAGAGCCGGTCGACGTCCACCCAGCGGCCCTCGTCCGCGGAGCGGGCCACCGCGTCCAGGACGGCCTGCACCTCGGCGCCCTCGCGGAAGCCGGGCGTGACCGGACCTCCTCCGCGCGCGACCGCGGCGAAGAACGGATCGGTGAGGCGGCGGTAGGCTTCCGCGCGGCTCGCTCGCTCGTCGCGCTGGTCGAGCCCGGCGGTGAGCTCGCGCGGCAAGGCCACGGGCTCGAGCCCCGGCCGGTCGGCGTGGCCCATCCACAGGCGGCCCTCCCAGGTGGGATCGTTCCCGGCGTCCACCTCGAAGACGAGCGAGGCGAGGTCGCCGCACAGCTCGACGCGCTGCTGGTTCACCCGGCCCGCGACGAGCTTGCTCGCCTCCACCACCACGCGCGCTCCGGAGGCCATCTCGGCGAGGAACGCCGTGGCGTCGTCGGCGTCGACCTCCCCACCGGCCCGGTCGCGGACGGCGACCTGCCACTGCGCCACCACCCGGGCGAAGTCGCCCATCCACCACCGGAGGAGGTCGATCGCGTGCGAGCCGATGTCCCCGAGCGCGCCGCTGCCGGCCTCCGCGCGCCTCATCCTCCAGGCGAGCGCCTTCCCGGGCCTGAGCTGCGAGGCGGTCAGGTAGCTCGCGCGCGCCTGCAGGATGCGCCCGAGGGCCCCCGACTCCACGATGCGGCGAGCCTGCACCGCCGCCGCCACCGACCGGTGCGTGAAGAAGGTGAGCGTGGCCCTCCCCCGGCGCTCGGCGCGCGCGAGGAGGTCGCGCGCCTCGCCGAGGCCGAGGCCGAGCGGCTTCTCGCAGACGACGTGGAGCCCGGCGTCGAGGGCGGCCGCCGCCTGGGGGTGGTGCAGCGCGTTGGGGGTCGCGATCACCACCGCGTCGATCCCCGACGCGAGGAGCTCGTGCCAGTCGGTGAACGTGCGGGGCACGCCGTGCTTCGCCGCGAGCGCGTCCAGACGGGCCCGGTCGCGCCCGCACAGGGCGGCGACCTCGACGTCGCCGCGCGAGGCGAGGCCCGGCAGGTGCTCCAGGTCGGCCCACCAGCTGGTGCCGATCACTCCGACGCGGATCCGGCTCGGGCTCATCCCCGAGCCCTAAACCAGCGCGGCGCGCAACGCCAGGGCTCTGGGATGCGCTCTAGGCCAGGACCCGCTCGTCGTCGCCGTTGTCCGGCTCCACGTCGGTCCGGTACTTGCGGAGCACCCGCTTGAAGTTCGAGCGGTCCATGCCGGCCTTGCGGGCGGCCGCCGAGATGTTGTTGTCGCAGGCGCGCATGAGCGCGTCGACGTAGCTCTTCTCGAACCGGCGCAGGGCCTGCTCCTTGGCGGCGGCGTAGGAGAGCGAGAGCCAGGTCGACTCGTCGCCCCCGGCCGGCGTCTCGCGGACGAGCGGCGCGGTCCGGCCGCTCACCGCCGGCGGCAGGTCGGTGGGGGTGATCGCGTCGGTGCGGCAGAGCACCACCGCGCGCTCCACCGCGTTCTCCAGCTCGCGCACGTTGCCCGGCCAGCGGTAGCCGCAGAGGAGCTCCACGGCCTCGGGCGAGAGCGTGCGCACCTTCTTGGCCAGGCGGTCGGCGTAGCGGCGCAGGAAGTGGTGGGCGAGGAGCGGGATGTCCTCCACGCGGTCCCGGAGCGGAGGCAGCGGGATGTTGATGACGTTCAGGCGGTAGAAGAGGTCCTCGCGGAACTTGCCGCCCTTCACGAGCTTGGGCAGGTCGCGATGGGTGGCGGCGATGACGCGCACGTCGACCTTGACGGAGTCGGCCGACCCGACCCGCTTGATCTCGCCCTCCTGCAGCACGCGGAGCAGGCGGACCTGGGTGGCCATGGGGATGTCGCCGATCTCGTCGAGGAAGATCGTCCCGCCGTCGGCCGCGTCGAAGAGGCCCTTCTGGTCGCGCTGGGCGCCGGTGAATGCGCCCTTCACGTGGCCGAAGAGCTCGGACTCGAGCAGCGTCTCGGTCAGGGCCCCGCAGTTGAGGGCCACGAAGGGGTGGCTCTTGCGCGGGCTGCGCGCGTGGAGGGCCCGGGCGACCAGCTCCTTGCCGGTGCCGCTCTCGCCGGTGACGAGCACGGTGGTGGCGCTGTAGGCCACCGCCTCGATCATCCGGATCACCTCGCGCATGGGCGCGGAGCTGCCCACCAGCCCCTCGGGGGCCGCGCCATCGCGCTCGCGAAGCTGCAGCTCGAGCTGGCGGTTGCGGTCGAAGAGCGCCTTGCGCTCGGCGGCCTTGCCCACCGACCGGCCGACGATCTCGATGTCGTCGAACGGCTTCGTGAGGTAGTCGTAGGCCCCGGACCTCACCGCGGCGAGGGCGGTCTCCACCGTCGCGTGACCGGTCATCATGATGACCTCGATCTCGGGGCGGCGGTGCTTCACGGCGTTCAGGAGCTCGAGCCCCGAGAGCTGCGGCATCTTGATGTCGAGCAGCGCCACGTCGAAGTCCTCCGACGCCAGGCGCTGGGTGGCGACGATGGGCGAGTCCAGGCCCACCACGTCGTAGCCCTTCTTGCGCAGGAAGGCCTCCAGGGCCCGCAGCAGCGTCGGCTCGTCGTCGACGACGAGCACTCGGGCGGGCCTGGGGTCAGCGGGGATCTCGGACATGGAACGTTCTCCTTCGGGTGACTTCACTTCGAGGGTGCGGCCGGGAGCTCGACCACGAACCGCGCCCCCTGGCCGGGGCCGGGCTCGACTCGGATGGAACCGCCGTGCTCCTCGGCGATCTGGTAGCAGATGGAGAGCCCGAGGCCGGTGCCCTTGCCCTCCGGCTTCGTCGTGAAGAAGGGCTCGAAGATGCGCTTGGCGACGTCGGGCTTCACGCCGGGTCCGGTGTCGGTGACCGACAGCTCCACCCGGCCCGGGCCGGCCTGCCCGGTGCCGACCGTGACCACCCCGGCGCCGTCCATCGCCTGCAAGGCGTTGACGATGAGGTTGACGAAGATCTGCTGCAGGAGGTTGCCGTTGCCGAGGGCGTGCGCCGGCTCGTAGGCCCGCACGACCTCGTACTTGCCCTCCTTGAGCTGCGACTGGATGAGGAAGAGCGACTCGTCCGCGATCTGGGCGAGGTCGACCGGGCCCCGCTCCTCGTCGCGCGGCCTCCGCGAGAAGCGGAGCAGGCTCTCCACGATGCGCTTCGCGCGCATGGCGGCGTCCTGGATGAGGCGCAGGTTCTCGAGGTCGGCCTCGGCGCGCTCCTCCCGGCTCATGAGCTGGGCGAAGGCGAGGATGCCGCCGAGCGGGTTGTTGATCTCGTGGGCCACGCCGCCGGCGAGCTGGCCCACCGCCGACATCTTCTCGGCCTGGAACAGGCGGCGGCTGACCTCGCGCTCGTCGGTGACGTCCTTGAAGACGACCACCATGGTGTCGTCCGGGTCGTCCCGGAACGGGAAGGTGCGGAGGAGCCAGGTGCGGTCCTCCCAGACGAGCTCGCGCTCGGCGGCGGCGCCGGCGGCGATGGAGCAGCGCGACGGGCAGGGCAGCGCGCCGTAGGCGTGCTCGGAGCAGCGAAGCCCGTTCAGCTGGTTCGGGGCCACGCCCGCGGCGCGGCTGAAGGCGGTGTTGGCCCGGACCACCTCGCAGCCGCCGCCCTTCAGGATGGCGAGCGGGTCGCCGATGGCGTCGAAGGTGGCGCGCCACTCCTGCGCCGAGCGGACCAGCGCGGCGGAGCGGGCCGCCAGCTTGCCGTCGAGGTCGCGGTTCAGCTTCTCGAGCTCGTCGTTGCGGAGCTCGAGCAGGCCCTGCAGCCGGGAGTTCTCCTCGACCACCCAGTACTGATCGACCGCGCTCTGGATGGTGATGAGGAGGTGGGCGTCGTCCCATGGCTTCCAGATGAACCGGAAGATCTCCGACTGGTTGACCGCCTCCTCGATCGCGGTGGAGTCGGCCTGACCGGTGAGGAGGACGCGCTGGATGCGAGGCCAGCGCTCCTTCACGATTCGGAGGAACTCGACGCCCGACATGCCCGGCATGCGGTAGTCGGACACGACCACGTGCACGCTCTCCTGGTCCATCATGGCGAGCGCGGTCTGGGCCTCGGGCGCATCCAGGATCTTGCACCGGGCCCGCCGCAGCACGCGGCGCAGCGCCCGCCGGACGTGCTCGTCGTCGTCGACGATGAGGAGCGTGGACTCGCGGTCCGCGTGGCCGCTCAGCCCCGGCTCTCCCGTCGCCCTCTGGCTCGCCATGGGTTCCATGCGCGCGGGTGGGACCCGTGCATTCACCGGTCCATGGCTGGCCGCACCCGGGGTCCAGTCATTCCGTGTGGATCGCGGAATCCGCCCCAGGGTAAACCGACACCCGGGGTATTCTCAACCGGTGGGCGACGGGTGAAAAGTCAGGCGGTTAGCGGGCGGCGTCGTACCGGTACGACTGGCGTTGGTAGAGGCAGATGGTGTTCCGGCCCGATTCCTTCGCCTGGTAGAGCGCTGCGTCGGCGTACTTGAGGAGGAGGTCGGCGCTGGTGATGTCGACGTACGGGTAGGCGGCCACCCCCAGGGAGGCCGTCACCCGGCGATCCACCGGCTCGGAGCTCGGGTGGGTGAGCCGGTACACCTTCGAGCCCAGCTCCTTCCAGATCCGCTCCGCCACCGCCAGCGCGCCGGTGAGGTGCGTCTTCGGCAGGATGACGGCGAACTCCTCGCCGCCGTAGCGCGCGCAGATGTCCGGCTCGCGGGTGGAGGCCCGGATCACGTCGGCGGCCTCGCGCAGCACGGTGTCGCCCGCCGGGTGGCCGAACTGGTCGTTGATCTCCTTGAAGTGATCGAGGTCGACCATGATGAGCGAGAGCGGATCGGAGTATCGCGAGGCGCGGCGGAACTCCTCGGCGATGCGCTCGTCGAAGAAGCGGCGGTTCTTGAGCTTGGTCAGCGCGTCGGTGACCGACAGCTCCTGGAGCTCGCGCTGGGTGGCGGTCAGCCGCTCGTTGGAGTGGCGCAGCTGATCCTGCAGCGTCTTGATGCGCAGCATCGAGTTGCAGCGAGCCAGGATCTCCGACTCCTCGAGCGGCTTCGTCACGTAGTCGTCGGCGCCCAGGCGGAGGCCGCGCACCTTCGACTCGGTGTCCGTCTTCTGGGAGGTGATGATGACCGGGATGAACTCGTCGCTCGGCCGCGCCTTCACGATGCGCAGCACCTCGTGGCCCCCGAGGCCCGGCAGCACCATGTCGAGGAGCACGAGATCGGGAGGGTCCATCCGCACGGACTTGATGGCGTCCTCGCCGGTGACGGCGGTGCGGACGTCGTAGCCCTCGCGGTCGAGGACGCCCACCAGCCAGTCGAGTTGCGACTTCGCGTCGTCGACCACCAGGATCTTGCGGCGGACCTCGGGCACCCGTGGGAGGATAACCGGGATTCCGGGCCGTCGAAAGCAGACGCTCCCCTCGCCTTCACCCCCCGCTTCGGGAGGATGCCGTCGGCCCTCCCCTCGGCTAATCGACCCACCGTGCCTCGCGCCCTTCCCTCGGACCAGGAGTCGATCCTCGGCGCGGTGCTGTCCCGCGCGCGCGAGACGGCGGGCGCGGTCGTGCTGTTCGACCTCGACTCCACGATCCTCGACAACCGGCCGCGCCAGGCGCGAATCCTCCACGACTACGGTGAGCAGGCGGGCGTCCCCGCCCTCCGCGATGCGCGGCCCGAGCACTGGGAGGGATGGGATCTCGAGGTCGCGCTCGCGAACGCGGGGCTCTCGCCCGCCGAGGTGGCCGCCCACGCCGGCCCCGCCCTCCGTTTCTGGCGCGAGCGCTTCTTCACGAGCGCGTATTGCCGCCTGGACGTGCCCGTGCCGGGCGCCGCCGGCTTCGTCGCCGCGCTCGCCGAGGCCGGTGCGCGCATCGCCTACGTGACCGGGCGCCCCGAGCGCATGCGCGAGGGAACGATGGAGGCCTTCGCGACGCACGGCTTCCCGCTGCCGGACGGCCGCAGGGCCGACCTCCTGATGAACCCCGACGCGGACCTCCTCGACGACGCCTGGAAGGAGATCGCCTGCCGGCGGGTGGACGGGTTCGGCGAGGTCGTGGCGGCGTTCGACAACGAGCCCGTTCACGTGAACCTCTACGCGCGCGCCTGGCCCCGTGCGCTCGTCGTGCACCTCGACACCGATCACAGCGGGCGCGCGGTGGAGGTGCTCCCCACCGTGCCCTCCGTGCGGGATCTCCGCTGGGGACCGCTCGCGGGCCTCGTCCTGGCCCTCCTGTCGTTCGCCGCCCTCGCGGCCTGCGGGCCCGCGCGAGAGACGCCCCGCCCGCCTTCGGGCGCGGACCAGACGGAGCGTCCGGTCATCTACGGCCAGGACGACCGGCGCGAGGTGTACCAGGACCCCGACGCCGCCTGGCGCGCCCTCGCCGCCGACTCGCTCGTGGCCCTCGTCGACCCGGGCGCCGTCGACACGACCGATCCCGCGAACGTGAGGCTCGTCGGCCCCACCTTCGGCGAGTACTACGGTCTCTGCTCGAGCGAGCCGTTCGTCTCCCAGGTGGCCGCCGCGTTCTGCAGCGGCATCCTCGTGGGCGACGACCTCGTGCTCACCGCCGGCCACTGCATCCTGGGGGCGGCGGACTGCCTCGCGACCTCGTTCGTGTTCCACGATCATCTGGTCGCCGACGGCACGCTCGCCACCCTCACCGCCGACGACGTCTTCTCGTGCAGCGAGGTGGTGGCGAGGCGGCTCGACCCGTCCCACGACCACGCCCTCGTCCGGCTCGACCGGCCGGCGACGCCGGCCCACCATCCCGCGGTCGTCGCCGAACCGTCCGCCCTCGGGGCCGGGGACGCGGTCACGCTGGTCGGCTTCCCCGGCGGCATCCCGGCGAAGATCGACCACGGCGGGACCGTGTTCCAGACCGGGGCCGACCTGTACGCGTCCTTCGAGGCGACGCTGGACGCCTATGCCGGGAACTCGGGGAGCCCGGTGTTCCTCGACTCGAGCCTCGAGGTGGTGGGCATCCTCACGGCCGGCAACCTCGACTTCGTCCTGGACGGCAACTGCCACGTGAGCAACGTGATCTCCGGCGTGCCGCCGAGCGCGGAGGTGTCCTCCTACGCGTTCCGCGCGCTCGACCAGGCCTGCCTCGCCGGCGTGGCGGGTGCCCCGTGCGCGGGGAGGACCGTCTGCGGCGATGGCGTGTGCGCCGACTCGGAGAGGCCGCTCTGCCCGGACGACTGCTCGGCCACGCCTCCGGGCCTCCCCGGCGACCAGCCCGGCGGCTGCGGCTGCGCCTCCGGTCCCTCGACCTCACCCTCGCTCGTGCTCCTCCTCGGGGCCGCGCTGCTGCCGCGCCGGAGGGGTCACCAGCTCCAGTCGAGCGTCGCGGCGAGGAAGAGGATGGCCCCGTTCTCGAACGACCCCTGGAGATCGCCCCGGCCGCCGAGGGCCACGGGAAGGTTGCCCTGGCGGTCGACCCCCAGCGTGCCGCCGTAGGCGTACTCCGCGGAGGCGCCCCAGCCGAACCGGTCGCTCGCCTGGCGGTGAACCCCGGCACCGAGGCGCCACGCGGCGTTCGTGGGCAGGATCGGCGAGACGTTCGAGGGGTCCTGGAAGGCCGAGTCGTAGGCCAGCCCTGCGTCGACGCGCCATCCGGGAGCCGGCCGGAGCTGACCGCCCAGGGCGACGTGCCAGGTGTCGCGGAAGGAGAGGTCCTTCGTGGCGCTCGCGGGGGCGGTGACGTCGGAGATGCCCAGCTCCACGAGGCCGAACCTCGACCACTGCTGCCACCCGGCGCTGGCGAGCACCGCCCACGTCGAGTCGATCTCGTGATACGCGCTCAGCATCACGCCCTGCGGGACGCGGATCCCCACGTCCAGCGTGCCGGTGGTGAGCCCGCGCGCGTCGAGGAGCGCCCGGAGCGCCGGGCTGATGCCCGTGAAGCCCGGCGTGTCGGCGAAGTCGAGGCTCACCTGTGACGTGTACACGAGGCCGACCCGCGTCCGCGCCGTGGGCTCCCAGAGCGCCCCGACGTCGACGCCCACGCCCCAGGCCTGGTCGTGGATCGACAGCTCTCCGTCCGGCCCGACGACGCCGTTCAGCGCGACCTTCTGCGCGAGGACCCCGGCCATGACGTTCAGGCTCGCGCCCACCGTGAAGTGCTCGTCGATGCGCGCCGAGACCGCGGGCAGGAGCGAGAAGCCGATGAGCGTCGCCTCCCGTCCGTAGTAGCGGCCGACCCAGTCCGCGTCGTACGCGAGCGCGGAGCCGAACGTGCCGGCGGCCGCGAACCCGACCGAGACCGAGGGGTTGATCGCGTAGGAGAGGAAGAGCCCGCCGCCGGGCAGCCAGCCCACCGCATTTCCCCCCCCGTTCGTGCCCAGCGCCTGCGAGGTTCCCGGTCCGGGCGTGAAGGCGACGTCGCCGTACAGGAGCTGCCCGCCCACCGCGAGGCTCGCGCCCGACAGGCGCGACATGCCGGCCGGGTTCGTGAGCACCGTGGAGGCGTCCTGCGCACGGGCGCCCCAGCCCGCGGAGGCGAGGCCGACCTCGGCGGTGCCGACCTCGTAGAGGAGCACGCCTCCGGCGAGCGCGCGTGCCGGGGGAACGGAGACGGCCAGGGCGACGAGGAGCGCAGCCGGGAGCGGACGGCGACGAGGGATCGAGGCGACCATGGGGTCCTTCTCCCACCCTCGACCGCCCGCGGGGATTGGACGATGGACCTAGCGTCCGTTCCGCTCCAGCGTCCCCTGCCCCAGCATCGCCATCACGTCCTCGGGCACGAGCGGCGCGAGGCCGCCGCCGCCCAGGATGTTCACGATGGGAGAAGCAGCCGCGCGCACCACCGAGCCGTCGGGCCTCGATCCGCCCAGGCCGCAGTAGGTGGAGAGGTCGCGGTAGAGCACGCCCTCCACCGGGCCCTCGGGCGTGATGCGCGTGGCCGGGCCGCGGCGGGCGAAGATGCGCTCCTGGGCGACGAACCCGCCGCCGCGCGAGTCCGCGAGCGACGCGTCCACCACCTTCGCCCAGGCGCCGGCGTCCATCTCCGCGCCGAGGTGCACGCTCTTCCCGCCGTAGTCCCAGCTGCGCTTCAGCACGTAGCGGGCCCGGTCCTCGAGGAGCCGCGGGCGGAGCTCCGGCACGAGCCGCCGCGTCCACGGGACCCGCCCCGCCGCCGCCCGCTCGTCCGCGTCGAGCCCGGCCCGCGCCGCCAGCGGCGCGTCCTCGGCGCACTCCGACAGCCGAGCGAAGAGCGCCTTCGCCTCGAGGAGGCCGTTCACCGGGTTCGCGAGCACGAACTTCTCGGGCGCGAGCAGCGCCCGGGCGAAGGGCGTCGCGGGGTCCACCCGGTTCGCCCAAACGTGCCGGTAGAGCACGTCCCAGCGCTCCGGCTCGCAGTCGGCGGGCACGAGGTTCTCGCACTCGTGGCCCATCTGACGGAAGTGGGCGCGCAGGCGCCGGAGCTCGCCGATCTGCGCGTCGCCCGGCCGGGCCACGATGGCGATGGACGGCCGCTCGTGGGTCCCGCCCCGCTGCCGGTAGAAGGCCGCGATCGCCTCGCGCAGCCGCTCCATGTGGCTCCCGCAGGCGGCGACGAGCGCCTCCTCGTCCCGGGGCGACCGTCCGAGGGCGCGCGCCGCGGCGCGGATCCACGAGAACGCGGCGAGGTCGGCGTAGGCCGGCATGGCCGGGATGGTGGCGTTGAGCTCGAGCGCCCGCGGCGGGCCCCCGCCCTCCGCGACGAGGAAGTCCACCCGGGCCACCATCACCGGCAGCGGCGCGCGGGTGAAGAGCGCGCGCATCGCCTCCGCCTCGAGGCCCGCGAAGGGCTCCACCAGCGCCGCCCGGTCGCGGGCGTCGCCGCGCGCGAGCAACGCCTGGGCGAGCTTCACCGAGCCCGAGAGCAGGAGCTGCGCCTCGCGCGCGGCCGCGGCGAGCTCGGCGCGGCTCATCACCTCGGGCTCGGCGAGGAGCGGGATGGGGACCACGCTGCCGTCGGGCTTCTGGACGGTCATGCCGCCGGCCCAGGCCAGCTCCGCGGCCCTCCGGCCCACCTCGCGCAGGCGCTCGCCCTCGAAGAGACCCACGATGATCTCGTTCCTCCCGGTGCGGCCGCACGAGGGCCGTTGTCGCCCCCGCGCGGTGATGTTAATGGCGGACCGTGAAGATCTACACGAAGACCGGCGATCGCGGAGAGACGGCGCTCTTCGGGGGCCCGCGCGTCCGGAAGAGCGATCCCCGCGTCGAGGCGTACGGCGAGGTCGACGAGCTCAACGCCGCCGTCGGCGCGGTGCGGGCCATCGTCGAGGACCCCGAGATCGAGGGCGTCCTCGCACGCGTCCAGGACGAGCTCTTCGCCGTCGGCGCCGAGCTCGCCACGCCGCACGACGCGAAGGCGCGCACGGCGATCCCCGCCGTCGACCCGGCCTGGCCGCGGAGGCTCGAGGAGGCCATCGACCGCTGGGACGCCGAGCTGCCCCCGCTCACGACGTTCGTCCTCCCCGGTGGCACCCGCACCGCGGCGGCCCTCCACCTCGCCCGGTGCGTCTGCAGGCGCGCGGAGCGCCGCGTGGTCGCCCTCGCCGCGGACGCGGCGGTCGACCCGGGCACGCTCGTCTACCTGAACCGGCTCTCCGACCTCCTGTTCGTGGCCGCCCGCGTGGCGAACCACCGGGCCGGCCGCGCCGAGACGCCCTGGCGGCCCGCCCGGCCGGAGAAGCCGGCGTGACGGCCCGCGTGGCGCTCGTCACCGGCGCCGGCGTCCGGGTGGGCGCGGCCATCGCGCGCGAGCTCGCCCGGGCCGGCTGGCGCGTCGCCGGCCACTACCGCACGCATCCGCCCCGCGGGCTCGCCGCGGCGCTCCCGGCCGACCTGGCGTCGCCGGACGGCCCGGCGCTCCTCGCCGCCGCGTTCCGGGGGCGCTTCCGGCGGCTCGACCTCCTCGTGAACGGGGCGGCCGCGTTCGACGCGCTGCCGCTCGGCGAGACGGACGCGGCCGCGTTCGACGGGCAGATGGACCTCAACGCCCGCGCGCCGCTCCTACTCACCCGCGCGCTCGCCCCGCTGCTCGCGCGCTCGCGCGGCTCGGTCGTGAACGTGGCCGACGTCGGCGGCGGGCTCGTGCCGTGGAAGGGCTTCGCCGCCTACGCCGCCTCGAAGGCCGCGCTGGTCCGCATCACCGAGTGCCTCGCGCTCGAGCTCGCGCCGGAGGTGCGGGTGAACGCGGTGGCGCCCGGCACGGTGCTCTTCCCGGAGTCCTATCCGGCCTCGCGGCGAAGGGCGCTCGCGGCCCGGATCCCGCTCGGCCGCACGGGCACGCCCGGCGACGTGGCCGCCGCGGTCCGGTTCCTCGCGGATGCGCCCTTCGTGACCGGCGCGGTGCTTCCGGTGGACGGGGGCCGGCACCTCTCCGGGCGCGCCCCGGAGTGACCCGCCCGGGCGAAGGCGACTCACGCGGTCCACATTGAAGCCCGGGCGGGCCGCTGTTACACTGCCCCCCATCGACGGGTCGGAGCGCATCCGGCGCGAAACCCGAGGAGATTGAAGCCCATGGACGCCACGACCCTGGCCCCCGCCACCACCACCCCGACCGACCTCGGGATGGAGACCCCTCCGGTCAGCCTCACGGCCAAGGCCGTCGAGATGATCAAGGACGCGATGGAGCGCGAGGGCCTCACGGGCTACGCCATCCGCGTCGGCGTCATGGGCGGCGGCTGCGCTGGCTTCCAGTACTCGATGGATTTCGAGAAGGACGCCCGCGAGGGCGACATCTCCATCGCCCAGGACAGCGTCACGCTCATCGTCGATCCGATGAGCGCGATGTACCTCCAGGGCGTGACGATCGACTACGTCGTCGGCCTGCAGGGCGCCGGGTTCAAGTTCAACAACCCGAACGCCAAGAGCACGTGCGGCTGCGGTTCGTCGTTCACGGCCTGAGGTGCTGGTCGTCCGCAGCGTCGTCGTCGGACCCTTCGCCGAGAACGCCTACCTCGCCGGCTGCGACCGGACGGGGGAGGCCATCCTCGTGGACCCGGGCGACGAGCCCACACGCGTGCTCGCCCTGCGCGAGCCGGGCGGCTTCCGGGTCACGCGCATCTTCGCGACCCACGGCCACATCGACCACGTCACCGCGGTCCACGCCGTGAAGGCGGCCACCGGCGCCCCCTTCTCCATCCACGCGGGCGACGAGCCCTGGCTCGAGGCCCTGCCCCGGCAGGCCGAGATGTTCGGGTTCGAGCCGGCCACGGCGCCCTCGGTGGACCTCCGCCACGAGGACGGCGACCTCGTGAAGGTGGGCGAGCACGAGGGGAAGGTCCTGCACACCCCCGGGCACACCCGCGGCGGGAGCTGCCTCTGGTTCGAGGCCGACGGCATCGTCTTCACCGGCGACACGCTGTTCGTCGGCTCGGTCGGTCGGACCGACCTCCCCGGCGGCGATTTCGACCAGCTGCGCGCCTCCATCACCGGGAAGCTCTTCGTTCTCGGCGACGACGTGCGGTTCCTGCCGGGCCACGGGCCGGGCGGGCGCCTCGGCGACGAGCGCGTGTCGAATCCGTTCGTCGGCGAGAACGCGAGGCGGGGCCGGTTCTACTGAGGGCCCATCACTTCTCCTCCCCCATCGACACGGTGCCGAGGATGTTCTGGCCGGCGTCCACGTACAGCACCTCGCCGGTCACGTTGCGGGCGAGATCGCTGCAGAGGTAGAGCGCGGCGCGGGCACAGTCGTCCTGGTCCACGTTGCGGCGGAGCGGCGTGCGCTCGGCGTTCTCGGACAGCATCGCCCGCATGCCCTTGATGCCGGCCGCGGCGAGGGTCTTGATCGGGCCGGCGCTCACGGCGTTCACGCGGATGCCGTCGCGGCCGAGGTCGTCGGCGAGGTAGCGCACCGAGCACTCCAGCGCGGCCTTGGCGACGCCCATCACGTTGTAGTTCCGGACCACCTTCTCCGCGCCGTAGTAGGTGAGCGTGAGCACGCTCGAGCCGGGCCGGAGCAAGGGCCGCATCGCGCGCACGAGGCCGATGAGCGAGTAGGCGGAGACGTCGAGGGTGACGCGCCAGGCCTCGCGGGTGGTCACCTCGGTGAACCGCCCGTCGAGCGCGCTCTTGGGCGCGAAGCCGATGGCGTGGACGACCACGTCCACCCCGTCCCAGATCTTCCCGATCTCGGCGCAGACGCGATCCATGTCCTCGTCGCGGGACACGTCGCAGTCGAGCACGGCCTTCGCCCCGAGCGACTCGGCGAGCGGCCTCACGCGCTTCTCCATCACCTCGCCCGGGTAGGTGAAGACGAGCTCCGCGCCCTCGGCGTGGAAGGCCTGGGCGATCGCCCAGGCGATGGAGCGGTCGTTAGCGACGCCGGTGACGAGCGCCCGCTTGCCCCTCATGAGCCCGCCCAGGGAGAGGCGCACGTCGTCGCCCTCCATGCGTGCCCGGGTGGCGTCGACGTCCTTCTGATCGATGCTCATTCGGCTCCTCGTGACTTGAGCGCTTCGAGCGCGGCGGAGAGCTCGCCCTGGGCGTGCCCGTCTCCGGCCCTCCCCGCGGCCTGCATCCCCTGCTCGTAGGCGCGGACGGCCCCGGGCGCACGCCCGAGCGCCTCGAGCACCTGCCCGAGCATGAGGTAGTTGGGCACGTACTCGGGCCGGCGGCGCGCGTTCTCCTCGAACTCCACCGCCGCCTCGTCGAGCCGTCCCACGGAGCGCAGCGCCATGGCGAGCGAGTAGCGGGCGAAGGCGTCGTCCGGGCTCCGGGCCACGAAGGCCCGGAAGGTGTCGATGCGCTGGGTCTCGTTCACGTAAAAGGGCTCCCTCATATCCCGATCCACGGCGGACGGGAAGCGCCTGGCAGGGCCGCGTGCCGCCCTGCGTTAGACTGGAAGGTCATGGAAGACCGACGGATCGCCGGCGCGGAGGGCGCCATCGTGGCGGGCGGGACCGCCGCGCGCCTGGGCGGCATCGCCAAGGGGCTCCTCGCCGTGGACGGCGAGACGGTGGTGGCGCGCACGGCGCGGCTCCTCCGCGGCCTCTTCGGCGAGGTGCTGCTCTCGGCCAACGACCCCGCGCCGTACGCCTCGCTCGGCGTCCCGATCGTCCCCGACCGCCTGCCCGGGAAGGGAGCTCCCGGCGGCCTGCACGCGCTCCTCTCCGCGACGCGCGCCGAGTGGCTCTTCGTCGTGGCGTGCGACATGCCGTTCGTCGCGGAGGCCGGCATCCGCCACCTCGCCGCCCGGCGCGAGAGCGTGCAGGCCGTGCTGGTCCGCTTCGGCGGGCGGCTCGAGCCGTTGCACGGGTTCTGGTCCCGCGCCGCGCTCCCGGTCATCGAGCGGCTCCTCCGCGAGGGCGACCCGTCGTTCCTCGAGCTCTCGCGCCACCTGCCCTGCGCGATCGTGGAGGAGGAGCAGTGGTCGCTCGTCGACCCGGGCGGCCGCGCGCTCGCGAACGTCAACACGCCCGAGGACGCGGCGCGCCTCGGCGTGGCCGTGCCCCGGGCCGCCCGCTGAGCGGGCCGTTCACGACCAGCGGAAGAAGCGGAGCGCCAGCGCGAACGAGACCGCGGCCACCCCGGCGAGGAGCGCCGACTGCGGCGCCACGGCGGCGAGCCCCGCCCCCTCGTTCATCACCGCCCGCAGGCCGTCGTTGAGGGCCGTGAGCGGAAGCGCCCGGATGACCGGCTGCATGATGCGTGGGAAGTTGTCGGGCGAGAAGAAGACGCCGGACAGGATGAACATCGGCATCATCACGAGGTTGATGAGGCCGCTCACCGTCTGGATGTTGCGGGCCCGGGAGGCGACGAGCAGCCCCAGCCCCGAGAACGCCAGCGCGCCCACCGTGGAGACCGCGGCGAGCGCGAGGAGGGGGCCGCGGACGGGCACGCCGAAGGCGAGCACCGCGAAGCCCACGAACACCGGGACCTCCACGGCGAGGAAGAAGAGGCGCATGAGCACGAAGGAGAGCATGAAATCGCTCCGGCGCATCGGCGTCGCCACCATGCGCTTCAGGAGTTTCTTGGAGCGCAGCTCCACGATGACGTAGCCGATCCCCCACATGCCGGCCGACATGAGGTTCATGCCGAGCAGGCCCGGCACGAGGAAGTCCACGTAGCGCGCGCCCGGTTCCGTGACCTGCTCCT
>Ga0335084_10001524_pt1 | contig 21748 bp, 25 predicted proteins | sample Lox_Sample_44_FD_206721 | JGI IMG/M metagenome (GOLD analysis project Ga0335084, IMG submission 206721) | Soil microbial communities from Loxahatchee National Wildlife Refuge, Florida, United States - Lox_Sample_4.4 | ecosystem: Environmental > Terrestrial > Soil > Wetlands | place: USA...
GGCCAGACCGATGGACCCGATCTTCAGCCAGTTCGCCGTGAGCGTATCGGGTTTCGCAACGATCGAAAGGCGCAGCTCCGCGGGATCGAGCCCGAGCTTCTCTGCGATCTTGTCGAGCTGTACCTCCTGGCCGAAGCGCGGCTGCGGCGTTCCATGGCCGCGCTTGGGGCCGCAGGGCGGCTTGTTCGTGAACACCCTCGCGGCGTCGAACTTGTAGCGCGGGATCTCATACGTAACCGTCTGCAGCACGCCCGTATAGAAGGTGCTCGCCGTGCCGTAGCTGCCGTAGGCGCCGCCGTCGAGCAGCGTCTGGGTGTGCATGCCGGTGATCCTGCCGTCCTTGGTGACCCCGGTACGCATGCGCATGGTCACCGGGTGGCGGCCACGGTGCATGTAGAAAACCTCTTCGCGCGTGAGGCAGATCTTCACCGGCCTGCCGAGCAGGAGCGCGGCCTTGGCCACTACGATTTCGTGATTGTGAAGATCGCACTTACCCCCGAATCCGCCGCCGTTCGGGCAGGCGATGACGCGCACGTGGGCCGGCGGCAGCTGCAGCGCGTTGGCGAGCGCGCGATGGATGTAGTGCGGCACCTGGGTCGAGGACCACAGCGTGAGCTTGCCCTCTCCGTCTACCGCAGCGGCCGAGGCGTGCTGCTCGATCGGCAGGTGCGTGTTGCCCTGGTAGAAGAACACGTCGTCGAACACATGATCGGCCTTCGCGAGCGCTTCCCCGACATCGCCGAACTCATAGGCCTGGAGGCGATGGATATTGCCCCGCTCCCCGTAGCTGTGGATGCGCGGTTCCTCGGTCGCAAGCGCCTCCTCCGGGTCGGAGATCGTCTTGAGCTGCCGGTACTGGACCTTGATCAGGTCGAGCGCTTCGAATGCGGTCTGCTCGTCCTTCGCGATCACCGCAGCGACCGGGTCGCCGACGTAGCGGACGCGCTCGGGCGCGAGCGGATATTCGTCCTGGGTAACAGGCAGGATCCCGAAGGTGACCGGAAAATCCCTTCCGGTGAGCACCAGGTGCACGCCCGGATGCGCCTGCGCGTTCGAGGTGTCGATGGATTCGATCACGGCGTGCGGCAGCGGCGAGCGCAGCAACTTGCAATGCACCATCCGCGGCAGCACTACGTCGTCGGCGAAGCGCGTAAGACCCGTGACCTTGGCGCGCCCGTCCACGCGGCGGCGCGGCTTGCCGATGACGTCGAAGCGCCTCTTCGCGCTCATCGCTCACCCTCCCGCATTCTCCGGGCCCCCTCCTCGATCGATTCGTAGATCTGCTGGTACCCGGTACAGCGGCAAAGATTCCCCGAGATCGCTTCCTTGATCTTCTCGCGGCCAGGGCTCGCGTCCTTCTCGAGCAGAGCTTTCGCCGTCATCAATATCCCTGGCGTGCAGTAGCCGCACTGGGCGCCGCCGAGGTCGGCGAACGCCGCCTGGAGCGGATGCAGCTTCGAGCCGTGTGCGAGGCCTTCGACGGTGTCGATCGCGCGGCCTTCGCATTCCAGTGCGAGGGCAAGGCAGGAGAGCACCGGCACTCCGTCGATCAGAACCGCACATGCGCCACATTCGCCGAGCTCGCAGCCGTGCTTGGTGCCCGTGAGGTTCATGTCCTCGCGCAGCACTTCAAGGAGGGTCTTGTAGGGAGCGAAGGAGATCTCCTGCGACTCGCCATTCACGCACAGGGTCAGATGGACGTTCTTGGGGGCCTGCGTGCTCATTTGGTCTTCCTCGCGGATGGCGCCGGCAGCAGCCCGCGCACAAGGTAGTCCGAGAGCAAATCGGCGATCTCGGCGACCGATTGCGCGCCGTCGTGCCTGTACCAGCGGGCTGTCCAATTCACTGCGCCCAGCATCGCCCGCGTGACCAGGGCCGGATCGGACGGCGCGAATTCACCTGCCTTGACGCCTTCTGCGACAAGAGCCCGCACCGCGCGCTCATAGGCGTCGCGCTTCTGTATGACGCCTGAGCGCATGCCCTCGGGAAGAGCCTCGACCTCGAGATGCGCGGTCGCGCCCTCCATCTCATCGAGCATGCAATGCACGTGCGCGCTCAGCACCGAGCGAAGCCGTGCAGCCCGGGGGCCGGAGACCGCCCCCGCCGCCTTCACCGCGCCGAGGAGGCGCTCGAGCGTGCGCTCCTGGCAGAAGCGCAGAATCTCGTCCTTGCCGTCGAAGTAGTAGTACAGGTTGCCGGGAGAGAGATCGGCCTCCTCCGCGATCTCCCGCATGCCGGTGGCGGCTACGCCGAGCCGGCGGAAGACCCGCGCAGCGGCGCGCAGGATGTCGAGACGGCGCGCATCGTTCTTGCGCTGCATCCGCTCAGACGGGGACGCCTCGCTGGAACGTCGATTCAAAAGTTGAACCATCGTTCCAATTCTAGGCGCCCCGGCGGCGCCGGGCAAGCGCCGTGCGACCAATCAGGAGCGGAGCTTGAAGCGCTGGATCTTGCCGGTGGCGGTCTTCGGGAGCTCCGGGACGAATTCGATCCAGCGTGGGTACTTGTAGGGCGCGAGCCGGTCCTTGATGTGTTGCTGCAGCGCAAGCTTCAGCTCATCGCACGGCGACGCGTGTTCCTTGAGCACGACGAAGGCCTTGGGTTTGACCAGCCGGTTGTCGTCTTCCCGCCCGACCACCGCCGCCTCGAGGACGGCATCGTGGCTGGCGAGCACGGCCTCAACCTCGGCGGGCGACACGAACAAGCCCGAGACTTTGAGCATGTCGTCGGCGCGCCCTGCGTAGACGTAGTAGCCGTCCTCGTCCTGCCTGAACTTGTCGCCGCTTCTGAACCAGGGTCCCAGGAACGTGGAACGGGTTTTTTCGCGATTGTTCCAGTAGTAGGCCGCGCTGGTCGGCCCCCTGACCTGCAACTCGCCCAGCTCGCCCGGTTTCACCGGCCCGCCCTCCTCGTCCACCAGCCGAAGCTCGTAGCCCGGCACCGGCTTTCCCGTCGCACCGTAGCGCACATCACCGTGCCTCGCGCTGATGTACATGTGCATCATCTCGGTGGAGCCGATGCCTTCGAGGATGTCGACGCCGGTTCTTTCCTTCCAGCGCCTGCCAAGGTCGGCCGGAAGTGCTTCTCCGGCTGAGACGCACGCCCGCAGCGCCAGCTCGCGCTGCCTCGGAAATTCCGGGCTGGCCAGCATCGACGCGTACAGGGTCGGCACGCCGTAGAAGATGGTCGGCCTTTGATCAACGAGGCGCTTGAACACCGCCGCCGGCGTCGCGCGCTCCGCCATCAGCACCGAGCCCGCGCCGGTAGCCAGGGCGAAGGTCAGCGCGTTGCCCAGTCCGTAGACGAAGGACAGCTTTGCCGACGAGAACAGCACGTCACGCTCTGTGACCCCGAGCACGGCCTTCCCATACAGCTCCGCAGTGATCGTCATGCTGGAGTGGACGTGGACGGCGGCCTTCGGGGCCCCGGTCGATCCCGACGAATAGAACCAACAGCAAGGATCGTCCGACGTGGTCGGAGCGGGGTCAAGTCTGGCGCTTCCGTCCGCGAGCACATTATCCAGCGCAATGCGCCCCGCAGCGCGGCGGCCGGAAACGATCACGTGCCTCAGGAAGGGCATCTTCCTCGCGAGCGGAGCGAACTGCGGCTCCAGGTGCTCCGAGACGATCAGCGCCCTCGCCCGGCTGTCGGCGAGCATATGCTCGTAGTCTCCCGGCTTGAGCCAGGTGTTGACCGAGACCGGGATGATTCCCGCCTTGATTGCACCGAGGAACGCGGTCGGGAAATCGATGGTGTCGGCCAGCGCGAGCAACACGCGGTCTTCCATGCCTAGGCCCAGCGCGTACAGGCCCGAGCCGAAGCGGTTGACGCGCTCGGCGAGCTCACCGAACGTGTACCGCCCTGCGTCGTCCACAAAAGCAACCTTGGCAGCGCGGCCCGCCAACAGGTTGCGCTCGACCAGGTCGTGTGCGGCGTTGTAGTCGCGGGGGACATGGATGGTCGGCGGGCTCACCGACTGGTCGACGGTACTGAGCGACGGCATGTGCTCGGGCCCTTCTCGACTCACGCCTCGAGCTTGGCTTCCCTGCGGCATAGCGCGATCCAGTCGGCGGCCCAAGCAACGGCCAGCTCTTCCGGCATGGTCCCCGCGCTCGCGTCGTGCAGCATGATGTCGCCGATGCGCCGCGCCCGGAGCTCCGAGAGGATCGCGTCGAAACGCCTGCCGCCGTTGCAGAAGGTCTCGGCATAGGTACGATCGCCGAGGGCGATGACCCCATACTGCACGTTGGACAGATCGGGACGCGCGTCCTGAAGCGACGCGTAGAGCTCCTTCGCGTTGTCGGGCACGTCGCCCTGCCCGTAGGTCGAGGAGCAGATGAGGAACAGGCCCCCTCCGGAGAACACGCTCGCGTCGAGGCCGTCCATCACTCTTGTGTGCACCCGGGTGTCGCCGTCGTCCAGGGTAAGCTCGATCTCCTGTGCGACGAGCTGCGCGGTACCCGTCATGGTCCCAACCAGGATGGTCAGTTCGAGCGCCATCGCTTTCTTTTTCCGTCGCGCTTGTGTTCCAACATGCGCGGCATTATACTGCATGCAATGCGAATCACAAGCATTATACTGCACAGTGCCGATGCCTAGTATTGACATTAATACACCTTCGCAACGTATTATTAATACGAAGGAACAAGTCTCAGACAACGAGCAAACCTACCTTGCGGCTCTAGGTCACAAGTTGCGCGATGCACGGGCGAGACGAGGCATCTCGCGCAAGGTCCTCGCAGCCGATTCTGGCGTGTCCGAGCGCTACTTGGCGCAACTGGAAGCGGGTCGGGGAAACGTCTCCATCCTCCTGCTGCGGCAGATCGCGAGCGCGCTCGACTTGTCGCTCATCGAACTGCTCGCCGAGGATTCGGGCGAAGACGCGGAGCTGAGCCTCACCACCCAGTTCCTGAAGAAGCTTCCACGCCAGAAGCTCGCCGCCGTCCACTCGCAGCTGCTGCGCGACTACGGCAACGCGCGCGACGAGCGCATGAAGCGGATCGCTCTCATCGGGCTGCGCGGCGCCGGCAAGTCGACACTGGGGGCCAAGCTCGCCAAGGCGCTGGGCGTGCCCTTTGTCGAGCTCGATCGCGAGATCGAACGCGAGGCGGGAACGAGTCTGTCGGAAATATTCCTGCTCTACGGTCAGTCCGGTTACCGCCGCTACGAGCGCCGCTGCCTGGAAAGAGTCCTGGAGAAGAACGAGCGCGCCGTCATCGCCACGGGAGGGAGCATCGTCTCCGAGCCCGGAACCTACGAGCTGCTTCTTTCGACCTGCTTTACGGTATGGCTGAAGGCCGCGCCCGAGGAGCACATGGCACGCGTCATCGCGCAGGGCGACACGCGCCCCATGGCAGGAAACGACCAGGCGATGGAGGATTTGCGACGCATACTCGAGGGTCGGGCCGTGCTTTACCGGCAGGCCGACGTCGTTGTGGACACCGCGGGAAAATCCGCCGAGAAGAGCCTGGCGGACCTGCGAAAATCGATCACCGCCTGACCGGGCAAGCGCCCTCACCCATCGGGAGCACCCATGAGCGCAGTCCTTGAACCTAACCCCACTCCTTCCCTCGTCACCTACGACACGCATCCCGACCGGTACGCGCACTGGAAGCTGTCCTTCGACGGCCAGATCGCCACGCTCTCGATGGATGTCGACGAGGACAAGGGCCTCAAGCCCGGTTACAAGCTGAAGCTCAACTCCTACGATCTGGGCGTGGATATCGAGCTCGCCGACGCGCTCAATCGCGTGCGCTTCGAGCATCCGGAGGTGAAGTGCCTGGTGATCACCAGCGCGCGCGAGCGGATGTTTTGCTCCGGCGCCAACATCTACATGCTGGGATCGTCCACCCATGCGTGGAAGGTGAATTTCTGCAAGTTCACGAATGAAACCCGCAGCGGCATCGAGGATTCGAGCCGCCACGAGGGCCTCAAGGCGCTCGCCGCAGTGAACGGTACGGTTGCCGGCGGCGGCTACGAGCTCGCCCTCGCATGCGATGAGATCCTCATGATCGACGATCGCTCCTCCACGGTGAGCCTGCCCGAGCTGCCGCTTCTCGGCGTGCTTCCGGGAACGGGCGGCCTCACGCGCGTCACCGACAAGAGAAAGGTGAGGCGTGATCTTGCCGACGTGTTCTGCACAACCAGCGAAGGCGTGCGCGCGGACCGCGCCAAGCAATGGCGCCTGATCGACCATATCGCCAAGCCGCAAGCCTTCAAGGACACCGTGGCGGCCCGTGCGGCTGCCCTCGCGTTGCAGAGCACGCGTGGCGGCGGCATCGGCGTCAAGCTCAACTCGCTCAAGCGCACGATCGACGCCGGGGGCTACCACTACGACAACGTCGACGTGAAAATCGACCGCAAGCAGCGCACGGCGACCATCACGGTGTTTGCGCCCCGGACCGATGTTGCCTCTGGCGTCGAGGCGATCCATGCGGCAGGCGACAAGTGGTGGCCGCTGGCGATGGCGCGCGAGCTCGACGACGCGATCCTCATGCTACGCACCAACGACCTCGAGATCGGCACATGGATCTTCAATACTCGCGGCGATGCGGGCAAAGCGCTCGCGGCCGACGCCGCGTTGAAGGCCAATGAGGGCGACTGGTTCGTACGGCAGGTGATCGGCTTCCTGCGCCGCACGCTTGCGCGGCTGGATGTGTCCTCCCGCACCCTCTTCGCCGTCATCGACAAGGGCTCGTGCTTTGCGGGGACTCTTCTCGAGCTCGCGCTTGCCGCCGACCGCAGCTACATGCTCGAGCTGCCCGACGACGAGTCAGAGGCCCCGGCGATTACCCTCTCGCTGATGAACTTCGGTGCCTACCCCATGGTGAGCCAGGAAACGCGGATCAGTGCGCGCTTTTGTGGCGAGAGGCCGCCAGTCGAGGCCGCGCGGTCGCGCATCGGGGAGAAGCTCGACGCCAAGAGAGCATCCCAGCTGGGGCTCGTCACGTTCACACCGGACGATCTCGACTGGGACGAAGAAGTCCGCATCGCGATCGAGGAGCGCGCGAGCCTCTCCCCCGACGCCCTCACCGGCATGGAGGCGAACCTGCGTTTCTCCGGCAAGGAGAGCATGGAAACGCGCATCTTCGGCAGACTCTCCGCCTGGCAAAACTGGATCTTCAGCCGTCCCAACGCGGTCGGCGAGCATGGCGCGCTGAAGGTCTACGGTAGCGGTGCGAAAGCAAGGTTCAATTGGGACCGGATCTAGAAGTCAAGGGCAAGGAAAGCACATGAGCATCGATTACAGCGAGAAGATCCCCAACAACGTCAACCTCGTCAACGACAAGACGCTGCAGCGCGCGCTCGAGCATTGGCAACCGCGTTTCCTCGACTGGTGGCGCGAGATGGGCCCGAGTGACTTCGCCTCCGCCGATGTGTACCTGCGCACCGCGATTGGAGTCGACGCGCAGGGCTGGGCCAACTACGGCTCGGTGAGGATGCCCGAGTACCGCTGGGGCATCTTCCTTGCCGATCCCATGCCCGATCGCACCATCGGCTTCGGCGACTCCTTCGGGCAGCCGGTGTGGCAGCAGGTCCCGGGCGAATTCCGCTCCCAATTCCGTCGCCTGATCGTCACGCAGGGCGACACTGAGCCAGCCTCGGTCGAGCAGCAGCGTTTGCTCGGCCATACCTGCCCTTCGCTCTACGACCTGCGCAACCTGTTCCAGATCAATGTCGAGGAAGGCCGGCACCTGTGGGCGATGGTGTACCTGCTGCACGCCTATTTCGGCCGCGACGGACGCGAGGAGGCCGAGGGACTTCTTGCGCGCCACTCGGGAGATGTCGACAAGCCTCGCATTCTCGGCACCTTCAACGAGCCGATCGAGGACTGGTTGTCCTTCTTCTGCTTCACCTACTTCACCGACCGCGACGGCAAGTTTCAGCTCAAGAGTCTCGCGGAATCCTCCTTCGACCCGCTCGCGCGCACCTGCCGGTTCATGCTGACCGAGGAAGCCCACCACATGTTCGTCGGCGAGACCGGAATCGGACGAATTGTGAAGCGCACTCTGGAAGTGATGAAGGAGATAGGTACGGACGACGTCGAGGCGATCCGCCGCCAGGGCGCCGTGGACCTGCCCCTGCTTCAGCGCTACCTCAACTTCTGGTTCAGCTCCTCCCTCGATCTTTTCGGGTCGGAGGTATCGTCCAACGCTGCGAGCACCTTTGCCAACGGCATCAAGGGGCGGCCCGACGAAACGACGCAGTACCAGGATCACAATTGTGCGGACGCGACCTGCGAGCTCGACCTGCCCGACGGCCGGGGAGGCCTGAAGAGGGAGACCGTTGGTATGCGCAACGCCATGAACGAGGTCCTTCGCGAGGCCTACGTAAAGGACTGCGAGATCGGCCTGAAGCGCTGGAACATGCAGATCAAGCGCTCCGGTTATGCGTTCGAGCTGAAACTGCCGAGCAGCCGCTTCCGCCGCGCGATCGGCGCCTGGGCGAACGTCCCCACGGACCTCGAAGGCAAGCTCATCAGCCGCGAGGAGTTCGAGCGGCAACTGCCCGGGTGGAGCCCCAGCGCCGCCGACAAGGCATTCGTAAGAAGCTTGATGCAGCGCGTTGTCCAGCCCGGGAAAATGGCCGCCTGGATCGCGCCGCCGGACCGCGGGATCAACAACCTCGCGGTCGACTACGAGTACGTGCGCCTGGCCTGAGGCGAACCATCCCGCTAGCGAATAGCGACCCGAGCAGGGTCGGTAAAGTGCAGTCGCGACCTCAGCTCAGGGCTCACGTGAACGGTGCCTTCGGCGTCGACGAGCATTGCTTGCGAGACGCCCATACGTGCGGCTGCGGTCCTCCAGCCCCTTGAGCCCTCGATGAAGATCGGCTTGGAGGCCGCGTCAGACAGCGCGCCCGCCCCGGCCCCGCCCGAAACCAGCACGGTAACCGATTCGACTCCCGCAACGGGGTAGCCGGTTCGCGGGTCGATGATGTGCGAGTAGCGCTTGCCGTCGATCTCGTAGTAGCGCCGATAGTCACCGGATGTACCGACCGCCTCGCCATCGTTCAGTTCGAGCGTTGCGAGCAGTCCCGTCCCGCGAGGGGATTCCAGCGCGACCCGCCAGGGACGCGCGCCGTGACGACCGAGGGCGAGGGCGTTGCCGCCGACGTTGATCAGGGCATTCCCGATCCCTTCGGCGCGGAGGATTTCGGTGGCGCGGTCGAGCGCATACCCTTTCGCATAACCGCCGAAGTCCAGCTGCACGGCGGAATTCGCGCTGGTCACTTCGTTGCCCCGTACACTGAGATCGTTCATCCGCGGGTGCGCGGCCACCAGCCGCTCGACATCGCGCGCATCGGGGACGGGGCCCCCGGGCTTGTCGCGGTGGAAGTGCCAGAGCGCCACGAGCTTGCCGATGGCGGGGTTGAAGAGATCGCCCGAGCGCTCCGCGAGGCGCTGCGCCTGCCGGATCAGCGCCGCAATCTCTGCGGTCGTGCGGATGCCCGACTCTCCTCGGGCGATCGCCTGGTTGAGCGCGACGAGATTGCCCGACTTCCACGCGCGCAGCTCGCGATGCATGCGGTCGAACTCGCTGAGGACCCGTGCAACGGCCGCCCTCTCTCGGACAGGGTCGGCGTCGAGCACGGTTACCTGAACGATGGTGCCGAAGACGTACGCGCTCGCGCGGTACTCGTGCGCGCGCGCATCACAGAGCTGGAGCCCTGCGATCAAGAGAAGCGCGAGCCTGATGCCGCGCGCGGTCAATGCCGCTCCCGGTGGGGCCTGTGATGGTGCCTGGGCTTCAGAAACAGCCACGCGCCGCTGAGCGACAGGAGCGCGAGGAATACCGCCAGAAGATCGACGACGAGCGGCCCGAAGCGTCCAGCGAACCGCCCGCTGTGGACGTCCTGCAGCAGCCGCTGGACGGAGACTCCGGGTTCGAGCAGCTCACGGTAGTGCTCGCGCTCCGCCGGGGACAGCTCGGCCGGGGCCGACCAGGCGATCGCGTCGCGCGGTGCCGGTCGCCACGAGAGCGCATCGGTGCTTTCGAACGTCCCTGCCCCCGTCCGCAACACGAGCCGCCGCTCCTCCGACCCGATCGCCCGGACGGGGCTTCCCGGCAGCTCGCTCCGGTCCAGCCGCTCGATAAGCGCGCCGTCCTTCCCATAGAGGTATAGCGCGGCGCTACTCGCGACGACCACCATGTCCTGCAGCTCGACCAGGCCGATCGGCTGGGGGAAGGCCTCCCCCGAGATCCGGCCGTCGAGCAGCCAGCGGCCGTTCGCCGCGACGAGGTCGTGCGGTCCGGCGCGGAACAGGTGTCGCGGAGGCTCGGGCGCCAGACCGTACCAGCGCGCAAGCCACGCGGCGTGCACGTACTTGGTATCCAGACCGAGGTCAGCGGCGTGGTTCAGGACGAAACCTGTCACCGCGAGGAAGAGGAAGAAGACGACCGCTGCAAAGCCGATACGCGCGTGCCAGCGGCGCAGGAAAAGGAGCAGGAGGAGCTTCGGGGACACAGCGCTATCCGTGGGCGTTGTCGCGACTGAGGCGGTCGAAAAGGAGCGCGAGCCGCGCCATGCGTTCCAGCGCGCCGACCGACAGGGTCGCACCCACGATGCCGTCGATATCGCGGTCGAGCCGGTTGTCTCGTACAAGCTTCGCGTCCTTGAACTGTCTCAGGAACGACGACTGACGGACCTCCTGCCCTCTGCTTTCGCGATAGACGAGCACGCGTACGTGATCGATGTGTCCGTCCACGACGACGAATCCGGCAGTGATCAGCTCCTCCCTCCCCGTTTCCTCGAGAATCCACACGCTCTTGCGGCCTTCGTTCCAGTAGCGCTGGCGCAATTGCGCGGGGGGATGGCCCAGGATCGCGCCCGCCTGCGCTTGTATGTCCTTGGTCAGCCAGAGCACCTTGGGCGCAGGCTTTGAACCGAACACCTCCGCAACGAAGGTGTCCGGCTCCTGATAGACCTCGCCTCGGACGTAACCCGAGGCCGCGCCAAGCACCAGCATGAATAACGCAAGCGAGCAGCGCATCCTCGAACTCATCAGAACATGAATCCCGCGCCAATATCGAAGCGATCTTGAGACTTATCGGTCGCGTAACGCTGGATGTCGGCCTTCAGCACCACCTGCGGATGGACCCAGAAGTTGACTCCCAGGGTCTTGATGCGCTCGTTGTTGTTCGGATCCTGGAACAGGCCATTTGCTGGATCCTCCGCCTGCCTGATGTCGATGCGCTCGTAGCGAATGAAGGGGGCCACGTCGAAGTTGCCCTGCTTGTACAGGTGGTACGCAGCCTGGGCGTACCATCCCTTCATCGATTTCGGTGCCGCAAAAGCGGGCACGCTGGGGTCAGCGAGATTGGCTGCAACAGTCCCTGCAGTGATCTTGTCGGCATCACCGAGTGTGCCTGCCGTATAGAGAGCCTGCAGATCCAGGCCGGCGACCCGGTATTGCGCGTGGACGTCCCACATGGTGAAACGAGCCGCGACTCCCTGCAGCGCCGGGTTGGACGCTCCGTTCTGGCCGGTGTCGCCGGTGAACACGCCGGCGCCGACCAGGAAACCCGGGCGCCGGTAGCTGAGCGCGCCGTAGACCGCGAGATTGCGGGCGTTGGCGAGCTGTCCTTCCTGGTGCGCGCTGCGGATCCCCATGGTCGGATCGTCGAGTTTGCCGGAGTCGAAGGTGGTCGTAGCACCCACGTCGTATCTGAAGCTCTCGCCGAACATGCCGTGCATGCCGGCGCCCAGCTCGCGCCAGGTGGTCGGTATGACGCGCGTTTCAACCTGGTTGCGTTGCACACCGTAATAGGTCGGCGGCTCATGGGTCTCGTTGAGAATGCCGATCGGGATGAGGAACAGGCCGCCCTTGAAATTGACAGCGTCGCTCATCCTGTAATTCACCCAGGCCTGCTCGATCTCGGCCTCGCCCTCATCGTCCTTGCTGACGACCGCATGCTCGAATTCCACCTCGGAATGCAAGGTCAGGCGCTCATCGAACCGGTGGTTGAAGCCGAACACGAACCGCTGCAGGTCGGCGGTAGCGTTGCCGCTCTCGCGAAATTTGCTGTACCCCGCTTCGCCGTAGCCAACGATATTGGTACTGCCATTGGCAAGCTCCGAACTCCGGTCGAGCATCGAGCTGTAGTCGGGCGAGTAGGGCGAAGTCGGTGGGGGCGGCGCCGCCGACTTGCGAGTCTGCGCCTTGAGTTCGTCGATCTCCTGCTGCAGGATCTGCAGCTTTTCGTCTACCGTCTGGCTAAAAGCGGGCATCGATCCGAAAACGGCGAGCGCCCAGCTTAGGGTGGATTTCTTCATGAGCTCTCCAGCTGAATGGGACGATTGGGAAACATGGCTGGCTAACTCAGCATCCGAGGCTGACTGGCTGGCACCTTGGCTAATCTATCGAGAATCCAATTAGTTACACGTATATCCAACGTTGAATCGAAAATCGCCGCGCTCCGGCAATCTCGGCTTGACGCCAGCCTGAATATAAATGAGAATGCTTCGCATTACAAGCCTCGAGCCACCCCAATGTATGTCTGCATCTGCAACAGCGTGACCGATCGCGAAGTCCGCGAGGCGGCGTCCCGTGGCGCACGCACGCTGAAAGATCTGCGTCGCGAGCTCGGCGTAGCGTCACGCTGCGGCAAGTGCGCAAGTTGCGCGAACGAAGTGCTTTCCCAAGCTCGCCGCGAACCGGTACTCACCTCGAGCCTGCAGGCGGCCTGACCTTCCCTCCCTGCCTCATCCCCTCCTGACCGAGTCGCAAGCGTTGCCTCAAGCAACGTGCGTGGTATTCTCGGACCGTCTCGCATGAGGAGCGATACGCATGAAAGGCGACAAGAAAGTCATAGAGCATCTGAACAAGGTGCTGACCAACGAGCTGACCTCGATCAACCAGTACTTCCTGCATTCGCGCATGTTCGAGAACTGGGGCCTGAAACGCCTCGCGGAGCACGAGCATCACGAATCGATCGACGAAATGAAGCACGCGGACAAGCTGATCGAGCGCATTCTTTTCCTCGAGGGGCTTCCCAATCTCCAGGCCCTGAACAAGATCCTGGTCGGCGAAAGCGTCGAAGAGGCGTTGAAGTGCGACCTGAAGCTCGAAATGCACGCGCACCCGATGCTGAGGAGTGCGATTGCGTATTGCGAGGAGTCAGGCGACTACACTTCGCGTGAGTTGTTCGAGGACATTCTCGAGAGCGAGGAAGAGCACATTGACTGGCTCGAGATCCAGCTGGACCTTATCACCAGAATCGGTATCCAGAACTACACACAGTCGCAGATGGGGGACAAGCCGGCTTCCTAGGGCAGTCATGGCTCTCGCCAGGCCCCTTCGATCCAGTGGCCGCTAGTCCCGCATTGACTTGCCGAAACTTCTGGGATGCCGTCTAGGACCGTGCATCTTCGAGCCGGGCGGCCTTGACCCTCTTCTGCGCGGCGTCGCCCCCAAGAAGCGACCAGACCAGCCACAGGCCCGGCAGCAGAACAAGAGCGTAGGTGAGCATGGCGCCGTACTGGCCCTCCGGGCCGTAGGGTTCGGTCGCGATATGCCAATACGGGTTGTCGATCGGCAACACGTTTGCTTCGGTCGCCTCATGAAACGCGTAGATGCACAGCTGCACCGCGAACAGCACCAGGAAAATTGAAGTCACCTGGAAGAACAGTCCGAGATTGACCCGATGCCCGTATCGCGACCAGGCCCAGGCGAGCGAAGCAGCAAGCGCGATGCCGGCAAGCGCACCCGCGAAGAGCGAAGTCGATTCGGCCTGGCGGGCGAGGGTCGCCGCAATGAAGGCCATCTCCATCCCTTCGCGCGTGACCATCAGGAGCATTACCACGAACACTCCGATCCACGCACCGGTACCGGCCGACTGCGCCGCCGACTCCAGCCGCGCGCCCATCTCTCCGCGGAGCTGCTTCGCGTGCTTGAGCATATAAACGACCATGGAAATGACGAATGCCGCCGCCACCAAAGCGAGCACCGCTTCCCAAATCGGCTGTACCGCCGCTTCGGCGAGAAACACGCCGAGCACCAGCGACAGCAAGACCGCGAGCGCCGTACCCCACCAGACCGCCGGCAGCAGCAGCGCGCGGCCGGTCTTCTTGAGGTAGGTCGCGGCGATCGCCACGATGAGGAAGGCCTCGATGCCTTCGCGGAGAGTGAAGATCAGCATCTGCAGCATTTCAGTGAACCTTTCGATCTGACTTGCGCTGGACGTTATCTCTGGAATCAGGCGGTGAGAATCAGCTTTCCGTTCTGGGTAAGCCGCAGGCGGTACTCCCGGCCGTTGTGCTCGATTACCAGCTCTCCCCGCTCCCCGAGCAGCTGCCTGCTCACCGCTCGCCCTTTCGGGAAACCGGTGTCCACAGTCTCTTGATTCAGCGGCAAATTTGTTTCCGGCGCGGGACGCACGTAAAAATGATAACCGTTCTCATTACTGCGCGTCAAGCTGCTGCCGGGTCCCGCGTACAATCGTTCACGTTCCGGAAAGCCGATGACGACCGCCCGCTTAACGCTGCTCCTCGCCGTCCTCCTCTGCAGTCAGGCCTGGGCGCAGCGCAGCTCGCTCCCCCCGCGTGAACCCACCCCGGCGCAGGTGCTCGCGGACCTGCGTCACGGAGGCTACGTCCTCTACTTCAGGCACGCCGCCACCGACTTCAGCCAGAACGACGAGAAGATGAAGCGCTACGAGGATTGCGCTGACCAGCGCAATCTCATCGACAGGGGTCGCGCAGACGCACGGGCCGCGGGCGCCGCGATCAGCCAGCTCGGGATTCCGGTCGAGCGCGTTCTCGCGAGCCCCTTCTGCCGCACCGTGGAGACCGCACAGCTGCTCTTTGGGCGGGTGGAGAAGATGACCGAGGTGCGCGGCGGGCCAGCGGCATCGGCCCTGTCAGACCGCTACGCGCCGCTGAAGAAGATTCTGGCTACGCCGGTTCGCGCCGGCGGCAATCTCGTGGTGGTAAGTCACGGCAACCCGTTCTACAGCGTCGCCGGCCCGCCCTATCTCGCCGAGGGTGAGGCTGCGGTACTCCGTCCGCTCGGCGCGGATTTCGAGGTCGTCGCCAGGATTCGGATCGACGGCTGGGAGGCCTTGAAGAGCAGCGCGGCGAAGTAGCGGGATGCGCGGCTAGAACGAATTGCCCTGCGCGTGGTTCTCGAAGCGCGTGTACTCCCCGAGGAACGTGAGCTTCACCGTGCCGATGGGGCCGTTGCGCTGCTTGAGAATGATGATCTCGGCCACGCCCTTGTCCGGCGTGTCGGGGGTGTAGACCTCCTCGCGGTAGATCGCGAGGATCAGGTCGGCGTCCTGTTCGATCGCGCCTGACTCACGCAGGTCCGACATGATCGGGCGCTTGGGACCGGTGCGCTGCTCGACCGCGCGCGACAGCTGAGACAGCGCCACGACCGGAACCTTGAGCTCCTTGGCGAGCGATTTCAGGGATCGCGAGATCTCGGAGATCTCGGTGGCGCGGTTCTCGCCTTCGCTCGATGCCTGCATCAGCTGCAGGTAGTCGACGATGATCAGGCCGAGCGCGCCGTACTGCCGGTGCAGGCGGCGTGCCCGCGCGCGCAGCTCCAGGGCGTTCAACGCGCCCGATTCGTCCACGAGTATCGGCGCGTCGTGCAGTTTGCCCACGGCGTTGGTGAGCCGGTTCCAGTCGTCGTCGGACAGTCTTCCCGTGCGCAGCTTGTGCTGATCGAGCCGGCCGATCGACCCGAGCAGGCGCATCGCGAGCTGACTACCCGACATCTCCATGCTGAATACCGCCACCGGCAGCTTGTTTTCCACCGCGACGTGCTCGGCGATGTTGAGTGCCAGCGCCGTCTTTCCCATCGACGGGCGCCCGGCAATGATGACCAGGTCGCCGGGTTGCAGCCCCGATGTGTCGCGATCGAGATCCCGATAACCGGTGGGAATACCGGTGATGTCGGAAGGATTGTCCTTGTGGTACAGGAGGTCGATGCGCTCCATGACCTGCGTGAGCAGCGGCTGGATCTCCATGAAACCTTGGCGGGTCTTCGCGCCGGCCTCGGCGATCTGGAAGATCTTTGACTCGGCCTCGTCGAGCACTTGGCCGACATCCTTGCCCATGCGGTTCAGCGCGCCGTCGGCGATCTCGGTAGAGACTTCGATGAGCCTTCGCAGGACCGCGCACTCGCGCACGATCTCCGCGTAGCGCCTGACGTTGTGCGCAGAGGGCGTGTTGCCGGCGAGCGCGGCGAGATAGGTGATGCCGCCGGTCTTGTCCTTGTCCTCGCTGGCCTTGATCGCCTCGTCCACGGTGACCACGTCGGCAGGCTTGCCCCGCTCGATCAGGCGCGAAATCTGCCGGAAAATGCGGCGATGGTCGTCACGGTAGAAGTCGGAGTCGGCAAGCACATCGCCGACCCTGTCGAAAGCGCCGTTGTCGATCAGCAGACCTCCCAGCACCGACTGCTCCGCGTCGATGGAGTGCGGCGGGAGCTTGAGGTTCAGCAGCTGAGAATCGCTGGGGATCTGAGGTACGGGCTGGGCCATGAAAGGCGATCGATGCGGATTGCGGCCACTTTACAACAAAAAAGACCGCGCAAGCGCGGCCTTTTCGCATCAACGGCTTGCGGGTGAGCTACTGCTCGGTTGTTTCTCCGAGCACCGAGACCTTGATGTGCGCCAGGACGTCCGCGTGCAGCGCAACCGAGACCTCGTGGTCGCCGACGGTCTTCAGCGGCCCTTGCGGCAGGCGGATCATCGCGCGCTCGACCTCGAATCCCTGGGCCTTGAGCGCCTCGACGATGTCTACGTTGGTGACCGAGCCGAACAGGCGCCCGTCCACCCCTGCCTTCTGGGTGATCTGCACCATCAGGCCGTCGAGCTTGGTCCCCTTTTCCTGGGCCGCCGAGAGGGCCTGGGATTGCGCCTGCTCGAGCGCCGCGCGCTTCTTCTCGAATTCGGCGAGGCTCTGGGGGGTCGCCCGCGTCGCCTTGCCCTGCGGCAGCAGATAGTTGCGCGCGTAGCCGTCCTTCACCTTGACCACGTCGCCTAGGCCACCCAGGTTCACGACCTTCTCCAGAAGAATGACTTGCATGGCAACCTCTTAGTGAAGGTCCGTATACGGCAACAACGCAAGATAGCGCGAGCGCTTCACCGCCGCCGACAGCTGGCGCTGGTAGTGAGTACGCGTACCGGTGATCCGCGCCGGGATGATCTTGCCGTTCTCGCCGATGAAATCCTTCAGCAAATCGACGTCCTTGTAGTCGATCCACTCGATCTTCTCCGCGGTAAAGCGGCAGAACTTGCGGCGCTTGAACAGCTGTTTCGCGCCTTTCTGCTCGCGTTTGCCGTCGCGGCCCTTGCCTTTACCCTTGCCTTTGAATCCGCCTCGACCTCTCGGTGGGGGCATGTCAGTCTCCTTCCTTGAATTCGACTTCCGTCGCGTGCAGCACAAGCGATCGGCTGGTGCGGCTCTTCGCGGCGAGAAATCCAGTTACCTTCACGCTGCTTCCCAGTTTCGCGGCGGCTAGGAGCCTCGCTTCGCGCTCGAACGCCACCGCGGCAATCTCGCAACTCACCTTGCGCACGACTCCGGCTTCCGTCTGCGTCGAATCGTGCTGCAGCCGGAACTTCATCATCGGTACACCCCCGGGGGTATGCCGCAGCCCGTCCAGCTCGATAAGCCTTCCCGACACCGCAACCCGGTTGGCCTGCGCCAACGCTCTAGGCTTTCGCCGGCTCCGCGGGCTTGGCCGGCTCCGAGCGCGGCGCTTCACCGGGATTGAGCACCGACTTCGACTTCTCTTCCTTCATCATCGGCGAGGGCGTCGTCCAGGCGCGCTCCATCTTGATGATGAGGTGACGCAGCACCGCGTCGTTGAACTTGAACGAGTGCTCGAGCTCACCGAGCGTTTCCGAGTCGCACTCGATGTTCATCAGCACGTAATGCGCCTTGTGAACCTTGGAAAGCGGGAAAGCGAGCTGGCGGCGGCCCCAGTCCTCGAGGCGGTGAATCTTGCCGTTCCTCGAGGTCACCGTCGCGCGGTAACGCTCGATCATAGCCGGAACCTGCTCGCTCTGGTCCGGATGGACGATGAAACACACTTCGTAGTGTCGCATCAATGCTCCCTATGGATGAAGCCGCCCGCTCAAGTCCGCCGTTGCGACGCGGCGAGGAGGGGTGCGGCAGGGTCGAAAACAAACGACCGCCGCAGCGGTCGTCGAGGGAGTGAATTCTAACTGAATCAAGGCGTAACACGCAAGTGCCCACTCGGACCAAGGTCGGCGAACAAAGCTATGATATTCAGGGTCCCGGCGAGGTCGCCGAACCGGAGGAACCATGTGCAGAAGCATCAAGACCCTGTTCAATTTCGAGCCGCCGGCCACCGACGAGGAGATCCGGGCAGCGTCCCTGCAATTCGTGCGGAAGCTGAGCGGTTTCGCCAGCCCCTCCAAGGCCAATCAGGTAGTGTTCGACCACGCCGTCGAAGAAGTCACCGCGGCCGCCCGCGCGCTCATCGGCTCGCTGGTGACGAACGCCGAGCCGCGCAATCGGGACGTCGAGGCGGCGCGGGCGCGGGCGCGGACCTCAGCCCGGTTCCGAACGCGGCAGCAGGGAGAACCGAGAAGGGGAGACCGATGAAGCTCAAATGGGCCGAGACCACGGATGAACGGATCAAGACCACCGCAGATGCGATCGGAAACGTTCTGGTCGACGCATTCCACTATCTGGCGTTATTCGCGATCGGCGGGGCCATCGTGTGGTCCGCTGTCGTCGCCTTCTTCGGCATGGCGACCAAGGGGCACGCCTCGATCGACGACATCCTGCTGCTGTTCATCTACCTCGAGCTCGGGGCGATGGTCGGCATCTACTTCAAGACCAACCACATGCCGGTGCGGTTTCTCATCTACGTCGCGATGACGGCGTTGACCCGGCTCCTGATCTCGGACGTCCAGGCGCATCACAGCCCCGAGACGGCGGACTGGGGAATCGTCGTGGTGTCCGGCGCCATCCTCCTGCTGGCTCTCGCGACGCTCGTGATCCGGTTCGGATCGTCCAAGTTCCCCTCGCCGCAAGCCGACGGCCGCGATTGAAAATGAAGGCGGCAAGCGACAGGCACCGCCGCGCCCTCGCCCACTTGCGTCGCAGGCAATGGCCCGAGGCCCACGAGCTTGTCATGGACCTGGAGGACCCGCTCGCCTGTCACATCCATGGACTGGCACACCGCCTCGAAGGCGACATGGAGAACGCCCGCTACTGGTACAAGCAGGCCGGCGTGCCCTTCAGCAGGTCGCTGCGTCTCGCGGCTGAATTGCGGGCCATCGAATCCGGCCTCAAGAGCGCGCAATGAACGCCTCGAGTCACTCCGTACTCCCGCTTTCGGTACGCGGGCCGTGACGGCCCGGTTCGCCCTCTTCGACCCATGCGCGCAACAGCGTAAAGGTCACCGCCAATACCATCGGGCCGACGAAAATGCCGATCAGCCCGAAGCCGATGAGACCACCGATCACGCCGGTGAAGATCAGCAGCAGCGGCAGGTCCGCGCCCTTCTTGATGAGGATCGGGCGCAGGAAGTTGTCCAGGGTGCTGACGATCACCGTGACGACCAGCAGGAAGGTGCCCCATCCCGCCGCGCCGGTCCAGTAAAGCCAGATCACGGCGACGACCATTACCGGAGCCGCTCCGATCTGCGCCACGGCGAGCAGGAACATCACGGCGGTGAGAACGGCGGCGAAGGGCACGTGGGCAATGGCCAACCCGACCCCCCCGATCACGGATTGCACCAGCGCGGTCACCACGACGCCGAGAGCCACACCGCGTATCGCCTGCCCCGACAGCACCACCATCTGCTCGCCGCGCCGTCCCGCCAGGCGAGCGCCGAAGCGCCGCACCCAGACTGCGGCGTGCTCCCCTTCCGCGTACAGGATCGCGGCGATGATAAGCGTCAGCAGGAACTGGACGAATACCACGCCGAAACTGCCGATCTCGGAGACGAACTTCCGGCTGAGGGTCGTGGCGTAAGGGGCGAGCTTGTTGGCCAGCACCTCGACGCCTTCGGTCGCCACCTCTTGCCACAGCTGGACCGCGCCATCACCCACCAGCGGCAGACCCGCAAGCCACGACGGCGGCGACGGCACCTTGAATTCGGTCAGGGCCTTGATCCAGTCGGCGATGGTGCTTGCGTTCGCCACGATGGTGCCGATCGCCACCGACAGCGGCACGATGACGAGCAAGAGCGGGGTGAGCGACATGACCGTCACCGCAAGCCAGCGCCGGTTTCCCACCGCCCTTTCGACCCTAAGCATCAGCGGCCAGGTGGCCACCACGATCATCGTCGCCCAGGTCAGCGCCCCGAGAAACGGCCGCATCACCCAGATGGAAGTGCCGATGAGGCCGGCAAGCGAGAGCACGGCGAGCACGGTGAGCGTGAGGTCGGGGCGTTTGTCTGACATGGTTGGGTGCCGGTGCTGCGCAGATGTTACCTGAGAGAAGGAATCGCGCGAAGAAGTCGGCGCCCTTACCCACCGAGCGCGATGATCACGGCGACGAGCACCGTCCCAACAGCCGCCATGGCGAGCCCGAACCGCCACGGGCTAGATTCGGCATATCGCCCGAGGATGTAGCCGCCGGCGAAGAGCGTAGCGACCGCCAGCGCGTTGGAGATGCGCAGCGCGATCGCCGACTCGTGGACGAAGACGAACGGTATGACCACCGGAAAGGTCGCGAAGACGACCAGGCCGAACACCTCCAGCGCGGCGGCCCAATCGTCCCTGACCAGGCCCGGTCGCGGGAGGGCGGCGGCGGTCAATCGCTGCCGCAAGACCTCCAGAGCTGCCGGCTCTGCGGCGGCCGACAGACGCTCCGGAAGCGCCTCGCGGATCAGGCGATGCGCCTCCTCCCCGCTCGTTGCCTCGACCAACTGGCGCAGCAGGGCGACCTTCCGGGACCGTTCCACCACCGTGCCGACGAGATACATGACCGCGTCGGTCAGGCCCCAGGCGAGGTTGCAGCCGAGCGCGGTGAGCATCATGGTGCGCACTTCCTCGCGGCCCGCGGTTGCGACGCTCAGCGCGCCGGTGAACGACAGCGCCATCAGCACGCCGAAGATCACCTCCGAGATCCGCTCGACCGGGTCGAGCACGCGCTTGCGCTGGGCCATGTCGGCGGAATTCGACATGTGACGGTCTATCCGCCCGCGGCGCGCCGGCGCCGCGATTCGAACAGGCACACGCCGCTCGCGACGGAAACGTTGAGGCTCGCGACGCTCCCGTGCATGGGTATGCGCACCAGCAGGTCGCAGCGCTCGCGCGTCAGCCGCCGCATGCCCTCTCCCTCGGCGCCGAGAACCCAGGCGATCGACGCGGGCAAGTCGGATTCATAGACGGTCCTGTCCGCGCTCTCCTCGGCGCCGACGATCCAGATGGCGCGCTCCTTGAGATCGTCCAGCGTACGCGCAAGGTTGGTGACCATGTAGTAGGGGATCGACTCGGCGGCGCCGCTTGCGACCTTGGACACCGTGGCGCCGATGCCGGCGGCACGATCCTTGGGCGCGATCACCGCGTGCGCGCCGGCCGCGTCGGCCACGCGCAGGCAGGCACCCAGGTTGTGCGGATCGGTCACCCCGTCGAGGACGAGAAGCAGGGGCGGCTCCTTCAGCGAGTCGAGCAGGTCCTCGAGACTCTCGCGCGAGGGCTTGTCGAACACTATGGCGACGACGCCCTGGTGGCGTCCGCCGCCGTAGAACCCGTCGAGGCGCTTGGTCGGTACGCGCATCAGCGCGACGCCCGCCTTCTCCGCGGCAAGC
>Ga0335084_10001525_pt1 | contig 21736 bp, 17 predicted proteins | sample Lox_Sample_44_FD_206721 | JGI IMG/M metagenome (GOLD analysis project Ga0335084, IMG submission 206721) | Soil microbial communities from Loxahatchee National Wildlife Refuge, Florida, United States - Lox_Sample_4.4 | ecosystem: Environmental > Terrestrial > Soil > Wetlands | place: USA...
TTTTCGTCGGCGTGACGGTCGTTCTGCTCCGCGCCCAGAAGTTCGTCAACGATCTGATCGCACGATCCATCGCGCGATTGGGGATGTGGTGCGCGAAGCTGGCCTGGCGGATGGAGAACGAGAAGCGGCTGGCGATTGCCAGACATGCGGAACGGACCGCCGGGCCCGAGGAAGCCGCGCGGCTTCGGGTCCCGCCCGAGGACAAAGCCGACGAGGTGTACGCCCGTCTGCGAGCTTTTCTAAGCGGCCGGAGGGCCTCGCAAGTTTCCCTCGTCCTCACCTGGCTCCTTGCGACGTGGGTCCTGGGATCCCTCGGCGATCGCGCGTTCGGGCCGCGCTTGGCGACCGTCAGTGAGCCTCTGCCGACGGACGCGACCCGCTTCTCGCGCATCGCGAGCGAGCATGCCGAGGCATGGTCTGCCGCTTCGCCGGTCCGTCTCGGCGTCGCGCTCTCCGGAGGCGGTTTTCGCGCCGCCCTGCTGCACGCCGGCGTCCTCGCCGCCCTCGAAGAGCGCGGCATTCCCATCGCCAGTCTTGCGACCGTGTCGGGAGGCTCCATCATCGGCGGGTTTTACGTTGCCGGCGGCAGACCGGCCGATTTTCGCGACGCCGTCGCCGGGGGAAGATTCAATCTAAAGCGCGAGCTGGTGGATTTTCCGAACCTGATTCGCCTGCCCTGCCCCGGCCATATCCCGATTGCCGATATCAATGTCCTGTGGTGGTGCTCGTTCAGCCGCGTCGACGTTCAAGCCGATCTGCTCGATCGCGTGCTCCTCGGCGGGAAGACGGTCGAGCAGCTGCGTCAGGATCGCAAGCCCGAGAACCCGTGGTGGAAGAATCCGCCGTGGTGGGTACTCGGCGCGACCGACCTGCGGTACGGACAAGGGGTGGGTCTGGCGGCCGACGGGATCTTCCGGCGCGCCCATGCGACCCCATCGCGGGGACTGCAGACGGCCGACAGGCTGGAAGCGGATCTGAGGCGCGTGCCGTCCGAGCCGTCGTTCGAGGACATGACCGCGGACGAGACGTTCAACCGGAAGCGGGTCGCCGAGCTGGTCGCGGTTTCCGGGGCCTTTCCGGGCGCCTTCGGATCCACGGTTCTCTCGATCGGAAAGGACACGAGCCTCCAGGTCGTCGATGGCGGAATCACCGACAATCTGGGTTACTCGCTGCTCATGTCCGCGCTGGAGCACGCCCCCACGCGATGGGGGCTGGACATGGTCCTGATTTCTGACGGCGGGATGCCGCTATCGCCGGAGAAGGACGTGGCGGCATATTCCGAGTTCTTTCGCGCGATGGACGTCGTCTACGCAAGCTCGGGGATCATGGTGCGGCCGAATCGCCTCCACAAGATCTGGCTGTCCCCCCGAACGATAGTGCCCGGCGACCTTACCGGGGAAGATCACGCGCGACTCCCTCGCTCGCTCCAGGCCAGAGTTCCGACCTTGAAAGCGTTCCAGGAGGATCTCGGAAAGGCTCAGCGGATCTTCCTCAACACCTCGACGTTGAAGGATCGTTTCGAGGAGGGGTGGATCGAGTGGCTGGATCGACGCTATTGGCACACGGACGAGCTGCCCGGCGACGGCGAGGCGGTCAACGCGCTCTATGCGCTCGGCCAATACCTCGTCTACCTCAATCTGCCCGACATCTGTCGCGGTCTGGGACGTACGAAGGAGAACTGCTAAGGAGCCGGCGCCGCAACGCCCCGGCTCACAAGCTCGCCCGACCGGCGCGGCGAAGCGGCCGCGCCATCTCGATGATCGGCGCCACGGTGGCGTACTGAAACCCGCCCATGCTGACCGCGTGGATCGAATAGCGGTTCCCCGAATGACCGCTGGCCCGAATCCCCCCGTCTGCATCGCCCCCAATAGGGAGGGAGGACCATAGCTAGTTCCTCTGGCATGGAAACCTGAAAGGTCGCGTACCCGTCGCACGGTATCAGCGGCCAATGCGGCAGCCATCCGAGCACGGAAGCTCGAGCAGGTTCGCCACGGGATGGCGTGGTGGGTATCGCAGCGCAGGATCGGCTCGTGTATCGCTACGAGGAAGAGAGCGTTAGGGCGCGGCGGGTCGGGCTATGGAAGGATGCGAAGCCGGTGCCACCTTGGGAGTGGCGGCAGCAGCTGAAACGAATCTAGTAGTGACTGCGGGAGCATTAGAGGGTGGACCGGTGTAGGTTGCGGCAGGATACGAAGCCGGTGCCACCGTGACCTACCTGCCTGCACCTTCTGCCGCAGCCTGGACGCTTCTCGTAGCGATGTTTTCCAGGATCCCCAAAAAATGGTTGGTTAGACCACTGCTGCCGGATCAGATCTGCCAGTTGGCGAAGACCGTTGCTCTGACTCGAACCTCGTCCGCGGCGCGAATAGCGGAGCGAGGGCATTTCGCGAACGTCGCAGGCCGGGCCAATATCAGGCGTTATCGCTTCCTGTCGTGTTGTTGTGTCACTGCGCGCCTGTTCACCCTGATACGACGTGGCCGGAGGTCGCTCGATGGCGCTATCGGGCCACGATGTAAGGGCCTGCTCGTGCTGCCGAAGACCGGCCACACCCTAAACCTCGAGGAGCCAGAGCACTTCAACCGCTTCGTGGGTGACTTCATCGCCCTTGTCGAGGCTGGACGCTGGCCGCCGAGAGACCCGCGCGCAGTCCCGGCGCAGATCATGAAGACCTCGTGAGACACGCGTGCGTTCGCGATCAACATGTATCCCTTTCCTGCTCGGCAAACTGAGGGTTTCTGATCGATTCCTCGACGCCAGTCCGGCGACTTTCAAACATAAACCCGCCTCTTGCCATTCAGGTTTCCGGTGACTACCCTTACTCGAGCGCGGAATTCGCGTGAGTTCGCGCGCACTGCTTCGCCCAGAAGGAGATCCAAGATGCCGGACGGCAGCCGCCGGGTCGCTTACGTCGCCCACTGCCTCGCCAACCAGAACGCGAAGGTGAGCGAGTTCGCCAAGTGCGCGGGCGTGGTCGCGCCCCTCATCGAGCGCCTCCGCGCGAACGGCTACGAGATCCAGCAGCTGCCGTGTCCCGAGATGAGCTATCTCGGCGTCGCGCGCTGGTGGCAGTCGCGCGAGCAATACGACACGCCGGGCTACCGGCGCCACTGCCGGGCGCTGGCCCGCACGGTCGTAGATACCGTCGCCGTCCACATGAAGCACGACTACGATGTGGTGATCATCGGCCTCGACGGCAGCCCCTCGAGCGGCGTGCGGCTCACCAGCACGAAGGCTTCGTGGGGCGGGCGGCCCGAGGGCGCGATTTCCGGCGGCAGCGACCGCAAGGCGGGGATGGGCGTGTGGATGACCGAGCTGAAGAACGAGTTCGAGTCGCGCGGCATGTCCTTTCCGAGGGCCACAGGCATCGCGATGGACTCGCAGACCTTCGATATGGAGGCGTCCATGATCGAGATGGACGAGTTCCTCGCCGCACCCAAGGAGCCCGCATGATCCGCGACGACGCCCGCAGCCGCCGCGTCGTCATCGTCGCGGACTACCTCGTCAATCCGGGCTCCGCGCTCTACGCCGGCGTCGCGGGCCGGGCCGGGCCCGTTCTCGATGTCCTGGTCGAGGACGGTTGGGGCCTGATGAAGCCACCGCCGCACATTCTCGGCGAGCCGGTAGGCCGGCCGGCCGTGACCACCATCGCAGGCGACGCGGTCGACTACCAGCGCCATGACTACGCGGTCGTGATCCTGGCGGTCGAAGGCCTGCCGCAGGGCGGCGTGTGGCTGGATCTCCTCGAGGTGGCATTCCGTGAGCTGGGCGCGCCAATGCCGACGGTCGTGCGGCTTCGTCTCGACGGCAGCGAAGGGGCGGACACGGCGGCCGGCGTCCGAGCCGCGCTTGCCGCCGCCACGCCGCGCGAGGCCGCCCCGCAGGCGTGAAGTCCGGCGTCTTCATGGGGAGGACCAGAATTCCTCTCCATGCGGCGCGAGAGGCGCGGGAAACCGGGCATTCGCGTTTTCCAACCCGAGAAGATGACGACAAAAAAGGGGCATCAAGGAGACTTCCATGTACCAGGACAACCCCGCGCTCGGCACCAAAGAGGCCTATGTTCCCGGCTTGACGAAGGAGTACGTCGCCAAGACGTACGGCATCCCGCTCGACGACGTGGCGAAGCTCGGGTCCGCCGAGAATCCGTTCGGTCCGTCGCCGAAGGCGACCGAAGTGGTCATGTCCGCCAGGAAGATCGACAACTACCCTGACTGGACCGCCGCGCCGCTGCGCGAAAAGATAGCGTCGAAATACGGCTATAAGCCGGAACAGGTGATCTGCGGCGCCGGCGAGACCGAGATCATTCCGTGGATCATCCGCGCGTTCTCCGGCAAGGGCGAGAAGGTGCTGATGTTCGTCCCCGCGTTCCCGATCTACCACATGGTCGCCGAGAACGAAGGACGCGTGCCGGTTTTCGTCGGCATGGGCGAGGACCTCGATTTCAAGTGGGACGATTACATCGCCGCCATCAAGGACGATGTCCGCGTCGTCTTCCTGACCAATCCGCACAGTCCCACCGGCCGCCTGATCCCCAACGACCAGCTCCGCCGGGTATGCACGGCGGCAAGGGACCGGCTGGTCGTGCTCGACGAGGCCTATATCCACTACTCGAAGACCAACGGCGGCATGGACCTGCTGAGGGAATTCAAGAACCTGATCGTGCTGCGCACGTTCTCGAAAGTGTACGGACTCGCCGGGCTGCGTATCGGGTTCGGCATTGCGGCGTCCGAGATCATCAACCCGCTGATGCATCTGAAGCCGACCTGGAACATGGGGCAGCTGCAGATCGCGGGCGCGATTGCCGCGCTCGACGACGACGAGTATGTCCAAATGACGATCAACGCTATTGCCGACATGCGTATCTACGTCACCGAGCAGATCAGCAAGCTGAAAGGGCGCTATTCGATCGTCGGCCAGCCGAGCTCGAACTTCTTCCTGATGAAGATCGAGGACCAGTCGCTGGATTCGACAAAGCTGTTCGAAGAGCTGCTCAAGCGTGGCGTCATCGTGAAGGACGGCTCGGTCTCGTTCATCGGCCTCGGCAAGCGCTACATGCGAATCGATGTCAGCCTGAAGAAGCACATGGACCGTCTCGTCCGGGCCTTGTCCGAGATCGGTTCAGTCGCGTAGTCTGGAGGGGCTGCCCGTCAAACCCGGGGGGAAACGATGAACGGACGGATCTCGGACCATGTCGACGGCCAGCGTCTGTGGCGCGACCTCATGGAACTCGCGCAGTTCGGCGCGACCGAGCTTGGCGGGGTCAACCGGCTCGCCCTCTCGAAGGAAGAGATCGACGCGCGGGCCGCGCTCGTGCGCTGGGGGCGCGAATGCCGGCTCGAGGCTTCCGTCGATCCCGCCGCGAACCTCTTTCTGCGGCTCGAGGGCCGCGAACCCGGCCTTCCGCCCTTGCTGCTCGGCTCGCATATCGACACGCAGCCGACCGGCGGCAAGTTCGACGGCGCCTACGGCGTGGTCGGCGGGCTGGCGGCCCTTCGAGCCATTGCCGCGTCGGGCCGCCGTCCGCGGCGTTCCATCGAAGTCGTCGCGTGGATGAACGAGGAAGGCTCGCGCTTCGCGCCCGGCATGATGGGCTCCGCGGCATTCACCGGGATGCGGCGGTTTGAAGACATCGTCGGCGTGCGCGACAAGAGCGGACGCAGCGTCCGTGAAGCGCTGGATTCGGTGCTCGAGAAGGAATCCGACCTGCCGCGCCGACCGCTCGGTTTCCCCGTCGCGGGCTACGTCGAAGCGCACATCGAGCAGGGCCCGTTGCTCGAGGCTGAAGGCAGGACGATCGGCGTCGTCACCGGGATCGGCGGCAAGCGGACCTTCCGCGTCGAGGTCCAGGGTGAGCCGGCCCACGCCGGCACTTCCGCGCGGCGCGAGCGCCGCGACGCGCTGGTCAGCGCCGTCGCGATCGTCGACGCCTTGCAAACAGCGATGTGGGACGAGGCCGACACGGTCCGCTTCACCATCGGCATGTTCACGGTGACGCCGAACGCGCCCTCCGTGGTTCCGGCACGGGTGGTTTTCTCGGTGGATTTGCGGCACAACTCGGATGACATCGTGCGCAGCCTGGGCGACAAGGTCGCCGTCGTCTGCCAGGCGACGCGGGGCAAGTGCGACGTGACCGTGACCGAACTCCTGTACGACCCGCCGCTGGAATTCCCCACCTCAATCCGTGCGCAGGTGAGGGATGCGGCGGCGCGCCTAGGCTACTCGCACCACGAGCTGCCATCGCCCGCCGGACACGACTCGCGCTACCTGCACTATCGCTGTCCCACCGGGATGATCTTCATTCCCTGCAAGGGCGGCATCAGCCACAGCGAGGCGGAAAGCATCACGCAGTCCGATGCCGAAGCCGGGACCCGCGTGCTGGCGGAAGTCGCGTTCGAGCTCGCCGAGCAGGCGTGAGCCGCGGCCAGGCATTCGCCGCGGAGAAGGATCCGGGATGCTGGACCTGCTGATCAGAAACGGAAGCATCGTCGACGGGCAGGGCGCGATGCCCGGCAGCATCGGCGTGGCGGGTTCTCGCATCGCTGCACGGTACGCAATGGGCGCGGAACCGCCGGCGGCGCGCAAGACCCTCGACGCCGACGGACTGATGGTGCTGCCGGGTGTGGTCGACCCGCACGTGCATTTCTACGGCGAGGGCATCGGCGAGTATTCCCGGCTCGCGGTGAGGGGTGGCGTCACCACCTTCATGGGCATGATCCGTGGCGCGCCGGAGATTCCGCTCGCGAAGGTCGTGGAAGAGCATCGGCAGGCCGGCCTCGCCGCCGCGGTCACCGACTTCTCGTTCCACGTCGTCCTCTACGACCGTGAAGACACCATCGCGCAGATCGCCGCTCTGGCAACGCAAGGCTATCGCTCCTTCAAGATGTTCATGGCTTACAAGCGCCGCGGGATGATGGTGCGCGACGAGTTCCTCATTGCCGCCATGGCGGAGATCCGAAAGGTCGGCGGCATCGCCCTGATTCACGCCGAGCACGGCGAACTCGTCGACTATCTCGAGCAGGCGGCGGTCGCCGCGGGTCGCGTGGCGGTCGAGTACTACGAGCCGACGCGCCCCGCCGAGGCGGAGGCCGCGGCGATCGAAGTCGTCGCGCTGGCCGCGCACGCCACAGGGTGCCCGGCGTACGTCGTGCACCTGTCTTCCGATCAGGGCCTTGCCGCCGTCGAGCGGGCGCGCCGCCGCGGCGTCCCGATCTGGGCAGAGACCTGCCCACAATACCTGCTCATGGGCGATGACACGCTGCGCCGCCTCGGCGCGCCCGCGAAGGTCGCACCGCCGCTGCGCAGCGCTGCGGATCGCCGCTCGCTCGGCACCGCGCTGATGACCGGAGCGGTGAATACGATCGGCAGCGACCATGCCAGCTTCGGTCCGGGCGCGAAGGCGGGCGGCGGCGACAATATCTTCGCTGCGCCGTTTGGCATGTCGGGCGCGCCGACGCTGTGGCCGGCGATGTTCACGTGGGCATTGGACTCGGGGTTTCCCTTGCCGGTGCTCGTGCGGGCCATGGCCGAGTCGCCCGCGCGGCTGTTCGGCCTTTCGCACCGCAAGGGCACGCTCACACCCGGAGCCGATGCCGACATCATCCTCGTCGATCCGAAGGTGCGGCAGACCGTGGACATTGCGGCGATCTCGCCGAACGTGTGTCCGAATCCGCAGGCGGGCGACCCCTTGGCCGGCTGGCCCCGGATCACGATCTCGCGCGGCGAAGTGGTATGGCGAGACGGCGAAGTCGTCGGCGCGCCCGGCCGGGCCGAGCTCATTGCACAGGTGCGGGACTGACGTGGCGACGATTTCCGAGGCCCTTGCCGATCTCGCAACCCAGCCTGTGGGGGCCGCCGACGTGGCGCGGGCGCGACGCATGGAAACCTATGCCCTCGACACGCTCGCGGTCACGCTTGGCGGGACGATCGCGCCATCGAGCGCCGCCGTTGCCCGGACGATTCTCTCGGCGTGCGGCAAGCCCGAGGCGACCGTGCTCGGCGCGGGCCGCGTGACGTCGGCGTGGGACGCGGCGCTCGCGAACGGCGCCTTCGCCCATGCACTGGAACTCGACGACGATCACCGCATCGCCGTGCTGCACCCGGGTGCAGTCGTGGTGCCTGCGGCCCTCGCCGCCGCCGAGGCCGCAAACGCGACGGGGCTCACGTTCCTGCGGGCGCTGCTGATCGGTTATGAAGTCGCCTGCCGCCTCGGCGAAGTCTTCCGCGGGAGCCAGTTCTATCACGGCGTGCATCCCACCGCCCTGTGCGGCGTGTTCGGCGCGGCGACGGCGGCGGGTGTTGCCATTGGTCTCGACCGCGACGCGCTGGTGCGCGCAATGGGAATCGCCGGCACGCAGGCCTCGGGCCTGACCGAATGGCGTGCCGACGGATCCTGGATCAAGCGCCTGCATCCCGGAAGAGCTGCGCAGAGCGGCGTACTCTCCGCTCGCCTTGCGCGCGAGGGCTTCACCGGCCCGGCGACCATCTTTGAGGGCGACAACGGGTTCTTCAACGCGTTCTCTTACGGCGAGAAGATCGACCCGCGGTGCATGACGCGCAACCTCGGCGTGGACTATCGCGCGCTCGGCACGGCGATCAAGCCCTATCCCTGCTGCCGCTTCGAACACGGCGCGATCGACCTTGCCATCGAGGCGAAGGAGAGCGGGATTGCGGCAGCAGACGTGAGCGGGGTTGCGATCCGCATCTACCGTACCGACGTGCTTTCATACCACCGCGAGCCGAAGAACCCGGTGGATGCGCAGTTCAATGTTCCCTATGGCGTCGCGGTAGCGTTGCTGCGGGGGAAGGTCGGCCTCGCCGACTTCACCGATTCGGCGATCCGCGACGAGGAGGTACTCGCGGTCTCGCGGCGCATCGACGTCGTCGAGGACGACGAGTACACGGCCCGTTACCCGGGCGAATACTGGGTCGAGTTGAAGCTCGGGCTCCGCGACGGCAGCGAGCGCAAGTTCGTGAGCGAATGCCCGAGTGGCGACCCGGAAGCCCCGCAATACCGCGCCGATCCCGGCCGCTTGCAGGCCGAAGTCGAGCGCAAGTCGTCCTCGCTGCTTGCCGAATGTGGGTTCGGTGACCGTGCGGAAGTGCTGCGCCGATGCGTCGCCGGTCTCGTGGACGCGCCGAACCTGGACGGCCTTTGCGCGGTCCTTGGCGCACCCGCTGCCTCGGCGGCCGGGGCCGAGTCCGGACCCATCAAACCAGGCAGGAGGCAACCGGGATGAAAGTCGGCCTTTACGTCGCCACGCAGTTCACCCCGGAGACGGACGTGGCTGCCGCGCGCACCGAGATGCTCGAGCAGGTGCGCGTCGCCCGCAAGAGCGGCTTCACGTCGCTGTGGGTGCCGCACCACTACGCCACACACCCGATGCAGATGCTCGCACCGATCCCGATGCTGGCGTGGCTCCTGCGCGAGGCCGAAGGGATGACCATCGGTCCGAACATCCTCGTCATGCCGCTGCTCAACCCGATCCACGTCGCCGAGGACGCCGTCACCCTCGACCTGCTGTCCGGCGGACGCTACGTGCTCGGCATCGGCATCGGTTACCGCGAGGCGGAGTTCGTCTCCTTCAACGTCCCTCTCAGCGAGCGCGTGCAACGGATCACCGAGAGCGTCGAGATCATGCGCCGGCTGTGGACCGAGGACCTCGTCACCTATAAGGGCAAGATCTTCAACGTCGACAAGCTCGGCGTCGGCCTGAAGCCGCTACGCAAGGGCGGGCCGCCGATCTGGATCGCCGGAGTCGTCGACGCAGCGGTCAAGCGCGCGGCGCAGATCGGCGACGCGTGGCTGATCACCAATTTCGCCCACCTGAGCGCGCTGGTGCCGCAGATGAAGCTCTACCGCGAGACGCTGAAGGAGTCGAACAAGCCCTGGCCCGACGAAGTCCCGATCACGCGCGAGTGCTACATCGGCCCGACCAACGCCCGGGCACTCGAGGAATGCAAGACGGCGCTGCAGTACAAGTACGCTGCCTACTCCTCATGGGGGCTCGACTCGCAGTCGAAAGGGGCGGAGTCGTTTCAGCAGCCGTTCGAGGAGTTCGCCAAGGACCGCTTCATCATCGGCGACAAGGCGTTCGTGAAGGACGAGATCCAGCGCTACAACGAGCTGCTCGGGGTCAATCATTTCCTGATGCGCGTACAGTGGCCCGGTCTCGGGCACGACAAGGTCTTGCGAACCATTTCCACCCTGGGCGAGATTGTCGCCTGAGGGGTATGGCACGATTCGCAGGTTCGTTTTCGTCGCTCGCCCGACAATCAAACTGAGGAGGAAAAGACCATGCTGAAGAGCGCCCGGCGTCACCTGACCAGGTCCACCATCGCCTGCGTAGCGGCCACGCTGCTGCCTGCCTCGTTCGGCGGGACCGCGACAGCGGCTGAGCTCACGTCCGCCTCGTTGCGCCTCAAGTGGCTGCCACAGGCGCAATTCATGGGCTATTACGTTGCCAAGGCGAAAGGGTTCTACCAGGAAGAAGGCATCGCGCTCACGATCGAGCCCGGTGGGCCGAACATCATCGCCGAGAACATGGTGGCTTCGGGCATCAACTCCTTCGGCCACGGGGGCGGCATGGCCTCGCTGCTGCAGGCGCGGGAGAAGGGCCTGGCCATCGTCGCCATCGGCATGCTGTTCCAGGAAACGCCCTACCGGCTGGTCGTGCTCGAGCGGTCCGGCATCAAGAAATTCACCGACATCAAGGGTAAGACCGTGTCGACCTGGTTCACCGGCCCGCAGTTCATGGTGCAGGCCATGATCAAGGCGAGCGGCCTCGACCCGCGTGACGTCAAGCTCGAGGCGCAGGCGAACAGCATGGTCCCGTTCATCGAAGGCAAGGTCGACATGGCAACGGTGACCGTCTACAACGAGGCGCTCGTCCTCAAGCGGCGCAACGTCACGCCGTCGGTGGTGTTCAACCCCGCCGAGATGGGTGTCAACCTCGCCAACGAGTCGATCATCGTCAACGAGAACACCATCAAGGAGAGCCCCAAGCTGGTGCAGGGTTTCCTGCGGGCGAGCCTGAAAGGATGGCTCTACGCCGTGACGCATCAGGATGAGGCGATCGACATCCTCATGAAGGAGGTCCCGACCGCCAACCGGGTCGAGCAGAAGGAAACACTGGCGACCCTGCCGGCACTACTGACCTACGGCGAAGCGGGCACCAAGGGGATCGGCTACCTCGACCTGAACAACCTCGCGTTCGCCCAGAAATTCCTGCTCGACAACGGCGTACTGAAGTCGGCCGTCGACCTGAAAAGCGCCGTCAACACCACGTTCTGGGACAAGGTCCCGGCGAAAGACAAGGTCGTACCGCGTTCGCGCTGAAGGACGTTGGCCGTCGCCGCCGGCGGTACTCCGGCGGCGCAGACGCGCGCCCGTCCGGACTCGAGGACGAAAGCCGTGATTCCGAAGATCCGCCTGCAGGGCATCTCGAAGCGATTCGTCGTCGGATCGCGCGCGGCTCCGGCCCTGGAAGACGTGAACCTCAGTCTGAACAGCGGTGACTTCGTCACGCTGGTCGGCCCCAGTGGCTGCGGGAAAAGCACGCTGTTCAACATCCTCGCCGGCTTGATCGCCCCCGATCCTGGGGGCGAGCTTTACATCGACGGCAAGCTCGAGCCGGCCGACCACCTGCTCGGCCGCGTCGCTTTCATGCCGCAGCGGGACATGCTCATGCCGTGGCGGACGGTGCTGGACAACGCGATCCTCGCAGCTGAAATCGACGGCGTGCCGCGCGCCGTCGCGCGGGAACGCGCGCGCGCTTCGCTGGACCGTTTCGGATTGCGGGGATTCGAAGGCTACCACCCGGGTCAGCTCTCGGGTGGGATGCGACAGCGCGTGGCGCTGATGCGCACCTTCCTGTTCGATCGCGACATCATGCTGCTCGACGAGCCATTCGGCGCACTCGACGCGCTGACGCGCGCGATGATGCAGCGCTGGTTGCTCGAAGTCTGGGAGGGCGCCAAGCGCACCGTGCTCTTTATCACACACGACATCGACGAGGCGATCTTCCTCGGCGACCGTGTGCAGGTGATGTCGGCGCGGCCTGGCCATATCAAGACGGAACTTGCGGTGCCCCTGCCGCGGCCCCGCTCGCCCGACGTCATTACGAGCTCGCCCTTCGTTGAGCTGAAGCGCACGCTGCTCGCGGCCGTGGAGGACGAGAGTCGCAAGGCGTTCGCCGCCATGAACCAGCACGTCCTGCCCGATCCGGGAGAGGCCTGATGGCAACCACGCCCCCGGCGACAGGTGCGGTTCCCGGCGCGGCGCCAAGCACGGGCTGGAACGCTGCGACGCTGCTGGTCGCGCTGGGCGCGGTGATGCTCACCTGGGAGCTGGCCGTTCGCCTTTTGGGCGTATCGCCGGATAAGCTCCCGGCCCCCTCCGCGGTACTCGCCACCATCTGGACCGGGCGCGTCGCGCTTGCCGGTGCCGTCGGAACGACCCTGTACGAGGCGGTACTGGGCCTCCTCGCCGGGATCACGTTCGGCACCCTGAGCGGAATCGCGTTCTCCCGCTTCCGCCTGCTCGAGCGAATGGTTCTGCCGTACTTCGTCGCCTCGCAGGCCGTGCCGATCATCGCGTTCGGCGCCATCATCATCATGTGGTTCGGCAACGGCGTGGCATCGAAGGCGATGATCGCCTTCTACCTGAGCTTCTTCCCTGTCGCGGTCAACACGCTGGGCGGTATACGGCGCGTGAGCGAGGAGGAGATCGGCCTCCTCCGCACGTTCGGTGCCGGCACGCTGACACTCCTCTGGAAACTGCAGCTGCCGACGGCGTTGCCGTCCATCTTCACCGCGATTCGCCTCGGCGCGGGGCTGGCTCTCGTCGGTGCAATCGTCGGTGAATGGTTCGGCTCGAGCCGGGGACTCGGTGTCGTGCTGCTGACCGCGATGTTTGACAACCAGGTCGAGCAGCTCTGGGCCGGCATCCTCCTCACCGGCCTGACCGGCACCGCGCTATTCGCCTTGGTCGTCTTCCTGCAGAAGAAGATCGCCTGGTGGCATGCCGAGGTATGAGCACATAGCGGGCGGGCCGGTAGCCGGGACGGCGATCGACCGGCGGCCGGGAGGGGACTGGCGCCGGCGCTATTCGCTCGTGTGGCCGCCCGTGCTGGCTGCGGCGCTGATCCTTGCCGCCTGGGAGCTCGCCGTCTGGTGGTTCAAGCTGCCCAACTTCGTCCTGCCGACGCCGCGGCAGATCCTCGTCGTCGCCATGCAGGAACCGCGGCAGCTGCTCCAGGACACCTGGGCGACGGTGACGGAATCGCTCGTCGGCTATGTTGCCGGATCGCTGCTCGGGCTCGGTCTCGCGCTGTTATTCGTCACCTTCGCGCGCCTCGAGCGCCTTGCACTGCCGGCCTACGTGACGATCAACTCGGTGCCGATGGTCGCGTACGGCCCGCTTGCGATCATCTGGCTGGGCATCGGGGCTTCCTCGAAGATCGTGCTGATCGTGATCGCCGTCAGTTATTCGGTCCTCGTCAACGCGCTCGCCGGGCTCAGGAGCTGCGACCCCGGGGCCATCGCGCTGCTGCGCAGCTTCGGCGCGAGCGAGCGGACCATTCTGCTCAAGCTCCGGCTGCCTGGCGCGATGCCGGCGATCTTCTCGGGGCTTCGCGTCGCCGTGGTCCACGCCATGATCCTCGCGGTGGTGCTCGAGATGCTCGGGGCGAGGGCAGGCCTGGGCTGGAGCGTCTATAGGTCGACGCAGATGATGAGTTTCGTCGAAGCCTGGGTTGCGGTGGGCGCTTCGGTGATCGTGAGCCTCGTCATCTATTCGATAGTCAACTGGATCGGTCGCAAGGCAGTCTGGTGGTAGCGGCGGAATTCCGCTTCGGGGAACCTGAGGGAGCGTTCCTGGATTGGGTCTATCGGATGATTCAGGGCGCGTCAGTGTTCAAGGTTCTGTTGCATCGGCCGTCGGGTAGACTCGCGAGCCCGCGCTCAGATCACTCCTTCGCCCTGCAACCGCTCGATCTCGGCGGCCGACAGGCCAAGGCGTCGTCCCAGCACTTCGTCGTTGTGCTCCCCGAGCCGCGGCTCGCGCGCGGGCGCAGGCGCCGTGCCTCGCGCGAACTTCGCCGGCTGGCGCACGAGGTCGAGTGCGCCGAACACCGGGTGCGCGACCCGCTCCACCAGGGCGCGCGCCGTGCTTTGATCGGAACCTGCGGCCTGCGCAAGGTCCCAGACCGGGCCGGCGGGAATTTCAGCGGCGTGGCACGCGGCGACCGCTTCTACGGCCGTCAGCCCGCGCGACCATGACTCGATGATCGCCTTCAGCTCTGCATGACGCTCCCGGCGCGACGCGTTATCGCGGAACCGCGGGTCCTCCGCGAGCGCGGGCTCGCCGATGACCGTCGCGAACCGGGTGAACTGCGCGTCGCTCGGCACGACGATTGCGACATGGCCGTCGCGCGTCGCGAATGCATCGACCGGTGTGGTCACCGGATGGCGATTGCCGACGCGCGTTGGCGCCTGCCCGCTCGCCTGGAGCTGAGCGAGCCCGGTGAGCTGCAAAGCGAGCATCGCGTCGAACATCGCGAGGTCCACGTGCTCGCCGCACCCGGTGCGGCTGCGCGCCGTGAGCGCGGCGAGCACCGCCCACGAGCCGAACAGACCCGTCCAGAGATCGGCGAGCGACTCACCGAGCGCGGTCGGGGGGCCGTCGGGCTGCCCGGTGATCGACATGACGCCCGACATCGCCTGGATGATGAGGTCGTACGCGGGCCAGCCGGATTTCGGACCGCTCTGCCCGAACCCTGAGATGCTGAGGTAGACGAGGCGCGGATTCGCGGCGGACAGCGCAGCATAGTCGCAACCGAGCCGCTTCGCCACGCCCGGCCGGAAGTTCTCGACGACCACGTCAGCCCCCCGCGCGAGCGCGGCAACGAGCGCCTGCGCACGCGGGTCGCGCAGGTTGAGCGTGACGCTTTTCTTGTTGCGGTTGATCAGTGCGAAGTAGACGCTCTCGCCCTGCACAAACGGGCCGAAGCGGCGCGAATCGTCGCCGCCGCCCGGCGACTCGATCTTGATCACCTCGGCGCCGAGGTCAGCGAGAAGCGCCGTGCAGAACGGACCCGACAGCACGCGTGACAGGTCGATCACCCGCAGACCGTCGAGCTGGCCCATCGTCAGCGGAGCGACGGCAGGTCGAGACGGTGCTGGCGCGCGGTCTCGATCGCGATTTCGTAGCCGGCGTCCGCGTGGCGCATGACGCCGCTCGCAGGATCGTTCCAGAGCAGCCGCTCGAGCCGTCGTGCCGTGTCCTCGGAACCGTCGGCGACGATCGCCATGCCGGCATGGGTCGAGTAGCCGACGCCCACGCCCCCGCCGTTGTGCACGCTGATCCATGAGGCGCCGCACGCCGTGTTGAGCAGGGCGTTGAGGATCGGCCAGTCGGCGACCGCATCGGAGCCGTCGCGCATGCGCTCGGTCTCGCGGTTGGGGCTCGCAACGGACCCCGAGTCCATGTGGTCACGACTGATCACGACCGGCGCCTTCAGCTCGCCGTTACGGACCATCTCGTTGAACGCGAGGCCTGCGACGTGCCGCTCGCCGAGCCCCAGCCAGCAGATGCGCGCCGGCAAGCCCTGGAACTTCACGTACTGCGCGGCGAGGTCGAGCCAGCGCGCGAGCGGCTTGTCGTCGGGAAAGAGCTGCTTCAGCTTCGCATCGGTCTTGAAGAGATCGTCCGGCTCGCCCGAGAGAGCGACCCAGCGGAACGGGCCCTTGCCACGGCAGAAGAGCGGTCGGACGTAGGCGACGACGAACGACGGGAAGTCGAACGCGTTCGCGAGCCCGCCTTCGCGCGCCGCCTGGCGCAGGTTGTTGCCGTAGTCGAACACCGGGACGCCCATGCGTTGCCACGCAAGCATCGCCTTGACGTGTTCGACGATCGAGGTCCGTGCGGCATGCTCGACGCGCTTCGGATCCCCTCGCGCGTGCGTGCGCCACTCGTCCACCGTCCAGCCAATCGGCAGATAGCCGTGCACCAGGTCGTGCGCCGCGGTCTGGTCGGTCACCGCGTCCGGGCGTAAGCCCCGGCGCACCAGCTCCGGCAACATCTCGGCGGCGTTGCCAAGCACGGCGACGGAGATCGGCCGGCGCTGCGCTTTCGCCTCCATGACGAGCGCGACGCCCTCGTCGAGGTCGCGCGCCTGGCGCTCGAGGTAGCCGGTGCGCAGGCGCATGTCGATCCGACTCTGCTGGCACTCCACCACCATGATCGCCGCGCCGGCCATCCTCCCGGCGAGCGGCTGTGCTCCGCCCATCCCGCCGAGGCCGGAGGTGAGGATCCAGCGTCCGGCGAGGTCGCCGCCGAAATGCTGGCGCGCCACCTCGCAGTAGGTCTCGTAGGTGCCTTGCACCGTACCCTGGCTGCCGATGTAGAACCACGATCCCGCGGTCATCTGCCCGAACATGGTGAGACCGAGGCGGTCCAGCTCGTTGAAGTGATCGGCAGTCGACCAAGCCGGCACCAGGTTCGCATTCGCGATCAGGACGCGCGGTGCGCGCTCGTGCGTGCGGAACACACCGACCGGCTTCCCCGACTGCACGAGCAGCGTCTCGTCCGGTGCGAGGCGCCTGAGCGTCGCGACGATCGTGTCGAAGCACGCCCAGTCGCGCGCGGCCTTGCCGATCCCGCCGTAGACGATCAGTTCGTCCGGGCGCTCGGCAACGTCCGGATCGAGGTTGTTCATGAGCATCCGTAGCGGCGCTTCGATGTGCCAGTTCGCCGTGGAAAGCTGCGCACCTCGTGGCGCGCGCACTGTGCGCGCACCGGCGTCACGGAGTCGGTCGTTCATGGCTGCCTCCTCTTGCGGTTCAGCGGGCCGGCGGGCCGACCCGTATCACGCTCTTGCCGACGGTCGTGCGTGCCGCGAGATCGGCGAGCGCTTGCGGCAGCGCCTCGAAAGGATAGACGCGTTGTGCGGCGAATCGAATATCGCCACGCGCCGCGAGCCGCAGCAGCTCGTCCACCGCGCGCGCGACACGCGGCCCGTCGTGGTCGTGCGACCAATATACGCCGTGCGCGGACGCCGCACGCAGCAGCAAGCGGTTGGCGCGGATCTCCGGTATCCGACCGCCGGAGAAGCCCACCACGAGGAGCCGTCCCCAGCGCGCGAGGCAGCGCAGGCTGAGATCGGTCGCATCGCCCCCGACCGAGTCGACCACCACGTCCGCGCCGCGGCCGCCGGTGAGGGTTCGGACCTCATCCGCCCAGTTCCCGCCGCGATACTCGAGCACCGCCTCGGCGCCGGCGTCGCGGCACGGTGCGGCTTTCGCCGAATCGCCCACCAGCGCGATCACTCGCGCACCGGCGAGGCGCGCGAGCCGTACCGTGGCGAGCCCAACCCCGCCCGCGGCGGCGTGCACCAGCACCGTTTCGCCGCGGGCGAGCCGCGCGCAGTCGTGCAGCGCGATCCAGGCGGTGGGCCACACGACCGGCAGCGTCGCGCCGTCGGTGAAAGTCACTGCATCCGGAAGACGGATCAGCATGTCCGCGCGGGCGCACGCGAACTCGGCGAAGCCGCCCCAGAGCACCTTCGTCGCCACGCGTGCGCCCGTCTCGAACGCACTGCCCTCGGGCACTGCGGCGACGATGCCCGCGATCTCCTGCCCCGGCACGAACGGGAGCGGCGGGGCGACCTGATAGGCGCCGCGGATCATCAGCAGGTCGGCGAAGTTCAGCGCCGCGGCGCGAACCTCGACCAGCACCTCGCCCGCCTCCGGTCGCGGGCGCTCGATCTCGGCGAGCGCTACTTCGCCGGGGCCGCCGTGCCGCCTCATCTGCCAGCCGCGCATCGGGGGTTTCGCTCAGCCGCCGCCGCGTCGGGTTACCGATACCATAGGGCCACGCCGAATCCACCCATGTTCACACCGAAGAAAGCTTTCCCCGCGCCAGCCCCGGACGCCTCGGTGAGCGCAGCGCTGCTCGCCCCGGAGTTCACGCTCCGGCAGATCAGCTATTTCGTCGCCGCCGCGCAGCACGGATCGGTGCAGCGCGCCGCCCACTCGCTCCACGTCTCCGCGCCGGCGGTGTCGGCGGCGATCGCGCACGTCGAGGCGACGCTCGGCGTGAGGCTGTTCCACCGCCGCCATGCCCGCGGGCTGGTGCTGACCGACGCGGGCAGCGCACTCGCGCTCGAATGCCGCAACCTCCTCAACCAGGCCTGGGAGCTCGGCTCCGGTCGCCGGCTCGACACGCGGGAAGTGCAGGGCTGGGTGCATCTCGGCTGCCTTTTCTCTTTCGCGCCGTTCGTGATCCCACCGCTCGTGCGTGCCTTCCAGGAACGCTACCCGGCGGCACGCGTCTATTGGCACGAGGCACATCACGGGGCGCTCATGGAAGGCCTGCAATCGGGCGCCTACGAGCTCGCGATCCTCTACGACTTCGAGGTGCCAAGCGGCATCGACTGCATCCCGATCCGCCCGGCACCGCTGCAGGCGGTGCTGCCCGGCGGTCATATGCTCGCACGCAGACGCCGGATCGCCTTGGGCGAGCTCGCCGCGGAACCGCTCGTGCTGCTCGATCTCCCCCGCACCGCGGAGTACATCCTCTCGGCGTTCGGTACGAGCAGCGTCACACCGCGCATCGGCTACCGCGTGCAGTCGATCCCGATGCTGCGCGGCCTGGTGGCGAGCGGGCTCGGCTACGGCCTGCTCAATTTTTGTCCGCCGTTCACGCATCCGGCGATGGGCACGCTCGTGTCGCGGCCGCTCGACTGCGCCCTGCGCAGCCCCAGCATCGTCGTCGCGCGCTCGCATCGCTACCGGATGACTCGCGCCGCGCGCGCGCTGGTTGACTGCACCGAGCGGATCGTCCGTGGCCGCGCGCGGCGCGCCGCCGCGCGGCCTGTCACTTCCCGGCGAGGGTGAACTTGCCGTCCTTCACCGTGAGCATGACAACGCTTTCGGGCCGCGTACCGAAGTGGTCGGTCGGGCCGTACGTGTACACCGCGGTGACGCCCACGTAGTCCTTCGTGCCCTCGATCGCGTCGCGAATCTTCGCCGGATCGGTGCCCGCACGCCGGATCGCGTCGACGAGCATCATCGTCGCGTCGTAGCCGTTGCCCGCGAAGGTGGCTGGCGGCTTGCCGTACTTCTGCGTGTAGTCGGCGACGAACTTGGCGACCACTTTCTTCTGTGGATCCGAGTCGGGCAGGGAATCGGTGACATAGATCTTCGACGACGGCAGCAGCACACCGTTGGCCGCGTCGCCCGCGAGCCTGAGGAAGTTGAAGTCGTTCGAAGAGTGTGCGAGGTATAGCGGCGTCTTGATGCCGAGCGCCCGGTGATTCTTTGTCGCGATGGCGAGCCCCGCGCCGGTCGCCCAGAGCACCGTCGCCTCGGCGTCCGAGCCCCGGATCTTCGTGAGCTGCGGGGTGATGTCGGTGTCGCTGTTGCCGAAGGTCTCCTTCGCAACGACCGCGATGCCGTAGTCGCCCGCCGCCTTCTCGAGTGAGTCGCGGCCGCTGGTGCCGAACGCGACGTCGGAGTTGAGGATCGCGATTTTCTTGATCCCCTTCGCCCGCATGTCCTTGAGCATCACGCTTTGCACCACCACGTCCGTGAGTGGCGCGAGAAACATGTAGCGCCTCTGCTCGGGCGGCAGCACGATGCCGCGCGAGGCGCCGTTCGCGATCATCGGCACCTTCGCGCGCTCCATGGTGTCGGCCACGGCAAACACCGAGCCCGAGCTCATCGGGCCGATGATCGCAACCACGCTGTCCTGCTCGATCAGCCGCTTCGCGCCGGATACGGTCTTGGTGTTGTCGCTCTCGGAGTTCACATTGACGAGCGCGACCTTGCGCCCGTTGATGCCGCCGGCGGCGTTTACCTGCTCGATTGCGAGCGATGCGCCGTCGAGCCCCGGCTGGCCGAGCGAGGCGATGAACCCCGAGGTCTCGAGCAACCCCCCGATCTTGATCTCCTGCGCGCGCACGGCGGACGAACCGACGAGCAGCGCGGCAAGGGCAATGCGGGTCAGCATCTTCATGGTGCGGTCTCCCTGGTGGCGTGTCACTTTACGACGGCCAGGCGCGCTTCGGGCGCCGACCGTTCCCGGCCGTCCTCCCGGTCGCCTTCCCAACCGAGATACGTCTGTGCGATGTCGCGGTCGGCGAGCATGTGCTCTGCCGCCCCCTCCGCAACGACCCGGCCGGTCACAAGCACGTAAGCGCGGCTCGCCACTTGCAGCGCAGCGCGCGCGTTCTGCTCCACGAGCAGGATCGAGATCCCGAGCGCGGAGAGGCGTGGCAGCGATTCGAGGATCTCCCTGGCGATCTGGGGAGCAAGGCCGAACGAGGGTTCGTCGAGCATCAGGAGCCGCGGTCGGTTCACGAGCGCCCGGCCGATCGCGAGCATCTGCCCCTCGCCGCCGGAGAGCGTCCCGGCAAGCTGGTCCGCGCGCTCGGCGAGGCGCGGGAAGAAACCGAACGCCTGCGCGATTGCCGCCTCGAGCTCGCGTGCCGGCTCGCCGGACGGCAAGACAAGATGGCGCAACCCGGACTCGCGTACGCGCGCGTAGCGTCCGACGGCGAGGTTGTCGCGCACCGAAAGCGATGCAAAGAGTTGCCGCCCTTCGGGCGCGAGCCCGATGCCCAAGCGCACGCGCTCTGCGGACGCGAGCCGGCCGATGTCGACGCCGGAGAGACGAATTTGCCCACCGACGAGCGGTGCCGCACCGACGATCGCTCTCAGGAGCGTCGACTTGCCCGCGCCGTTCGCGCCGACAAGCGCGACGATCTCGCCGTGGCCCACGCGCAGCGTGACGCCGTCGAGCGCGATCAGCCCGCCGTAACGCACCGTCGCGCCGTCGATCTCGAGCAGCGCGCCTTCGCGCGTGCTGGTGCGGCCGCGCTCGCCCGTCGCCGCGAGCTCGGTATTGCCGAGGTAGGCCTCGATCACCCGCGGGTCCGCGCGTACCGCGTCCGGCGCGCCCGCCGCGATCAGCTTGCCGTGATCCAGCACCACCATCCGCTCCGCGAGCCGGCCGACCAGCCCCAGGTCGTGCTCGACGAAAACGATCGTCTTGCCGCGCGCACGCACGCTCGAGATTACCGCGGCGAGGGCGTGCTTCTCCACCGTGGAGAGACCGGCGCCAGGTTCGTCGAGGATCAGCAGCTCCGCGCCGGTGCCGAGCGCGCGCGCTATTGCGAGCAGTCGCTGCTGGCCGGCCGTGAGCGTGGCAGCCGACGCATCGGCAAGCTGCGCGAGTCCCACGACCCGCAGGTGTTCGAGTGCTTCGATCTCGAGCCGGGCGAGCGCCCGCCGCGCGGGCCCGCGCCCGATGAGGCCGTGGAGCACGCCGGTGCCGCTGCGCGCCGCGCCGGCGGCCATCACGTTCTCGCGCACCGTCATGGCGCGCAGGATCTCGGCACCCTGGAAGGTACGCACCAGGCCGCGCGCGTTGATGCGGTCGGCACTCAGGCGGTCGATGCGCTCACCGCGCAGCCACACTTCGCCGGCCATCGCCCGGAGCGCGCCGGAGACGACGTTCAGCAGCGTCGACTTGCCGGCGCCGTTCGGGCCGATCAGCGCCAGGACCTCGCCTGCTCGCACCTCGAACGAGACGTCGTCGAGCGCCTGCAGGCCGCCGAAGCGCACGCTCACGCCGCGCACGTCGAGGAGCGGCGCCGCGGCGGTCATGCCGCGGTTCCGGCCGGGCGAAGCCTGCGTACGACCGCCTGCCAGGCGAGCCCGAGTCCGTACAGCAGCCCG
>Ga0335084_10001527_pt1 | contig 21725 bp, 18 predicted proteins | sample Lox_Sample_44_FD_206721 | JGI IMG/M metagenome (GOLD analysis project Ga0335084, IMG submission 206721) | Soil microbial communities from Loxahatchee National Wildlife Refuge, Florida, United States - Lox_Sample_4.4 | ecosystem: Environmental > Terrestrial > Soil > Wetlands | place: USA...
TGTTCTGAAGGAGCATTGAGCGGTGGAGGGCGGCAAGAATGAAAACAATGGGCAAGGCTCTACTTGAACACTACAAGCTTCCAGCACGGAGCGCGCATTATCACGTCAATGGCCGGTGGTACTGGAATCTAGAGAAATTTCCTGGCGTATACTTCGACGCAACTGGCTACCTCATATTCCTCACGAAGCGGGACTACTCAGAGTGTGAATACTTGCGCATCGGTCCTGTGAACACTGGCGTTCGGAACAAAGCAGCGGGAATCGCCGGGATTCCAGGATACGTAAGGCTTGACCCGGCCCCTAGCTCTCTCTGAAAGCGGACCTGCTGCGATTGTGTGGGAATCCCGTTGATACTTGAGCGATGCAGCCAGTTGGGCAGGGTTAAGTTCTCTCGGATTCATGCACGGCAGGAGATGCAACGGCCATGATCTCGTGCCGTTAATAAAAGCATCTAGTCTGCACGCCACCGAAAAGGAGAACAGAACTGCAGGAACGATCTGCGACTCACATCGCAACGCAGCAAGAGACGAACCAGATCATGATTTCGCAGATTCGACCTGCTCCTGAAAAATGGCGTGGAGTGCCCAAAGCAATTGCCTCGCGTTCACTGGTTTTGTGAGGAGCGAGCGTACTCCCAGTCTTTCAGCATTCATTTGATCCTCGGGATTGAAGTATCCCGAAGTCAGAAGAATGGGGATGTCCGCTCGCAAATTCCGCAGCTCCCGCGCCAGTTGCAATCCCGACATGGCAGGCATGGAGAGGTCCGTGATCACAGCATCAAACGCTTCAGGTCTTCGCCGGAATACTCTCAATGCCGCCTCTCCGCTAAACAAACCCGTTACTTTGTAACCGCTTTGCTCCAGCATCTTGGTGCCGACAAATACCAGCACCGATTCATTGTCCACAAAAAGAACGTGTTCTCCTCGACCGGCAGGGGCGTCGCGTTCCGCGGCTTGCATGAGCTGAACAGCCCCTGGTAGCGCAGGGAAGTAAATCTGAAAGGTCGTGCCTTTGCCGGGCTCGCTGTAGACCTTCAAAACTCCCCGATGTGCCGCCACAATTCCGTGAACGACAGACAATCCAAGTCCCGTGCCTTTGCCCATCGGCTTGGTGGTAAAGAACGGGTCGAAGATGCGTTCCAATGTCGCCGCATCCATTCCGCAGCCGTTATCGCTGATCGACAAGCGTACGTAGGGTCCCACAGGAATTTGCGCGTAAAGCTGAATTTCCTCCTCTCGCACGACAGGGACATCCACCTTCACTTCAATAAGCCCGCTCTTGTCCGCGATGGCGTGGGCGGCATTCGTCACCAGATTCAAAATGACCTGACAGATCTCCGTCGCGTCTAGGCGTGCCAAGGGTAGGTGGGGGTCCTGTGTGTACCGGATTTCGATCATGGCCGGCAGCGTGGCTCGCGCTAACTTCAGGGCTTCTTCCACCAAGAGGTGGAGGTTTTGCTCCTCCAGATTCTGTTCCTGCGGTTTGCTGAAGGTAAGAATTCGCCGTACGAGATCTGCGCCTCGCAGCCCGGCTTTCTCTATCTCCACGAGGTGAGTTTGCGCGGAATGATCCGAAGGAAGTCCCGAAATGGCCAGCACTGCGTTGCCATTGATCGCGGCGAGAATGTTGTTAAAGTCGTGGGCAATGCCACCAGCGAGCGTCCCCAAAGCTTCAAGTTTCTGCGACCGCAATTGCAAGGCTTCGGCGCGTTTGAGTGCGGTAATATCGGTACTCACTTCCAAGGTCCGGACAGGCTTCCCCGTGGAACCACGGTGCAGCACCCATTGGCTGGCAACCACAATGCGTTTTCCATCACGCGTTCGGTGGACAAGTTCACCTTCCCATGCCCCCTCCTCCAGGAGCGTCTTTTCAATCTCTTCGAACGCTTGAGGGAATTCCGTCTGCAACAACTCATGCGAGACTTTTCCCAGCGCCTGTGTTTTCGTAAACCCGTAAATTCGCTCGGCTCCTCGCGTCCACAAAACGATTCGATTCTCAATATCCCGCACAAGCGCCGGTGCAAGATCCAGCAAGCTCGCCTGCTGCCGTATTTCCTCTTCCACACGCTTGCGTTCCGTAATGTCGCGGGCAATCGTCGAGGCTCCGATCACTCTGCCTGAAGCGTCACGCACGGGTGAGATGGTCACAGCCACATCTATGCAGATGCCGTCCTTCCGGATTCGCTGGGATTCGAAGTGATCAATCGTCTCGCCCCTGGCGATCCGATTGAGAATATCTTCTTCCTCTTCCTGCCGCTCGGGCGGGAAGAAGTCAGCCATACGCTTCCCAATGGCTTCCGTCTCCGTATACCCATACAATTTCTCAGCCGCTGGATTCCAGCTGGTAATTATGCCGTTCGACGTCTTGCTGATGATGGCGTCGTCGCTGGACTTTACGATCGCCGCCAACTGTGCACTCGCTTCGATCCGCGAGATGGAGGTCAGACGTCCGAGTCTGCTCGGGATGTGCGCCCGGAATTTGCTCCGGCACAAATCGATCCAAGGGTGACCCTGATCGACGGTGCGATCTGCCTTAGGCATCAAGCTAAGCGTGATCGACATATCCGTTACCGGCTTCCTGCATCTCTCGCCTCTGGAGAGCCTTCCGTTGTATGCGCCTGAATGCGAGTGCACTTTTCATACCAATCCAGTAGTTGTCGAGGTTTCGAACAATCTTCTTGCAACCCAGTCTGATTCACAAGAAAAGTGCCGCAAAACCTCGCCAACAGAATGGCCATACTGTCGAAGGTCCGACGCGTCCAACCTTCGACAGTCAAGGTAAGCGACGGTTCCTTTTGAGAATTCGAGACGAGCGGGTTGGCCCAGCGCCTGCCTCCGTCAGGGCGACATGCACAACAAGAACTAGGAACCAAGTGGGCATTCAAAGCGAATTAAGCTCTTGCCTTGCCCGCAATCATCAACCTATTCATTTCATTGACGTTATGTTTGGCGTAATTCAATGTAAACATCCGAAATCGGTTCGTCAGCAATGACTCAGGAATTCCTAAATCACACTCGCCCCCCAGAGATAGAGACCTCTTTTTTGGAATGGCTCGGACCCAATCGAAAGAGGGCGTGAGCGTGAATCCGTTCGGCAATATAAATGCACTTACAGGTTGTGAATCCTCGGTTTCCTCAGAATAAGCGCTCCCTCTTTCTGAGTTGCGGAATCGGCTAAGATGCCCGTCCGATTCAGATTGTGAAAGACGGAGAGGAATCAGGTGCAGTCCTCACCGAAATCAAATCAGGGAGAAAGAAATGGAGACCAAAACAAAGAACACCGGATCCATAGTACTGGCGGCGGCGCTGCTGGCTGGCATCTGCTTGTTAAGCCCGCAGGCAAAGGCCGACGTCGCCGCGGGCGAGACAACGTTTAAAGCGAAGTGCGCTGGGTGTCATGGAGCGGATGGCAAAGGAAAAGAAGTAATGAAGACACGGGATCTGGCTTCTGCTGATGTCCAGAGCATGAGCGACGCCGATCTGTCGGGCATTATCACCAACGGCAAGGGCAAGATGCCCGCCTACAAATCGCTGACGGCCGATCAGGTCAAGGACACCGTGGCGTTTATTCGCTCCTTGAAAAAGTAACCGTCTGGAGTAGTTTTCTTCGATTGCTCGTGCGAGGCAGGAGAATCAAGGATGCCGAGGCTAACAGTTCGCCCGTGGACCTGATTCCGCAGGAACACAATCAGCGAAGCAGTCGCCGGGCTCCAGCGTATCCTTCGTTGGGGCCCGGGCACTGTTCGAATTCAGATGAGAATTTCAACAACCGGAAGTAAGGCGTCCGCGATATGAGCCCAATCTTTTGGGTTCCTCGCGAATCGGCGGAGACACTGCGGGAGACGATGCAAACTGAGGAATCTTCCGCCGCGTAAGGATCGATTCGCGTCGCGGCGTGCCCCAAATGCTCCATGGGTGGCAGCACGCTGCCCCCAAATCAGGCAGCCATTGTGGGCTCTACCTGATCAAAAGCGGAGAACTTTCTGATGAAGAGTTCTTCTGTTGCTTGCGCTTTCTCATAACACCCGCCATTCGCCATGGGCAGGCCGCAGCAGGTGTGATCCGGAGGATAGACGACATCCACGTTCAGTTTCTCCAGTAGCTCCAGAGCGGCGATACCGGTCTCCGGATAGAAGAGGTCAACATAACAGGGGATCATCAGGGCAACTTGCATGAGTGCCCCCTATCGGAAGAGAGGTGGCTTTGGGAATCCCTATGCCGTAAAGTGCGGCTCCGACCAGGTGACCCCATAAATCGCTCCAAGAACACGCCAACCTTCCCCAATACTTCATGCGATCCCCGGCTGTGCAATAGCCAGCCAGTTGTTGTTCGACGTGGCAGTCTTTGCCAGCGACAAAAGCTCAGACCTGTGAAGCTCGCGGATTACTGCGCGTCGCTTCTTTTAAATTGCGACGACATCACCTTCAATTCCCGTGCTTCTCTACCCTTCCTCACGTATTCGATAGTGAGAAAGATGGCGAACATGGCGAGCATCAGAATGACGGCCGTAACGGTCTCCTCTTTACGGGCCTTACGTCTAAATTCCAGCCTGAGTAAGGGCAATTACTTCGCCAAAGAAATAGCTACCGGTGTTTTTCCCGCAGACTCGTTCGCGTTTCGGTCCTCGCTTCAACCCTTCACCTTCCGCTCCGAGCGCAGAAAGCGCCGCCAAACGCCAAGTTCTGAAATCCAACTGATTTCATAAACCAGCTCGTGTTCTTCGGCGGTGGATTCTCTCGCATTCCACACCGTGCGAATTTCCGTTTCCCAGTGCGCGTCGATTCCCGCGGAAAAGATCGCCAACGAAAGGGCCTCTGCGTGCGTAGCGCTTGCCGACATCAGTACAACCTGTTGGTGCCGAAAATTTCTTGGCACTCCATGACTAACGTTCGGAGGACTCCGCTGCATTTCTGCTTCCATTTCATTGGGGCTTGAAAATGCGCCCAAGCCGGAGCTGCAAACCGGGAATGCCGGCTAAGCGCTTGAACCAACAAGCAGCCCACGGGGAAGCGCAAGGACGGAAGGGTGGCTCAAGTGTCGTAGACCATCGGACACTTGTCCAGGAACCGACGGGAGTTTCGACACTCTCTTTCGGGATCGCGGTCTGGGAAAGAAAAACTCTTTTGTCTTCAATCAGTTGTCGCGGCCTGGATTAGAACGCATCATGGCAGGCGAACTGCACCATTGTGTTGCGAATGTTCAACCAGCGTTTGGGTAACCGAGGACTGGCGCCCAAAGGGAGTAATTATGAGGCCACATTCCATCCTTTCTTGGTATCGCCTTCTGCGGGCGCACTATCACTTCCCGGTATTTGAGGCCATTCGATATGCCGTCTGGCTGTGCCGCTAGCGTCATGAATCTCGCAAACGAAGTTCAAGCAACCGGCCCGGAAATCCGGCTGTCGTTGACGGCCCTGAATGCTGCGCCGTTGCTTCCAACGGTAAGGGTTCTGGACGAAGAGTCTGCCGTGGCTCAGGGTGCTGTTGACTTCCGCAGACTAGAGATCTCCGGGTCACAAGTGCTGATCGGGTTTCTGCTCGGGTTGTGCCTGGTGTGGCTGTTCGTAGCGGGAATTGTGCGATTTTGGCTCTTCGCGCGGTGACAGAAACTCGAGACTAAGTCACAAGGTGAGCGATGCAAGTATCCGTCCCGCAGATTTTCGTTTTTCGGGAATGCTCTGGAGAACTCGCCTGACTGCGAATCTTTCGTCGAGCTAAGAGCAGGAACAACGAATTCGGGATAGGCTAGCTGAGGAGTACCCACGATGAAAAAAATTCTCGTTGCTGATGACCTCGCGGAGAACCGGGAGCTCATTCGCGAAGCCCTGGCCTCACCGGAATATGAATTCAGCGAGGCGGAGAACGCTTCCCAAGCGCTGCAAATCATGCGAAACCAGCCGGCCGACCTCGTCATTTCGGATGTGAGGATGCCGGGAATTTCTGGTGTCGACCTGCTCAGAGAACTTCACAGCGAATATCCCGCGACTACCGTGATTCTCGTTACAGCATTTGGCACCGTAGAAGGAGCCGTTGCGGCAATGAAGGCGGGAGCTCGAGATTTCATCACAAGACCGGTCGATATTGGCGAACTGCGCTTGATCGTCAAACGCGCCCTGGAACACATCGATCTCGAGGCAGAAGTGCGTTTTCTTCGCAGCGCATTGGACAAGCAGTCCGGATTCGAAAAGATACTCGGCCACTCTCATACAATGCTCCAAATCCTGGACCAGGCAGCGAGAGTCGCTCCCACCAATTCTACCGTCTTGATCGAGGGAGAAACGGGCACGGGCAAAGAGCTTCTGGCCCGGGCGATTCATGCCAACAGCAGCCGCAGCGCCAAGCCATTTATCACCGTCAACTGCGGCGCAATTCCTAGGGACCTTCTCGAATCCGAGTTGTTCGGGCACGTGAGAGGATCCTTCACCGGTGCCCTGATGGACCGGAGAGGGAAAGCCGAGGCGGCCCACGGGGGCACCTTGTTTCTCGACGAGATTGGGGAGATGCCTCTTGAGTTGCAAGCGAAGGTTTTGCGGCTCATAGAGCACGGCGACATCGAAAAGGTGGGTGCAGCTGCGAGCGCTCGGGTCGATATCCGTATTCTTGCGGCCACGCATCGAAGTCTGCCCGTCATGGTCGAAAATGGCACGTTCCGCGAGGACCTGTACTATCGCTTGAACGTCATACCACTTAAACTCCCAAGCCTACGACAACGGGCGGAGGACATTCCTGAGTTGACGCAGTTCTTCTTTGAGCGAAGCTGCAGCAAACACGGCCGCAGGGACCTCACGCTGCCAGAACGCCTTCTCCATCGCTTTTCGTCATATCGATGGCCGGGTAACATCCGTGAACTCGCAAATACCGTGGAACGTATCGTCGTTCTCGCGCGCGGCAGTGAAATTCGCTTAGCCGATTTACCAACATTCTTCCAGTCTGACCCCGCCTTCATCGAGGTCATTAATCTCAATCTCCCGCCGAAAGGGATCAGCCTGGGCGGCATTGAAAAAGAAGTTCTCCTGCGAGCCCTGCAAAAATGCAATTGGAACCAATCCCAGGCTGCGCGCTACCTTGGTCTGAGCCGCAAGACGCTCATCTATCGCATGCATAAGCACAATCTGGTCGAACGCAAACCGCTATCCCTCACGCCTGGCAGGTCTACCGCGACCGAGATACCGTGGGCCACCCGTGATTCTTTTCAAAGTGAGGAAATCGCGGAAAGAGCATCATGACCACAATGGGCACCGGATTCGATTCCACCGCGGCTGGTCCAATTGCGGATAACCGTTACCGGCGGTTGCTGGAGGCCGCCCCCGACGGCATCGTCGAGGTCGACAGCTCCGGCCGAATTGTGCTGGTGAATTCCCAAGCAGAACAATTGTTTGGGTACCCGCGAGAGGAGCTCCTGGGAAAATCCGTGGAGATACTCATGCCAGAGCGGTTCCGCGAGCGCCATCCTGCTCACCGGGGACGTTATCAGGCGCATTCCCTCATCCGGCCTATGGGATCCGGGCTCGATCTGAGAGCGTTGCGCGCGGATGGCACAGAATTTGCTGTGGATATCAACCTGAGCCCATTTAAAGGGGAAACTGGACCTGGCGTCATCTGTGTGATTCGCGACGTGACCGATCGCAAGGCAGTGGAAGAACAGATCAAAATGCTGAACCAGAGGCTGGAACAGCACACCCGCGACCTGGCGGTAACGAATTCGGAATTGGAGATTCGGAATCGGGAGGTCGAGAAGGCCAATCGCTTGAAGAGCAACTTTCTCGCCACCATGAGCCACGAACTGCGTACGCCCCTGAACTCGATTATTGGGTTCTCCGATCTGCTTGCCGAACGGACCGCGGGTCCTCTTACCCAGAAGCAGGAACGGTTTGTCGGACATATCCAGGAGAGCTCGCGGTATCTACTGGCCCTGATCAGTGACATTCTCGATCTCTCGAAGATTGAGGCGGGACGTTTAGAGTTGAAATATCAAACCTTTCAAATGAGCGTCGCAGTTGAAGAGGTGTTGTCAACCGTGCGACCGTTGGCTATCGCCAAGCGAACTGAGTTGATGACTGAAGTCGGCGAGGAATTATTCCTATATGCGGACCGCGTACGAGTAAAGCAGGTGCTCTGTAACCTTCTGAGTAACGCGATCAAGTTCACGCCGGAGGAAGGGCAAGTACGTTTGGTTGCCCGATCAGAAGGGTCGCTGCTTTCCACCTCCGTGATTGATACGGGAATCGGCATACCTCGAAAAGAACAAGAATCAGTCTTCGAGGCGTTTCACCAACTTCCGGCGGCTACGACGGGCGTCCGTGAAGGAACTGGCCTCGGTTTGTCGATAACGAAACTCCTCGTTGAGCAGCACGGCGGCAGGATTTGGATAGAGAGTGAACCCGGGAAGGGGAGCCGGTTTCATTTCACGCTGCCGAGGTCACCCAGGCCCTAAGCACACATCACTCGGCGCCGCATAGGCGGGGTTCGATGAAAATTCTTTTGGCAGACGATAACCTTCCCAGCCGTGAACTGATGCGGGAGATTCTGGAAACATCCGGTCACCGCGTGATGGAAGCAGTCAACGGCCGCGATGCTCTTGATCTGGTTCACCAGAATCGGCTTGACCTGGTGTTCTTGGATTTGCAAATGCCTGTCATGGACGGTTTCCGTGTCATCCAGGAATTGCGAAACGACATTCGCTTCCGCAAATTACCCGTGGTTGCTGTGACTGCCAGCGCCATGCTGGGAGATCGGGAACGAGCGATCGCGGCCGGCTTTGATTCCTACATCGCGAAGCCAATCAATTTGGGCGAGGTACGGAAACAAATTGAATCGCCTTCTTCGTCTGACCCTGAAACCCGGAAATAAATTCACAGACTCTCGCTCCTCGCTTAAAGCCGAACCTTCTCTTGCTCCACGCATAAGCCCTCATCTCCTTCAAAGCGAACGTCGAGCGCGAATTGGCGGGACAGATCCTCCGTGGACGCACTAAATCGCGCTTAGGCTTTCGAGGACCGCGCAATCATGCACAAGCAAGGTGGTGCCAACGAGTTCCGCGACACGTCTTCTTTTAAAGTCGCTGAGCACACGGCTCACCGTCTCACGCGAGCAGCCAATATGTTGGGAAATTGCTTCGTGTGTCAAAGCAAGTTCTGTCCGAAAAATTCCTTCGTTCACACACCTGTTCGGGCAGCACGACATTAGGAAGCGGGCGAGCCTCTTCTCGACCGGGGTGCCCATCGAACGAATCACATCATAGGCCGCATGGCAATCGCGACTGAGATGCTGCGCGAAATACAAGCACGCATCACCGTGTTCCTTCACGAATTCCAGAAAAGCCCCGCGCGGAACGAAAGCGAACTGGCAAGGATGTATGGTCTTGACGGTGACTTCCTGAGATGTGCCCGCCAATACGGAATTCAGTCCCAGAACGTCGCCTGGCAGGGCGACCTTCAGAATCCGGGTCTTTCCGTCGGTATCAGCCGTGAGGACCTCCGCGCGCCCCTCACACAATATGTAAACTCCGCGCGCTATGTCGCCTTCGAATAAAATGGTCGTGTCCGCCGGGTGTCTGCCGAATCGCGCGATTTGATTGATTGTGCGAATCGAGGGCTCGGACAGATTTGAGAAGAAACCATTGCTTTTCAGTTTGACGATCGAACCCAGATCTGCAATTGGCCACTTGTCGACCGCACGACTCTTGGCTTCCGGATCTGTTGCCGGGCGGAAATCGAGAAACTTCGTTTCGGATGTAACTAGCCCAGCTGACATAGTGATTGCTCGACGGGAGCCCTCAGTTTTTGCACCTTCCGCCGCGATCTCAGAAAGCGGCGTCAAACACCCAGCTCGCTAACCGAACTAACCTCGTAGACGAGTTCCTGTTCCTCGGTTAGGCATTCTCGTTCGTTCCACATGACGAGGCTTTTCGGTTCCCAATGCACAGCAACCCCGGCGGAAAATTCCACCGATCCAGGGGCTTCATAAGTGGCGACTGTATATCCATCGCAGACCTCTGAAGACTCTCAAAACCGTCACCACCAGGTTTCTTGCATTCCGCTTGCCACTCGAACTCGGCAGGCTTGCCGCGTTTCACCGTCTGAAAGGGAGGCAGGTGAACAAAATTGAAGACCGCGACAGCGCATGGAATGGTTAAGAGACACACCACTAGCTGCTATGTCGTCTATGTGTCGACGTGTCGATGATTTCGTCGCACCCGTCAGATTCACGACATCCCCATCCGGATCCTGGCGGACTTGAATAGAACGAATCTGCTCCTGTTCGCTGAAAACCCAAGCAGAGTTTTCTTTTTGGAAGGATAAGTGCTTTAACAAATCACCCTGGGGGGCATCACAAATGAATCTTTGGCACATACTTCGATACTTCACTCGTCACGCGGCGTTTGCGCAACGTGCAAGGTGGGGCTGGAGTCTCCTTGCAGCATTTATCACTTTGGTTGCTCCGGCCGGGAATGCGCAAAATCTCAACTGGGAGGGGCAGACCGGCGCGTTCGTAACACCTTTCGCGTACACCAGCCCTTCTCCCGGAGGAGGTGTCGGACTTCCGGCCGTCAGTTTCCACTACCTTGATGGCGGCAATGTGCTCGGAGGATTCTACGAGGTCTCGGGGACGGTCGGATTCCTCAAAAGATTCGAAGCTGGATACACTCGCGCGTTGAATTCGGATGGGTCTGTACCTGGGCTCAGCCCGCTGTTCAATGGTGGTTTCAACATCTTCCATGGCAAAGCCAATCTGCTGGGAGAAAACGCCGGGCAGCACAGCTATATCCCTGCGATCTCCTTAGGATTCGTGGCGCGCACCAATGTTCGGCGCGTGGGTGGAGTCCTCGACAGCAAAGATACGCACAATGAAGACTTTTATCTGGTCGCTACCAAGACAATCACGTACTTCAAGTTCTTGCCGATCGTTGCCAACCTGGGGCTCAAAGCCACGAACGCTTCAGTATTAGGCATAGCGGGCAATGCACCGAACTGGCAAGGCCGGCTCTTCGGCGCTGTGGGATTTGTGGTTCCTGGTCCGGTGAAGAGCAAAATCATATTCGGTTCAGAGTTTCTACAAGAGCCTCGCCACATAGAAGGTCTCCCGGGAGCCAACCTACCGACGACCTTAACGTATTTTGCGCGGGTGATCCCTCGCGGCGAATTACCGCTGAATGTTGACTTCGGTGTAGCCCAAGTTGCCAACAACATAATGCCAGGTGTAAAGCTACACGCACGATCACAGTTTGCATTGGGAGCTTCGTACCGCTTTTAGTTTGCTCTCCAATCCACGCTCCACCTGTCGCCACGATGTAACGCCGTTTCGGGACCTCATGGCTGCGCATCGCGGGAATGGCGCGGCCGTCAATCGCTACGATAAAGCGTAAAAGGTTGCGAAACATGCGTGGCGATAGCGCCGATTGGCACGTTTGACTCCGGGGATCTTCGATCAAGACCGAGCACAGCCCACAAGACTGCAATTTGCGACAAGCACAAACATCCCAACTGACCGATTGCCGGCCGTTTTAGGGCGAGGTTGCGGCCATGACTGCCTTATTTGAGGTACGCATAGCCAAGATGAACACATTGTCGGTCATCGAATGTTCGGTCCAGCCCGTAGTTTCTTAGTGTTCGCATGAGTTTATCGCCTCTTAATTGGGTTTCAGCAGATTGGCATCCAGACTGCAATGCTTCCGGTCGAGGCTGCGGTTTTAAAAACCAGGGCCCGGAGTTCGTGCGATGACAAGCGGCTTTGTAGCAGAAGCGCGGCGGAGTTTCGTGGACTGTGCGAGGGCATGCGTGGCTTCGCATGTTGGAGTTTTCTCCTCGCCTGGGAGTGGCAACTGACTCGTCCGAAGTGGATTGCGAAACAATGACTAAACCAATCCGATTCCGGTTTTTCGAGGCGTCCGCGATATGAGTCCAATCTTCTGGGTTCTCCTAGCCTCGGCTGGACTGATTGAGAACCGTGCTGGCAATGTGAGGAAAACGTGAGCGATGATCCAAAACGTCCCATACTCGTACTTCTGACCAGCCACTGGATAAGCATGCTGGGAGTTGCTCTTGTGACGACTGCGGGGTTCTCCTGGCTGTTCGTTCTGCCGATCCAGTTTCGAGGTCACACCAATAATCCGTACATCGGCATTGTTGTCTTTATTCTTATCCCGGTTATTTTCATCTTCGGCCTTGTATTGATCGCCTTGGGAGTTTTCCTCGCGCGTCGGCGCATTGAACCTGTTGAGAAAGGACTGTTGGAAGGTGCGGACCGGCGGATCTACATTCGGAAACTCGCCATTTTCTTCGCCGTGACCACCGCCATTAACATCATCATTGGGACACAAGGCACATACCGGGCGGTTGAGCACATGGAAACGCCACAGTTCTGCGGGCAGAGCTGTCATGTCATGAAACCGGAATTCACCGCCCATCAGAATTCCCCGCACGCTAATGTTCTATGCGTGGATTGCCACGTAGCCCCGGGTGCAGTTGGATGGGTGGAAAGCAAGAAAGCCGGTACCCGCCAGTTGCTGGATGTCGTGTTCCACCGCGTCCGCTACCCAATTGAGTCGGCCATGCAATCGAACCGCCTGGTGCCTTCCCGCGACACCTGCGAACAGTGCCACTGGCCTGAGAAATTTGACGCTGTCAAACCCCGAGTGATCTTCCACTTTCAAGATGACGCCAGCAATACCCAGACACAGACTGTTTTGATGATGCTCACGGGAGGGGGAACTCTGGGCGGCATTCACGGCAAACATTTAGGCCCCGGAGTGGAAATCCATTACGCAGCCAAGGATTCCCAGCGCCAGACCATTCCCTGGGTGGAGTATCGGAATCGGAGCACGGGTGAGACTCGAACATTTCTCGCGGATGGCTCAACCCCTCAGTCTGTTACGAACCTCCCGCGCTTTCAGATGCAGTGTGTCGATTGCCACAATCGTCCGACTCACACGTTTGAACTTCCGGAGCGCGCCGTAGACCAAGCTATGGGACTCGGGCTCATTTCGCCAACGTTGCCCTTCATTAAAAAGAAAGCGATCGAACTGCTTAAGGCAAACTATTCGAGCAATGAAGAGGCCACACACGCGATCCCGGAAGCGCTAGCTCGCTTTTATAAAGACAGCTATCCGAATCTCCTATCGCAACGGTCCCGCGAGGTCACCAACGCAGGTGCTGAAATTGCCGCAATCTACAACCGGAATGTGTTTCCCGATCTGAAGGTTACCTGGGGAACGTACCCCAACAATCTCGGGCACACCGATTTTCCGGGATGCTTTCGCTGCCATGATGGCTCGCACTCGACATCCGATCAGAAGCTGACCATCACACAAGACTGCAGCACTTGCCATGAGCCGCTTGCAATTGAAGAAGCAAGCCCCGCGGTATTGAAGACCATGGGACTCGCGGAACGCATCGCGAGCCTGCAAAAGAAGTGAGATTATACTCGGCAAATATAATTCGTTTGCTTGAACAGATTGTCAGTCGATTACGACTGCTCCACATGCCACAACCTGCTGGCGGTACAGGAGGAAACCCAAGGTCCTGACCGATCTTGACTTGCAGTAGGTGACCCGAAGAGCTGGCTTGCTTTCAAGGAACGGAGGGAACCATGAAGTTTCTTTTCCCGTATCACAAAAACGGATCCTGGAGTCCCGGGAATATCTCGAAGACAATGCTTCAGCACACGGCTGTATTCGCTGCAGCTGTAATTCTCGCCAGAAGCGTTCTAGGCCAGGATGTTCCCAATGAACCTGATTCCATGGCCGGTTCCTGGCAAGTGGACAACCGTCGTTCCGATGCACAACTTACCACCGAAGCCACGACGGATTATGGGAAAACGAAAATAAACCTAACGCTCGGCTTCGCCAGGGTCAACGGAATCGTGAAAATCGACGAGAAGGATCCCGCGAAGTCTAGCGTCGATTTGGCAATCTATCCCGCTAATTCCATCTCACCTTCCATCGATGAAGATGGAATATTCCTGAGCGATTGGCTAGGGACCCGCTCCCCCCACCACATGCTGGTGTGTTTCCATTCCAAACGAGTACTCCGGACCCCTGGTGGGTTGCAAGCCACCGGCGAATTGAGCTTAACTCGCGTGGAGCGCAGCGTCGAGGGACCGAATGAAGGCTTGAGTGAAGTACAGGCCGATCCTCCTTCGGTGATCCACCGTACTTCGCACGAAGTCACCTTCGTTTTCGACTGCCCGGCTGGCGCCTCGAACGGCCAGAAAGACGGCGGTATCCGAGCCTCGGGATCTATGACAGTGTCCCGCGAAGATTTCCCCCAGATGGTGAGGGCTGCGGTCAGTACCTACTGGCCGCCATTGATTCAAGGGGAAAACTGTGAAGTTCCCGTCGCAATTGAACTCAACGGCGGTTCCCAGTGCACCGGAACATTGCTGAAAACTCCCGGGCTTCCTGAAGCGCCTCAAACAGCCAACGGTAAGGACTTGCACCGCTCACAGAATTTCAACGCCCTCATCGGAGAACATCTAACCATTCGCGTTCACATGCGGTTGATGCCCAAAGCCTTCGGAGAACGAGCGCCAGACGGCAACTAGTCGGTCTTTGCTCGCAAATTGGCTTGTTCCGAGTGCAAGAGAGCGAAGCCAACAATCGAGGCCAGACATTGCTTTTGAATCATAGAGCAAGCTGTGACATTTCTTAAAACCGGCGCCATTACGAGACCCGAATACATCAGCATGTGACATGACACTGAGCCTCAGCCAAAAAAGAAGAAGCATGGACAAAACAAATTGTACAGGCAAGACGAGTGCGCCGGGTGCCGACGGTATGAACGTCGAAACGCGCGATCGACACTCCCTCGTTTTGTTGATTTCTCTTCTTTTCTTCCTGGTGCTCAGTGCATTCGTCCGAGATGACTGGATCAGCGAACTCGTTCTGGTCCTCGCTCTATATGCAGTCCTGGTTGTTGCCCTGCTGAAGATATACGCGACACGGATCTTACCGTGGCCGGCGCTTCTGCTGACGATCTCCTCCTTCCTGGTCGCACTTACCTGCGTCTTCCGACCGACGCATTCGATGCGGACGGCGAACTGGCTGCTCTTGTCCATCTTTTTCGGATATGTCTCCGTCGCTCTTTTCTCGTTTCTCGAACGGGCGGGCGCGATTATAAGGGCCAAATTAGATGCTTGCCTCGGCCTGTACCTGATTCTGGCCATGTTCTACTACGCCATTTTCAACTTGATGCAAGAGATTCATCCCGGATCGTTCATGGAGGCGGCGCTAAATCCTGTCCAGGCTTCGCGTCATTCCCTTCTTTATTTTAGTCTCGCCTCGTTAACCACCGTGGGATACGGCGATGTAATCGCCGTTTCGCGACCCGCGAGGATGATTGCAGCCCTTGAGGCAATCACGGGTGTGTTCTATGTCGCAGTCACGGTTGCTCGTCTGGTGTCTGGATATCAGCAGAAGGATCGCGAGAGGGTCTAGAACGTGCCCTAAGCGTTTTGGTACCCCATGGTCGGTATGTTTAAAACTGAAGTTTAAGGGCGAGCTGGATGGAGCGGGGGCCGCCGATTTGGTAGAGGGGGTTGAAGCCTCCATTGGCGCCGCCGGAGCCGAGGAAGCTCGCTAGCATTTGCGTCGAGTAACCGAACAGGGGGCTGGTTAGGGTGTTGGTGGGACTACCGAAGTTCGGGTGGTTGAAGATGTTGAAGAACTCAGCCTGGAAGAAAAGCCCCAATCTCTCTGTAATGTGAAATTGGCGCTGCAACGCAAGATCCACTTGCGTAGCTCCGAAACCCCGTAGCACGTTCCGCCCAAAATCGCCCTGCTGCCCGCTGGGCGCTGGAGTAAACGCTGCTTTGTTGAAAATCTTGCCGCCAGGATATTGCGACCCATAGAGTTCGAGAGGCACGCCCGGCACTAGGTTCGGTCGGGGATAGAAGGTGACCCCCGCAGCGAAAACTTGTGCACCAACGATATCGACGGGCGGGGCCGATCTGGCCAAGACGAAGGTGTCCACCGCCCAACCGCCCAACGTGGCATGGGCAATCTTGTTCGATTCCGGCGAGGGCAGTTCGTAGGTCACCCCGGCCGTGAAGGAATGCCGGATGTCAAAGTCCGAATTCCCACGATCTATATTCGGATTCGCGACCGAGCCGGGCGTGCCGAGGTAGGTAGCAAATGCATCTGTCGAGGCAATATCGATGGAGTGGGAGAAAGTATACGACGCCAATGCTTGCAAGCCGCGCGACAAACGGCGCTGGAACTTGAGTTGTAGAGCATTGTAGTCAGACGTCGCCGTATTGTCGGTGAGTCCGACATATTGAAAATCCGGATTCGGGTTGAATAGGTTGGTCACCCGAAGCAAGTCGCGCCCAATCGCGCCGACGTATGTAAGAGATAGACTTTGGCTGCTGCCAATCGATTGCTCAAATGCGACGTTCCACTGATACGTCCGTGGAACCTTCAAATTAGGGTCAGCAACAACAATCGTATTGACGGGTGGACTGGTCGTGGGGGCCGGGGGTGCGGCATCCTGAGGGCTTAGAGGAAACGTTGCGGGCGCAAAAAGTTTGCTGGCACTGTAGGGAAAATAGCTAGACACCCCTCCGAGCGAGCCAGACCCGAGATCGTAGAAGATCCCGAATCCTCCGCGGAGAACGGCGCCCCAATTCTGAAATCCGCCAAATTGATAGGCGAGTCCCAATCTAGGAGCTACGTTTCCATAGGTTGTTTGATAAAGCGGAGTGCCGCGAGGCGCCAAAGCTAGCATCGCCGGGTTATTCAGCCCCGTTACTGTGAACGGCTGGTTCGCCAGGTTCTTGCCCTTCAGCGCCGGGTTGATGTCCCACCTCAAGCCATACGTCAGTGTCAATCTCGGTGTGATTTTCCAAGTGTCCTGGCCATAAAATGAGAAGTTTTGCGAAAGCAGAGCGTTACCTTGATAGGTGGACGATTGGGCAAGCAAAGCCGTACCCGAAAGGGCCCCTCCAGGCGTTGTGCTCACTCCCGAGAACTCCGCAAATTGACGATAAGAAAACGGATTGCTAAAGGGCGACAGCCAGCGATAGTCCACACCAAACCTCAGCTGATGGCTGCCCTTGGTCAAAGACAGATTGTCGACAAGATTCACCTGACGTTGCTCATCCGTCGCTAACTTGCCTTGGCCATACTCTCCGACGCCGACCATGAACAATAAAAAAGCGCCGTTCCTAGACGAGAAGCCGGAGGGGAACAAGAGTGAATCCGGAAGCGGCACAGCTCCGCCGAAATTGTCCAGCGCGAGTTTCGTACTCACTCTGTGGTTGCTGTAATTCGCGCGGATTTCGTTGTTGAGTTGCGGTGTAAGGAGCTGGTTGAGTCCAAGCGTGAATGTTTGAACAGAGGATGAGAGCGACTCCGTTGAGCTGAGGACTGTATACGGAGGAGGAAGGAAACCTCGTTGGTCTAGGCTCGACGGAGAGTAATTGTAACGGCCAAAGAGGCTAAGCTTCGAGTTAATGACCTGATCCATCCGAATACTGTAGGCGTCCAGCGAAGAGGGATTCGAGTAGCTGGCGTTGAATTGCGCTAACCCTGCCCCGAGCTCAGCGCCGTTGGCAATGGGATATGCGTTTAAGTACGGCTGCATCGTCGCCGGAGCTTGCTGCCGTGATGGGGTGTCAGGTACGACCGTTTCTTGGCTCGACGGCTGGCGCAATCGCAATCCTTCATAGGAAAAGAAGAAGAACGTTTTGTCTTTGAATACTGGGCCGCCGAAGACGCCGCCGAAGTCATTCTGCCGCTCCTGCGGTTTCGGCAAATGATGGAAGTTCACAAACCAGTCGTTAGCGTCCAGCACGCTGTTTCTGAAATAATCGAACGCGGTGCCATGAAAGCTATTCGTTCCGGAGCGCGTCACAACGGAAATCTGCCCGCCTGGGGTGCGTCCGAACTCCGGAGCAAACGAAGACGTTTGGATGCGAAACTCCTGCATGGCATCCAGCGACACAAGACTGTTGGTCCCGCCCGAAGCGCTGAGCGCGGGCAATGCTCCGCCGCCGGCCTGCACTAGAGGGAAATAGCCGGTGACGCCGAAATTGGCGCTGACCCCATCCACGGTGAAATAGTTGGCATCGGCGCGTTGCCCATTCACACTGAACTGGCCCTGATCGTCAAAAGCGGTGGCGGTCACGACCACCCCGGGTGTGAGCATAATCAACGTCTGGAAACTCCTGCCATTGAGGGGAAGATTCTGTACGAAGGTATGGTCAATCACGGTGCTGACTGTCGCGGACTCGGTGTTTGCGAGCGGCGCACCGGCTTCCACCCTAATGGTTTCCGATGTGGAACCAAGGGCCAGTTCGAAATTGAGTTCTATCGCGTCTTGGACATGAAGGGTCACGTCTGGCTTGATTAGCCTTTTGAAGCCGGATTTTTCGATTTCGATTTGATACATGCCGGGCGGAATATTCGTCAGGTAGTACGCGCCGGAGGCGTTGGTCGAGGTTTCGTAGTGGATATCTGTGGCGCTGTTGATGGCGGCGATGTGGGCGTCGGCGATGAGGGCGTGGGAGGGATCGGTGACGCGGCCAGTGAGGGAGGCGTTTGTGGATTGGGCGCGAAGGGCAGGCGTCGACGAAAGAAGGAGGAGGAGCAGGAGGGCGGGGACTCTGCGCATGTCTTACACCTAGTCTGGCGGGCTCCAAGTAGAGCCCGCCCCCGGCAGCGCGTAACAAGGAGACAGGAGAATACTCTACGCGGGTTGCACTTAACAAGTGGGCACCAAAGCTGACTCTTAGCTAAGCTAAGTAGCCCAGCCACTCTTGGCTGTGTGTTAAGAAATTGCAACATCAAAACGACGAAGAGAAGACCGCACAGGCAGGAGTGCCTGTGCTACTGGTAAGATGTGGGCATGATGGCGAGACGAGCCATTATTGTGCTGGGGATGTTGCTGGCGTGGGGGCGTGGGGCTTACGGGTTGGACCCGACGCTGGACGTGAGTCAGTACGCGCATACGGCGTGGAAGATTCGCGATGGCTTTGCCAAAGGCGAGATCCTCTCGGTCGCACAGACGCCTGACGGCTATCTCTGGGTGGGGACGGAATATGGCTTGCTTCGCTTCGATGGCGTCCGAGCAGTCCCGTGGCAGCCACCAACCGGTGAGCAACTCCCCAACAATCGCATTGCCTCGCTGCTGACTGCGCGCGATGGAACTCTCTGGATTGCGACACTGAAGGGGCTTGCCAGTTGGAAGGATGGCAAGCTTACGCAGTATCCAGAAGTTGCCGGGCAGGTCGTTAGTCCACTTCTGGAGGACCGGCAAGGAACGGTTTGGATTGGGCTTTACGATCCCGGCAGAGTCTGCGCAATCCGCGCAGGGAAGATCGAGTGCGGGGGAGCCGCCAATTTGGGCAGAGCAGTGGTCGCGCTGTATGAGGACCGTAAGGGCAATCTCTGGGTATCGGCCAACGGGCTGTGGCGGTGGGCCCCCGGGCTCCCGGAACATTACACTTTTCCCCGTGGCGTGCTCGAAATCAATTCGATCATCGAGGACGACAGCGGAGCACTGCTGCTGGCTACGAACAACGGACTGAAACGGCTCGTGAACGGAACAATTGAGGACCATGTACTTCCGGGAATCGCCGGACAGTTCAGGCCCAATTTCCTCTTCCGCAGCAGCGATGGCAGTCTGTGGGTCGGCACACATCAAGGTGTATTACATGTGCATCAGGGAAGGACCGATCGTTTGACAGCTGCCGAAGGCCTTTCCGGCGATTTCATAGATGGTATTTTTGAAGATCGCGAAGGCAGTGTGTGGGTAGCCACGCAAGACGGGCTCGACCGTTTTCGTGACTTCACGGTCCCGACAATTTCGCGCAACCAGGGTCTTCCAAATTCCACAACGTGGTCGGTGCAAGCAAGCCCTGATGGAAGTATTTGGATCGGCACTGCGGGTGGGTTGACTCGCTGGGAGAACGGTCATATGACTGTTTACGGCAGCCGAAAGACGCTGGGCCAGAGCCAGCGAACAGATGAGCGCGAGGCTAATGTTCGCGGGGCCGTAACGGAAATCGCGAACAGCGGACTCGTAGGTACTCCTCAGACGCTAGGACAAGACGACCGGAAACGATTGTGGGTTTCGACCAGTGAAGGGGCGTTTTACTTCGAAGGTGGCCGATTTATCAGAGTCCCAGCCGTTCCAGGAGGAAGTATTATTTCCCTTGCTGGGGATGGGCACGGGAACGTTTGGATTCTGGACAGCGCCCCAGCCCTCTTTCATGTGATGTCCGAGGGCGATGTTCAGCGCGTACCGTCGTCGATTTTCGCACAGAGGTGGGCGCGAGCTTTGCTGCCCGATCAGCTGCAAGACGGCGTATGGCTCGGATTCTATCAGGGCGGGCTAGATTATCTTAAAGATAGCCAGGTCCGTACTTCTTATAAGGCTGCTGACGGACTGGGACAAGGGCGAGTCAACGGGCTTCGATTCGGATCTCGAGACACTCTATGGGTTGCCACCGAGGGCGGGCTAAGCCGAATCAAGGACGGGCACATTGCGACACTTACAAGCAAGAACGGCCTGCCCTGCGATGAGGTCCATTGGTCGATGGAAGACGACGATCACGTAGTCTGGTTGTTCACGCCTTGCGGCCTGGTGCGGATTGAGCCCTCCGAGTTGGATGCGTGGGCGAGTGATGCGAAGCGCGCTGTGCAAGTCACAATTTTTGACAGCTCCAACGGAGTGAGGAGTGTCGGGGTGTATGGCAGTACTGGTCCACATGTGGCAAAGTCACCAGATGGAAGAATCTGGTTCATCACGCGTGACGGCGTAAGCTTCATCGATCCGCATCACCTTCCCATCAACAAAATCCCGCCGCCGGTGCACATCGAGCAAGTCACCGCGGACCGCAAGACCTATTGGCAGAACTTGTACGGTGATGTAGCCTCCTCGCCTCCGAGGTTGCCGCCGCTGGTGCGTGACCTGACGATTGACTACACGGCGCTGAGCCTCGTGGTGCCGGAAAAGGTGCGCTTCCGCTACAAGCTGGAAGGCTGGGATCGCGAGTGGCAGGACGCTGGCACGCGGCGGCAAGCGTTCTATACGAATCTTGCTCCACGCAAGTACCGCTTCCGCGTGATGGCTTGCAATAACAGCGGCGTGTGGAACGAAGCGGGTGACACGCTGGATTTTTCGATTGCGCCAGCGTACTGGCAGACGAATTGGTTCCGCGCGCTTTGTGTGGTGGCGTTTGCGGCGATCCTATGGGCCGTTTATCGGCTGCGCGTCCGTGTTCTAGAAGACCGCCAACGCGTTTTAGAAGAGCGCCAGACCGTCCTAGAGCGACACCGTGTGTTGTTAGAAGAGCATCAGGTATCGCTAGAGCAGCACCAGGGTGAGATCAGCGCGCTGAACCAACGATTAATGAAAGCGCAAGAGGAGGAGCGGATTCGGATTGCCGGGGAACTGCACGACGGCGTTCTGCAACAGCTTACTTCGCTCGCTCTCCAGTTGGGTACGGCGACGCTTGCGCTTCCAGCCGGTTCGGAGGCCAAGACAGAAGTTAGTGAAGTGGAGAAAAGGCTGATCCATGTAGGCGCGGAGATTCGGCAACTGTCTCATGAGCTTCATCCTGCGGTGCTGCACGAAAAGGGCCTTCCGGATGCACTGTCCTCCTACTGCGAGGAATTCAGTACCACACGCGGCATTCCCATTTCGTATGAGGGCGACGAAAGTGTAGAGGAATTATCGCCCGGGGCAGCATTGTGCATCTACCGTATCGCCCAAGAGGCGCTCGGCAA
>Ga0335084_10001530_pt1 | contig 21701 bp, 21 predicted proteins | sample Lox_Sample_44_FD_206721 | JGI IMG/M metagenome (GOLD analysis project Ga0335084, IMG submission 206721) | Soil microbial communities from Loxahatchee National Wildlife Refuge, Florida, United States - Lox_Sample_4.4 | ecosystem: Environmental > Terrestrial > Soil > Wetlands | place: USA...
GGTGGCGGCCAAGGCAGTGCCACACTCCATCCGCGCCGGATGCTCAACCAGGTTGATGTAGAGGGCAGCGCCGGCAAACAGGGCCGTACAAAAGGTGGCAGCGAAGGATAACGTGAGGACCATGAACGCCATACTACCTCTGGTCGAGTCGATTGTGCCTGATGAACTGCATTTCTGCGGTCTGTGTGCGATGAGCCCTGTCAGCCCAAATCAAGTCATAGATTCTTCGCGTGCCTGAAGGCCTCTCAGGATGGCAAGCTATTTGGAGGTGTGTGCAGGCCGAGAATCCATCCCCCGACGCAGCTTCGCCTATTTGCAGTTAGGGTCCAGACTTCACTGAATTGCCTTTTTGCGGTAGGCTTAGTCCGTTTCTGAGGAGGTTTTATGGCAAACACTCCGGTGGAGATGGTACGGCAGGCTTCGACGTGGTCGATCGTATGGGGCGTTTTGCTGATTGTCTTCGGCATGCTGGCGGTGGGTTCGCCATTTCTTGCGGCGGTGGCGGTGAACGTGGTCATTGCCTGGCTTATCGTGTTGGCGGGCGCGGTTCACCTAACCCTTGCCTTTCACGCTCATGGCACTGGCAGCTTGATCTGGAAGCTCCTGGTGGGACTGGCGTACCTGTTCTTTGGCGCCTACCTGATCATGCATCCGGTGCTGGCGGTGGCGTCGCTAACTTTGGTGCTGGCATCGCTGTTTCTGGTTGAAGGGGTCCTCGACGTCGTTCTGTTTTTCAAGATGCGCGCGGTGCAAGGATCGAATTGGGTGCTGCTTGACGGGATCATTACCCTGCTGCTGGGGCTGATGATCTACATGCAATGGCCGTCCAGTTCTGCCTGGGCGATAGGCACCCTGGTCGGGGTGAGCATGGTCATCAGCGGGGTCACGCGAGTGATGTTGTCGTTGACGGTACGTAAGGCGACGGCCGTGGTCACACAAAAGATGGCTGCTTGATGAGCAGCCGCAAGGCCTGACCGAGAACTACCTCCGCGACGCGCGGAAGGTGTTCGACGCTTCGGGAGAAATCTGCTCTGTGAGCCGAGCCGGCTTCTGTGGGATCGAAGGAGGAGGACGAAATGGCGAGCATGGTCCCGTTAGGGGATGCGTCGCGACGCCCGGCGCACATCCCAGTGGTCACGGTCCTCATCATCCTGATGAACAGCTTCGTTTTTGTACGTGAGCTGATGGGGGGCGATGCATTCGTGACCCAGTGGTCGGCGATCCCCGCCCAAATTGTTTCCGGCCATCACTGGATCACGATCCTCACAGCGATGTTCATGCATGGCAGCTGGTCACACATCATTGGCAACATGATCTTCCTGTGGGCGTTCAGCCCCGAGATCGAAGACGCCATGGGCCCGTGGAGGTATTTTGTTTTCTACATGGTTGGCGGACTGGTGGCCATGCTGGCCCAGATCGCAGCCGACCCCCATTCGACCGTCCCAAACCTGGGCGCGAGCGGCGCGATTGCCGCGGTGATGGGTGCGTTTCTGGTCACCTATCCTCGCGATCGGATTCGCACGGTGCTGTTTATCTTTGTGTTTGCGAAGATCACATTCATCCCGGCCGCACTCCTGATCGGCTTCTGGTTCCTAGCCCAACTCGTCAACGCCGGCGCAGTCGCCCACGTACAGACGGGCGGGGTGGCTTACTTGGCTCACATTGGCGGCTTCATCTTCGGGGCCGCCACGGCACGGTTGTTCGAAGACCCGCGTCGAATCGCCTGGCAAGGAAGCACGGAATGATGTCCATCAACATTCGGGCGCTCACCGAGACCGAGGGATGGGGATAGTGTGAGGAATCCGGAGGAGGGCCGCGAGCGGGCCACCCTCTCCAATCGCCAAATCACCACGTGTTATACGCGGTGCCGTCGCTGCCGATTCCCTGGGAGCCGCTGTGCACATCGACGATCCCCGGCTCGTCGCTGGGCTGTTGATCGAGAGACAGGATCGTGCCTTCCTCCTGGTCGGGCGTCCAGGTATCGTTGTGGCCGGTCATGGGATCGGTCGGAATCTGCTTCAAGTATCCCGCTGAAACCAGGTCGTCGAGCGACTGCGGGGCCTTCTGTTTGTCAAGGGTGTATTGCGAAATCACCGAGCGCAACGTGAATAGGTTCTGCCGCAGCACGGACTCCCGGGCCCGCAGGATCGACTGGTTGTACGCTGGCAGGGCCACGGAGATCAGGATCAGAATGACGCTGATAACGATCATCAGTTCGATCAAGGTGAACCCGCGGGCCTGATTTCTGTTCCGTCTCGCCATTACCAGTCCCTGTACTTGCTGCCGTCCAGCGCGATGCCCTGGGACTTGGTAAAGACATCAAAGACGTTCTGCTCGCCCCAGGAGTCCGAAGTGGGATCGTCCTGCATGGAATGCAGACCCCACTCGGTGCTGTTGGTCATGGGATCGACTGGGATTCTCCGCAGGAACTTCAGTTTCTTTCCCTGAACATCGACACCTTTGACCAGGGTTTCCAGATCGGGTGGATAGCCCTCCGATCCAACCTTGGTCTGAAAAGCATTGCGATCGGCTGCGTCCTTGTAACGATCGATGGCGTCACGCATCTCCCACAGGTCCCGCCGCAGCTCGCGCTCCTTCTCCCGTTTGATGGTGACGCGCGCCAAGGGAATAGCCAGGCTGGTCAGGATGATCAGGATGGTCGTGGCTACAATCAATTCAATCAGCGTGAAGCCACAGTCGCGTCGTCTTCTTGGGGAACCGTTCATAATGCGCACGAGAACTCACGTTTCGCTCGGAGGTCGCTTTCCCGATTTGCACGTCACCGCTCGGTTTTCCGCGGTTCGCCCGGAAGCGGTGGCGCTATTGAATCGTAACCGTCGCGGTCGCTCCACCCACCAGCGTAGGTTGCATGTTCGGGTCGCGCGTACCTCCCTTTGAGATGGTCAGAGTGGACTGCCCAGACGCTTTCGACATGAAGGTCAAAGTCACCACGGTGCCCTGCCCAGAAACACCACTCACGCCCGGAGGCCGGGTCGCCGTGATCTGCAAAGTCCCCGTCGCCTCGTCGTCGCGGTGCACCAAGGCCACGGCTTGCCCGTCCCGGGAGAGCAGGTCGCCGTTCGAGACGTTCACCACCTGGAGCATCTGCGGGTTGTAGCTGACCTGCAAGGGGACTGAGTACGCCTCCTGCGCGCCCGTGAGCACAACATTAACGGCGAATGTCGCACCTTTCGGCTGGGTGATGGCGGGCGGGTCAAAGCTGAAGCTGGCAGCGCCTGCAGGCGCCACAGGCGATGGCGGCTGGGTGGCGGGTACCGGTTGTGCGTTTTGTGCCGGAGGCTGTGGCGCAGGAGATTGAGCCGCTGCTGCGGGATTTCCGCTTTCGTTCGGCGCCGGAGGTGTAGCACGGCTCACCCGGCGTAGTTGAATCGCGCTCGCCGTACCGATATCGAGAGCCTGCTGATTGAGATCGGTAAGCTCGGGCCGGCGCACCACGTGCGGGATCAAGGCGAAAACGGTCTCCGTCTCGCGATGTTCGGTCGTGGTCTGGCTGAATAGGTATTTGAAGATCGGGATCTGGGCTAGCCCCGGGAAGCCGCTCAGGGCGCGGGTTTGCTGGTCTTCCATCATTCCGCCCAGCAGGTTGACCTCCCCTTCCTTCAGCCGAACTTCGTGTTCGATCTTCCTCTGTCCGATGACCGGCTGGGTAATACCCCCAATGTTGGAAGTCGAATCCACTTCAGAAACTTCCATGGTGATCTTCAGCGTTACTTCCCCCTGCCCCTGCACCTTGGGCGTGATGTCGATGTTCACCCCGACATCGAGATACTGGAACTGCGTGTTGACCAAGGGGTTGATGCCGACGCCGCCAATGCCCGGCTGGAACGATCCGGTGGCGACCGGAACCCGCTGTCCGATCTTGAGCGAGGCCTTTTGTCCGTCCACGGCGCGCACCTGCGGCTTTTGAATCAGCTTGGTGTTGCTGTCACTGAAGAGCGCGGTGGCCGTGGCTTGCGAGATGGTCACCGTAAAGTCGGTGGCGTTCAGGTTGCCTAGAGTGTTCAGGTTGATCTGGCCGGGTGTCCCGCTCGACTGAGTCACCGTTCCAGTGTTTCCTGCGCCGGTGGTTCCTGTCGTAGTCGTGGTATTGAGATTGTTCTGCAGCTGCACCGAGGCGCTGGTCGGCGGACTGATACCCAGGGTGCGCGACTTACTACGGTTGATCTGCATGATCGCGACATCCACGATCACTTCCGACTTGGGCCGGTCCAGATCGTTCACCAGCTTCTGCGCCAGTGCGATCTGATCGGGGGTACCGCGCACCACAATGGCGGACTGCGTGGGTAGGGGTTGAATCCGCTGGATCTCCAGGATCTGGCGAAGGGTATTGACCACGTCCTGCAATTCGGTGGGCTGGGAGAGATTGGCCAGGTAAAACGTCTTGATAACGCTTTGTTCCAGATCTTTACGTTTCGCAGGATTGTCCGCAGCGACGAAAATGGTGTTGGGTGTGACCGGACGCCAGAAGGTTTTCGACTCCACCGCGATGATCTGTAGCGCTTCTTCCAACGACACATTGTTGAGCTCGATTTTCACCCGCCGCGAGGTGTAGTCCGGGTCGAACAGTACGTTCATTCCAGCCAGCTTGCCCACTGTCTCGTAAATGACCTTGGTGTCCTCAGTCATCTTGAGGTTGATCGGGACATTCGATATAGCAGCGAGTTCAACCGGCCCACCAGCTGTCGCGATGCGCCTCTCCAGGAAGCTGGAAGGCGGAACGGCGGCCTTGGAAGGAGCAGCCTTGGCCGCATCAATCATCTGCTGGGTACGCTGCAGTTCCTGTTTGGCGATGGCGCTGGAGGCATCGATCTCCACCGCTTTCTTGAATTCTGCCAGGGCCTCTTCCAGTTGCCCCGCTTCCCGCAGCAACTGTCCGCGGTGGACATGGGAGGCTCCTGCCAGAAAACGTAACCGCTCAAAAGAAACCCTGTAGGTCAGTTCCGTCGGCTTGAGGTCATAGGCCTGTTTGTAGAAGTCGTAGGCCTGCTCGTAGTTCTGCCGGGCTTCCGCATCCTTGCCCTTCTTATATAACGACTTAGCGCTGTCGGCCGCGGCGGCGCAACTGCAAAGGGCCACCACAAGGGAGAAGATAGCCGCCGCACGAATCAGACATTTCATTCCCGGTTCCTCGCAGACAGTCTTCCCCTATGGGTCGGCCGTGACCGTTGATCAGGGCTAATTTCCTGCGTAGAAGACGTAAGCTTGGCGATTATAGCATTGCCTCGAAGCACACCGAAGTGACTGTGTTGGTTGCAGTTAACTCGTAAGTATTAGTCCCTATAGAGCCCGCTTCAGGTGGCGGTTATCGGGCACCAAGATCCAGCACGCGCCTATCAATCCGCGATTGGCCCACAGATTCGGGTCGGCTGGCCGAAGCCCCGGTATCATCCCCATGCGATAAGCTAGTAACTGCAATGCCGCGCCAGCCAGTTCAGCAAACCCGGCCCAATCCGGAAAAAAATCCACGCCGCGACCCTACCGCCGCCGGGCTGCGCGATGCCTCCGTAAACAGGATCGCTTCCCATAACTATTTCTTGCTGGAAAAATTTGAGGCCGGAGTAGCACTGACCGGGACTGAAGTGAAATCGGTCCGAGCGGGAAGGGCCAATCTGAAGGATTCCTACGGCCTGATCAAAGATGGCGAGCTTTGGCTCCTGAACTGCCATATTGGCCCCTACGAGCACGGCAATATCTTTAATCATGCCCCGCTGCGTACCCGCAAACTATTGATGCATCGCGAGGAAATTCGCAAGCTGGTCGGCAAAACCCAGCAGCGGGGGCTGACTCTTATCCCCACCCGCATGTACTTCAAGAACGGCAAAGTGAAGGTTGAGCTGGCATTGGCCAAAGGCAAACAGCTCTGGGACAAGCGGGAAACCGAGCGCCGGCGGACCGCCGATAAAGAGGCACGGGAGGCCGTGGCGCGGGGACGTAAGGGTAGATAGGTGGCGCCGCCTGCGATGAAGACGATAAACCTGAAAGAGGGAATGCCCCTCGTCCATCAGGCGCTGTCCCAACTTGACCGCGAACTGGCCATGGCGCGCGACCAAGGATGCGGATTGGTGAAGCTGATCCACGGCTACGGCTCAACCGGGGCCGGAGGCGAAATCCGGATCGCCGTGCAGAAACGGCTGATCGAGCTACACGACCGCGGGCAGATTCGCGGATGCATCTTCGGGGAAAACTGGGCCAGGTCCGACGAGCAGGCTTGGCGGATCCTGGGCTCGCATCCAGAGCTAAAACACGACCACGACCTGGGGCGGGGAAATCGCGGGATCACGGTGGTCGTGCTGTAGGGCTGCCGGATTGCTTCTCCGGCCTTGCGCTCTTCCCCTTCCGCCGACGATACTGGAAACATAAAACTATGAACACCGCTCTTTCTTTCTCTTCTCCTGCTGAAGTTGAAACCGAATGCCTTGCCGTGGTGGTTCTCGATCAGGGTTCCAAGGACAAACCCAACGCAGTGGTTGAGACCAGTGACGCCGTTGTGAAAGATGCTGCTGCCGACGTCATCGCCAGCGGCGAAGTCACCGGCAAGAGCTTTGAAGCCAGCTTGCTGCATCGTCCAGCCAAGCTGAAGGCTAAACGTCTGCTGCTGATGGGCGGCGGCAAGGCGAAGGACTTCTCTTCCTCCGAACTGCGAAAGCTGGCGGGAGCGGCGGTGCGCTTCCTCAAGCCGAAGGGGATTCGTAGTTTCGCCGTTCTCGTGCCGAACGCCGGGATCAAAGGCGAGGAGTCTGTGAAGGCAATTGTAGAAGGCAGTTTTGTCGGCAATTTCGACCCCGACACCTACAAGAGCGATCGCAAGGACCAAAAGATCGACTCCGTCACCGTGGTGGCACGCGGCGACCAGCAGCAACTGCAGCAAGCGATGGATGAGGCCAGGGTCATCGGGGAATCGCAGAACTTCACCCGGGAACTGGTGAACGAGCCGAGCAACCGCATGACTCCGACAACATTGGCCGACCGCGCCCGGAAGATGGCGCAAGAGGTTGGGCTGAAGTGTGAAGTGTACGGCGCCGACAAGATCAAGGAACTGAAAATGGGCGCCTTCTGGGGCGTAGCGCAGGGCTCGGACGAACCTCCCGCGCTCATTGTGTTGCGCTACGAGCCCGCCGATGCGCCGGCGCACCCCGTGCTCGGACTCGTAGGCAAGGGGATCACCTTCGACACCGGCGGCATTTCGATCAAACCAGCCGACGGAATGGAAAAGATGAAATATGACATGGCGGGCGGAGCGGCCATGATCGGGGCCATGCGCGGGATCGCTCTGCTGAAGCCGAAGGTAAAGGTCATCGCGGTCATCTGCGCCACTGAGAACATGCCTTCCGGAAAAGCACAGAAACCGGGCGACATTCAGATCGCCATGTCAGGAAAATCGATTGAGATCATCAATACCGACGCCGAAGGACGACTGGTGCTGGCTGACGGGCTTTACTACGCTCGCCAGCTTGGGTGTACGCACCTGATCGATGCCGCAACTCTGACCGGCGCGGTGGTGGTCGCGCTCGGCTATGTGAACGCCGGTGTGTTTGCCAACGACGACACGATATATGGGCGCTTCAGCCGCGCCAACGAAAAAGCCGGCGAGAAGTTCTGGCGGATGCCGCTAGACGAGGAATACAAGGAAAGCATCAAGTCGAATATCGCCGACATCATCAACTCCGGCGGGCGTTGGGGTGGTGCCGTCACCGCGGCCATGTTCCTGAAAGAGTTTGCCGAAGAGACACCGTGGATCCACCTCGACATCGCAGGCACCGCCTGGATGGAAGAGCAGAAGCCGTGGATCGCGAAAGGACCGTCGGGAATTGCGGTGAGAAGCCTGGTGGAGTTCGCGCGGAGCTTTACGAGCTAGGAATCAGGCCACGGATTTCTCTCAGATTGGCATTCCCCGCCAATCTGAAATCCGTGGCCTTTCGATCTCCGCCAAAGCCTTACTTGTTGTCCGCGGCCTCGACCGCTTGCCGCAACTGATGGATGAGCGGAGTTTCGCCAGTCTGCAGTCCATCGCGTCCCATGGCGCGCCACAGATAGATCGCTCCCGGGACATGGGCGTCATAAGCCGCGACCACGTCCTCCGAAGGCCGGGACTGTACCAGCAGAATCATGTCGGCTTCTTGCGGACGATTCACAATCATGTAACGGCCCCATTGCCGCAGAGCAGCTTGTGCATTGCCGATCGCCAACCGATCGTCCGGCGAAACCCTCGGGTTGAACTGATCGCCATCATAGCTGGCAACATAAACATAGCGGGCATTGATCAGGGTCTTGGGAAACGGCTGGATCCTCGATTCGTCGTACGCGGGCGCGGCCAACACCGCCGCTGCCGTGGCCAACGCCAAACAAATAACAAGAAGGGTTTTCCTCACAGATTGTCTCCTGACTCTCTTTCCTAGGCGATTAGATGGGAGGCACGCGGCAATGGTTGCTGCCCACGACGGGCTACATGACCGGCGGCACGCTAATTCCCATTACCGCCAGGCAGCGCAAAAGCTCGCGGCGAACCACGGCAACCGTTGCAAGCAGGAATTGTTTGCGCTTTTCGTCGGCCTCGGCCAGGATGGGGTGGCGATGATAAAAGGTGTTAAACAGCTGCGCTAGTTGAAAGACATGCTTGGCGAGGTAGGCAGGCTCGGTGGTGGCGATGCACTGATCAACGATATAAGAAGTTTTGGCGGATGCCAGCCAGAGTTCCCAGAACTCGTTGTTGCCCTCACCGGCGAGAAATTTGGCCAAATCCTGCATAGAGACGTAGCTTGCTACGTCTCTACAGAAGACTTCCGGATCCAGTCCGCCCTTGCGGAAAATGTTGGTGGCCCGCACCACCGCATACTGCGCGTAGGGTCCGGTTTCGCCTTCGAAGCTTAGTGCGTCCTTGAAGTCGAACGCTATGACTGAAGACTTGGTGAACCTTAACATGAAGTAGCGCAGGGCGCCGGTGGCAATCTGGGTTGCAATTGTCGTGCGCTCGGCATCGCTCAGTTCAGGATGGCGGGAGTCCACTTCTTTCTTGGCGGACGCAATCAGCGTGTCAATCAGGTCGTCGGCCTTGACACCGAAACCCTTGCGCCCCGAGACCTCGATGAAAGACCGGGCCTTATCTTCGTCGGAGAGTTCATAACCCAGTGCAGCCGCGCATCGCGGAGTGAGAGCCACCATCTCGTAAGAGAAATGGGTGTAATGGTCAGCCTGATCGGTATAGCCGAGGCCGCGCAAGGCCTCGATCACGGTGTTTTGCGCTTCCGCCTGGCGAGTGTCAATGACGTTGTAGATTTCGGAAACATCGCCAAAGTGAGGATGCTCCAGCGCCCCGACCGTGGTCGAGATCCAGCAATCATGCCCATTAGGATAGCGATAGAACTTGCGGTAACCGAAGTCTCTTCCCAGAAGGCCGAACTTCCACAGGTGATAGGCAATATCTTTGCCAACGTATCCGACGGTGCCGTTGGAGCGCACGATGACTTTCTGGTCTTCCTCCGAAACCCCCTCTTTCTCTGCATTCTCTGCGGATTCCTTTGCGCTCTCTGCGTTTTCGGATTTTGACCTTCCCGCCCGCCGCATCACCCAGCAGCCTTTGTTCTTGCCCTCGTTCTCAAAGAAGAGAACGCCGCCATCCTTCAGCTTGGTGAAAGCCGCGTCCCAGAATTCCAGATGAAGGATCTCGCTCTCGCGGGGCAGGAAGTCGTAGTCGATGTCGAGCCGGTCCATGGTTTCAAGGTGGCGGCGGAGCACGCTGGTCGAGATCAGGTCGGCGATAACAGCGGTTTCGTTGCCGCCTTCCTCAATGGCATGCAGAACCTGATGGCGGACCTTGGTGTTCTCCTTGTCCTGCTCGTACCATTGCGACGCCCGCGCGTACAAATCCCAGCAGTAGTAATCGAAGCGGGGCTGGCGGGTGAGTTCCTCGATCCGGGCTCGGGATTTCTTCTCCAGATGCAGGAATCCCACGATGACGTCGGCCACCTGCACTCCGGTGTTGTCGATGTAGTTCTGAATGTCGACTTCCCTACCCGCGTATCGCAGGAGGCGGACGAAGGTGTCGCCCAGAATCGCGTTGCGCAGGTGCCCGATGTGGGCGGCCTTGTTGGGATTGATGCTGGAGTGTTCGACGAGAATCTTGCCCGCTGCAACTTCGGCGCGCGGTTTCTCATCCGCTGCCAGCGCCGCAGCTAACTTTGCTCGTTCTACCCGCGCGTTGATGTAACCCGCGCCAGCCAGTTCCAGCTTCTCGAAACCCTCGATCGGGCCGATGGTGGTGACGATCTCTTCCGCTATCTTGCGCGGCGGCTTGCGCAGCTTCTTAGCCAAGTCGAAAGCCAGCGGCAAGGCGTACTCACCCAGTTCCACTCGCGGTGGTTGTTCGACGACGATTTTGGGCAGGTCCAGCGCATAGGTGCGACGAAGAAAGTCGCGGATGTTCTGGGCGAGCCGTTGTTCGAGATGGCGGTACAAGGGTCTCCTGTAAATTGTTGAAGGAAATGGTGATTTTAGCAGAGTAGCGGCGCGCCGGGCGGTTTGACGGAGGTGCCAGCGTTTCATATGATGAAAAAGCAAGAACCACAAAGGGCACGAAGGTGCACGAAGGGTTGGTGCCCACGAAATCCTTCGTGTCACTTCGTGCCCTTCGTGGTTCATGGTTCCCCATGCGCATCGCCTACCTCGACTGTTTTTCCGGAATCAGCGGCGACATGTTTCTGGGCGCGCTGGTGGACGCAGGTGTGCCTGCGCAACTTCTGAAGGAATCGGTCAATGCATTGAACATCGGTGCACGCCTGGAAATTTCGCGTGTGAAACGCAATGGGATCAGCGCGACCAAGGTGGATGTCTACTCTCATGGCGAAAAAGACCTGCCGCGAGAAGAGTACTGGCGGCAGCGCAAGCAGGCGCCGCCGCATGAGCATCATGCCCCGGATAGCCACAGACGCGGCACCCACAGCCATGCGACCGTCGAATTGTTGGAACACAACTACGCTAAGGGCGAGGCGACTTCGCGGGCAGGGGGACCCGCGCCCCATGAACACACACATGGCCGCGGGCTGAAAGAGATCCGCGAGACCATTAGCCGGGCAGCGATCAACGAGGCTGCGAAGACCACTGCCATTGCCATCTTTGAGTCACTGGGCGTGGCAGAGGCAAAGGTTCATTCCACCGACATCGAGAGCATTCATTTCCATGAGGTCGGCGCGGTCGACGCCATGGTGGACATCGTCTGTGCGGCGGTGGGCGCGCACGCTCTGGGAGCCGATGAGATTGTCTGCTCCCCGCTGAATGTTGGCGGTGGTACCGTGCAGTGCGAGCACGGAACCTTGCCGGTGCCTGCGCCCGCGACGTTGGAGCTGTTGAAAGACGCTCCGGTCTATTCGTCTGGCCTCCAAGCAGAATTGGTAACGCCGACAGGCGCGGCCATTGTGAAGACGCTAGCAAAGCGCTTCGCCACCTTTCCCGCAATGAAGATCGAGAAGAGCGGATACGGAGCGGGCACACGGGATTTCCCCGGCCACGCGAACGTATTGCGGTTGACTATCGGCGAGGCACAGCCCGAGCTTTCGGCCAAGGTACCGCAGGAGAGCATCGCAGTCATCGAGGCCAATCTGGATGACTTGAACCCGCAGGTCTTCGGTTATGTCATGGACCGTCTGCTAGAAGAGGGCGCGCTGGATGTTTTTGGCCTGCCAGTACAGATGAAAAAGAACCGGCCCGGTATGTTGCTGACCGTGTTGTCCAAGCCGGAGGATGCTTCCCGGCTGACCGAACTGCTCTTCAAGGAGACGACGACCCTGGGCGTGCGGCAGCGCGAAGAGAAGCGTCAAGTACTAGCCCGAAAATGGGTAACGGTTGCCACGCGCTGGGGGGATGTACGACTGAAGCTTGCCAGCATGAATGGCACGGTGACCAACTGCGCGCCCGAATACGAGGATTGCCGACGCATCGCTGCTGAGCACCACGTCCCGCTGAAGACCGTGATGCAGGAAGCCGTGCAGAAGTACTTGCTGAGCGAAAACTCAACAAGCGAACCACAGAGTGCACCGAGGAACAAAGGTAAGACCCAAGAACAAGAATGAGCCAGACGTTCTACATCACGACGCCGATCTATTACGTCAATGCACGTCCTCACATCGGCCACGCCTATACCACGATTGCCTGTGACACGATCGCACGCCGGCAGCGCATGCTGGGGGTTGACACTTATTTTTTGACGGGCACTGACGAGCATGGACAGAAGATCGAGCGCGCGGCGCAAGCCGCCGGCAAGACGCCCCAGCAATTCACCGACAATGTGTCCGCCGAGTTTCGCGCCTTGTGGGAGCGAATGCGGATCAGCTACGACGATTACATCCGCACCACGTCCGATCGTCACAAACGTGGAGTGCAGGCCATTTGGCGGAAGATTCGCGACAACGGATACATCTACAAGAGCCACTACACCGGCCAGTACTGCGTATTTGACGAACTGTACGTTGACGCTGCCGGACCGGGCGCACCCTGCCCGGAGTGCGGGCGTCCGACAGAAACGGTGCAGGAAGAGAACTACTTTTTCAAACTCTCGGCATTCCAGGACAGGCTGGTTCGTCTATACACCGAGCAGCCGGACTTCATCCGGCCCGAGACTCGTCGCAATGAGGTGCTTTCCTTCGTGCGTTCCGGACTGCGCGATCTCTCCATCAGCCGGAGCACGTTCTCCTGGGGCATCCCCGTGCCCGATGATCCGAAGCACGTCATCTACGTCTGGCTGGACGCTTTGTCCAACTACATCACCGCACTGGGGTATGGGTCGGACGATACCAAGCTTTACGACAAGTTCTGGCCGGCGGACGTACATATGATCGGCAAAGAGATCGTGCGCTTCCATTGCGTGTATTGGCCTGCCTTCCTGCTGGCCGCCGGGCTGCCTTTGCCCAAAGGAATCTTTGCCCACGGTTGGTTGCTGTTTGAAGAAAACAAGATGTCGAAGTCGCGGGGCAACATCGTTCGCGCGGAGACCATCCTTGAGGTACTGGGTCAGGACGCGCTGCGCTACTTTCTGCTGCGCGAAGTCGTGTTCGGGCAGGACGGGTCGTTTTCGTTTGACGCTTTGGTACAGCGCTACAACTCTGATCTGGCCAATGGATTGGGCAATCTTGCCAGTCGCACGCTGACCATGATCACGCGGTATTTTCGGGGAGAAGTTCCTTATCCCTCGCCGACAGCCTCCCGCACCGCCGCGGATGATGCCATCGCCGACTTGGCACGCAAGATGATCGGGGAGTGCCATGCGCTGTTTGACCAGTATCAGTTTGCCCGCGCGCTCGAACTCGCCTGGAGTTTGGTGGCAGCCGCCGATAAGTACATCGTGGAAAATGAACCCTGGGTGCTGGGCGAAAAACCGGATGAAGAAAGCCGGGCACGGCTGGCGACGGTGCTTTACACCAGCGCCGAGGCCCTGAGGATTGTCGCGGCGCTGGCTCATCCCGTGATTCCGGAAGCCACTGCAAGAATCTGGGCACAACTCGGACTGGGTGATATTCGCAAGTTCGATCTGTCCATGTTGCAGTGGGGACAGCTTCATCTTGGAACCAAGCTGGGAAATGTCGAGCCAGTATTTCCCCGCGCCGACAAGGGTGCAATCGAAAGGATGCAGAAGATGGAAGAGCAAGGACGAAGCATCGGAGCCGTGGCTGCCACTAAGCCGCCGGAAACGGCGGGCAGCGCGCCAGCACCACAGCCGGCCGCTCCCGCTGCAGACATTAAGATCAGCATTGACGATTTTGCGAAGATCGAGCTGCGAGTGGGAGTCGTCAGAGTGGCCGAGCGGGTGAAGGGTGCGGACAAACTGCTTCGCCTCGAAGTCGATATTGGCACCGAAGTCCGGCAGGTGGTCGCCGGAATTGCCGAAGCCTACGCTCCGGAACCGCTGGTCGGGCGCAAGGTCGTGATCGTGGCTAACCTCGCTCCGCGCAAGCTGCGGGGACTGGAGTCCAATGGCATGATCGTCGCAGCATCCATCGAAGGCGGGAAACCAGTGTTGGCTAGCTTCTTGGAAGAAGTGCCGGTCGGCGCGAGACTCAAGTAGTCAGGAGTCAGGAGTCGGGAGCTATGCTGGCTACCGACTCCTGACTACTGACTCCTATGTTTGTCGATTCCCATGCCCATCTCGACGGCAAGCAGTTTCACGCCGACCGCGAGCAAGTTATCGCCCGGGCCCGGGAAGCTGGCGTAAAGACCATCGTTGCGATCGGGAACGGTGACGGCCCGGGAACACTGGACTGCGGAGTTCGGCTCGCTGAGAAGTACGATTTCATCTACGCCACGGTCGGCATTCACCCGCACGAAGCCAAACTGGCTACCGAGGCAGCTTTCTCCGAACTCGAGCATTTGGCAAAACGACCCAGGGTCATTGCCTGGGGTGAGATCGGACTGGATTATTTCTACCATCACTCGCCGCGCGAGACGCAGCAACAGGTGTTCATCAAGCAGATGGCATTGGCGCGGGCTGCGGCACTGCCCATCGTGATCCACTGTCGCCCTTCCGAGAACAACGAGGATGCGTGGGAGGACTGCCTGGATCTGATCGGGAAACACTGGGCACCCAGCGGCAAAGGCGGGATTTTGCACTGTTTCACCGGAACCTGGCCTCACGCTAAACGGGCGCTCGATATGGGCTTCATGATCTCATTTGCCGGTAACGTTACTTTTCCTAAGGCGCAGCAGATTCGTGATGCCGCCAAAGAAGTTCCCCTGGACCGCATGCTGATTGAAACTGATTCCCCATATCTGGCGCCCGTCCCGCACCGCGGAAAGCGCAATGAACCAGCGTTTGTAAAGGAAACGGCGCGTCAGATCGGAGAACTGCGAGGGTTGTCAACGGAGGAAGTCGGCTCCCAAACCACCGGGAACTTCCATCGTTTCTTTTCGCTTCCCGAAAAAGCCAACTCCATTTAGTTTGTTAATGAGCATCTTTGATGGGGACACCGTAATCTGTTAATTAGACGCGAACTGCCATGCCAGAGAACACCTTTGACATCGTGAGTAAGATCGACCTGCAGGAGGTTTCCAACGCCATCCAGCAGGCACTTAAGGAGATCCACACTCGATTTGACTTGAAAGACTCAAAATCAACCATCGAGCTGGAGGGCAAGGAAGCCATCGTGCTGCACTCGATCGACGAGTTCAAGCTCAAAGCAGTGAACGACATATTTCAGCAGAAACTGGTGAAGCGGGGTGTGCCGCTCAAGGGCCTGACTTATGGTGCGGTCGAGTCGGCGGCGGGAAGCACCGCCAAGCAGCGCATCACTATGCAGCAGGGCATCCCGATCGAAAAGGCGCGCGAAATCGTCAAAACCATTAAGGACACCAAGAAGAAGGTTAACGCCTCCATCCAGGGAGACCTGGTGCGGGTCGGCGGGAAGGACCGCGACACGCTGCAGGAGATCATGGCCGTGCTGCGACAGAGAGATTTTGGGATCGACATGCAGTTCACGAATTATCGGACAAATTAACAGGGGACAAGAGAACCTGGTGAGCACGTCGGCCGCCATCAACGGAAAAGAAATCTTCGAACTGCTGCGTGAGGACCTGTCCGCCATCGAGCGTGAGTTCGGCCGGGACACGGTCTCGGGTGTAGAAGCTATCACTGAGATCGGCGAATACCTGCGCCGGGGCGGTGGTAAGCGCATTCGCCCCATGCTCCTGCTGCTTTCTTCCAAGCTCTTCGATTACCGGGGACGGGGCGCCATCAGGCTCGGCGCGGTAGTGGAAATCATTCACACTGCCACTCTAGTCCACGACGACATCATCGACGAAGCCCAAACTCGCCGCGGGCGGCCCGCTGCCAACACACAGTGGGGGAATTCCAAGTGCGTCCTGGCAGGCGACTGGTTGTACATGCAAGCCTTCAAGATCGCTTTGCAGGAGCGCAACTTTCGTATCCTGGATACGCTGATCGATCTCACCCAACAGATGGTCGAGGGCGAACTGTTACAGATGGAAAAACTGGGCAAGCTGATTTCTCTCGATGAGCACTTCGACCTGATTTACCGCAAGACGGCTTGCCTGTTCTCAGTCTGTATGCGGATCGGCGCCATCCTGGGGGGCGCAACCCCCGAGCAGGAAGAAAACCTGGCGCAGTACGGGCGCGATTTAGGCATGGCATTCCAGATCGTGGACGATGTACTGGACCTTACTGCCTCGGAAGACGTCCTGGGCAAGCCCGTGGCCAGTGACCTGCGCGAAGGTAAAGTTACGATGGCCGTGATTCACGCACTGGAGCGATGCACTGCCCAAGAACGGAATACGATTGACGCGGTAGTGCGAGAACGTGCCCTCGATGGTGTGACGCCCGCCGAGATTCTTGAAATCCTCAATCGTTACGGATCGATCGATGCCGCTCACGCCCAGGCCATGCAGTATGCCAGCCTGGCCAGAAACGCGATTTGCAACTTCCCCAACAGCGAAGCCAAACGAGCCTTGATGTGGGCGCCCGAGTACGTCGTGGCGAGAGAGAAGTAACCGATTCCTCCGCGCCCTCTGCGTATTTTCTCAGTGCCCTCTGCGTTCTAAGACTTTGAATTTGATGTCTGCACACTCTCTGCGATTTAAAACTCACTGGATAGCCTCGAAATCCATTTCCTTCCTTCTCCCGTAATACAAGTGGCAGTCGAACCAACAAACAACAGTCTGAAGACATCAGGAGGTTACAACATGAAGAAGCTATTGGTCTTAGCGCTTGCACTTACGGTCATGATGGTGGGCGTGTCCGCCGTCGCGCAGGATATGTCGAAAGATTCTGGACAAATGAGCAAGGCCGCCGCTCCCCCGCTGAAGAACATCAAGGGGACAGTCCAAGCGGACGGCGACAAGATCAGCTTCGTCGCCGACAAAGACCAGAAGCCCTGGGATGTAATGAATCCCGAGACCCTGAAGGGGCACGAGGGCCATCATGTGCTGGTGAACGCGCATGTGTACGCCGATAAGAACGCGATTCACGTGATGAGCGTGAAGATGTTGAAGTAGGCAGTGCAGGAGATTAGAGGGCGGCCAAAGCCGCCCTTTTGTTTATACTGGGCAACTGGTTCTCACCAACCCGTGCATAGCCTCGTCTCATTGATTGCGCACCACGGATACGTCCTCATCGGTTTAGTGGTGCTGGCTGAAGCCATCGGGCTGCCCGTGCCCGCGGCGATAGCCTTGGTGGCGGGAGGCGCAGCCGTCGCATCCAAGACTCTTAGCGCCCCGGCGCTGTTGATTCTCGCCTTGTCCGCCATGCTCGTAGGAGACACGCTGCTCTTCGTTCTTGGCCGCTCCATGGGCTGGGCACTGCTTGCTGTTTTGTGCCGGCTGTCACTGAACCCCGAGAGCTGCATCCTGCGCTCGGCGGAGTCGTTCTACAAGCGGGGGAAAATTACGCTGCTCTTCGCCAAGTTCATTCCCGGCGTAAACACCATGGCACCTCCACTGGCCGGAAGCATGAAGATGCGCCCGCAGCAGTTTCTGCAATTGGATTTTGCCGGCGCCGCGCTGTATATCCTGGCGTATACCAGCCTGGGGTTTGTGTTTCGCGACTTCCTGGCAGTGATTACGCAGGGACTTCAAACCGCCAGCCACACCTTCGCAGAGGTCCTGTTCACGGCGGCCGTCGTCTACATCGGTTATCGGGTCTGGCTGTACCGCAAGAACCGCGTATACCGGGTGGTGCCGCGGGTGCAGGTAGAGGAACTGGCGGAGAAGCTGGCCTCGGAAGATGGAGACCGCGTCCTGCTAGTGGACGTCCGCAGCCACGGTTACTATGATCCCGATGCTGCTCGCATTCGAGGATCCATCCGAATCGAACCCAACAATCTATCCGAAGAGCTAAAGAATCTGCCCAAGGACAAGGACATCTACCTCTATTGCACTTGAGCACGCGAAGCGACCAGCGCCCGGGTGGCGCTGCAACTGCGGGAAAAGGGATTCAACACGTTTGTGATTGTGGGTGGATTGGCGGCCTGGCGAAAAGCAGGTCACCCCCTGGAGCCGGTGCCGCACGACGATTTGGTGAAACTTCCGACATTCAGTTGACCATGAGCTCAAATAAAGAAGTTGAAATCAAGTTTCGAGTGAGCGATGTACGCGCACTCAGTCAGCGGTTGCGGCAGTCCGGATTCCAACTGGTCACGCAGCGCACCCATGAAATGAACACCCTCTATGATCTGCCCGGCCAGCCGTTGCGTAAACGCGGCGAACTGCTTCGCCTGCGGCAATACGGAAGGAAGTGGGTCCTCACCCACAAAGCAAAAGGCCAAACCGGGCGTCACAAAACAAGAATCGAGAATGAAACCCAGGTCGCTGACGGCGCCAGAATGGACGCGATTTTGCGGGCCTTGGGTTTTGCCCCAACTTTTCGCTATGAAAAATTTCGCGCCGAATGGACGGACGGCAAGGGTCACGTGGTGGTGGACCAAACCCCGATCGGAGATTTTGGGGAGATCGAGGGACCGTCGCGTTGGATCGACCGAACCGCGCGCACTCTGCAGATTCATCACCGTGACTACATAACTGACACCTACACGGAACTGTTTTTTCGGTGGAAGAAACACACCCGCAATCCGGCAGAGGAGATGACCTACAACGCCGTTCGCCGGCTCCACCGCCGGTAGCCGGGATTGCCACACGCTGCGGAAACGCCGCACCAAACTAACAAACAAGGTTGGCGGCCCGACGGACTGGCGCATGGTACCCTCAACTTGCTCTGGTTTTCTTGCTCCCGCCAGCGCAGTGGCAGTACAAAGAGACAATTTCCGGCGGCTCTTGCGGACGGTTGAAGCGCTCTCTGATCTTGGCCCTGCTATAACGGCCGAGCGTGACTTCCCGCAGACCGCGCGAGCTATGTTGTCCGCCGTGCAACAGGCGGGCGACACACGCGAAGTTGTGCTCTTCCTCTATAGCGATAAACCTTCCCTGTTGAGCTCCGTCGCCGCGGCTGGATTCGCCTTAATGCCGGACCCGGCCATCATTCCGCTGCTTCCCAAACATGTGCATGCCCTGAGTTCAGCGCGCGGTCCGGCGGTCCTCGACCAGGGCTCCTCCGATGTCTTCCTCAGCTCCAACGGCAATGTGGCGCCAGAACTGTTCAAGTGCATCGCTCCGCTGAAGGTAGCGGGCAAACTCGTAGGAGCCGTAGCTCTGGGTCGGCGCGAAGGCGACTCGCCATACGATGTCAGCGAACTGGAAGCCCTCGATCTGCTGTGTCACTACGTGGCCCTCGCGATTCACAATTACACTCTCAGTCAGACCTTGGCTCAACGGGTTTCCGAGAATCTGCGGCTCATGGCTTCGCTGCATGGTTTCTACGATAACGCGCTGGAAGCCTTTGCCACCGCCATCGACGTCAAGCACGTCAACATTCACGGCCATTCCCTGAGAGTTTCGCGCTATGCTGCCGCCGTCGGCGAGGCCTTGAACTTAGATTCCTCCGAGGTCGCCGCCCTTCGCTCCGCCGGATACTTGCACGATATCGGCAAGGTGGCGGTGGATAAGCGCCTCTTTGGCAAGACAACATCTCTCGATCCTGAAGAATTTCGCGAGATGGCGGACCACACCGTCGTGGGACACAAGATTGTGCGGGATGTGCAATTCCCCTGGCCCCAAATTCCAGAAATTGTGCGCTGGCACCACGAACGGGCCGATGGCACCGGCTATCCCGATGGCCTGGTTCTGGAAGACGTCGCCATGCCGGTGCGCATCATCGGGCTGGCCGACACTTTCGATGCCATGATTAGCGCACGCCCCTATCGCGAGCCGCTTTCGCTGGGCGCGGCGTTGAGTGAACTCGTGCGCCTGACTCCGCAGAAGTTCGATCCGAACGTGGTACAGGCGCTGCTGCTGCAGGTACGTCGCGACACCGTGGGCAGTAATCGGATCCCTTTTCTGGAAAATCGCCTCGCCCGAAACATTGCCGCCGCGGACATCGACCACCTGGCCGCCAACCTGCAGCACAAGATGACTCACGGCCGCCTCTATTTGACCTAGACCGCTTGGCCACCAGCTCCGCCGGACAACGCGGGAAGTTGTTGTATTATCTGTCTTAAGTTAATTGTACTTATCGTATATTTAATTGATAGACTGAACCTCGATGAGCCCTCGACGTTATCGCATGGGATTGCGGCAAGCGGCGTCGGACCGCACGCGGGCCCGCATTCTTGCTGCCGCTCGAGACTTGCTCACGCCCCCCCGCGGATTTCAGCAGTTCACGCTGGAGGCGGTCGCCCGCGAGGCCGACGTGGCTCGCATGACGGTGTATTACCAGTTCCGATCAAAAGCCCAGCTCCTCGAGTCCCTCTACGACCACATCGTGGCCCGCAGGCAGATGGCACGATTGCGGGAAGTTTCGGGAAAGCCTGACGCGCTGGCTGCGCTCCTAGTATTCATCGGAACCTGGGTTCGCGTCTGGAACTCGGATCGTGTGGTGTTCCGCCAATTGCATGCAGCGGCCGCGCTCGATCCTGAGATCGCGCAACGATTACAGGCACGCGAGGCCCGCCGAAAACAGGACCTGCAAGTGATTCTCGCGCGTGTCCGTGAGCAGTACGGCCATCCTAGTCACGGCAAGTTGCCGCAGGCGGTTGAGATCGTGCACATGCTTACCAGCTTCGAAGCCTTCGATCGTCTTGCCGGCACAAGCCGCAGACCACGTGAAGTTGCAGACACCGTGAGGCGCCTCGCACTTGCCGCGATAGTGCTGTATGGAGGGGAGCTCGGGTAGAGAGACGTCAGTTCTTCCGCGGGGTTGCGGTCACACCTCGATCCTTACCTCACCGTTTTCTACCTTCACCGGATACACGGCCAGCTTGGCGTTGGGATTGTGGGTAGCTTCACCCGTCTTCGGGTCCCACTGCCAGCCATGCCATGGACACACGATCTTGCCACCTTCGATGGTCCCCTGCCCCAGCGGGCCGCCACGGTGCAGGCAAACGTTGTCCAAAGCAGAAATTGTGCCGTTGACGTTGGCGACGCAGATCAGCTTGTCGCCGCAGGGAAACTCTTTGGCTTCACCCTCGGGAGGAAGTTCGGATTGGGGGAAAACCAGCATTTAGCACTTGGCATTGGGTCATCATCATGTCGTGCAAGATGAAAAAGAGCAGCGGAGGCAGGAACCTCGCATGACCAAATGCCAATTGCTAACTGCCAAATGCTATTTGGGCTGCAGCGTCTGGGCGATCATGACCTGGCGTTTGAAATTCTCCACCATGTTGGGATCGAGGCGGACTTCGGTGGGCCTCTTGGCCAGGGTCATCTGATCGATTTTGTCCTGCAACTTGAGCAGCGCGTAGAACAGGTTCTCCGGACGCGGCGGGCAGCCGATCACGTACACATCCGTGGGCACAATCTTGTCCACGCCCTGCAACACGGCGTAAGTGTTGAACGGCCCGCCGACCGAGGAGCACGCGCCCATCGAGATCACCCACTTGGGATCGGGCATCTGGTCGTAGATGCGCTTGACCACGGGCGCCATCTTCAGCGTGACCGTGCCGGCCACGATCATCAGGTCGCTCTGGCGGGGGCTGGGACGGAAGACTTCCGAGCCGAAGCGCGCGATGTCGAAGCGCGCGGTGGAGGAGGCGATCATCTCGATGGCGCAGCACGCCAGTCCAAAGGTCATCGGCCAAACCGCCGACTTGCGTGCCCAGTTGAAGACGTAATCTACCGTGGTGATGAGGAAATTCTTT